>Ga0307374_10004867_pt1 | contig 22116 bp, 21 predicted proteins | sample OX3MG_FD_202532 | JGI IMG/M metagenome (GOLD analysis project Ga0307374, IMG submission 202532) | Soil microbial communities from Risofladan, Vaasa, Finland - OX-3 | ecosystem: Environmental > Terrestrial > Soil > Coastal area > Acid sulfate soil | place: Finland: Risofladan, Vaasa | collected...
GAGCTGGCGAGCCACCGATTTCGCCCGCTCCGGGTCGCCGGACCACACGCCCCCGGCCAACCCGTAGTCGGAGTCGTTGGCGATGGCGATGGCCTCTTCCTCGGTGTCATAGGGGATGATCGAGAGCACCGGGCCGAAGATCTCGTCCCGGGCGATGGTCATGTCCGGGGTCACGCCGCTGAACACCGTGGGCCGGACGAAGAAACCGGATGAGAGTCCCTCGGGTGACTCCACCCCACCGGTGAGGAGAGTGGCCCCCTCCCCCACTCCCTTGTCGATGAAGTTGCGCACCCGGTCGCGCTGGGCGCTGGACACCAACGGTCCGAGACGGCTCGAGGGATCGAACGGGTCGCCGGGGGTGAACGCCTCGGCGGCGGCCACCGCCAGGTCCTCGACCTCGGACAACCGCTCCCGCGGGACCAACATCCGGGTGAGTGCGCTGCAGGTCTGCCCCGAGTTGAGGTAGCACTTCTGGACGCCGTCGGGCACGGCCTTGGCCAGATCGGCATCGTCCAGGATGACGTTGGCCGACTTACCCCCGAGTTCGAGGGCCACTCGCTTGACCGTGCCCGACGCCACTTCGGAGACCCGCTTGCCGGCCCGGGTGGACCCGGTGAACGACACCATGTCGACGTCGGGGTGGGCGGCAATGGCCTCACCCACCACCGGCCCGGCCCCGGAGACCAGATTGAACACTCCGGCCGGGAGGCCGACCTGTTCAAAGATCTCGGCCAGGACGAAGGCGTTCAGCGGGGCGACTTCGCTGGGCTTCAGCACCACCGTGCACCCCGCCGCGAGCGCCGGGGCCACCTTGGCGGCGATCTGGTGCAACGGGTAGTTCCAGGGGGTGATGGCGCCGACCACTCCGATCGGCTCCCGCACGATCAGGGAGTTGCCTACCGTCTGCTCCCAAGTGAAGTCGGTCGCCACCTGGGCCATGGAACCGAAGGTCGACATCGGCAGACCGACTTGCACCAGTTGCGACAGCACCAGGGGCATGCCCACTTCGTGGGTGATCAGGTTGGCCAGCTCGTCCATCCGGGTGCCCAACTCCTGGCTGACCCGGGTCAGGAGGTCAGTGCGTTCCTTCACCGGAGTGGCGGACCATGCCGGAAACGCGGCGCGGGCCGCGGCCACGGCCAGGTCGACGTCCTTGGTCGACCCCTCGGGGATGGTGCCCATCACCGCTTCGGTGGTGGAGTCGATGACATCAAGGGTGCCGGTGCCGGTGGAGGGCACCCACTCCCCTCCGATGAACACGCGGTCACGGACAATCGGTTGTTGCGATGTACCCACGGTGATCCCCCTCGTAGAAGTGGCTGGTCTCAGCATAGGCACGCGGAATCGCCGCCAGAATTCGCCGCACCGGCGTCTGCCCCCGCTGTTGCATAGAGATCCCTATATATGTAGTGTTCAGTATGTAACCGACAGGTCCGGACGGTTGACCCCGGGCGGCCGGCTGGCTGAGCGACCCGGCAAGCGGCCGGTGATCAGGCGATCAGAGGAGCGGCATGGCCCACACCCAAGCGGAGCGCAAGGCGGAGACCCGGGCGCGCTTGCTGGCTGCCGGGGCCGATCTCTTTGCCGAGCGTGGGATCGACGGTGTCTCCGTCGATGCGGTGGCCGAGGCGGCCGGTCGGACCTCCGGTGCCGTCTACGCACACTTCGGCAGCAAGCAAGGACTGTTGCTGGCTGTGCTCGACGCCTGGAAAGAATCGGTTCTCACCGTGCTCTTCGCCGAGGTGGCCATCACCGACTCTCCCCTCGGGCAACTGGCCGCGGTGTGGGACAACATCGGCAACAACCCCGGCCCCGACTCCGATCGTTGGTCGCTGCTCGAATACGAGCTGTGGCTGCGGGCCGCCCGCGACCCCGAAGTGGCCAACGCCCTTCGGGCCCGCAATGCCGATGCCCGCCGCCATAGCGGCCGAGAGCTGTCCCGGTGGGCATCGAAGGTCGGCGTCGAGCCGGTCGCCGATCCCGACGATCTGGCCACCCTGGTCAAGGCCCTTCTCACCGGATTGGAGATGCAGCGCCGGATCGAACCCGACGCGGTGAACGACGAACTCGCCGTCACCGGTCTGGCCGCCCTGATGGGCATGCATCGCCCGTCTACCGCGGCTTCCGACTCCAGCGTCATTTCCGACACCACGTCGTAACTCAACCCACCTACCCAGAGAGGCACCCACCGACATGAATACCGAGATCCGCAACAAGTTGGGCATCGAGTTTCCGATCTTCGCCTTCACCCACTGCCGCGACGTGGTGGCTGCCGTCTCCAACGCCGGGGGGATCGGGGTGCTCGGCGCCATCGGCTTCACTCCCGAGCAGCTCGAAGTCGAGCTCACCTGGATCGACGAGCACATCGGCGAGCATCCCTACGGCGTCGACATCGTGATCCCGGCCAAGTACGAGGGTATGGACGAAATGGATCCCGACAAGCTCGAGGCCCAGATCCGAGGCCTGGTGCCACCCCAGCACAAGGAGTTCGCGCTCAAGATTCTGGCCGATCACCATGTGCCGGAAATCCCCGAGGATGAGCGCCAAAGTAACGGCATGATCGGTTGGACCGCGGCTCACGCGGCCGGATTGATCGATGTCGCCCTTCGCCACCCGAAGGTCCGGCTCATCGCCAACGCTCTGGGCACACCGCCGCCGGACGTCGTCGAACGGGTCCAGGGAGCCGGACTGATGATCGGCGCGCTGGCCGGGTCGGTGAAGCACGCCCTCAGCCACAAAGCCGCCGGACTCGACTTCATCGTCTGCCAGGGATCAGAAGGTGGGGGCCACACCGGGGACGTGGGGAGCATCGTGTTGTGGCCCGAAGTCATCGACGCGGTCTCGCCCATCCCGGTGTTGGCGGCCGGCGGCGTCGGCAGCGGGCGGCAGATGGCAGCGGCGCTGGCACTCGGAGCCCAGGGCGTGTGGTCGGGCACCCTGTGGTTGACGGTGGAAGAAGCCGACATCCCGCCCAAGCAGATGGAGACCTATCTGGCCGCTACCAGCCGCGACACCGTCCGGTCTCGCTCGTTCACCGGCAAACCCTGCCGGATGCTGAAGAACGATTGGACCGAAGCGTGGGAGGCGGAGGATTCGCCTGGCCCGCTCCCGATGCCCCTCCAGATGATGGTGGCCATCGAAGCCGTATCCCGCGGCCACCGGTATCCCGAGCAGGCTCGCGATGTGAACTTCAATCCGTGCGGCCAGGTCATCGGACGAGCCACCGCCGTGCGGAAGGCCAAAGACGTCGTCTTCAGCATGGTCGAGGAGTACATCGAGGCGACCGACCGCATGCAGGCCGGGGTTACCGTCTGAGCCCCTGATTGACTGCCCTCCTTCGGCCTTGCGACCCCCGCTCCGGCCTCAGTCACCTCAGCCGGTACGATGCCGCTGGAACGGTGCACCGACAACGGGGTTGAGGGTGCAAGGGGAGCGACCGATGGCAACATTGCATGGATTTCCGATCCTCGTGACCGGGCAGCGCTGGTGTGTTGTCGACATGCCCGAGTGTTGGGCGGTGATGGACAGCCTCGACGCCGTTCCCAAGCCCGCGTTCCAGTTCGAGAAGAACGAACCCGGTTGGAGAGACGCACTGGCGCAGCTCGAGCGCAGCGATACGCCTTCCCCAACCATCCCGACGGTTGTGGTCCCGGCGGCCGCGCCACCGGTTCGCCGCGGTCGCCGGCAGTTCTCACTGTCCCGGATCGGAATCCTCCTCAGCTCGGTCGTCCTCGGGGTGTCACCGTGGCTTCCGTGGGCATCGATCCAGGTCTCGCTCAACGGTGGTCCGCCGTCGTCCATCCATGGCGACCTGTTCAAGATCATGTCCCACGGATGGCGGAATAGCGTGGCCGAGATCCTGGTCGGTCTGGCAGTCGTCTGCGCCGTCCAGGCCCTGGTCCTACCATTCCCCCGGATTGCTCTGGCGTCGGCAGTGATCGGATTCCTGTCCTTGGCACCGACCATCCTGGGTGTGACCCAAATCCACACCTATGTCGGCCCTGGTTTTTCCCATCCGCCGGTTTCAATCGGATACGGGGTGTTCGTGGCCTTCGGCGGCTGTCTGCTTCTCATCATGGCGTGGGCGGTGTTCCCGGCCGGGCTGAGGCGCCCCCAGAAGAGAGCTAGCGGAACTGCTCTCACGGCGACGGGACCGACCCGGTCCGGCCCCGTCATGGAAGGTCTGACCCCAACCGCTCCCCCCGCACCCCCCGCCGCGGCCATGCCCGTGCCTACATTGGAGGCCACGAGAGTCATGGAGACGGCCGGTGATGCCGACGGCGCCTTACATTCCGGCCTGCCGACTCTGGAGGCGGCGTTGGCCCAGTTGGCCGAGCAAGATCGCCACGTGGTGGGGGCCTCGGCCGCACCAGTGCTTCCCGGCCATCGTGCATCGGCAGTGGAGCCCGCATCGGCAGTGGAGCCCGCATCGGCAGTGGAGCCCGCATCGGCAGTGGAGCCCGCATCGGCAGTGGAGCCCGCATCGGCAGTGGAGCCCGCATCGGCAGTGGAGCCCGCATCGGCATTGGAGCCCGCATCGGCAGTGGAGCCCGCATCGGCAGTGGAGCCCGCATCGGCAGTGGAGCCCGCATCGGCAGTGGAGCCCGCATCGGCAGTGGAGCCCGCATCGGCAGTGGAGGCTGACCTCGAGCCCACTGGCTCCGAGCCAGTCAAGTTGGGTCCGACCGACCCGGAAGCCCCTGACGCCCACCCGCCCGGTTGGTACGCCGACTACGCCGACTCATCGCTTCTGCGCTACTGGGACGGGGGCGAGTGGACCGAACACACCCATCCGGCCCCGCCCGATCTCTGAGCTTTTCGCTGGGAGGTGCGGCTATTTCCCCCGCAGGGCGGTGGCCTCAAATGCCGCCGACGGATCATCGAGCGGCACCACCATCGACGGTTGCAAAGTGCGATGGGTGTCCCCCGCCAGCCGGACGACGGTACCCCAGGCGGCGAACCCCACGGCATGACGGGCAAAATCCATCGGACCCTCGGTGACCTTCACCTCCACCACCCCGGTGCCGGCCATGGAGAGGGCGGAAGCCTGCATGCGTTCCATGGCCGACTCCCGGGCCGCGTACATTGCTTCGGTGAAGTTGGTCAGCTCCACGTTCTGAGACTTCTGCTGCATCGCCATCCCAATGGACCGGCGCGGCGCGTAGACGAAACTGGCACCCACGGCCAAGCCCAGCGGCTGCCATCCCGACACCTGCAACAGGGTGAAGTCCCGGGCGGAGAGGTCCGAAACGAATACCTGGTCGGCCTGTACCCGCTTGGCTCCAACCGGTCGGACCGCGGTCCCCAGCAGGGTCACGTCGATATGGTGGCGATGGATCGAACGCTCGACCTGCACGCCGACGACACCGTGACCGCCGGCTTTGGCGCATTCGCGATGGATGCGGGCAATGGCTCCCTCGAACGCATGGGCGTACGCCGCTGAAGCCCAGGTGATCTCGCCCTGGCCCCAATTCCACACGCCCATGGGCACCGAGAACAGGGACACCCCACACACCAGCTCGACCGGCTCCCACCCGATCGAGTGCAGGTTCAGCTCCTCGTCAATAGAGAGGTCCGACGTCATCGAATCCTTCGTGTGGGTCTGGCTTTGCAAGGAATCCACCGCGCGGCGCATCTCGGCCTTGATGTCGATGGGCTCCCCAGCTGGGCTCCCGAGTCGATTCCCGATACTCACGACAGCCTCACCGTCGGATGGGGAACGGGCATCGGGTCGAAGTCCTTGAACCGCCTGACCCGGTTGCCCCGGAGCACGCACTGGATCTCCTGGTCCCCCTGCCCCAACTCGCGGTCAGAGACGACCATCTCGGCTCCGTGGAGAGAGTCCCCCGCCATCTGCGATCGCACGTGTTCACGGGCAATCTGGCGAGCGGCCATCTGCGCCGAGGCGACCTGGGTGATTTCTGCACCGGCCTGGGCCACACCCCAGCTGGAGTTGGTTCCTTCCAGGAGATACTCGGTCATGCAATAGGCCCAGACCCGAACCGAGGACACTGCCGCCGCTACCGAGACCGGCATGTACCCCGCTTCGATCAACTTGGCCAACCGCTGACCGGCCAGGTACGTGGTCCACGGTTGCCCACCGGGTGGGCCGGGCGCGTCATCGACCTTTACCGCCGTGCCCCGAACATGGAACTCCAGGACACCCAGGTCACCGAGTCGGTTGGACGTGTCCACCACACCGACCACCCCGTGCGCCCCGAGAGCCACGGCCTCCTCCAGCATGCGTGAATAGGCGCTTCCGAAGCCCTGGCCCCAGGCGTTTTCCACCCACGATTGCTGGTAGTTCTGACCCCAGCTCCGGTGCTCGGCGGAGACGAACCCATGTGGACACTGCCAGCTCTCCATGTACCCACCCTGGCCACCGCCATACGGGGTGAGTCCGCGTCGGTAGGGGGAGTTGATCCCATACCACCCCCACTGCATCACGCAGAAGCCCTGTACATACCCGACCGGCTCCAGTCCCATCTGCAGACAGGCGGCGAAGTCAGGCACGGTGAGCCCGGAGGTGAACGCCCCGCTGGCGAACCTTCGGCTGGCTGCCTCGGGAAGATCAGGGGCCGGATCCGGCATCAGTTGTCAAGCGAGATGATGGTGGTGGGGGTGGGCAGGGTCACTTCGCCCGACGTCTTGACCACCGCGGTCCCCAACGAGAGGAACTCGATGGTGTGGCTCCCCCACTGATGGGACTTCTCCTCGAGGCGGACACCGACGATGCCGGATGCACCAAGTTGATCCGCCTCGTCTTGCATGCGGGTCATGGCCAGCTCCCGGGCTTCGTACAGGGCCTGGGTGAAGTTGGGGAGCTCGATGTTCTGCCCGGCCGATCCCAGAGTCTGCCCGAGGCCCCGGTGGGCAATGTGGTACACGCAGGTACCCATGACCAGGCCCTGGGGGATGTACCCGGTCTGCATCAAGGTCCAGAAATCCTGCCCCGACAGGTCCGAGGTGAACGGCTTGCCCAACTTGTTGCGATGGGAGACCCCGCTCTCCGCCTTCACCGCGGTCCCCACCGCGATGAACTCGGCGGCATCCTTGCCCCACTCGTAGTAGTTGACATCGAGCCGGACCCCGACCACCCCGTCGGCACCCAGTTCGGCCGCCTCTTCTTCCATGCGGGTCATGGCCAGCTCCCGGGCGTTGTACATCGCCTCGGTGAGCTTGGTCAGCTCCTGACTCTGCCCCCACTTCCGCGTCTGGATTCCGGTGTGATAGATCGACGAACCCATCACGAACCCGAGCGGGTGGAATCCCACTTCCTTGATCAGCAGGAACTCATTGACCGACAGATCCGAGGTGAACAGGCCGTGCTCCAGTTCCGCCAACCGGTGGCTGGTGGCCTCGGGAAGACCCTCGGGAAGGATCTCGGGGGTGTCGGTCATCTGGTGCCTCCAATGACGATGTTCTCGAGAGCCTGCCGGGCGGTTTGGCTGTGGGCCGCCTCGGTTTGGAGTGCCCCGAGCAGTTTGGCCATCCAGGTTTCCACGTCCACCTGGTCGCTCCGGATACGGATCCCTCCCGAGGCGTGACCGACGGTGCAGATCAACCCGCTCCCGTCGACCACCGCCTCGAAGTGGTCGGAACCCATGGTGATCTGGACCGACTTGATGGCATCCGACTTCCGGAACCGTCCGCCGGCCCGCTCGATCCGCAGTCGATCGCCCAGGGTGTCTTTGAGCTGGTCGACCAGCACTTTCAACAGGATGTGGACGTCTGAGTTGTCGGCGCGCAGTGAGGCGGCCGCCATGTCGAGATCGAAGGAGTCATCCATGCTGGTCATCGAAGGTCACCCTACCGCCGCAATTCGGATCCGGCACCGCGCCAGGGGCCCGCCCACCGGCGTGGCTACCGGCCGAAATCCCAGGTGTTCCCGGATTCATATTCGTGGAGGATGTTCTTGGCCATCAGGATCCGGTGGACCTCGTCGGGCCCGTCAGCCAGCCGCAGTACCCGGGCGCCCAGGTACATACGGCCCAACGGCAGGTCATTGCTCACCCCGGCCCCACCCCACACCTGGATCGCCCGGTCCACCACCCGGTGGTAGGCGGCGGGGACGAACACCTTGATGGCGGAGATGGCGGTGCGCACCTGCGGGTCGCCCTCGGCAACCTTCTCGGCGGTGTTGATGGTCATCAGGCGGGCCGCCTGGATGTCCATGTAGCTGTCGGCGATGAAGCCCTGGATGAATTGCTTGTCCTTCAACAATCCACCGTGCACCTCCCGGACCAGCGACCGTTCCACCATCAGATCGAAGGCTCGCCACATCTGCCCGATGGAATTCATGCAGTGGTAGACCCGGCCGGCGCCCAAACGATCCTGGGCTGCCTTGTGCCCCTGCCCGACCAGGCCCAGGGTGTTTTCCACCGGCACTCGCACGTTGTCGTAGACGATCTCGCAGTGGTCGGAGCTCGAGTGTCCGAAGATGCCGATGCCCCGGATGATGTTCACCCCGGCCGTCTTGCTGGGCACGATGATCTGGGTCATCTGACCGGGTTTGCCGAGCTCCCCGGAGGGGTCGTTGGCCCGGCACATCACGATGAAGAAGTCGGCGGCCCACCCGTTGGAGGTGAACCACTTGTGCCCGTTGATGACCCATTCGTCGCCTTCTCGCACCGCCTCGGTGGCCAGCGAACGCGGATCGGAACCGGCGGCGTCGGGCTCGGTCATCGAAAAACCCGATTCCAACGTTCCGTCGATCAGGGGAAGCAGCCACTTGCGCTTCTGCTCCTCCGTTCCGTACTTGACCAGGATGGTGGCATTGCCCGAATTGGGTGCGGCCACTCCGAACAGGGTGGCGGCCCCGGTGGCGTAGGCCAGCACCTCGTACATGTAGGCGAGCTGCAAGAAGTCGAGCCCCATGCCGCCGTACTCGGCCGGCAGGTGCGGGGCCCACAGGCCGGCCTTCTTGACCTTCTCCTTGACGTCTTCCCGCAAGCCGGCCGCCTGATGCCTCAGCTGATCCCGCTCATCGTCGGTCACCGCCCTGCCTTCGGCCGAGCCCCACAACTTCCCCTCGTTCGGAAGCACCTCGGCATTGATCAGGTCCGCGGTCCGGCGCCGAAGGTCGTTGATCTCGGCATCCAAAGCGGCGATCGGCGTCACATTGATGGGCATGTCGGTCTCCTGTGTAGACGAGTGTGCTTTCGGGTCGGGGGGTCAGCCGGGGCGCGGTTCGAGGACGAAGACCGGGATCGGACGATCGGTCTTCTTCTGGTACTCGGCGTAGTCGGGGTACGCAGCGACGGCCCGGTCCCACCAGACCTTCTTCTCGTCACCGGTGACCTCGCGGGCCACCATGTCCCACTTGGACGGTCCGTCCTGCAGCTCGACGTCCGGGTTGGCGACCACGTTGTAGTACCAGACGGGGTTTTCGGGGGCACCTCCTTTGGACGCCACCACCGCGTAGCTGCCGTCGTGCTCCACCCTCATCAGGGGTGACTTCCGGATGTTCCCCGACTTGGCCCCCTTGGTGATGAGAAGGATCACCGGGAGTCCCCGCAAGGTGGTCCCCTGGGTGCCGCCGGAACTCTCATAGAGCTCCACCTGATCCCGGACCCATTCCGTCGGACTGGGCACGTACGTTCCGCTGAGTGGCATGGAAACCAGCTAACACCGGGGATGGCCCCTTCGGCCAGTCAGTTCACCCCCACTGGCGAAGTACATTCCCTTGGTGCCCAAGCCACCCCCACCCGACTGGGAGGATGACGGCCGGACCCGCTGCCCGTGGGGGACCGGGCCATGGATGGGTCCGTACCACGACGTCGAATGGGGCGTCCCGGTCCACGATGATCGTCGGCACTTCGAGCTGCTGGTACTAGAGGGCGCTCAGGCCGGGCTCAGCTGGCTCACCGTGCTGAAGCGGCGGGAAGGGTATCGCCAGGCATTTGCCGGATTCGACCCCGCCGCGGTGGCCCGGTACTCCGAGCGCAAGATGGGGGCGCTTCTGGAAGACCCCGGCATCATCCGCCACCGCCAGAAGATCGAGTCAGCTGTCGGCAACGCCGCCGCCCTCCTCCGGGTGCAGGATGAGGTCGGTAGTTTCGATGCCTATCTCTGGGGATTCATCGGTGGAGCCCCGGTGGTCAACCGATGGAAGGCGCCCAAGCAGGTCCCGGCGTCCACCCCCCTGTCGGAGGCGGTCAGTCGCGACCTCCGGCGGCGCGGGTTCCGCTTCGTGGGGCCCACCATCTGCTATTCCTACCTGCAGGCCGCCGGATTGGTGATCGATCATCTCACCGGATGCTTCCGATACCCGGAAATCCTGGCCGCGGACGCCTGACCCGCCGCGATCCGAGCCATCAGTCGAACCGCCGGCAGGCTGAAATGACCGGCGGCCGTATCATCATCAGGTGCCAGAAGATCTCACCGCCGCGGCTATCGGGCAGGCCGCCGAGCGGCTGCAACCCGTCGTGCGTCACACACCCTTGGAACTGAGCGACCGCCTGACCGATTCGATCGGGCAGCCGGTCCTGCTGAAACGGGAAGACATCCAGCTCTGCCGCTCTTACAAGGTCCGGGGCGCCTACAACCTGATCTCGTCTCTCGGTCCGGATCAGCACCGCCGGGGCGTCGTCTGCGCCAGTGCCGGGAACCACGGTCAGGGAGTGGCCTTCAGCTGCAGAAAACTGCAACTTCGTGGCCGGGTGTTCTTACCCACCAACACCTCCAGGCAGAAGCGTCAACGCATCGAGGCCATCGGCGGCCCGTGGGTGGAGCTGGTATTCGTCGGCAGCAGCTACGACGAAGCCGGCGCCGCCGCCGAGGAGGACAGCCGGCGCACCGGGGCTGTCTACGTCCATCCCTTCGATGACCCTCGCACCATCGCCGGGCAAGGCACCGTCGCGGTCGAGATGGCCGACCAGTACGACGCGGACATCGACACCGTGGTCGTCCCGGTCGGCGGCGGGGGGCTGATCAGCGGGGTCGCCCTCTGGCTCCGCGAGCACCGCCCAAACGTGCGGATTGTCGGCGCCGAGCCCGCCGGCGCCGCCAGCATGCGACTCGCCCTCTTGGAAGGGAAGCCGGTCGACCTCCCCCACATCGACTCGTTCGTCGACGGGGCTGCCGTAGGTCGGGTCGGTACTCTGACATTCCCGATCGTCCGGGACCTGGTCGATGAGATGGTGGCGGTGCCCGAGGGTGCGGTCTGCTCGGAGATGCTCGACCTCTACCAGACGGAGGGCATCATCGCCGAGCCGGCCGGGGCCCTGGCCAGTGCCGCCCTCCGGCTCGTCACCCTGCGAGGGTCGGGTGCCGTGATGTGCATCGTCTCCGGAGGGAACAACGATGTGAGTCGATACGCCGACATCGTCGAGCGCTCTCTCCTCTACGAAGGATTGCGGCACTACTTTCTGGTCACCTTCTCCCAACAGCCCGGTTCGCTCCGCCGGTTCCTCGACGACGTGCTCTGTGCCGGCGAGGACATCGTGGTCTTCGAGTACGTGAAGAAGAACAACCGTGAGACGGGTCCGGCCCTGGTGGGCATCGAGCTCGAGCGGGCAGATGACCTGCCGGGTCTGCTCGAGCGCATGGAAGCGAGCCAGTTGGATGTCGAGCCGGTATCGCCGGGTTCGCCTCTCTTCTCGTTCCTTGCCTAGTGGTGTGGTCCGGCGGCACGTCGGTCAGACCTTGGCGGCGGATGTCAGCACGGTCGGCACCACCAGCCGGAACGCCCGCGGCGCCCGCCGTTGGCGCCGTACCCTGAAGCCGGCCGTCTCGACCCTTCGGCGCATGTCGGCCCGGGTCGGCCAGTCGGCGACCCCGCCCATGGCCCGGGACCCGGCTTCGAGGACGCGGGCGCCGAGGCGGGTACTGGGGTTGATCAACGCGATGTGGAGAGTGCCACCCGGACGCAGCACCCTCTTGAACTCGCGGAGCGCTCCTTCCTGATCCGGAAACCAGTGGAAGGCCTCGGTGGTGACGACGGCGTCGAATGCTTCGTTTCCGAACGGCAGATTGGTGGCGTCGGCTTGCAGCCAGTCCACCAGGCGACTGCGGGCGGCGGCATGTTCGAGCATGCCGGCTGACCAGTCGCAGCCCAACATCTGAACCTCCGGGCCCATCTCCCGCCCGATCCGGCTGGCCAGGATTCCCGTTCCGCAACCGACGTCGAGGATGCGCCGAGCCCCATCGCCTCGCAGTTCCCGCAGCACCTGCGAATGCACCGGGCGATAGACGGTGGCCTGCACCGCCGGGTTGTCGTAGAACGTCGACCACCGGTCGAAGGCCGACCGCAACCACTCCGGCCTGGCCGGGTCCGCGGGCTTGCCGACATCAGCTCGAACCGACCTCTTCGACGGTTGCGACAATGCGTTCCTCTCAGGTCGACGACCTGGCAAGAGGTATACAACAACGCAGCACTGATGTCGAGTTGTAGTATCGGTGGCGTATCGGGAAGAAGGCGCGCGGTGAAGGTGGGATGAAGACAGATCAAGCCGGCCACCAAGACGACATCTGGGAGCTCTCCGGCCTGCTGACCGGGTTCACCGATCCCCCCCGACCGGAGCTTGACCCGTTCCTCGACGCGGCCGCCGCATGCTTCGCTCGCTACGGGATCCGCCGCACCTCCGTCCAGGACGTGGCCCGCGAGATGGGGGTCGATCGCACCACCGTGTATCGCCAGGTCGGCACCATTTCCCATCAGGTCCGTCTCTTGGCAACCCGCGATCTGTCCCGACTGCTGCACTCCCTGCCGGCTCGGGCCCGGCGGCCGTTCGGACCTGCCAGCGTCATCGAGACGATGGTGTCGGTCATCAATGACATGAGCCACCATCCAGTGGTGGCCAAGACACTGGCTGACGATGCCCAGACCATCACCTTGTCAGGCCTTGCCGTCCTTCCCCCACTTCTGAGCCAGGCGGCTGAGACCATCGGACCCATGCTGGAGGAGGCCATGGATGCCGGGGTGCTCGCCCGGAGGGACCCCCTGATCCTGGCCGAGTGGTTGGTGCGGTTGGTGGTGACCCTGGTCCTGGTTCCCTCCCAGGGGGACCTTCGCTCCTCTCTGTTCGAGCTGCTGTTACCGGTTCTCACCCCCCAGGTCGCATCAGGTTCGTCCTGACTGCGACGTATCGACATAATCGTCGCATCGTGGTACAACGGAGTCATGAGCTCCGCATCCGGGCTGAGGACGCCTCCCCCGACCAGCATCAGGGCCCGTCGCACCCGTTTCGACCTCTCCGCCACACCGTTGCACTGGGTCCCGGGCGACCCACAGTCCGCCCACTTGATGGACGTGCTCCACATCATGCTGCCGCCGGGTGAGCGGTGGTTCTGCGACGTCTTCCGGGAAGCACTTCCCCTCGTCACCGACGAACGGCTTCGGGAGGACGTACAGGGATTCATGGGCCAGGAGTCCACTCACGCCCGCGCTCATGAGCTCGCCCGGGACCATCTCAGTGCTCACGGCATCGACACCACCCGACCGATGGCCCAGGCCGAATGGCTCCGAACCAGGCTCGGAGGAAAATCACCGTTCGGGCTGTCGTTGCCCTCTCCGCTGGCTCGATGGTGGCTGGTCACCCGGCTGTCGAGCATCGCCGCCGTCGAGCATTTCACCGCGGTTCTCGGCTATTGGATCCTGGACGCGGACGCCCTCGACGCCGTTGAGGCCGACCCGCAGATGTTGGACCTTCTGCGTTGGCACGGGGCCGAGGAAGTGGAGCACCGATCGGTGGCATTCGACGTCTTTCAACACGTCAGCGGCAGCTACGCCCGACGGGTCACCTCGATGCTGGCGGTGGGTCTCGGGCTGAATATCGCTTTTCTGGTCGGCGGGGTCCGATTGTTGTCGGCGGACCCGGCGACCGATCAACGCTTCAGTTTCCGACAATGGTCTCGATCGGCCCGGGAGGGGCGGATTCCCCCGCCATGGTTCATCTGGAAGGCGATGCCCCGGTATCTCCGACGTGATCATCATCCTTCTCAGGAGGGGTCGTCGGAGCCGGCCGCCACCTATCTGGCTTCATCCCCGGGTGTGGTGGCAGTTTCCCGAGCGAGATTGTGATCCCTTTCGCGGTGCCAAGAGCCGCCCTCCGCTGCGGCGCGGCACCGTGTGGATCCGGAAGCTGACCCAGCGACGGACGGTGGGCGACGACTACTCCCCCAGCGCATCGAGGCCGATGCCCCCGCGGCGGTCCGGGTGCCACGCATCCACCGAGCTGTTCAGCCGCTCCCATATTTCTGGCGGCAGGTCGACACGTCGGTGGATGCGGTCGACGGAGGCATGGGCGGGATTGCTCTCCGGAGATTGGGACCTTTCGTCATCCACCGCGGCCGGGACGCGGATCTCGTCGATGTCCGGGGCGTCGGAGAACTCGCGCCGACTCTCGAGCGTCACCTCGGGGTAGTCCTCGAGGATGATCGATGAAGAAAGCATGACGTCACCCGACCCGATCAGCACCGGGAAGGCACCATCATTTGAACAGCCCACCACAGCTCGAACAGCCGCCTCGGGAGGATCGAGAAGCGAAACGAATACCCCTCCGTCAACGGCCAACATGGTATGCACGGCCACCAGCGACAGATCCAGAATCTCCCCGCGCCGGGTGCCGGTTCCCGACCAAGAGGTGGAATTCTCCACGGTGACGGTGACCTTGACGAACGAGCTGTCACCCTCGGCCGGGCCGGTGGCGATACGCACCCGCCCATCCACCGGCCGGCGCCGACGGATGACCCTGGCCACGACGGGACCGTCGCCGGATCGAATCAACTCGGTGTCCTGACCTTCGGTGAACGAGAAGACCTCCTCGCGTGCTGTTTCTCGACCTGGCATCAACCGCATGGGCGCCAGGTCGACGATCCGGTCGACCCCCTCATCCCACTCCACGTACGCCCTCCCATCCACCTCGATGGCCTGGACAGGGACAAAGTCCCCACCGTCTTGGGCGAGTGCCTCTACGGCGCGGTGTTCGAACTGGAGACAGCGGATCCGAATGGTGAGCTGAGACATCTGGCCGGCCTCGACGACGCATTCGGTTCGGGTGTACCAACGCTCACAACCGGTGGCCTCAGTGAACGCACGGGGAGCCAGCACGCCGAACAGCCACCGGGCCTGGTTCTGACGCGGGGACACCCGGTACGGACATAACACATACCCGTCATAGAGCAGCGCATCTGCGACCGCCCGCGCGGTGGAGAACCGGTCGGGTGTGCCGGTGTCCATGAGCCATCCACCCCCCTTTCCCCTGCTCCCAGCGGTTGCGACCCCGCTCCCGATCGGAAGGACCCGGACGGCTTTCCCCTCCGGACCTCTCGAGTGTGTCACGGCCGACCCCCAACCATCCAGTGTCGGGTGCCAGGCCCAGATCTGACATTCTCGTTGACGCCGGAACCGCCCACCACCATAATGAGGGCGCATTCGACGTCGACGGAGAATCAGTGCACACGGTCTGTCGGTCTGGGGTGGGGGTGATTCTGGTCTCAGCTGCCTTGGCGATGGCTGCCTGTTCCTCGGGACCCGGGACCTCCGCCGTTGGCAGCACCGCGTCGGGCAGCGCCGCCGCCACTCTTGCCCCGGGTGGACCAGGCGGGACTTCGTCCCTGCCGGCACCGCAGCGACCTGCCTATCTCGTCTACTGGGATCAGAACGAAGAAGTCGACTTCCTGTCGATGCCGTCGGGCGCCACCGGAGTCCTCATGCCGGCGTGGGATCTCAACGGGCAGATGTGCGTTCTACCCGGACCCAGCGGCCGCTTTGTCGGCGGCTACGACCCCACGCTGCCAAGTCAGAACAACCCCGGAGGACTCCTTCCCTACAAACAACCACCGATCGGTGAGGAACTCGACCGTGCGAATGGTTCGTTCAGCGGTCAGACCTTGTACGTCCCGGGCCCGTACAAGTATCCCGGTGAGACGATCGGGGGCGATACTCCTCGCGCCCCCGATGGTTCGTTCAACTCCGCCAGCACCTACACGGGGTGTGTCTTCGACCAGCATGGAAATCTCTTCGCCGATGACCTCGCCACCGCCCAGGGGTCGTTCCCGCCTCCCAACGACGGGCGACTGGTGGAGTGGTTTGCCCCGTCCTACACCCAGTCGTGCGTGGTGTCCGGCCCCGCATCGGGGGGAGCCGGCGCTCACCACGCGGACGGGACGGGAGGATTCAGCCAGCCCGGCATGTTGGCCATGGCCGACAACGGGGACGTGCTCTTGCCCCAGGTGGGCAGCCAAAGCGTGGTACGAATCGACCACAACTCCTTTCCCACCGGACCGTCAGCCTGCCCGGGAGGGTCATACCCGACCGGGGCATTGAAGACGTCGGTCTTCTTCCAGGGCAATGGCACCACCCTGCCGTTTCCGGCTGGCATTGCCAAGGACCCGACCTGTGACTGTTTCGCCATCAGCAGCTTCTACGGCAACCCGTCGATCATCTGGGTTGACCAGAACGGCGTCCCGGTGCCGGGCCATGTCACCATTCCGGGCCAGACTCTGGCCCAGCTCGGTCAGGACCCCGCCGGCTACAACCCATTCGGTTTGGCCTTCGCGCCCGATGGCACTCTGTACTTCGTTGACATTCACATCGTCTGTCAAGACAACCAACTGACGAATTGCGGGCCGGGCAGTTACCAAGGGCGGGTGATGAAGGTCACGTTCACCCGAGGCGTGCCCAGCACCCCGTCCCCGGTGGCCGGGGGCTTCGATTTCCCCACCAGCGTGACGGTGTGTGTCCCGGCCCACCAGAACTGCCCGTATCCCACCGGCGCCATCGCCCGACCATCATCAGGACCGTCAGAAAATCCCGAGCACGGACAGGGTCCCCGCACTACCGCCCCGGCGGTCTCCGGATTCGGCCATTGACCAACGGCCACGGTCCGGCCCAACCGCCTCGGACGACGAACGCCCGGAGGGCGATGCTGGTCATGAGCGCGATGGCATGTCTGGCCGGGCTGTTGAACGGATGTACGACGACCGCGGGATCTGCCCCGGGATCGACCCAGACGTCGTTGTCCGGCACGCCCGGCACCATCCCATCGTGGGAATGGCCGACCTATGCCCACGATGCCCAGCGCACCGGACACGGCCAGACCAGCCTGACTCCGGCATCGGTGACGACATTGGCTCCGGCGTGGGAGTTCCCGACCGGCGATGCGGTCACCGCAACTCCAACCGTGGTTGACGGCACCGTATATGCCGGCTCCTGGGACGGGTGGTTCTACGCCGTCGATCTGGAGACCGGAGCCCTTCGTTGGAAGTACCAGCTGCAGGCCCAGGATGCCGTTACCCCGTACCCGGGCCAGAACCCGCGGGACATCACGTCCGACGGTGGGCTGGTCACGTCGTCGGCCTGGTACCAACCGGGACCGGGGAACGGATCCGGGCACGGTACCGGTGCACCACCCGACCTGGTCATCTTCGCCGGCGGCTACACCCTCTACGCCCTGAACGCACGTACCGGCACGTTGTTCTGGAAACACGACTACACCGGGCGCCCTCAGCTGCCGCCTGACCCGAATCAGGACGGTACCCGCATCTTCTCGTCGCCGGTGGTGGTCGGCCACACCGTGATGTTCGGAGTCGACACCGATGGGGAGAAGAACTCGCACGGATACGTAGTGGGTGCCTCCCTTGCCACCGGCGATCCCATCTGGGAATACCAGGACGACGTCAATCAACAAGGTCAGATCGAAAACAACGGGTGCGGCAATGTCTGGGCGTCAGGCACCATCCTGCCCCGGGAGGGGCTGGTCGTCTTCGACAGTGCCGACTGCAATTTCGCCGACCCACCTCCCACGTCAGAATCGGTCTTCGCCCTCCACATTGCCACCGGCAAGCTGGCATGGAGATTCCGGCCGGCGCACAGTGCCAACCAATGCGATCTCGACTTTGGCGCCTCGGCCAACGCCGGCCTCGCCCCGAACGGAGCCGCGATCTTCCTCGGGGCGGGTTCCAAGGATGGCACCTACTACTCCCTCGATCCCTCGACCGGCCACCTCCGGTGGTCTACCAACGTGGTGTTCGGAGGTTTCGCCGGAGGATTCATCGCCTCCGCGGCCTACGACGGTCACCGCATCTACGCTTCCACGGCTCTGGGGGACTTCGGCCGGTTCGAAGGTGGTGGCGAAGTGCACTGCGACCCGGGGAATCCACGCGACACCCCCACCCAAGAGCCCTCGGTGCACGCCTTCAACGCCACCACCGGGGCGGTGGTATGGCAATCCACCCAAGCGGCATCCTTTGCATCCACGACGGTAGCCGGGTCGATGACGTTCAACTGCCCGGCATTTGCCGCCGTGGTCCAAGTGAGAACCGCGTCGAACGGACAGCTGCTCGACCAGACTCCGTTGCCGGCCACGTGCTGGTCGGGTATCGCGACGGTCGGCGATGCTCTGGTCATGGGTACCGGCTCATCAGCGCAAGGCTCTCCCGACGGCATCGTGGTGCTGACTCCGGGTGGTCGGCCTCCGAGGACTCCGAACCCGGGCTGACTCCCCGGCCTCGCGGCGCCGTCACCGAGGACGGCCTACATTGAAACGGTGACTCCCAAGACGCGGACCACCCGCTCGAAGCTGGACCTGGTCGATTTGGATGGTCGCCTTTCTCGCGAGGAAGAGCAGCAAGAGCTGAACCGCGCCCAACGGCGACTCACGCACCTGCGACTCATCAACGGCGGCCAGCTCAACAACGGGCGACTCGGTCCACCAGTCTGTGTGATCTTCGAGGGTTGGGATGCGTCGGGCAAGGGCGGCGTGATCAAGCGCCTGGTCGCTCCCCTCGATCCCCGCCACATCCGAGTGGCACAATTCAGTGCGCCGACCTCGGACGAGAAGCGTCATCACTACCTGTGGCGCTTCTCCCCCGCCCTCCCGGGGTGGGGAGGCATGGCCGTACTCGACCGCAGTTGGTACGGGCGGGTTCTGGTCGAGCGGGTGGAGGGAATTGCGACCGAGGAGCAGTGGCGCCGGGCGTACAACGAAATTCCCGCCTACGAGCGGGCTCTCGCCGCCGAGGGCATGATCATCATCAAGCTCTGGCTTCACATCTCCCAAAAGGAGCAAGACAAGCGATTCGAAGCCCGAAACCAAGATCCGCTCAAGACGTGGAAACTCACCGACGAAGACTGGCGCAACCGGGCCAAGCGGCCCGAGTACGAGAGCGCGGTCGACGAGATGCTGGCGACCACTGATCACGCCGACGCCCCCTGGGACGTCATCGGCGCCGAACAAAAACGATTCGGTCGGATCGCCGCGTTGCAAACAGTCATCCGTCGGATGGAGGACGGGATGCGGCGCTGGGACATCGAGCCGCCACCGTCGACGGGGGCCGAGTACGACGACATGCCGTGGGCCGAGAGCAGGCCGTGAATCGGCGCAGCCGGGGGCCTCGACGTTAGAGAGTCCGCATCAACCCGTCATGAGGGCTGCGGAAGTCCAGTTGTTGGTAGCGTCTGCCGATGTGTCCGGGATCGCACCAGTCGATGTCGCCACCTTGATACAGGGCCTCGACCGCTGGCTCAGTCAGTGGGAACCTGCCAACCACGCCGGATCCCAGGTGGAACGTATCGAGCGACCTGATTCTGGTTGGTCAAGCGACATCCTGCTCACCACGGTTCATCCCGCCATTGACGTCACAGGTGACGGCAAGCCAGTCGCCGAGTTGGCGGTCCGGGTGGCGCCAGCACCGGCGGTGGCCTCCTTTCCCGTCGACGATTTCGATCTGCAGGCCAAGGTCATGCGGGCCCTCAAGGCGTCCGGGTTGCCCGTGCCCACTGTCGTGGCCGTCGAGAACGACCCCGGGTGGCTCGGGACACCTTTCCTGGTGATGACTCGTGCCCCCGGACGGGTCGTGGGCGACGCGCCGGCGCTCGATCCCTGGCTGGCCGGACTGCCTTCGGCGACTCAGCGTCGGATTCACGAGGGCTATATCGACGCACTGGGAGCGATCCATCGACTCGACTGGCGGGCCGCCCACCTGGATGGCATCTTGCGCGACGCGGGACAGCGTCTGGAACATGACCTGTCCTGGTGGTCCAACTACGTCGACTGGGCTTCTGACGGTGATCCGGCTCCGGTGCTGGCGAACCATATGCAGTGGTGCATAGACGCTGCCCCGTCCATGGCGCAGGTGCCGTCGTTGTGCTGGGGTGATGCCCGGTTGGGCAACGTGCTGCTTCTCGACGACGGCGCGATTGGAGCGCTCCTCGATTGGGAGCTGGCATCGATCGGTCCGCCCGAGATGGACCTGGGCTGGTACCTGGCACTCGATCGGCTGACCACCAAGGTTGTCGGCCACCAGGTGGCCGGGTTCCTGGGGAGGGACGAAACCATCTCCCGCTACCAGGACCATTTGGGTCGGTCCGTCGAGCATCTCGGCTGGCACGAGATATTCGCCCTCGTCCGGTCGGTTGCCATCAACGAACGGCAGGCCCGCTTGGCCGCGGCCGGCGGCGTCTCCTATCCGGGCGTCGCCGGAAAGGACAATCCAATGCTCGACTACATCACGCGCCGCATCGATCGATTCGAGGCGGCCGCATGACAGCCTTCGACGCCGACAGCCGGCACGCGCCCATGAGTGGCCTCGACGAGTACCTCATCCACAATCATCCGCATCCGGTTCGGGTCATGTGGACCAGCGACCCGAAGGCCTATGAGCGAGTGTGGTTCGCGGCCCACAACCAGGCCGGCGATCTCCTGATCGCCTGCGGTCTGGCCTTCTACCCGAATCTCGACACCGCCGAGGCGTTCGCCATTGTCAACCGGGCGGGCCGACACACCACCGTTCGAGCGCACCGACGTCTCGGGCACGACCGGATGAGCCTGCACGCCGGCCCATTGTCGCTCACCGTGGTGAGGCCATTTCGGGAATGGCGGCTGGTGCTCGAGGACAACGACTACGGCATCTCATTCGATATCAACTGGTTCGACACCACCCAGGCCGTCTATCGAAATCTCGGCGCTGGAAGCGTCCTCGGAGGCATCCCTTTCGCCGGAGTGGCGGGCTACGACGGCCTCGGGACCGTCGAGGGATGGGTGCGGGTCGAGGGCGAGCAGCACCAGCTCCACCGTGACCACTGGCTCGGCTCCCGGGACCACCATTGGGGCACGCGAGACGGGGTCGGCGGTCGAGCCAATTGGTCGGGGTGGCAGCACGCGGTGAGTGGCGCCTTTGTGCGGTTTCCCGATTGGGCCTTGTGGGTCGACCACCTGCTCCGGGATCTGGACGACCCCAAGCCTGGCAGTTCAGTGGCTCGGCGGATTCGACACCGCCTTCGCTTCGAACCGAGCATCAACATGGTGGCGGGTGGTGAACTCGAGGTGGAGATGCCTCGGGGCGAGACGAGAGTCATCCGCTTCGATCGCATCGGGAACCAGACGGCGTATCTGCGGTGTGGGATGTACGGCGGGCCCAACGGGGGCACGCCCGACGGGGATATCTGGCAAGGTCAGTTCGTTGGTGACGGAGTCGTGAGCGGCGAGACATACGACACCAACGATCCCGAGGTGCGGTCTGCCATCTGGGGCGTCGATCAGCACCACATGCGATTCGAGTACGACGGCACGGTGACCCACGGCATCTACGAGGTCTATGACCCCCTGGCCTTCGAAGTCGCCGGCCAGGGCCGTCAGGGATTGTCGATTCTGCCATGACCGACATTGGGCCCGTCAGGAATGGGAATTGAGGATGCGGGAGGAAGGGCTCATGGCAAACCCGGCGGCGCCGGCCAGCACCACCACCGCCACCAACGCCAGTGGAATGGTGGCCCCCTGGTGCAAGAAGAGAACGGCTCCGACGAACGCACCGATCAACATGGCCGCGACCGCCGCGGTCCGTCGCCCCACCTTCGGGTTGCTTCCTCCAGCCAACGTTGAGTCCGCCGCCAACCCAGTGAGCGTCATGGTCAGTACGGTTGTGGTCACATCCGGGACTGCGAGTCGACGGATGGTCGAGTTTCGAACCCCCATGGCAAAGGCCATCAACACGATCACCCCGTAACGGGGCCATCCTGAACCGATCGTCGATGTCGATGACGCCACCGCGGCCGCTCCGCCCGCGAGCACGCCCTCGATCGCCATGGCCGCGAGCAGCCATCGCCGACGGGATTCGATATGTAAGGTGAGGCGGCCCGCACACGCCGCGCCGACCAGGAAACTTCCGAGCGAC
>Ga0307374_10004868_pt1 | contig 22112 bp, 17 predicted proteins | sample OX3MG_FD_202532 | JGI IMG/M metagenome (GOLD analysis project Ga0307374, IMG submission 202532) | Soil microbial communities from Risofladan, Vaasa, Finland - OX-3 | ecosystem: Environmental > Terrestrial > Soil > Coastal area > Acid sulfate soil | place: Finland: Risofladan, Vaasa | collected...
CGGCGGCCCGGGGGCTGGCGCGGCGGGAGTCGCCGGCGAAGTCGGTGACGGCGTCGCGGAGCTGCTTGTCGCAGGACCAGCGGAACGTGACGGCGCGGATCTTGCCGGACTGGCGGGTGGAGGGAGCGGTGCCGGCGAGGCAGGCCAGGGCCTCGGGGGTGGGGAACCGGGCGCGGCAGTCGCCGATCTCGGCGAGGAGCCGGGCGGCGCGGACGGTTCCGGAGCGGGGCAGGCTGGTGAAGACGTGGCTGTCGGCGTGGGCGGCGAGCTGGGTGCCGATCTGGGCGGACAGGGCCTTGATCTGCTCGGTGAGGGTGACCAGGACGGCGTGCAGTGCGCGGGTGATGCCCGCCCGGGCGGCGGCGCCGGGCCCGGTGAGGCCGCGGGGCGCGGCCGTGAGGCGGGCGTGCGGGACGGCGGGGTCGGTGTGGCCGCTGTAGCTGATGCTGGCCAGCCACTTGCCCAGCCGGACGGGGGTGAGCCAGTCAGCGCGGTCCCGGGTGTCAAAGCGGGCCAGGAACGCCAGGCTGACCGGGGAGTCGAGATCGGCGAACAGCCCGACCGCGCCCGGGAAGGCGTTACGCAGGTGAGCGCGCAGCTGGTTCGCGACGGCGACGCGGTGGCTGACCAGGTCCTTGCGGGCGCGGCAGGCGCGGCGCAGCGCGACGGTCGCGGGGCTGTCAGGGGTCAGCGGGCGCAGCCGGGCGCGGTCGGTGCGCAGGGTGCCGGCGAGCACGAGCGCGTCGAACCGGTCGTCCTTGTTCCCAGCCGGCCCGTAGCGGCCGCGCAGGTTCTTCACCTGGTTCGGGCTGATCACCACCACGGTGATCCCCGCGCCGGGCAGGGCATCAACGACAGGGCCGTCGGGGCGCTCGATCGCGGCCTCGCCGGCGCCAGCGCGAGCCAGCACGGCCGCCAGCTCACGCAGGCCCGCCGCGCTGTGCTCGATCGTGCACCGGCTGATCTCGCGGCCGCGGGCATCCACGACCGGCACCGCGTGATCGTCGCGGGCCCAGTCGATCCCGGCGGTCACGCCGCCGGCCGGTTCCTCGGGAAGGGTGGTTCTGGCAGACTGCAAGCCTGCCTCCTCGCTGCTAGACCCAGTGGGGAGGCACCCTCATTCCGGTGCCGGGACGTGGCTGCCGGCTCGCTCACTGATCGGCGCTCGGTGGCGCTCAGCCCTGTCGACGGTCGGCACGCCCCGGGTAACCACCAGGCCCCGCAGAACTCATGCTGGACGTCTCGGCGTCAAGCGAGCGGGGCGGTGGCCTGGCGGCACCTCGGGTGCATCAGCAATCCATTCAAGATCGCCGACACAAGGATGGTGCCCCAGTGAGCGGGGCAGCAGTCGCGGTGGCTACTGATGTATAATGTGGTGTATGAAGCGGACCAATATCTATCTGGATGAAGGCCAGTCTGCCGCTCTGGAGCGGGTCGCACGCACGCAGGGCATCTCGCGCGCTGAGCTGATCCGGCAGCTCATTGATCGGAGTATTGGCGCGTCGGGGGCGGCTGACCTGGACGCGGACCTGGCCGCCATCCGGGACTCCTACGGCATAGCTCGCGACGAGGACGTCTCTTTCGGCCGCGGGTCCGACGAGCGCTCGCGGCACCTGGACCGCATGGCTGAGCTGTGATCCTGGTCGACAGCGATGTTCTCATCGCGAACCTGCGCGGCATCCCCGCGGCGCGGGAATGGCTGCTGGCGGCGCGGCGGGATACCGGCCCGCTCGCGGTGAGCACGGTCAGCCTGGCTGAAGTCGCCGGCGGCATGAGATCTGCGGAGCGGCGGCAGGTCAGCCGCCTGCTGTCCAGCATGCGGGCGTTCCCGGTGACGGAGCGGGTCGCATGGCGCGCCGCGGAGCTCATGCGCGAGCACCGGCGCGCGCATCAGGGAATCGGGCTCGGCGACTACCTGATCGCGGCCACAGCGGACGTGGAAGGGCTGGATCTCGCGACCCTCAACGTGCGTCACTTCCCGATGATCAAAGATCTCCAGGCCCCGTTCGGGGTCTGACTCTGCTCTCCAGGGCGCCGCGTCCGCCGCATGCCGGCCGAGCATGGCATCTTGATGCCCGGATTGGATGGCACTATGATGTACTCGTGCGCACCACTCTCACCCTGGATCCCGACGTCGCGGAGCTCGTCGACGAGGCTGTCCACCGCGCGCGTACGTCGATGAAACAGGTGGTGAACGATGCCCTGCGGCGGGCGCTGTCCCCGCCGCCGTCACGCCGGGAGTTTTATCACCTTCCTGTTCACGAGGCGACGCTGCAGCCCGGCTTCGACCTGGCCGGCTTCAACCGCCTGACCGACGAGCTGGAAGACGAGGCGATCCTTGCTGCCGGGAAGCGCCCCAGGGCGTGATCGTCCCCGACGTGAACCTGCTGCTCTACGCGGTGGTGTCGGCTTTCCCGCAGCACGAGCCCGCCCACGCGTGGTGGGAGGAAACGATTAATTCCCCCGCGGAGATCGGCCTCGCCTCCCCGGCTATCTTCGGGTTCATCCGGATGGCGACGAACCCCAGAGTGCTGTCTCCGCCGCTGACGGTCGACGCCGCTACGGGATACGTATCCGCATGGCTCGGCCAGCCCGGCGTCAGCCACCTCGTCCCCGGCCCGCGGCATATCGAGATTGCCGTCAGTCTCCTGCACGGAGTCGGGACCGGCGGCAACCTCACCACCGACGTTCAGCTGGCGGCACTCGCGCTCGAATACGACGCAGACATGTACTCGAACGACACCGATTTCGCCCGCTTCTCCGGCCTGCGCTGGCGCAACCCGCTGACCTGAGCAGCGCGCCTCTTCTTGGTGCCGGGCAGACGGTGTCCCAAGAACCAGGGCGCGTCGCCTCGGCCCGGCACGATCCCGTGCCGCGCGGGCATCAGGGTATCTTCCGGGGCCTGGCGCGGGCCGCTCTCAGACCACGAAACGCAGGTCTGGGATGCCGGGCCGGCCTGGGGTGGCGGCCGCGGGATCGTAGCGCCCAGTCTCCTGCGACCAGCGGAGGTTGCCGCCCATCCAGTTCCGCAGCCCGTCCAGGTACTGGCAAAGTTCGGGCATGGCATTCCGGCGCAGCGACTCCTCCGCCTCCAGGTAGCGGACCACCTCCGCGTCGTGCATAGACGCCGCGACCTTGATCGCCTCGGCCCATGGCAGGCGCCGCTCGTGCGAAAGGACGGCAGGCAGGCTGTGCACGGTCAGGCTGCGCGCGGACTCCTTGGGGAAGGACAGAATGTCGTTCGCCCAGCAGGTCACGTTGACCGCGATATCGGTCGCCGCCCGCACGTCGCGGCGGCAGAACTCTTGCATGGCGAGCTCGAACCCGCCGGCGACATCGATCAGGGCTATACAGGTCGGGACCGCACCGCTGTGCCGCCGCATGGCCTCGTACTCGGCAAGGCCGGCGGGCCGGCCGTTGGCACGGTGACCGGCCTCCCAGAACTGCGCGAGGAAATAACCCCGGACCGCGCTCAGGAAACGGAAGATCTGCTGCCCGCTCGCCATGGCCCCGAGGCGGTCCATCAGATCGCCTAACGCGGCGGTGAACGGTTCGGCGCGGCAGGCCGGGTCGTCCGGGCTGTCCAGGACCCGGACGAACGGGGTGATGATGCGGCTGAGCTGATCCGGGTGAGTGCCCGCTTCGGACTCATCGCAGTAACGATCGTCGAAGATGAATAGCCACATCTGCCAATCGGCGAGCAGGTTCAGCGCCTCCGGAGTGCTGCCTGGGCTGGTGCGTGCGGCCAGCCATCCCACCTTTGCCCGGCGGAACCGGTCAGTCTCCACCGGGCTGGTCAGGAGTGCGAACCGACGCGCCCAGTCAAGAACGTGACGGTCCGCCTCTTCCGCGTAAGGGCTGATCTCGCCGCCAAAAGGACACTCAAGCGCCGGCAACGCAATCCCGCTGGTCATCGTGATACGCGCCCTCCGGCTCGGCTCCGCGGCGTGCGAGAAAAGCTGGGCCGCTGTGGCGACGGAGCCTTCGCATCGCGAGGGCAACGACGGGCAGCAGCCGGGATTACGGTCAATGATACCTCTTGCCGGGGACTGTGCCCATGCGCCACGATCAGTCCCGTAATGGAACCCGGTGCTAGGGAGGGGCGCGGCTTCAGCTCTCCGCGCGAATGGCCCGATCCAGCCGGGCGAGAAGCAGCGCCACATCGTCACCATGCCGGGGCGGCCGGCGCGGGCTGCCGAGAAGATCGTCGGCGAGCGTTTCAAGATCGCCTGCAGCGCCTTGCTGCAGCACGTCGAACAGGCACCGGACGCTAAAGTCCATGTCCTTCCCGTCCGTTTCCAGCAGGCCGTCGGTGGTGAGCACGAGGACCGATCCCCTGGCCATGTTCATTTTCACGGTGACGTAGTCCGTGCTCGTGTCGAGGCCAAGCGGCAAGCCGCCGTCGCGGTCCAGGATGCGTGGAGCCGCGCCCGGGGTGACAAGCACCGGCGGTGGGTGGCCTGCCCGGCACATGGCCAGTTCGCCGGTGGCCGGCCTGAGCACGACGTAGCAGCAGGTCGCGAACAGCGCCTTGTCCGGATCGGTGTTCAGGTCCACAAGCCACTGATTGGCACGGGCCATCACCTCGGCGGGGCCGTGGCCTTCGCGTGCGTAGGCATGAACGGCCGTCCGCAGCTGTCCCATCAGCGACGCGGCGAACAGGTTGTGCCCTTGGACATCACCGATCACCAGCGCCACCCGGCCGCCGCCGAGTTCCACAACGTCGTAGAAGTCGCCGCCGATCTCCATTCCGGATGTCGCCGCCTGATACCGCGTGGCGATGGACACCCCCGGCGCGGTGAGCTTGCCGCGCGGGAGCAGGGCGCGCTGCAGTTCACTCGCAAGCGCATGCTCGGACTCGTACATGCGGGCCCGTTCCAGCGACTGGACGAGCAGGCCAGAGGCGGAGAAGAGCAGCGCCCGCTCATCGGGCAGGAAGTCGTGCGCCGCGCCGAAACCGTACATGCAGGCGCCGACGCGGCCCTTCGAGTCGGTCACGGGAAGGGCCACCCACGCCTGCTGCGGGGAGTGGCCCACCACCTTTGCCAGATGCGGATAATCCCCGACAAGCGCCTCGGGCGAGTACAAATAGACCGGGGACCGCCACTGGATCGCCGTCGATATCGGTGTCGGCAACGCGGGTTCAAAACGGCTGAACGCCTGAGTGGTTTCGTCGTCGAATCCGCAGGCGGCCACTATTTCCTGGCGGCCGTCCTTCTCCGCAACCATGATGAGGCTGTCCGCACCATAGGCGTGCAGTCCATCCCGGACGGCAGCGACAATGGCCTCGACGGTCACCGCGGACGCGAGGGCCGCGGTGAATTCTCGCGCGCGACGGGCGCGGTCGGCGCCCTCACGCAAGCGGCGTTCTTCCGCCTCGCGCCTGGCCCGCACGGCGGTGGTGTCCATCGCCACTCCCATCATCCGGACGGGGCTGCCGTCCGGCCCGGGCAGGACCCTCCCGCGCGCCTCGATGCAGCGCAGGCTGCCGTCCTCACGCGCGACGCGGTATTCGATCTGGTACGTGCCGCACGAGGCGACCATGCGCTTCATGGCCTCAACAACGTCGGGCAGGTCGGATTCGGGGACCCTGGACAAGAACGCGTCCATACTCGCCGACGTGGCCTCGGGCAAGCCGTGCATCCGGTAGGTACCCGGATCGCAGATCACCTCGCCCGTCGCGACCTCCCAGGTGAAAAATCCCGCCTCCACACTGGTCGCGTTCGGCTGGAAGACCATGAGCGGCCAGTCGGTCAGCGGTTCTGGCGCATCGGTGGTAGCGCGCACCGCGCCACCGGCACCGCCGGCCGCGGATGCGACTCCGGCGGCCCGCCCGATGCGATCAGGGATTCCGCTCACCCTGTCACCAGCGCCCGCCCGCGCCGGCCGTGCCTCTGGCGCCACCTTGCGTCCCGCTGGCACAGTGGTGGCGCCGCCTGCCACCGCCTGCCCAGGTACCCGCATCGACCGCTCTGCACATGCCAGCCACCATTCTCAAAAGAGGCCGAACCACTACTTGCCAGCTCAATATAACGACCTCCGGAGAAGAGTTCCAGCGCGATGACGATTATGCGGAAGTCTCCGGTGCGCACAGCTGGCTGTCTTGGATAGATCCGAAGCGGCATAGTTTGTCGCTAATCACACTAAGCTTATTCATAAGCCAGTTTGAAGAAGTACAGTCCAAATGGCGGCTCTGAAGGATGTAAGGTAGGCCCGGAGCGCCCTCCAGTCAAGCAGGGTCCCTGTCCACGAACGGTGGTTCTGGGCGTGGGCGCCGAGCCCTGTCCATCGCCGACGCCGACCCCCCGCTGGGACCGCTAAACCACCAGATCAGGCCCAAACGTGAAGACCTGACCGAGACATGGTACCCGCTGCGACCGTGCTGACGTGCCAGTTCGTTAGCGGAGACCGCTTAACCCGCCGGCGGCGGTCAGCTAGCGCTCTTGAGCCGGTCCAGCAGGGCCTCGTGCTCCTCCCATAGCTGCTCGGGCAGGTGGCTGCCGAAAGTGGCGAAGTGCTCACGGGTGAGCGCCGCTTCCTCCTGCCAGGTCCCGGCGTCGACGGACAGCAGCAGCTCCAGGTCACGCTCGCTGATGGTCAGTCCTTCGGTGTCGAGAGCGCCGGCCGCTGGCAGGTTCCCGATCGGGGTGGCGACGGCCTGCCCCTGGCCGGACAAGCGCTGGGTGATCCACTTCAGGACGCGGCTGTTCTCGCCGTAGCCGGGCCAGGCGAACCGGCCGGCGGCGTCCTTGCGGAACCAGTTGACGTAGTAGATGCGCGGCAGCAGTTCCGGGTCGGTCATGGCGCCGACGGCCAGCCAGTGGGCGAAGTAGTCGCCCATGTTGTAGCCGCAGAACGGCAGCATCGCGAACGGGTCGCGGCGCAGCTTCCCGACCTGGCCGGCGGCCGCGGCGGTCGTCTCCGAGGCGATGCCGGCTCCGAGGAATACGCCATGCTGCCAGGAGTAGGCCTCGGTGACCAGCGGGACCGCGCTCGCGCGGCGGCCGCCGAACAGGATCGCCGAGATCGGCACCCCGGCCGGGTCCTCCCATTCGGGGGCGATCGACGGGCACTGGCCGGCGGCGGCGGTGAACCGGGCATTGGGGTGGGCGGCCGGCTCGGCAGAGGCCGGGGTCCAGTCGCGGCCCTGCCAGTCGGTCAGGTGCGCCGGGGGCTCATCGGTGAGTCCCTCCCACCACACGTCACCGTCGTCGGTGAGTGCGACATTGGTGAAGATGGTGTCAGCGTTCAGCGTCCTGATCGCGTTGATGTTGGTCGCGGCGCTGGTGCCGGGCGCGATACCGAAGAATCCCGCCTCGGGGTTGATCGCCCGCAGCCTGCCGTCGGGGCCGAAGCGCATCCAGGCGATGTCATCGCCGATGGTCTGCACCTGCCAGCCGGGGATCGTGGGCTCCAGCATGGCCAGGTTGGTCTTCCCGCACCCCGACGGGAACGCGGCGGCGACGTAACGCGGCTCTCCCGACGGCGGCGTGACCTTGACGATGAGCATGTGCTCGGCAAGCCAGCCCTGGTCGCGGGCCATCACCGACGCGATCCGCAGCGCGTAGCACTTCTTGCCCAGCAGCGCGTTGCCCCCGTAGCCGGACCCGAACGACCAGATCTCCCGGGTCTCGGGGAAGTGGGAGATGTACTTGGTCTCGTTGCAGGGCCACGGCACGTCAGCCTGGCCCGGGCGCAGCGGGGCGCCCACGGAGTGAACGGCCCGGACGAAGAACCCGTCCTCGCCCAGTTGCTCCAGCACCGACGTGCCGACGCGCGTCATGATCCGCATCGAGGCCGCCACGTACGGCGAGTCGGTGATCTCTACGCCGAGCTGGGAGATCGCCGAGCCGAGCGGGCCCATGCAGAACGGGACCACGTACATGGTCCGGCCGGCCATGCAGCCGGCGAAGATCCCGTCGAAGGTCTCGCGCATTTGCGCCGGGGCGATCCAGTTGTTGGTCGGCCCGGCGTCTTCCTCGTGCTCCGAGCAAATGAAGGTGCGATCCTCCACCCGCGCCACATCCGAGGGATCAGACCGCGCGGCGAAGCTGCCCGGCCGCAGGTCCGGATTGAGCGGGATGAGGGTGCCCTGCTGGACCAGCAGGGTGGTGAGCTGCTCCCATTCCTGCTGTGAGCCGTCGCACCAGTGCACGCGGGCGGGCTGGGCCAGCGCTGCGATCTCGTTCACCCAGGCGATCAGCCCGCGGTGTGAGGCCGAGGACTGATTCAAGCCCGGAATAGTGTCGCCCACCTGATCTCCTCCTGGCCGGTCCTTTAACCTGGGCAGGCTCGCGCCAGGAAAAGTCTGACTCATGTACCTTAACAAGATGCACTGAAAGCTGGCCGAGCGGTAGCCCCTGGATGTGTGGAGGTTTGTGGTGCCTGAACGGTCATTCTGCAAAGTTTGTGAAGACGGAGCGTGAGCCCGGTCACAAAGGCTCGCGTGGGCGTCCGGCTTCGCCGCTTCCGCGAGGAACGCGGCCTGACCCAGGCGGCCCTGGCCAGCGCGCTGGCCATCTCGCCGAGTTACGTGAACCAGCTGGAGTCCAATCAGCGTCCGATGACGGCGTCGGTCTTGCTCCGGCTCGCCAGCGTCTTCGATGCCGACCTGCAGCAGTTCTCGGCCGACGACGCCGACCGGCTCGTGGCGCAGTTCCGTGACGTGCTGACCGACCCGTCGGTCGGCGAGCCGATCTCGATGGCCGAGATCCGCGAGCTCGCCGTGGCGATGCCGGCGGTCGGCCGCTACGTCATGGAACTGCACCGGCGGTACCGGCACGGGCGGGACGTCAACGAGACGATCATGACCCGCATCGATGCCGGCGCGGCGGGCTCGATGTCCGTGCCGCCGCCCATGGCGTACGAGGAAGTGCAGGAACTGTTCTACGCCCGGCGCAACTACTTCCCGGCGCTCGACCTCGCCGCCGAGCAGATCTTCACGGAGGCGGGCCTGGTCATCGGCGACGCCGCCGCCGGAATCGCCGACCGGCTGGCGCGCCGGCATGGCATCCGCGTGACGGAGCTGCCTGCGGGCGAGCGGACCGTCAAGCGGCGCTATGACCCCGCCGCCCAGGTGCTCGCGCTGTCGCCACTGCTGAACCCCGGCCAGCGGGCCTTCCAGCTGGCTACCCACCTGGCCTCGGTCGAGCTGGCCGACGAGATCGACCAGATTGTCGCGGAGGCGAGCCTGTCCAGCGACGAGACGCGGGCGCTGACCAGGATCGGCCTCGCCAGCTATTTCGCCGGCGCCCTGGTCCTGCCGTACCGGCAGTTCCTGGATGCCGCGGAGGACCTGGGCTATGACATCGTCCTGCTGCAGCGGCGCTTCCACGTCGGCTACGAGACCGTCGCGCACCGTCTCAGCACGCTGCAGCGGCCCGGAGCGCGGGGGGTGCCGTTCATCTTCGTGCGGGTCGACCGGGCCGGCAACATCTCCAAGCGCCAGTCCGCCACCAGCTTCCACTTCTCCCGGGTGGGCGGCTCATGCCCGCTGTGGAACGTCTATGAGGCATTTGCCCATCCCGCCGAGATCCAGACCCAGCTGGCCCAGATGCCCGACGGGCGCAGCTACCTGTGGATTGCCCGGACGGTCTCCCGCCGCTACGGCGGCTACGGCACGCTCGCCAAGACCTTCGCCATCGGCCTGGGCTGCGATCTGCGCCACGCCCACCGGCTCGTCTACTCCCACGGACTCGACCTGGCCAGCCCGTCCGCGCTCATCCCGATCGGGCCCGGCTGCAAGGTATGCGACCGGGACGTCTGCCCGCAGCGCGCCTTCCCCGCCATCGGCAAGCCCCTCGACGCAAACCCGCATCACAGCCGCTTTATCCCCTACGCGCCATTGATGCCGCTTGGTGATCAAGGCTGAACTCTGCCCGCCTGGCATGATGGAGTGAGATTGCGGGAGCTGAGGTGGCACATGATGGAGCGCGGGATGGGCACGGCAGACGCCCTCGATACTGGTACCGATGATCTGCTGGCCGGGGTCTGTGACGGCGTCGCGACCATCGTCCTGAATCGGCCCGACCGGCGTAACGCGCTGTCGGTGGCGATGCTCTCGGCCCTGGCCCGGCTGCTGGAGCGGCTGGAAGACGCCGATGACGTGGGCGCGCTGGTGATCACCGGCAGCGGGCCGGCGTTCTGCGCGGGCGGGGACGTGAAGGGGTTCAGCGAACGGGGCGGCGAGGGCGGGTCCGCCTCGCAGGTCGATCCCGGGCTCCTCACGGCGCAAAGGACTATGCAACGCGCGACCGTCGGGCGGCTGCACACATTCGCCAAGCCGGTCGTCGCCTCGCTGCCCGGGGCGGCCGCCGGGGCCGGTCTCGGCCTCGCGCTCGCCGCGGACTTGCGGATCGGATCGCCGCGGACCGTCATGGCCACCGCCTTCGCGAAGGTCGGGCTGTCCGGGGACTACGGGACGGCCTGGCTCTTGCGGGACCTGGTCGGCCCGGCCCGGGCCGCCGAGCTGATGTTCTTCAGCGATCGCGTCGATGCGGACACCTGCCTGCGTCTTGGCCTGCTCAACTGGCTCGTGCCCGAGGACGAGCTGCGCTCGCGGAGTACCGAGCTGGCGTCCCGGCTGGCCCGCGGCCCGCGCCTGGCGCTGCGAAACATGAAGCACAACCTGCTGCTCGCCGAGCGGGTGGGCCTGAACGAGGCGATGGACGTCGAGGTAGCGCTGCACAAGGAATGCGGCATCACCGACGACCACCGGGAGGCGGTCGCGGCGTTCGTGGAGAAGCGAGAGCCGAGATTCGGGGGAGCGCCTACCTAGGCGGGCCTGGCGGGCCGAAGAACCCGGGACCGGCGGACGTTAGGCCCTAGTACCCGCCCGGGCCCTGGACAAGGCTGGGCAGCATGGTGACTCGCCGCCGTGCGCGGGTGTGGCTGACCCGGCAGGTGGCGGCCGTGCTCCTCGCCGTGACCGTCGCGGGCCTGGCCGTCGGCGGGGTGCTGCGCCTGGCCGGGGCCGCTGACGCGGGGGATGCGGCCTGGCTCGCGGTGGGCGCGTGCGGCCTGGCGTATGCCCTGTGGGCGATGGCCACCAGCCTGCGCCGGCGGCGTCTCGGGGTGGACGTCATCGCGCTGCTGGCGGTGGCCGGGGCGATCGCCGTCGGGGAACTGCTCGCCGCGGCGGTGATCAGCGTGATGCTGGCCAGCGGGCGGGCCCTGGAGGGGTGGGCCGCCGGCCGGGCACGCCGCGACCTGCAGGGACTACTGGAGCGCGCGCCGAGAACCGCGCGGCGCTACCGGGGCGGGGCCCTGGAGACGGTGCCGCTCGGGGAGATCGTGCCCGGCGACGTCCTCCTGGTGGCCCCCGGCGACCTGGTGCCGGTTGACGGGACCATCGTGGCCGGGCAGGCGATGCTGGACGAGTCGGCGCTCACCGGCGAGCCGCTGCCCGTCGAGCGCCCGGCCGGGGAGCCGGTGCGCAGCGGCGTGGTGAATTCCGGGGATCCGTTCGACCTGGTGGCGACGGCGAAGGCGGCCGACAGCACCTACGCGGGGATCGTGCGGCTGGTATCGGAGGCGGAAGAGTCGCAGGCCCCGTTCGTCCGCCTCGCCGACCGTTACGCCGTGTGGTTCCTGTTCGTGACCCTGGCCGCGGCCGGCGGGGCGTGGGCACTCGCAGGCGCCGCCCGGGCGGTTGCCGTCCTGGTCGTGGCGACCCCGTGCCCGCTGATCCTGGCCGCGCCGGTCGCCCTGGTGTCCGGAATGTCCGTCGCGGCGCGCCGCGGCGTGGTCGTCAAGGGCGGCGGCGTCCTCGAGCGCCTGGGCCGGTGCACGACGTTGCTGCTCGACAAGACCGGAACGCTGACCAGCGGCCACCCCGCCGTGGCCGCGATCATGCCCGCGGGACGATGGTCGGCGCAGGAGGTCCTGCGGCTGGCGGCATCGCTGGATCAGGCGTCCGGGCATGTCCTGGCCGGCGCGGTCGTCAGCGCCGCCGCGGACCGCGACTGCGAGCTGGTGCTGCCGCAGCAGGTCGAGGAAACCGCTGGTCAGGGGATTCGCGGGATCGTGGCCGGGCATCGGGTGACCGTCGGGAAGGCGGCCTGGTGCGGGGTAACCGGGGCCGCGGGCGCGGCGGGATGGGCGAAGGCCGCGCGCCGCCGGGCCCGGCTGGACGGCGCGCTGACGGTGTTCGTCGCCATCGATGACCAGCCCGCCGGAGTCCTGATCCTGGACGACCCGATCCGGCCGGACGCCGCCCGGACGATCCGCGCGCTGCGGGCGGGCGGCATCGACCGGATCGTCATGGTCACCGGGGACCGCAGCGAGGTAGCGGAGACGGTCGGCGCCGTGATCGGCATGGACGAGGTGCTCGCCGAGCGCACCCCGGCCGAGAAGCTGGACGCGGTCCGACTGGAGGTGAGCCGCGCGCCCGCCATCATGGTCGGGGACGGCATCAACGACGCACCCGCCCTGGCGCTGGCCGACGTCGGCGTCGCCATGGGCGCCCGGGGCGCGACCGCTTCCTCCGAGGCCGCCGACGCGGTGCTCACGGTGGATCGCCTCGACCGGCTTGGTGAGGTCACCGCCGTGGCGCGCCGAACCCGGCGGATCGCCCTGCAGAGCGTGCTGGCCGGGATGGCGATGTCGCTGGCCGCCATGGGCGTGGCGGCGGCCGGCCTGCTGCCGGCGGTCTGGGGCGCGCTACTCCAGGAGGGCATCGACCTGGCCGTCATACTCAACGCCCTGCGGGCGCTGGCGGCGCCGCCCGGCGCCGCGCGGCTGGCCCCCGCGGACGCCGCGCTGACCAGGCGATTCCGCGATGAGCATGAGACCATCCGGGCGGAAATCGAGGAGCTGCGCGTGGTCGCGGACAGCCTCGGGACGGCGCCGCCCGCCGAGGCCATGGCGCGGGTCCGCCACGTGCACGAGATGCTGGTGGGCGCCATCGGGCCGCATGAGCAGGCCGAGGAACGCGAGCTTTACCCGGCGCTGGACCGGATGCTGGGCGCGCCGGACGCCACCGCGCCCATGAGCCGGGCGCACGCCGAGATCGCCCATCAGATCAGGCGGCTCGGCCAGCTTCTCGACGACATCGGTACCGAGCCGCCGGACGACGCCGACTTCGCGGACCTGCGCGCCCTGCTCTACGGCCTGCACGCCATCCTCCGGCTGCACACCGCGCAGGAGGACGAGAGCTATCTCAGCCTCGGCGACAGCGTGCCGGAACTCGGCTCGGAGCCCGCCCGAGTGCTGGCCAGGCGGTGATCACCGGGGCGGGTCCTCAGGGGATCGCCGGGCCGGGTCCCCAGGGTGATCACCCAGGGGGCTCGGCCTGCGGCCAGTCGAGGACGTCGTCGAGCGGGCGCCGGGGCGCTCCGGGCGATATGGGCAGCCCGTAGCCGATCCGCAGGATCATCTGCGGCTGCTCCGGCCCGGACCGCGGATCGCGGACTTGCCACGCGTCGGCGGTCTCCAGCGGCTGGGTCAGCGGGCTGGCGGAGATCCCGCGGCTGGTGCCGGTCAGCAGGACCCGCTGCAGGGCCTGCCCAGCCCTGAGCAGGTCCCTCTCGTCGCCGGAGCGGATCGAGAGCACGGCGAGCTGGGGATGCTCCTCGAACCAGGCGTATCGGACCGGCCTCGGGTGCCCTCCCGGGGTGAAGTCCCGGACCGGGGTAAGGTTCTCGGGGTCGGTAGGCCCGAGCGCGCTGTCCGGAATGCCGTCGCGATCACGCTGGCCGCCGGCCCAGGCAGCGAGCTCGGCGCGATAGGCCGGGTCGGCGAGCAGGGCGCGCTCGGCATCAGCGGCCAGGTGCAGGACGCGCGCCGCCTCGTCGTGATCCAGGAAATGCAGGATCGCTCCTTCGAGGCTGGCCGCCTCGGCCAGGTCTGCCCGCACACCGGGCGGCACCGCCCGGCTGCTGAATGGCTGGCGGTTGGTCTGCCGGCGGGGGATGGCCGTATGCAGCTCACGTTCCCAGGAGGTCGTCACGCGATGGCGTCCGCCCAGCCTGATCTCGGCCAGGAGCAGCGGCTGGCCCGAGTCGGGAAGCAGCCGAACGTCGGGCTCCAGGCCCGCCACCGCGGCCGCCAGACGCAAGTTGAACAAGGCGGCGCCGCAGGCGATGTGCGCGGCGCGGCCGTACGGATCCCCGGATGGCAGCATCCTGGCCGGGTCGGCGTACAGCTCGATCATCTGGTGAGCATCCCGGACCCGGAACCGCCACGGCTGGGTATTGTGCATCGAGGGCGCGGCCACCGCCGCGCGCACCAGGTCATCGATCACCTGCCGGGACGGCCTCGCCGACCTGGCGGTTCCCTGGCTGCTGGGCGCATCTCTGGGCGCACCTTCCGCCGTCATGCCCTCAGCCTGATCAGCCGCCTGGGGCCGCAGGTAGGGGCGTTAGTCCCGGACCTGGCGGTCCCGCCGCGCAGCCCGGGCGATGGCCCTCGCTCTCCATGGCGCCGCAGTCGGGGCAGACCAGGTGGGCCCAGCAGACGGGCTCGCCCCCTTCGCCGGGCTCCGCACGGGACCCTTCCGCACGGGACCCTTCCGCACGGGGCTGCAGCAGGTCCGCGAGGACCGCCGCCTGGCTGTGGCTGACGTCCCGGGTCGCGGTCAGCAGAGTCAGGGGCCCCGCCGCGGCCAGCGCGCGCAGCCGGCTCAGGGCGGCCTCCGGCTCGGGCCCGGCGAGCTCGGCGGTGTACCGGCGGCGAAACTCGCCGAACTTGGCCGGGTCGTGTCCGTACCACTTGCGCAGTTCGCTGGACGGAGCGACGCCCTTGGCCCAGTCGTCCAGCCGGGCGGCGTCCTTGCGCACGCCCCGCGGCCATACCCGGTCCACGAGCACCCGGGTCCCGTCCCGCGGTGCCGGGTCGTCGTAGATGCGACGCACCTGGATATCCACCGGCATACCGGCTCCCTCCCGTCACCTGGTGATTCTCCGGGATGCCGGCCGGAGGCGCAACGGCGCATTAAGGCCTTACCCCAGGGGACTAACGGCCCTGGATGCGCCCCGATGGCTATACGAGGGTAGGGAAATACGGTTTCCGAAGTCCCGAACCGGGACGTGGCGAGCGGAATGTGGCACATGGCGAATCTCTTCCCTGGCCCTGGCCGCCCAGGCCGCAGAGCCCTGGTCGTGCGGCGTCGCCGGGCTGTCCCGGCTGGCGCGCTCCTGGCCGCCGCGACCGCCGTGACCGCCGCGCTGGCGGCGTGCTCGGGCTCCGGCTCGGGGAGCGCCAGCACCGCCGCGGCCAGCACTTCTACGGCCAGCGGCGCTGTGCCGTCCGCCGCCGCGTCGGCGAGCGCCGCAGCCCTGCAGCAGACGTTCGTGAGCGTCATCAAGCGGATGCTGCCGTCGGTGGTGGAGATCCAGACCAGCAGTGGCCTGGGGTCCGGTGTCGTGTTCGATTCAGCCGGCGACATCGTGACCAATGCGCACGTGGTCGGCTCCGCGACGAAGTTCGAGGTGGTCGTGTCGAGCTCAGCGTCGCCCCGGCCAGCGACCCTGGTGGGCAAGTATGCGCCCGACGACCTTGCGGTGATCAAGGTCAGTAACGCCGGACAGCTGCACCCCGCTCTGCGTCCCGCCGTATTCGGTAACTCGGCCCGGCTTGAGGTCGGGGATATCGTGCTCGCGATCGGCACGCCGCTCGGGCTGGCCAGCAGCGCGACCGAGGGCATCGTGTCCGCCGTCGGCCGGACCGTTTCCGAGCCGTCGCAGCAGGGGGCGGCCGGTGCGACTTTGCCCGATACGATCCAGACGTCCGCGGCGATCAATCCCGGTAATAGCGGCGGCGCCCTCGTCAACCTGGCCGGGCAGGTCGTGGGCATCCCGACCCTCGCCGCCACCGACCAGCAGCTAGGCGGGGCAGCGCCGGGGATCGGGTTCGCCATCTCATCCAATACCGCGGTCCTGATCGCCCGGCAACTGGTGGCGAGTGGCACGGTGACGAACTCGGGCCGGGCCGCGCTCGGAGTGAACGTCAGCAGCGTCGCGGGCACCGACGGCGCGCCATCGGGCTGCGGTGTCGCCTCGGTCACCAAGGGCGGTCCCGCCGCGCGGGCAGGCATCGTCGCGGGCGACACGATCACCGCTATCAACGGCCAGGCGACCCCCGACACCCAGGCGCTGGCGGCCACGCTCGCTACCTTGCACCCTGGCCAGGTGGCCAGGGTCTCCGTCAGCCGGGCTGACGGCAGCGAGGAAACTGTGCGGGTCACGCTGGGCCAGTTGCCCGGCAGCTAGCCGGTGCACCTGCTGCTGTTCGCGACGGATGTGAGCGGATGTGAGCGGATGTGAGCGGAGGAGGTGAGCGCATGCCGTGGCTGCTGGTCGTGGTTGCGGGGCTGTTCGAGATGGGTTTCGCGGTTTTGCTGAAGCAAAGTGCCCACTTCACCCGGTTGTGGCCGACGGTGGGTTTCGCGGTGTGCGCGCTGGTCAGTTTTGGCTTGCTCAGCGCGGCGCTGGGCCGGCTGGAAGTCGGGCCGGCCTACGCGGTGTGGACAGGCATCGGCGCCGTCGGGACCGCGGTGGTGGGCATGATCGCCCTGGGGGAGTCGGTGTCGTCGCTGAAGCTCGTGTCGATCGGCCTCGTGCTGGTGGGCGTGATCGGGCTGAATCTGTCCGGCGTCACTCTCTGACCCGCCCGGCGCGCCGGCCGGAGACCACCCAGAAGGCGGCGAGCGCGACGGTTCCCAGCGCCGCGATCAGCAGCGTGATCAGGATCTGGCCGCGGGGCAGTGCGAGCGCGTAGAAGCGGCGGACCACCGGAACGGGGAACAGCGCCGCGAATCCGGCGACCATCGCGCCGACCAGGATGACCCGGCGCCAGGTCAGCGGCATCGCGAGCAGCAGGAGCACGGCCAGGCTGAGGACGAGGGTGACCAGGGTCGCGGCGGTGCGCTGCTGCAGCGAGGGCAGAGCGTGGGCCCGGGCCAGCGCGTACGCCGCGAACGTCGCCCCGGCGACGATCACGCCGGCCGGGACGGCGAATCGCAGCACCCGGTCGACGAAACCTGGCAGGTAACGCCGCGGGTTGGGCGCGAGCGCAAGGAAGAAGGCGGGAATGCCGATAGTCAGCGTGTCGATGATCGTGAGATGCCGGGGCAGGAACGGGTAAGGCAGCAGCGTGACTCCCACGGCCACCGCGAGCAGGGTCGCCCACACCGTCTTCGTGACGAAAAGGTTGGCCACCCGCTCGATGTTGGCCGTTACCCGCCGGCCCTCGGCGACGACGCCCGGCAGCGTGGCAAACCTGCCGTCGAGCAGCACCAGTTCCGCGACCGCCTTGGTCGCCGGCGAACCTGAGCCCATGGCGATGCCGATATCGGCGAGCTTGAGGGCCAGCACGTCGTTGACGCCGTCGCCGGTCATCGCTACCGTATGCCCGCGCGCCTGCAGGGCCGTGACCATGGCCTGCTTCTGGTGGGGGGCCACCCGGCCGAATACCGAGCGGTCCTCCAGCAGCCGGCCAAGCGCGTCGATGTCATCGGGCAGGTCGCGCGCGTCGACGGGATAACCGCGGCCGGGCACGCCGACCCGGGCCGCGACGGCGCCGACCGTGTGCGGGCTGTCCCCGGAGATCACCTTGAGCGCGACGCCCTGCGCCGCGAAGTATGAGATCGCGTCGGCGGCATCAGGCCGCAGCCGCTCGGCCAGCAGGACAAAGGCCGCCGGCTCTAGATCCTGGGGCAGGGCACCGTCCTTCAGTGATCCGTCCTTCAGCGGCCCGTCGGCGCGGGCCAGCACGAGGACCCGCTGCCCGCTCGCGGCCAGCTCGGCCGCCTGCGCCAGGCTGTCCCGCAGCCCGGCTGGCAGCACCAGCTCCGGCGCCCCGAGCGCCCAGGTGCCATGCCCGGCGAAGCTGGCCGCGCTCCACTTGCGGGCCGAGGAGAACGGCACGCCACCCTGGCGGACCCACCCGGCCGGCGGCGGGAACGCCTGCCCGATCGCGGCCAGGGTCGCGTTGCGGTTCTCGTCGTCGGCCAGCGCGCCGAGCGCGGCCTCGACCGGGACCTGGCCATCCAGCCGGATCAGGCTGCTGAAGGAGATCGTCCCGTCGGTCAGGGTCCCGGTCTTGTCGAAGCACACCACGTCCACCCTGGCCAGGCCCTCGACGGCGGGCAGCTGCTGCACCAGGACCTGGCGCCGGGCGAGGGTGACCGCCGCCACCCCGAAGGCGACGCTGGTCAGCAGCACGAGGCCCTGCGGCACCATGCCGACCAGGGCCGCGACCGTGCCGGTGAGCGTTTCCCGGACGGTGGCGTGGGCGTGCAGCTGGCTGACCACCAGCAGCGCCGCTATCGGCACGATCGCCCACGTGACGTACCGCAGGATCCGGTTGATGCCCTCCATCAGCTCCGAGCGCACCACCGCGAACTGCCGGGCCTGTGCCGCCAGCTTGCGCGCGTACGCCTCGGCGCCGACCCCGGAGGCCTGATAGCCGCCCGACCCGGCCACCACGAAGCTGCCCGACAGCAGTCGGTCGCCGGCCCGCTTGTCCACCGGCTCGGCCTCGCCGGTCAGCAGTGATTCATCAGCCTGCATATTCCTGCTGACGCGCACCACGCCATCGGCCACTAGCTGGTCGCCGGCGCGCAGGTCGACCAGATCACCCGCTACCAGCTCAGCGACGGCGATGTGCTGCCGCCTGCCGTCGCGGATCACCCGGGCCGTGGGCGCGGTGAGCACAGCGAGCCGGTCGAGCGTCAGTTTCGCCCGCAGCTCCTGCCCGATGCCGATCAGCGCATTGGTGATCAGGACGATGCCGAACAGGGCGTCTTGCGGCTGGCCGACCGCCAGTATCACGGCCAGCAGGATGCCCAGGATGAGGTTGAACCGGGTCACGATGTTCGCCCGCAGGATCTCGGCGACTGAGCGGCTGGTGGGCTCGGCGCCCGCGCCCGCGGGCTCGCGGGCGCGCCGCTCGGCCACCTCGGCACTGCTCAGGCCGGCCGGCGGCGTCTGCCCGGCCAGGGGCTCAGGCCTCATCGGGGCTAACGGTGAGTTCAGCGCCGCGGAAGTCGTGATAACTGGCGGGGACCACCGGGTAAAGCTACCGCCAGTAGCGCCCGTGGCGCGGGACGGATCGTTTGGCGGGCCTGCGTCGGGCCGGCCCGACGGCGCGCCGAGCCCCGGGCCGGGGAAGCCCGTGAGCGGCGGCCTGTACAGATCCGATCGCCTGCGGGACTGGCCATCGTGGCCGGCGTTGTTACGCTGACCGGGTGATACGACCCGCAGCGGCATTTGTCCTGGCTTCGGCGTCGGCCGGACGACTGCGCGTGCTGCGGGACGCCGGGATGGATCCGGAGGTCCTGGCCAGCGGGGTGGACGAGAGCGCCGACGCCGGCCTGGACACCGCGGCCCTCGTCGCCGTCCTGGCCGAGCGCAAGGCCGCCGCCGTGGCAGGCCGGCGACCGGAGGCGCTGGTGCTGGGCTGTGACTCGATGCTGGACCTGGACGGGGTGAGCTTCGGCAAGCCGACCTCGGCGGACCACGCCGCGGCGATGTGGCGGCGGCTGTCGGGGCGGGAAGGAACGCTGCTGACGGGCCACTGCCTCATCGAGGCCGGCAGCGACCGCCGGGTGCGTGGCGTCGGCCGGACGGTGGTGCGCTTCGGCGTCCCCACGCAGGCCGAGCTGGCGGCCTATGTCGGGAGCGGCGAGCCGCTGGCCATGGCCGGCGCGTTCAGTATCGACGGCCTGGGCGCGCCGTTCGTCGAGAGCATCGACGGTGACCCGAGCAATGTCATCGGGCTCTCGCTGCCGCTGCTGCGCCGGATGCTCACCGAGATCGGCCTGGCCATCACCGACCTGTGGCGCAAGCCCTCCAGCGCGGACTCCGGCAAGCCCTGCGGCGCAGGCTAGTCGCCCGAGCGGGTCACCATACGCCCGGCGATCACCCGGGTACGGCTGGAGCCGATGACGACAATGCTCTGGGCCTCCATGGCCCGCGGGTCGATGGCGCCCAAGATGGTGAGCCAGGATAGCTGCTCGGGGTACTGCGCGTCCTGCACCACCGCGACCGGGGTGTCCGGGGATCGGTGCTGGCGCAGGATCGTCAGCACATCCTCGAACTGGCGGTCGTGCGGCCGGCCCGGCGACGGGCCGAAGGTGATGACGAAGTCGGCCTCGGCCACGGCCTGGACCCGGCGGGCGATCACCTCCCACGGGGTGTCCCGCGCGGGGGAGATCACCGCGTGGTAGTCGCCCTGCGGCGCCCCGATCGCGGCCCCGCAGGCAAGATCGGCGGTGATGCCCGGGACCTCCACGATGTCGACATCGTCCCCGGCGAGATCAAGAAGCAGGCTGGCCATCGCGTGCAGGCCAGGCCCGGCGGGAAAGGTCACCGCGACCGCGTGTCCCCGGCGGGCTTCGCGCACCGCCTTCCGGACACAGGCCGCGTCCCCCGCGTCCCCCGCGTCCTCGCCCGGCTCGTCGGTGATCAGGCGAGTCCCGACCCGGAGCAGGTCGCTGACCTGCTCCAGGGACTGGCCCAGGCCCGCCACGATCGAGGCGCGGCGCAGCTCGCGCACGGCCCGGGGGCTCAGCAGGTCACGCGCGCCGGGCCCGGTTCCGACCATGGCGAGCCGCCCGCGCGGCCAGATGCGCGCCACCGCCACGCTGGCGCCCGCGGACCCGTGCTCGGGCAGCACCAGCTCGGAGGCGCCCGCCAGTGCGGCCGCCTCCGCCACGCTGATGGTCGTGACCGCGGCGGGCCGCCCGTGGCGCAGCGGCGCGACGGCGTCGAGCCGGCTGACCGGATATCCCACCAGCGGCCAGCCGCGATCCCGGGCGGCCTCCTGCACCCCCGGCTCCGCCAGCTTGGCCTCCGTCGTCGCCAGCGCCGCGACGCAGGCCGCCGACAGGCCGGCCTCGGCCAGCGCGCCGTCGGCCAGTCGCAGCACCTCGTCGGCGGCCACCCCGCTGCGGGAGTCCACGCCGATGACCAGGGAGGGCGGTCGCAGGATCGCGTCCCGCGGGCCGGGCGCCGCCAGCCGGTCAGTGACGAGGATCCGGTATTCACCCGCGTCGCCTACGTGTTCGGGGAGCGGTGGCAGCGGCCAGGTCCGCTCCGACTCCAGTCGCACCCGCTCGCCATCGAGCAGGGCCCGGCTCACGGTCCCGATGGCCCCCTCGGTCGGCCAGCCCAGCAGGGTCAGGCCGGGCAGGCTCATGGCGTCGGTGGCCGTCGTGATCACCACGTCCGCGCCGAACACCCCGGCCACCCGGGCCGCGAGCGCGTTCGCGCCGGCGGCGTGCCCGCCCACCACCGCCACCGCGTGCCGCGCCGACTCATCGATGCAGACGACGGCGGGGTCGGTCCACTTGCTGTCCAGCAGCGGGGCGATGAGCCGCACGGTCGCGCCGACCGCGAGAAAGCACACCAGCCCGTCACACTGCGCCCACGCGCGCTGCAGCGCCTGCCGCGGCGGGCCGTCGTAGCTGCGCGCCTGGCCGGGCCAGGCAGCCGCCAGCCGCGCCGCGGCCGCGCGACCGCTTCCGGTCACCGCGATCAGCCCGATCACTGCGATCCCCCCGAGCCCGCGCTGTGCCGATGGTAATCGGCCGATAGGTGCATCACATGACCGTACCCGCGGTCGCGCGGCGGCCTGAACTCCCGCTACCACCGCCGGGCGGGTTCCGGCGATGAGAAAGCGGCGATTGGGAAAGGTGGGGCCCAGGCACGAGCTGAACCAGTGATCGGCCAGCGGGAAGGTCCGGGCCAGCCCGTAGTAGAACGGCAGGTCCTCCTCGGTCCAGTAGCCCATGCCCGCGGCGGCCGCGGCGGGCGGGACGTCGGCATCCGGGTCGGCCTGCGCGAGCACGGTCTGGGAACTGGTCACGAACCCGTCGCATTTCATCAGGACCACGATGTGCCTGATCTGGGGCAGCAGGTCTGTGCCGGCCGTAGCTCCGCCTTGTGGTCGGGTGCCCCGTATCGTCTCATAGCCCGCCGCGCTGGACGTCTCGCCGGGTCACCGCCAGGTAGCCGACCAGGCAGGCGATGAGAAGCGTGAGGACGAGGCTGACTCGTCCATCGCCCCAGCCCAGGCCGGTCACGCTGACCGGCTTGCCGACCCAGTCGGCGAAGGACGCGCCGAGCGGGCGGGTGATGACATAGGCGAGCCAGAACGACAGGATCGCGTTC
>Ga0307374_10004870_pt1 | contig 22111 bp, 27 predicted proteins | sample OX3MG_FD_202532 | JGI IMG/M metagenome (GOLD analysis project Ga0307374, IMG submission 202532) | Soil microbial communities from Risofladan, Vaasa, Finland - OX-3 | ecosystem: Environmental > Terrestrial > Soil > Coastal area > Acid sulfate soil | place: Finland: Risofladan, Vaasa | collected...
CAGCATGCCGGTTGCGAGATACCTCAGAGGCAACCACATCTCTGGAGAGCGCTGGGGCCTGATCACAGGCCAAGCTTTAGCACGAGTTCCATCGTGTAATTATCCCACGGTCCGTCCGTGCCCAGACAAACGGACTGGAGCCCGGCCAGGCACACCTCCACGGTCCCCAGATCCAAGGTGATCAGCTCCGAGAATCGGAGGTCAGGGTCGCCGGGCGAATGGAACAGGCCCTGCTCCTTGGCGTAGGCCCCGACTAGAGCGATGTGGGTCTCGGGCCGCCCGGTCATCCGCAGGTAGTCGAGCGTGACCTGGTCGATGGGGCTGATCGCGCAGGTGGCGCCGTACTCTGGCGCCATGTTGCCCAGGGTGGCCCGGTGCTCAGCCCGCAGCCCCGTCAGTCCCGGCCCAGTGAACTCCACAAACTTGCCCACCACGCCGTGGTGGCGCAGGACCTCCGCCATGGTCAGCACCAAGTCGGTGGCTGTGACCATCGGCGACAAGGAACCGATCAGCCGGACGCCGACCACCGCCGGAAATGGCACTGACAGCGGCTGGCCAAGCATCGCGGCCTCCGCCTCGATACCGCCTACTGCCCAACCGAGCACGCCGATGCCGTTGACCATTGGGGTGTGTGAGTCGGTCCCCACCATGGTGTCCGGGATAGCCTCCCCCGCGTCTGTCGCCGACACCACGCGCGCCAGATGTTCCAGGTTGATCTGATGGCAGATGCCGGTGTCGGGTGGCACCACCGCGAAACGGTCAAAGCCTTGCTGCGCCCAGCGCAGAAAGCGATAACGCTCGGCGTTCCGAGCAAACTCCAGCTGCCGGTTGGTCTCGAAGGCGTCAGCGGTGCCGGCCACGTCCGCGATCACTGTGTGATCGATGATGAGCTCTACGGGAATTCTTGGATTGACCAGGGTTCCATCGCCGCCCAGCTTCGTTACCGCATCCCTGAGAGCGATCAGATCCACCACTGCCGGGACCCCGGTGAAGTCCTGCATCAGGACTCGCTCCGGCCTGAACGGGAGCTCCCGGGACGTGTTCGAGCCGGCCGGCCATTTCGCCAGGGCCCCAATATCGGCAGCAGTCACGGTCCGGCCGTCCTCGTGGCGCAGGAGGTTCTCGAGCAGGATCTTGACGCAGTAGGGCAGCCGGCTGATGTCCCCGACACCTTCCAGAGCCGAGAGTCGGCGGATCTGGTAGCTCCGGTCTGCAACCGTCATCGTGACCCTGGAGCCGAAGCTGTCATTCACCACTCGTTCCTCCTCCTCGTGCGTGGTTTCCGTCGTGGGCGGGGCCGGCACTGGATCGGCCGGCTGCCGGTGGCGACGGGTTTGGCTGACAGTCGTGGCGCGCCGGCTGAGAAGCGCCAGCACCTACCGCCTGTGAGCCCAGCCAACCTCCACCCCAAGGCTGCCGGAGCACCTGGCCAGTGGAGGTTGGGCGGAGTGGTGGCCTCGGCTCCGGGCAGGAGCCCGGGACAGCCAACGCGGTGAGCAGCTGGATCAGTCACATGCGTGGCTTCGCTCCAGGCCGTCCAGAAGCAGATGGAAGTAAACCATCCCGGCAAATGGCTGCCAAGCTGCAATCAGCCGCCGCACATCGTCATAGCCCGGGCTCGCGCTGAGCCCAAAGCGCCGCTGCAGAGAGTTGCGTGCCCCCACGTCGTCACCGGGCAGGATCTGGCATCGGCCGAGTCCCCGGAGGAGGACGTACTCCGCACTCCACCTGCCGATGCCAGGCAGCTCACACAGCCTCTCCCGAGTCACCCAACCGGTCAAGCTCCAGCGGGTCCAAGTCGCCGTCAAGCACGGCCGCGGCGCAGCCGACCAGAGCTTGTGACTTTGCTCGGCTGAGTCCGAGTTCGCGCAGGGACTCCAGGTTCGCCTCGGCGATGCGCTCTGGCGCGGGCGCGGCCCAGCCAGCACCGCTCAGGCTCGGGGGAGCGGCTGCGCCGAAACTGGCGGCGAGCCGATTGAGCAGGTGTATCCCCACCGCCAGGCTCACCTGCTGGCAGACGACAGCGTTGACGAGGGCCTCAAAGAGGGTGGGAAGGCGCGGTGGCCGCAGGCCCCGGAAGCGGTCCGCCAAATCGTTGATCCCAGCATCTCCCCGGGCCATCTGGTACAAGCCCGCGAGGTCCGCGTCCAGCCCCAAGATCCGTTCGAGCGAGGACTGGACCCCGGCCACCGTCTCGTCCGCCACCTCCGCCCCTCCCCCTTGGACAGTCATCTCGAGCTCGGGGTCGGAGGCGCTCCCGCGCTGGCGCACCCCGACCGCGACCAGGCCGGTGTCGAGGCCCAGGGTCCTTCGGTACCAGAGGCCATTGAACCGATCCACCGCGTTGTGGGCCCGGCGCCGCAATACCCACACGGTCAGATCCAGACGGAATGGAGGCTGGGGACTCAGCCGTAGCCGTCGGCAAGCGATCCTCACGGCTGTCGGCCCCGATGCTACGTCGGGGTTCCCAGGTCATCGACCCGACCTGCATCCGGCCCGGCGCCACGCCCGCTGCGGTCACGACTCGTGGGTGTAGCTCCCCACCGGCGTGCGCAGTCCCACGGCAAACCGGTTCCAGCCATTGATGGCGACTATCGCCAGGGTCAGAGCCACCACCTCCGCCCCGGCGAACACCGCCTTGACCGCCTCGTAGACGGCATCGCGAGCACCCTCCTGGGGCAGCATCGTCAGCGCCTCGCACCAGGCCAGGGCCGCTCGCTCACGTGGGGAGTAACAGGGCGCTTCCTGCCAGGCCGCGATCAAGTGGAGGCGCTGCGGCTCCACGCCCAGCGCAGTCGCGTCCTTGCTATGCATGTCCAGGCAGTACCCGCAAGCGTTGAGCTGGGAGGCCCGCATCTTGACCAGCTCCAGCAGCGCCGGCTCCAGGGTGCTGGAGTGTACCGCCGCCTCCAGACCGATCATCGCCTTCAGCGCCTCCGGGAAGGTCGTCCGGTAGTCAGTGCGCATGGGAAGCGCCTCTTGGTAGTCAGGTTTGCACGAGGTGCTGGTGGAAGCTGCGCGGGGCCGCCCCCTACGGTTTCCTCGTCTGGCACCGGTTGCCGGTCGTCTTCGCGGCCGACGCCCGGCCCGGCGTGTAGTGGTTCGTGCCTATCCAAGGACTTGTCCCTCCTGCCCGGGCCCTTCTCTCAGCCCCACCGATGCAGTAAGGATGTGCCTTCCACTGGTCTGGACGGAGCTTGCCTCAGCCGTCATCTTGGCGTCGGCGCCGTCAGCCTTTGGCTCTTGCTCTGCACCGCGTCGAGGAGAGCGGCCCAGTCCGCGCTGAAGCGTCGAGCTCCATGGCTTTGCAGGGATTCCCCCAGAGCCTCGACGTCCAATCCGTGTGCGGTCAGGGTGGCGATCAAATGCTCCGCCAAGGTATGGTCTGGTTGCAGGAGAGCGCCCACGGTCCCGTGCTTCCCGAAGCTGAGCAGGGTGGCCTCCGGCATGGTGTCAATGGTGTCGGGTGCGGCCAGAGAGGTCACGTAATAGGAATCTGGTAATTCCAGTTCCTTGGCCGAGGTGGGGGCCCACAGCAGGCGCTGTGGGCCGGGCACCGGCCGCGGCAAGCGCCCGCCAGCGGGTCACTGGCCAGCAGGGCTAGATACGCACTGTAGGCCTTCTGGGCCACCGCGATTCCCAGCCGGTTGTGCATCTCGACCGGCAGCAGGGGATTGGCGGCGGCGTCCCAGCGCGACACGAAGACCGATGCCACCGATGGGATGGAGAGGCTGGAGTGTTCCTCGAGCCGCCGTTCCAGGGCTCGCATGTAAGCCTCCGCCGCCTGCAGGTAGTGGGTCTCCGAGAACTGCAGGGTCACGTTGACCCCGACGCCGGCCACCACCAGCTCCTCGACTGCGGTCAGCCCGGGCGCGGTGCCGGGGACCTTCACGAGGAGGTTCGGCAGCTTCGCCTGCCCCCAAAGCCGCATGCCCCAGGCGACACTGTGATCAGCCGCATAGTCTAGATCCGGCGGGCCGGGCACTCCCGATCGGGCCCGTGTGATTTTCACGATTAGGGCCCACATCCTCGAGGCCCACTACGAACTCTACGAAGAGGTCATGAACATGTACCAGAGCGGATTGCACCTCGAATTCGTAGACCAGGCTATCGAGCTCGCCACCAGGGCGGATCGGAGAAGGGCTGAGGTGCTCGGAAAGGGGTGTGACCAAGGGCGAGATTAGCAGTGCGCTCGTTCAGGCCGTTCGGAAAGGAGGTCATTCTCGGGCTACAACCCTCAGTCGGCATCCAGAAACGGGTACGACTCTTCGCCCTCACCCAGCCAGCCAAGATCCCACTGCCATTGGGCGCAACCCCGCTGACATTCCCCTCCGGGCACCCACACCCATGCCTCAAGAGCCGGAAGATCGCCTTACCGGTGACCAGACTCCGGGTCCGACGTCGGCCGTGGGTCATCGCCCGCTGTGGGGACGATCGCCACGCCTCGGACATATATAAGTCCAGGTCCCCATTTACCGCAGCGGACGTGTGGGCTGCATCGCTCGCAGCGACGGTAGAAGCTCTCGGCCCCATAGGTCCAACTGCTCAAGCTCGTCGGTGTAGGGATGGATGATCAGGTGCTCCACCCCCGCGGCCGCCCTCCGCGCACAACCCTCCAGTACCTCATCGAGAGTCCCGAACAGGTAGTATTCCTCGAGCAGACTCGGCGGACGCTGGTCGGATGCCACAGAACGCACATAGCGGTACTGGATCTCGCGCGCCCGCTGCGGGTCCGCTTCCGTTGTCAAGTGCAGCCACTGGCCGTGCGCAATGGTCAGATCCTCAGGTCGGCGACCAGCTGCGGCGATGTACGGCTGCAGCGTGTCCCAGTCGGCAAGGATCTGCTCAGGCGCAGCAGTCGGTCGAATGAACCAGCCATCACTGTTGGCAATCCGCCGAGCGACCGCGGCCGCCAGCACTGGGCGTTCAACCGACGCTGAATGGGCAACCTGGCTCCCGCCACCAACCCAAATGGGTATCGCTTCAGCCCGCGGGTCGATGGTGACCCCATCGAACTGAAAGAAGGAGCCGTGGAAGTCGACGCTCTGTCCACTTAGAAGCGCTCGAGTCGCCTCCAGGACTTCGTCAGTCCGCTTGCCGCGCACAGCCACAGTAGTTCCCATGGCACGCATCTCGGCGGGAGACCACCCGGTACCAACCCCTAGTATCAAACGTCCCGCGGATAGATGCTGAATCGTGGCAAGCTCCTTGGCCAGCAGCACCGGTTGCCGGTAGGGAAGCAGAAGGACGCCCGTACCTAACCTCACCTGCTGCGTCACTGCCGCCGCATAGGCCAGAGTGGCAAGGGGTTCGAGCCAGCTGGTGGCGTACATCGCCGATGCCCGGAGCAGATGGTCCGTCACCCACAGGGAGTCAAAACCGAACTCTTCGGCAGTGGTGATCCACCGGCGGAGTCTCTTGGCGTGGTCAGTGGCACTCGGGTCGTATGCAAAGCTCGGCAGGTAGATCCCAACCTTCACGCGTTATCTCCCAGTTGAACCGTCATCTTGTCGGCCACGGGGTCAGCGCCCTCGGCGTTCAACCGCGTGGCATCCATCCCGCCGGTGGCTGAATCGTGGGCCCCCAACCAAGTCGTGGCTAAGCTGCCCGCCAATACCCCCTTTTTGACTGACTCAACGGGAGTCGCGCCCCCCGCCAGACCAGCTGCGAAGGCGCCATTAAAGGCGTCCCCGGCGCCAGTCGAATCGACCACCGCTACCGGCGGCGCGGGAACGTGATGCCAATGGTCTTTTGTCAGTAGGACGGCCCCCCGTGCGCCCAACGTAACTACCGTTCCGGCAAAGGCGGATCTCGCCAACAGCTGCTCGATCGCGGAGCGGTCAAGGGCCGCCCAATCGTCAGGCGCGAACTCGCCCAACATGCTGGAGGCCTCTACCTCATTAGGGGTCAGGAAGTCGACATGCAGCAAGATGTCCGCAGGCAGCTGTCGAAACGGTGCCGGGTTGATAACGAGCATCCATCCGTGAGCTCGAGCGACTTCAACCGCAGCAGCCACTGGTTCATCCCGCACCTCCAAACTCACCAAGACGACCAGCCGACTCTCAATCTGTCGACCAATGGCCTCCAGAGCCAGGCGCACGTGATCGGGGTCGAGATGACTGTTAGCGCCCGGCGCCACTGCGATCTGATTCTGGCCAGCCGCATCGAGCATGATCATCGCCACACCAGTGGCCTGGGCCGGAACGCTCTGCAGGAACTCCGTCCGAACACCTGCCCGGTCGAGTTCCAACCTGACCTCTGCCCCTTGCGCGTCATCCCCAACAGCGCCCACGATGAAGGTGGCTACCCCGGCTCGAGCCGCTGCGGACGCCTGGTTCGCGCCTTTCCCACCATATCCTTGATGCAATGACGTACCGAGTACGGTTTCACCGGGAGTTGGAAGTCGGTGGGACAGCAGGGTGAAGTCCAGATTCAGTGAGCCGACCACGGCCACACCTCCCCGTAGGGGGTCGGATGTCCCCGGGATCCCAGCGGTCACTCGGCCGGCCGGTCTACCAAGGGGAGTCCGGCCTCGGCCAGAATCCACTCGGTCAACTCCTGGGTCCGTACAGCTTCGTCCGCGTTGGTGAGCGGAGTTTGACGGGTACGCACACATTCGAAAAAGTGCTCTACCTCGGGGCCGAACCCAAGGGTTTGATTGACCTGGGCCCAGCCATTTGCCTGCGCCCGCATCTCGATCCGCTTCGTCGCTCCGCCCTCGGCAATTTCCACCCAGTCGGGAGGTGACACGCGCACGGTAGCCGAATCCCCGAACAGGCTCAACCCCTCCTCCCACTCTCCGGCGCAGCGCGCGGCGACAAGGCTGCCAACCGCGCCGGAATCAAACCGGATTAGCGCGGAGGTTCCGTCCTCATGCCAAGGATCGGGAGCTAGTGAGTGGGCCGCAACTTTGACGGCCTCGCCACAGAACCACCTCAGGAGATCGACCATATGGATCGCATTCTCCAACGTAGCTCGGTACTCGCTCCCGTTCCGGCTCTTTTGTGCTAGGGCGAACCGAACTTTCTCCGTCGCGAAGCGCTGGCGGGCGATCTGGTAAACCGGGGCGTAGCGCCGGTTAAAGCCAACCATCAGCAGGCGCCGGGATCCCCGCGCCAGGTCAGCAAGCCCCCGCGCCTCCTCAAGCCGGGTGGTCAGCGGCTTCTCGCAGAAGACGTCGAGGCCATGGCGCAGCCCGTCCTCCACAAAGGCCGTGTGTCGGCCCTTCGGTGTCAAGACAAACAGCACGTCCAGTCGACCGTGGTCCAACATTTCCTGAAACGACTCATACGGCCGCTCGACTGACCATTGACGAGCGCAAAGTTGTGATCGTTCAAAGTCGCTGGTAACGACTCCAGCCAACTTGATCCCCGGAGTCCTTGCCAGGGCGGGCAGTTCCGCGATGTTAGCGATTGACCCCGCCCCCACCAACCCAACCCGGATCAGATCACTCACCGGGCCCCCGGGCATCATGAACGGCACCAGAAAAGGCTGCGCCCTGTGTAAGGGCGGCCGTGGTGAGATCCAAGCCGTCCTCCAAGCGAATGGCGGGGCCGCACCCAAGTTGACCCTCCAAGTAGCTCCGGTCCAGCCGCCATGCGGCGGGCGGTGGCACCGCTTTGTGGCCAATAGCTTTGGCCTCGGGATACCGTCCCTCTAGGTGCTGGATGGCGTCGCGCACGTAGCGAAGGTCTCCACCAATGTCGACCACAGGGGCATGATCCGGGGCTCGATCCAGGACCGCCAATAGCCCCTCAACCGCGTCTGATATGTACGTCCAATCAAGAGGATCGGGGAAGTTCGGATAGTGAATTTCAGCGTCGCCGCGAGCAAACGCCTCGATAACTGCTTGCAGGTCACGCCAGCCCCGAACCCGGCCCGGGCCATAAACCCACCCCAGTCGCGCCATACTAACCCGGGTCTCAGGATGTTCTAGCTCCCATAGGCGGGCGAGATGCTCAGCATATCGTTTCGTCAGCCCGTAGACACTTTCCCGCCCCGGTTCACCTAGGGCCGCGACCGAGGTCGTAATCAGAAGCCGTGCGACCCCGACTCTTTGGCAAGCCGCTAACATCACGGCGGTACCGAGACAGTTGACACTCGTGCCCTTGACAATATCCTCAGCGCAGCCGTCGGTGAGGATCGCTGCGAGATGGACCACAGCTTCCGGGTGGCACCTGTCGAAGACCCCAAGCATCGCGGTTGGATCCGCTACATCTATGTGGAGCTGCTCGACGCCAGCTGGCAGCTCACGAGCAAAGGCGCCATCCACCACGATCACGGGGTCGCCACGTTCCGCTAACGCCCGTACCAGGGCGGAGCCTATGAAGCCCGCACCACCCGACACGAGGACTCTCATCGCGCCACTCCATGGCACGGGGCCACCCCGATCAAGTGCGCAGCACTCCGAGTTCATTAAACAGATCGTAGACTCGCTGGACGACCGACGCCAGCTCCGGCCGCTCCTGAGTGGCTACGGGTCGGGGGCGCGGCGCGTTGACAGGCAGGTCGTCGACAATCCTACCGGGTCCCGGGGACAGCACCACGACCCGGTCCGAGAGCCGCACTGCCTCCTCAACACTGTGGGTAATGAACAACACGGTCTTTCGCCTGGCCATCCACATGGCCTCGAGATCGTGATGCATCTGGGTACGACTGATTGCGTCAAGAGCGCCGAAGGGCTCGTCCATGAGGAGCAAGGACGGACTGTGGATGAAAGCGCGAGCAATGGATACTCGCTGCCTCATGCCACCGGACAACTCGCGGGGATACCTCCCGACTGCTTCACCCAGGCCCATCTGGCTAAGGAGAGCCCGCGCCGCCGACTCGGCGGCGGCCTTCCGCGATCCGCGGATCTCAAGTTGGAGGGCAACGTTCCCAAGGGCTGTTCGGAATTCCAGGAGCAGGTCCTCCTGAAATACGATCCCGATGTCGGTGAGCGGTCCGCGTACCTCCATCCCTCCCACCTCGATTGTCCCCTGGGACGCCTGGACCAGCCCGGCCACCATCAACATCAAGGTGCTCTTACCGCACCCTGAAGGGCCTACGACGCTGACGAACTCGCCAGCTCCAACGGACAGCTCAATCGAGCCCAAGGCCTGCACAACGCCGCCCCTGAGGCGGAACGCCTTGCTCACATTACTGAGCACAATGGCCCCACCGCTGCGATCCTGCAATCCGTCGGAGTCTGACGAGCCCATGTTCAGCTGCCCTGACCCGATCCCGTTAGCCGCACGTGGGCGGGGACTTGGGCTCGAAGGCGGCAGTGTAGTAGTCACCGACCGGAAGCGTGGTCGGAAGGTTGTCGTACTTAGTCAGCAAATTGTAGGTGTCCTGCCAAATTGCCGCAGGTACCGAGCCCAAATGCGTGGCTCCGGGAGCAGAGCACAGCAGGTTTAGGTCGACTTTCAACTCCGGCAGGTATTGCGCGGCGGTTCCGGCAGCGGGGAACTGGGCCGCGACCGCGTTGGCAGCGGCTTGTGGGTTCTTGCGGGCCGCCGCCCACCCCTTCAAGCTCGCGCTGACGAACCGAGAGATAACACTCGGTTGCGTCTGGACCAAGTGCTCGTTCGCGATTATGGATAGCCCAATAGTGGGAACCCCAATTTTGTAGTAAAGGAGCTGGTTGAGCTGAGCCCCCTGTTGCTCAAGTTGGATGGCCTGGAAGTCTGCGCCCCCGAGAATGGCTGTCACTTTATGTTCAAGCAGCAACCCGATGATGGCCGCCGGTGCCACGTTCTCAACGTTGATGGAGCTTTGTGACATCCCGTTCTTTGCCAGGATCGCATTGAGCAGCGCTGTCTGTGCGGTCCCGGGTTGAAGGGCGATAGTCTTACCCGCCAGTTGCGAAACGGATGTGATGTTCGACGACTTGAGCGTCATGATTGAGAAGCCGTTCGTCTGCAGGATAGGAGCGACGATCTCGAGCGCCCCGCCCTTGGCGATGACGGACATGCTGGACGGACCGTCGCTAAAGCCAAGTTCAGTGGTCCCCGCCGCCACTTCCTCAGCGGTTGTGACGGAGCCGGTCCCCTCGATGATCTTCACATTCAGCCCTACCTGGCGGTAGTAGCCAAGCTGCTGAGCATACATGAACCCAGCTTGGGGGCCGCCCGCCGTGAAGTTTAGCGTGAAAGTGACATCCGTCAAGCTCGTGGGTTTCGGTTGAGGCTTGGCGGTGCCCGTCGATCCACATGCGGCCATTAGCAGGGACACTGCTCCCGCTAGGGCCAATTTGGTCCAGATACTACGCGGCATGTTTCTTCTCCTCCCTACCTGAGCTGCGTCAGCGCGACTGCGCCGACAAATTCCGGCTGTGATTCCTTGCTCCAAAAAGTGCGCTGCCGTCCCCGGGCCGCCCCATATGGATCGGCGACTCTGAGGCCGATCAATGTCGAGACCTCCGCCACGGCATTACGAGCCACTGGACACCGTTCATCGCATATGCCAAAACAATTCCGAATACGCTGAGGACCACCAAATCAGCGAAGACCAAGGGGGTGTCCAGGAAGCCGGTAGCGCGATCGAGCAAGTACCCCAGGCCGGCGTTGGAGCCGATGAACTCCCCCACGATCGCCCCGGTCGTCGCAAACACGATTCCCACCTTCAGCCCCGAGAACACGTAAGGCAGTGAAGAGGGCACCCTCACTCGAATAAACGTCTGCCACCGGCTGGCCCCCATCGATTTGGTCAAGTAGAGCAGGCGAGGCTCAAGCTCGCTGAAGCCGGTCATGCTGTCAATGGCGATGGGGAAGAAGCAGAGCGTGAACGTCAAAACGGTGACTGGAACTTCCCCTATTCCGAACCAAACCACGAAAATCGGCGCAATCGCAATCTTGGGGATGACCTGGAAGAAGACGACTAATGGGTACAGAGCGTCCCGGACGACTGGGATAGTCGCAAGAACGAAGCCCAGGGGAATGCTCACTAGTGCGGCTACGAGAAATCCGTATAGCACCTCCTGGCCGGTCACTAGGGTCGCGGACCACAGGATCGCCCGAGAGGTGACAAGTTGGACAAGGAATTTGCTAGGTGGCGGGAGGATGAAGATCGGAACATGCAGCCAGCCGACCAGGCCCTGCCAGAGCAGCCCGACCGCAACCAAGGTCGCGGCGGGAAGCGTGGTCCGGCGGAGAAGGTGGCGGCTCGGGGCGGGGGGGAGCGCCGAGTACTCCGTGAGTTCACTATCGCCCCGGGTCGGAGTAGCGGCGGTCCGATCACTCATCGGCGACCTCCACAGGACGAATCAAGAACTCTCGGATGGCTGGATTGCGAAGCGCTGCCGCCACTCCGCGTCGCTCCTGAGCCGAGAGGACCGGAAGAGGTGAGGACACCTCCCCGGACCCGAACCCCAGATCGGATAGGGCGGCCATCAGTGCACTTATCCAGTGACCGTAATCGAACAAAGACGCCACTTCCGTGACCGATCCCTGCAACTGCAGGGATCGGTCCCTATCGCCTGCCTCGGTGGCGGCGATGGTTGCCCCCAGCAAGGTCGGCACAACGTTCGCCAGCGCCGACACCGTCCCCGCAGCCCCCAGCCAAGCGGAAGCGCTCAGCAACTGTTCTCGGCCCTGCATTACGGCGAAGGTGCCGTTCTGCAGCCCAAGGTATCGCTGAAATAGGAAGAGGTCCCCCGAGCTGTCCTTAATGCCCACAATACGGGGATCACCAGCGAGTCGTTCCACCAGTTGGGAAGACAAGGAATATCCCACCGCGGAAGGAATGTTGTACAAGACCACTGGAACGGGGGCCGCCTCGGCAGCTGCGAGAAAGTGCTCCAGAAGGAAGGCCTCGTCAGAGACCTGCTGAAAGTACGGTCCACAAATCAAGACGCCCGCCGCCCCATCCAAGGAGTAGCGGGAGAGGTTCAGGGCGACCCGGGCGGTGCTGGTGTCGCCAGCGCCGACGTAAACCGGTATCCGATCGCGGCACTCGTGCAAGGCAACCTCGACGGCTGCGGCGGCGACATCAGGTGCCAGCAACGCCAATTGGCCCGACGATCCGAGGACCACGATTCCCGCAACGGTTGGGAGCAGAGCAGATAAGTGGCGGCGGAATGCCTCTTCGTCCAGGTGCCCGTTGCGCAACGGAGTGGCGACTGGGCAAACAACTCCGCGCAGGCCGGCGGGAGTCACTCGGGCTCCTCCGCCAGCATGCGCAGATGTTGGAGCTCCAAGAGACCGGCTCGAGCTGAAGCCACCTTGGGCCGGGCGTGGGTTTCAACCGACACCCACCCCTGATAACCCGAGTCGACCAGAGCCCTGATTTGCCCGTTCCAGTCAATGACGCCACGAGTGTCAAAGACCGCAGCGCCATCAGCCTGGCGGCGGGCCTGCTTGAAATGCACGTGGCGAACCTGCTCTTTCAGGATGGCCCAACCACTCGGATATGGCGCTTCCTCACCAGCCGCGAAGGCATTGGCCGGATCCCAATTGATGCCGATTCCTGGACGTCCGACCCTCCGAATCAGATCGTTGGTGGACTTGGCGTCGCGACCCCAACACACGTGTTCTACCTCAATCGCCAGGGTGATCCCGGCGGAGGCGGTCTGGTCGGCCGCGTCCCGCAGTACGTCGACCACCATCTGGGGCGCATCTTCTGGAGTCTCCGCCCCAGAAGATGGGGTCTCAAAGCTGAAGGCCACGATCACCCTGCAGTCGAGTCGCTGGGCCGCTTCGATCGCTGCGGGGAGGAGCCGATGCAGGTGGTCGTCCGCAAGGGCCTCGATGCGCTGGTGTGCTTCAAAGACCTGCGCATCCTCCCAACGGAGGATCTTGGTGGCGTCAGGCTGCGGAGACGGCAGGGGAATCTTGAAAAGCCCTGGCGAAATAGCTGCCACCGGCAGGCCCGCCTCTTGAACTAGTTCGGGTACCCTTCGCCGCCACATCTCCCCGACGTCGGGGTAACGGCCACCCCAGACGCCTCGGACCTCGACCCCCTCAGCCCCCCAATCCTTGGCCAGCTCTAACGCTGTTTCCAAGTCCGCGCTGATTTCATCCGTCACTACGGAAAGCTTCACCGCACGATCTCCGGAGCAACCGCACGTAGGTAGTCCGCACTGCGTCGGAATCCCTCCGCAGGATCGGGTAGATCGTCGGGGTGCCAGCGATATTCATATTCCAGCGACAGGTAACCGTCGTATCCCTGATCATCCAGTCGGGTCAGAATGTCCAGCCAATCGAGGATCCCGTCCCCAACAACACGGGACCGGACCGATCGCTCTTCCTCGGCCACCACGGCTACCTCCGAAGCCGCGAAGGGCTTGCCGGGATCCGTGAAAATCAGGTCCTTCACATGCACGTGACGAATCCACCCACGCTGCACCTCGACAGCCACTGGCGGGTCCTCCGAGTGGGTGAAGGTGAGGTTGGCTTGGTCGTATAGGATCCCCACACCCTGGTGGTCAACACAGTTCATCAACTCCCTGGCCTCACGCGCCGTCACGGTCATGGTGCTGAAGTGGTTTTCGACCACCAACGCCACGCCGCGTGCTGCCGCGAAGGGGGCCAGCTCGGCCAAACTGGCGACCAGCTGTCGCCACCTTGCCTGACGCTCCGCCACCTGGTCAGGGCGGAAGGTACCGGCATAAGTCCGGATGCGATGGGCGCCGAGCCGCTCGGCATCCTCTATGCACCGCCGGAAGCGCAGGAGGTCCCGCTCGCGCTCACCGTCGTCCAAGCTGTTCAAATTCACCATGTACGGAGTCAGGCAGCAAACCGTCACACCGTGTTCGGATGCCTCACGATTCACCTCTGCCAGCGCGGCCCCACCGTCAGACTCTGGCAGACCGCTGAGGTAGCCGTCCTGCCAGATGATTTCGATCGCGTCGATTCCCGCAGCCCGAAACAGTCGGACTGCTTCCGGTGGGGTCAGACCAGGGGTGCCCAAGGTATGCCCGGCCAGGGTCATGGTCATAACCGCAGATCCCGCACGGCCATGGGCGGGGCTGCGGTGGAACCCCGGACCAGCAGCTGTGGACGGAAGATGACAGAGGGTGCAGGCGGCGGCCCGTCGACGTCTTGGACTCGGTCGAGAAGGATCTCAGCGGCGCGATACCCAATCTCGGTCGCCGGCTGCGCCACGGTGGTCAGAGGCGGCGACGTGTAGCGGCCAATATCGATGCCGTCAAAGCCGACCACTGAGATGTCCCCAGGGACTGTGAGGTGGCAATTTTGAAGGTGGGCGATCGCCCCGAGCGCGCAGAGGTCATTAGCCGTCACCATCGCGGTGAATGGAGCCCCCGTGGAGAGCAGCTCCTCGGTCGCCCTGGCTCCGGCGTCTTCAGTGAAGTCGGCGCGGACAATGAGAGCCGGGTCCGGCCGCAGACCAGCCGCACGCATCCCTGCCCGCCAACCGGCGAGTCGCTGAGCGCTGACATAGAGCCCGTCCGGTCCGAGCAGACAGGCAATTCGAGTGTGCCCTAGGCGAGTTAGGTGCTCCACTGCCATGATCGCGCCCTGACGGTTGTCGACTTCGACCGATACGGACCCCGGCAGCGATACCCGTCGGTCGAGGGAGACCACCTTGGTGCGGTTACGCGCCAGTAGCTCCAAAGTAGGTGAGTCCAACTGGACACCAATCAGGATTACCCCCGCTACCTGGTCCCGCCGAATTAGGTCCAGGTAGCGCAGTTCGCGTGCCGGGTTCGAATCCGTCTGGCACAGAAGCAGAGCAAAGTCCCTCTCGTCGGCGAGTTTCTGAACACCCTTCACCAGAGCCGGGAAAAATGGATTGGTGATGTCAGGAAGCAGCAGAGCCATCGACCTCGTCACGCTCGTGGCGAGACTACGGGCTACGGAATTGACCTCGTAGCGGTGCACTGCAATTGCCTGGGCAATTCGCAACTGTGTCTCATCTGCCACCCGGGTCGTCCCGTTTAGAGATCGCGACACAGTCGATGTCGAAACTCCGGCGGTTCGGGCGACGTCATAGATCGTCGGCCGGGTCGTCCCTGACTTCCGTTTTGGCTTTGCAAGCGGTTGCATGGTCGGCAGTATGGCATCGGCTCTGCTCCTTGTCAAGCTGGCTCGGACCGATGGCAGGACGACGTCAAAGTAGTCTGAAGTGAACTGGGGGAAGAGGGGCTGGCCTTTTCGGACGAGTTGCGGTATACCCTCAGAGATCGACCACCTCAAGGTCTCCGGGAGAGGGCTGAGGCGAATCGACCGCCGGTTGTGGTCCGGCTGGTGAGGCCGGAGGAGGCAAGCCGGTGGGACGAACTCATGGTCGCCCACCATTACCTGGGGTTCCTGATCCTGCCTGGAGAGCGTCGGCCCAATCTCGCCTTCCATGTCCTGGGGGCGAACCCGCGTCCGCTGTCCCAGAACTGGCCGGCGGTATCTGGCATCCGATCGTGATCGCGGAGACCTTCGTGGGCCGCACCACCACCGCCCATGCGCACGCTGCCTCAACTGCAGCCGCGCCCACTTCCCAAAGGACCGTAAGCTGGGTTTAGCCTACCTCTCGTTCGCCCTTGGCCACGCGGGATCTTGGCCCGGGTGGGCTGACAGTGGCCCTTGGCCCAGGGACGCCGGGATCTGACCGAGGTTGGGAGGATGCAGCTCGGCGCAACCCTGTGGAGAGTACTTCCCACTCGGATGGGGAGTTGGTCCGAACCGCGATGGAATCACTGGCCACGGCGGTGATAGCGGTCAGATGGCGTCGCAGATCACATCAGAGTCACTTCCTCTGCTGGTACCCGGCGGCACCAGCCAAGCCCGTCGGCATCAATCTTCATCAGCGACGGCGCCCGTCTCGCCTGGCCGGGCTCGTCAGCGCCCACTCTGATCGAGATCTGCTGGAGGCGACTCCGGGAATCGAACCCGGGATCGCGGTTTTGCAGATCCCCCGGATCAGTCCGGGAGCGTCCGCCGGCGTCCGTTTCGAGATCAAGAATGAGCTCATCCGACCGCTGGCGTGCGCCTGAGGCCGCCGAAGTTCGTCCGGGTTGGGGTCAAACTTGGGGTCAAGATGATCAGGCTGCCAGAGGCACCCAAGACCGACGCGTCCCGCGCACCAGCCAGGCGGTCTCGTGCGGCCCGAGAGCCCCATCAGGATCCGGGACGGTACGGTTTTCGGCCCCTCCAGCGTTGATGGCACACGTGGATCATTTGAAACCGGTGGAGGACCGCGCACATGCCTCGTGGAAAGGGACCGACCGAGGGCAGGCACCTCTGGTCCCGTTCGACGAGGTCTATCAACGCCACAGCCACGACATCTACCGCTACTGTCTGGCTAGGCTGGCAAACCCAGCAGCCGCAGAGGACGCAACGGCCGACGCGTTCATGAAGGCCTTCTCCGCCTACTTGAGAGTCCGACCCGAGTCAGACGGCGTCCGGCTCTGGCTATTTCGGATCGCCGGGAACGTCGTTAATGACCACTATCGCCGCCAGTTGCGAGGCAAGCGCCTGCTTTCAGCCTTGGTTGGCCGCCTTGGATCTGCCCAAGATCCCGAAGCTCAAGCGATCCTCACCGTGGAGGTACGGGGAGTTCTTGATGCTCTCGCCCTGCTTTCTCGTCGAGAGCGCCAGCTGGTCGGCCTTCGGGCGGGGGCCGGACTCCCGTATTCGGACATTGCAGCCTTGACCGACATGAACGAGAACTCCGCCCGTGTCGCCACACACCGAGCGCTGCAGCGGCTTCGAGCCGCCGTGGGGGCAAACCGATGAACGACGACCTGACTCCGGACGAGCTCTGGCTCGCCGAGGCATTGTCATCGATAAGCCACAGGTACCACGATGGTGCCACCTTCAATCCGCGCCCTCCTAGCTCCCAGCGCCGAATCGCCACCATGGTCCTTGCGGGGATCGTGACAGCGGCCATCGTCTCCGCGGCGATCCTGCTCCCCCGGATCGCGACCCCCGCCAAGCCGCGTGTACACCGTCCCGTCCACACGCAGTCCACCCGCCTTTGTCAGGTGCCGCTGCCACAGGCCTGGAGTGCCGCGCTATCCCAGAACCAGACGCCGGTAACCGCCGTAACAGTGGCCACTCCCCTTGCATTCGCAGTCGCGCCAGATGGCGCGAGCTACTTCGCTGACTTCTATTCAAGTTCTTGGTCCGGGATCGTCGAGGTCGGTCGAGCCTCTGGCTCGGTGCAACGCGTCTATCAGTTTGCGTCGGCCACCGACGAAGTACTGTCGGGAGCGTTCGATGGACGCTGGCTCGTCTGGACCCTATCAACCACCACGACCAATCCTCAACCCGCGAGCTTGATGGACTGGAACGCCCAGACCGGGCGAGTTGCAACCCTGGTGCCGGATTCAAACCCGTTCACGGCAATCTACTTCACCCTGGATGCAACTTCGCCAGCAGGCGGCCAAGGATGGCTCGCTTGGACAGTGCTTCCCCAGGGCGTTGGCGGCGGTCAGTACTTTCTCGGAGACCTCTCCAGCGGCACACAACGCGCTCTACCTCTCGTCACCATTCCCGGGTACGGCTACTTCGTTGGTGACGTCTTCGTGTATGCGGTACCGCCAGCCTCCGCCAACCGTGAGCCAAGCCCACTCCCCAGCCCCAAGAGTACTTACGGAGCTGTCTCAATGACGTCCTTGACCGCCACCCCAGTCCCAGCGGAGTTGGTCCCAGAGCTGGACGCGGTCCGCAATAGCCTGGTCAGCTCCTGGGTCGCCGGCACGGCCGTTTGGTCCAAGCAGTCCGGAACCCTGGACCTCTGGCCGGGAGGACGGTCCGCGGCATTCTCCGTGTCGATCGGTCAAGCAATTGATGGCGTCGCGCAGGCGGGCCCGCTGGTGACCTGGACGGATGGGGACGGCTCCATGTACATCGCCGACCTACGATCGGGCTCATTCGCCAGATTGCCCATGACTTGGGGTGGAGAGAATGGCTCTGCCGGAGCCCTCCTGTATACGTGGAGTCCCAGCCCCCTGACGCAGAAGATCAGTCCCCTCTACACCAGCTCGATACTTGACGTCGCCAGCCTCCCTCCCCTACCACATTGCTGACCGTGATGCCCATCCCGGACGCCTCGGCGCCATGCGATGGGCCTTTCAGCGCGAGTCCAACCAAAGCTCTGGAGGCGGCACCTACGCCGGTCAAAACGGGGTCGGGCGGTTTTGAGTGACACTGCCATGGCCCCCGGCGGCCGTGGCAAATTCAGCAGCTCACCACTGAAAGCGTCGCGTCAAGCCGACGGATGTCTTGTGGGTCACTGGTGACAACTGTTGCGCGGAGCCGGCGGGCCAGCAGCGCCACGCTCGAGTCGACAATGTCCGCCGTGTCGGTCAACCCACATAGGGCGCCAGTGGCCTGTGCCTCGGTAAGGTCGAGGGGAGTCACCTCAACGCTGCTGGACCCGATCAGGCGAGCCAGCCGCACTTGGCGGCCGCCATCGCGCCAAACCTGCGCGACTACCCCAGCGGGGACGTGAAGCACCCGGTCATGCTCCACTGCCAGCTCAACCAAGCGAAGCATGAGCCGGTCGGCGCGCTCGAAGGCGATCAAGGCGCCGGCGTCGAGGACTACAGGCCTAGTACCTGACGGGCCCATTCGTCCTCCGCCGAGGTGACCGGCCCAGCTTCAGCCCGCATCTCCGCCAAGAGGTCCGCGAGCGCTTGACGCCTCACCTTCTCCTCCATTGCCTGGTCGACCCAGGCGCTCAGTGAGGGAGCGTGACCGTGGGCGACCGCCTCCCCCGCAGCCGCCAGAACCTCTGGCCGAACCGTGATGGTCACCCTGGATCTCTGCATACGATCATCATACTAATCACTGACGGGCATGCGGTTCCACTTGACATCCGGAGAGGCCAGTCTCCGTGCCTCTCCCTCCTTGCCTCGAGCCGGCGGTCGATCGTGCCAATTTCCTTCGGAAACGACGATCGCCTCCATCACCCGAACTGCCTCCTGCTGCGTCGGTAAGTCAGCTAGAGGTCGTAGCTCTATGCCGTCCGAGACCGCTACCGTTGGCACTCGAGCAGGGGTCGCCGTAAGGGTCCAGTGTCCTCCGAGGCCCGCTCAGAACGACGCCAATTGGCGCGGCCCAATGTCAAACTAGCTGGAGGCGACTCCGGGAATCGAACCCGTGATCGCGGTTTTGTAGTTCGGGCACGTTTGTTCGTAAGTGTCCGTAGACGTCCGTTTCGCACTCAAATCTGAGGTGCTCGAGCCGCCACCGGCCGCTGACGTGCGCCAAAGTTCGTCGGCGTTGCCGTGAGCGGTGCCCTCAGCCTGGAGTACCAAGGCTGACGCCAGGCCACGTCTGGTAATGGCAGCTGGATCAGCTCGCGGAGTGCCAAGCGGCCGGGGCCATCGCCATGCTCGGGGTTTGGCTCAGCCAAGTATGGCTCCCGCCGAGGATCGAAGGAACACAAACGCCCGCCGATCGGGTGTCCCGTCGCCGCACGAAGTCCGGTGGGTGGGGAATTTACGGCGATGCCGGAGCGGTACCGAGTGACTGCGGGAACTCGCGCACAGACCAATGGAGACCAGCATCAGTGGTCTGGATCAGCTCAGGGTGGGGACCGGCCGGGGAGGTGACGGCCCAGCCGATGTCGGCGGTGACAAAGTCGATGATGGCTCCTTGGAGGTCCGCGGTGGAGGCTACGGTAAACCACCGCCCGCCGGAGTTCGTGGTCCATGTCACTTGCTCGCCTTTGACCGCGACCCAATCCGCAAAACTTGTGAAATCGACCCTGGTGGCCCCGGTCGGTATCCGGGTCGGCTGCCACTGCTGGCCGCCACTCGTGGTTGTGTACACAAACTGCGTGGGCGTCTGAGGCGGGTAGAAGCTGACCTGTTCCACTCCATTCGAGGAACCAAAGAACTCTGGAGGCGTCGTCCCACACATGCAGTCGCTGCTATCTTGGGTGGGCACGCCAGGCGGGAGCGGAAGCGTTTGCGCCGCCCAACTCACCCCCCCGTCGGTAGTGCGATAGAAGTACAACGCCCTTCCTCCGCTGCAGAATCCGCCAAGCCAGCCGACCTTGGGTGAGGCCCAGCCCGCGCCGGTTTTGTCGCACACCGGGTACAGCCCCTCAGTGGCCGGTCTGCCGGGGCCCGCCCTGGCTACCGCTTGCCACCGTCGCCCCCCATTCGTCGTAGCCCACAGGCGCATGCTGGACGAGCCCGCCGCGACTCCTCCGGCGACTACGTCAAAGCCGTCGTTGGAGTTGAGGAACGTCAGTTGCGACCCTCCTCCAGAAACACTCGAGACCGCGGTCCATCTCGCTCCCGCGTCGGCGGTGAAGTAGACCGTGTCTCTATCTGAATACAGGTTGCTGCCTGCCGTCAGGATCGGGACCCACGCCTCACTCGCGGTCAAGAACTCCTCTCCTTGGATTGGCGGGTCCGTTCCCGCCACCAACGATGCGCCCGACCGGTTTGCGCCGGGAGGTGTGACGTTGGCCCAGGTCCGGCCGCCGTTGCTCGTGTGCCAGAGGGAATTGATCCCGCCCAAGGTCTGGGTGACAGCCCATCCCTGGGTCGAGGTGATGAAGTCGAGGTTCACCAGAGAGTTCCCCCTCAAGGTCTGAGTTGCCCGCGATGGCTTACTCGATGGCGGCGCTGACAGACCCGCTGACGAGCCGCAGCCGGCCAGCGGAATTGCGAGAAGCACCAAACAGGCGAGCTGAGTGCCCAGCCAGGGGCCGCAGCGGTGGGCGTCCATCGCGGTCTCAACGGATGGGTCAGAGAGCGCGTTACGGGGTGGTCAAGCCCGTCCGCATAGGTCCGACGACGTAAGTCCTCCGCACTGCTCCATTCAGTTCCAAACTCCGCCGCCCTTGGGCCGTCTCGACCAAGACCCCGGACGCAGCAGTTCTTTGCGATCGGTGTCGATCCAGATCCGATACGACAAGTGCTCAGGTTGCTCCCGGCGGCTGCAGCGCGCTCCCCCGATGATCACTGCGGAGCAAGCCGCCACCTCCCACCACCGGAACCGCTCACTGTGCACCCAGTAGTCGCGTTGGTAACGTGCCGACGACCGTCGACCGAAGGTCGAGCCGCCTGGCCCGGTCACTGACGCCACCAGACACCCACCCGTCGCAAGGGAAGGCTGTCGCTATCGGCCGCTGGCATCCGCCAAAATTAGACGGCGTTGCCGACAGCCTGGACCGTCAGCGCGCCAGGACGATCATGGGAGACCAAGGTGATCCCGGGGATTACGCTCCGCGGGTCGTCACCCCGCCGGCATCCTCGGCTCCTGGGCTTGCTCCAGGTTGCCGATCAGCTGGCAAGTGCCCGCGCCGCGGCCAGGGCCGGGGCCAGGCCACGTCTGGTGCGTCGTTCGATCTCCTCGAAGGGTGGTGCCCCGAGCGCAAGATAATCCCCAAGCTCACGCTCCCGACGTCCTCGGTACGCGATGAGCCGGCGGTTGAAGCTTGCGGCCCACTCCCTGGGGTCGGTTCGCTGGCGGTTACGGGCAAGGTCGCGGGCGGCCTTGCGGAGATAGAGCTCCCAGGCCTCGAGCGCATCGACTTGGCCTCTGGTCAGTAGCTCATGGAGGTCGTACAGGTCGCGACATTGGAGCCGTTCGGCGAGGCAGCGCAACTTCTCGGCCGCGACCGCACTAAGCGTGTATCCCTCAATCTGCGCACCTTCGATCAGATCCGGCCAGCGAGGTTGCAGGTTCAGGAGCGCGTGCGCCGTGACTAGCTCGGTGTCGGAGATGTCGAGCTTTATGCTCCGCGGCCTCGACATCAGGGGTCCGACATAGGTCACCCAGGCCGTCGCACCGTCATCCCTGGAGACGTTCCAGTGCCGGAAGCTCCAAACGCTCCTGGCAGGCGCTGGCAGCCGCTGCTATGGCAGCGGTGGCCGCGGGTCGCGAGAGCCCGTCGATGGCTGAAAAGTCAAGATCGGCAGAGTAGCGATAGGGATCGAAGTAGCACAGACGCAGCAGCGTCCCACCCTTGAGGACCAGCCGGCGCTCGGCACTCGCCCCGATGTCCGCACACAGTTGGGAGAGCACGTAGTCACGCTCGATCGTCTGGGCCGGCAGCTTCTCGTCATTGGCCCGACGGGTTATGGATCCCTTGGAAATCATTGCGCGGCCACCGCTGCCAGCTCCGAAGCGGGGTATGGCCATGCGACCCCCCACAACTTGTCGACCCATCCGTCAACGTGGCTTTCCTGCGGGTCGAGCTCAATGAGGCT
>Ga0307374_10004871_pt1 | contig 22106 bp, 21 predicted proteins | sample OX3MG_FD_202532 | JGI IMG/M metagenome (GOLD analysis project Ga0307374, IMG submission 202532) | Soil microbial communities from Risofladan, Vaasa, Finland - OX-3 | ecosystem: Environmental > Terrestrial > Soil > Coastal area > Acid sulfate soil | place: Finland: Risofladan, Vaasa | collected...
AGATCGACCAAAACGATTCGGCACTCGCATGGTCATAACACGAGCCCGTCCTTCCCATCGAGCGGACGAGCCCGACCTTTTCACACATCGCGACGACCCGGTAGTCATTGAACTGACTGCCACGGTCCGTGTGGAAGATGGTTCCTTTGACGCTGCCGTATCGCGATTGCACGGCCTGGCGAAGGGCATCGAGGACGAGCTCGGTGCGCATGTGATCGCCAAGTGCATAGCCAAGGACGCGTCCGGAGTGTTCGTCACGGATCGCGCACAGATAGGCCGCAGATTCGCCGATTTTCATGTAGGTGATATCGGAGGTGAACACCAGATTGAGCGCACCCTGGTCAAAGCGACGAGCAACAAGGTCATCTGGGTAACTAGCTCCAGGGATGGTGATCGTCGTCTGGACCTTGAACAGTCGTGGACTCACCCCACAGATGCCAAGGTCACGCATGCGTCTCGCCACGGTGTTGTGACTGACCAAAGAACCCTCCTCGGCGAGATCTGTCGTGATCCGCGGTGCACCATAGGTGCCACGCGAATCTCTGTGAAAGCTGAGGATCTTCGCGTCAAGGTCGGCCCGGCGTTGTTCGCTCGGTAGTGGAACATCGCGGTCTTGGGAACGTCTCCAGCGGTAATAGCCAGCGCGGGAGACCTCAAGCAGTCTCGCCATGCGGGCGATCTCGAAGTTCGCGCACTCCACCGCCATCAATGCAAACCGTTCTTGCTTGGTGGCTTTGCGGCGAAGTACGCGGCTGCTTTTCCCAAAAAAGCCAGGTCCTTCTCCTGCTCGGCGACCTTGCGGCGGAGTTTGATGAGCTCGACGCGTTCTTTGGCGGTGAGGGGGACATCACCGGTGGCCTCGAGCGACTCGACACGTCGACGCTCCTCGCGTACCCACTTGCTCAACAGCGCCTCGTCAAGTGAGAGTTCGTGCGCGACCTCACGAACCGTTCTTTCCGAATCGATCACCCGGTGTGCGGCCTCGACTTTGAACTCGAGGGTGAACTTCCTTCTCGTTGCTCCCATAGCGACATCCTTTCAGCCAACTTTGTCAGTCGGCTAGTCAGGTGTCTACTTTCAGTGGGTAACCTCAGTTTTACGGTGCTTCCATATCAGGTGATCGGGTGACGTTTCCCGGTTGCGGGCGGCGGGTGACGGTGATCGATGGCAAGCTCTTGCAGCGCCTCGTCGTGCCGACCCGCGTGGCTGGGTGCGAAAGTTTCCACCGTGTACATTGTCCACGATCATGAGATCCGTTCTGGCCCTCCTCAAAACAGTGTTCAACTATTCAGGGTGCGCGCGACCGTTCTCTGGAACCCAGGGCATCAGTTAAAGGTAGGAAGCGTTGCCAGTGAGCGTATTAAAGTATTTGAATCATGCCGGACCTGAAAACTGAGAATCCCGTGACCGCCATTCCTGCCGCTGCGCCGGCTGACGCTCTTTGCCACTTCGAGGCTCTGCTTGCTTACGAGACAGACTGTTGGGATGTCCACGCCGCTCTCGAGCGGCTCGAACCAGGGTTCGTGCTGCTCGATGTCAGAAGTCCCGAGCTGTTCTCGGCCGGCCATGTTCCCGGCGCTGTCAATCTTCCACACCGCCGAATCAACGAGCGAAATCTCGAGGCGTACGGACTCAGCGAGCTGTTGGTCGTGTACTGCGCCGGACCGCATTGCAACGGTGCCGACAAGGCAGCAGTCCGGCTGGCGCAGCTCGGTCGCCCGGTCAAGAAGATGATCGGGGGAATCGAGGGCTGGAAGGACGAGGGCTTCGAGTTTGCCGCTTCCGAGCTGACCTAAGCATATTGTGCGGACAATGCGCCCACCCCGGTGTACTACCGGCGGTAGCGTTGTTTTCATCTCTCCAGACCCGCGCGTTCAGCTGAGCCGTTCGCGGAGGACCGATACCGGTCGCCCCCCGGCCGCTCGCTGACGAAGAAGTGCTCGACCTTGGCGGCAATACGAATTCTCCGAGCCACGCCGTGCAAACGGTTCGATGCACGGTGTGCCGGGTCGCGCTGACGCGTGGGGTATCTGCGCGGTGGCCGTGGCGCGAGGATCCCTCTCGGCCGACCTCGCCCGGCTATAGGTCTCTTGCTCTGTGACCCGGTTGCATCTGTATGGGTAGGCTGCACCCCATCAAGTTCGGGCTAGCGGAGAACACGGAAGGCCAGCAAGGCAGAGCATTCGGCCGCCCGGTGGTGTTCGTCGTCGCAATCGCACTTGTTCTTGTTGTCGGGTTGAGCGTGGCCCTCTTGCTGGGCCGGCCAGCCACACTCCGACTCCCGCTGCGCCAGGTCGCCACCTTGGCGTTACCGGGGGAGTCGAGCAGGTTCGACTACGCAGCCGTTGACCCGGCAGCTCATCTGCTATGGCTCGCGCATATGGGTGACAGCACCGTCGTCGAGGTGGACACAGCGGCCCGGCGGGTGGTGCGTACCATTCCAGGGATAGCTGAGGTGACCGGGATCATCGTTGTGCCAGCGCTGCATCGTGTGTTTGCCAGCGCGCCCGGAACCGGACAGGTGGTCACCATCGATGAAGACTCCGGTGCAGTGCTGGCTCGAGTCTCGGCAGGGTTGTTCCCCGATGGCCTGGTATACGTCCCCTCCACCCACCAGGTGTGGGTCAGCGACGAAGATGGTGGGGCAGAGATTGTGATCGACGTCTTGACCGGACGTACCGTCGCGACTGTTCCGTTAGGTGGTCAGGCAGGTAACGTCCGCTACGACGCGGTCGACAACCGGGTGCTTGTCGATGTGCAGACCCGCGATCAGCTGGTGGTCATCGACCCCAGGACCCGGGTTATCGACCGGCGCGTCCGTATCCCTGGATGTGACCACGACCACGGTCTGGCCATCGACGCCAGCCGGGCGTTCGTCGCCTGCGACGGCAACGCCGTGATCGTCGTGCTGAGCCTGCCCGGTCTCGTCCCCCTCGGTCAGTTTCGGGTCGGGAAGGGCCCCGATGTGCTCGTCTTGGACGCGGTCCGACATCTGCTCTATGTCGCCGCAGAATCTGGCGTAGTCACCACGGTCGACACCGCCGTACCGACAGGTCACGTGACCGGGCGAGCGTGGCTCGGGGACAACGCTCACGTCGTTGCGGTCGATCCGACGACCGGCGAGGCCTACTTTCCGCTGCGTGCTGGCCAAAATGGTAAACCTGAGTTACTCATCACCATCCCCACCAGCTAAGACAACCTCGTTCGGCTACGGTTCACCGCGGCGCGACGGCTGCAGTTGTGTGGGAAGTCCCTGTCCAACAGCCTGCCAGGATCCCAGCCATCATTACCGCTGGAACGATCGATTTTTGCTGACGACGGGTACTCATGCCGACAGAGGTGTTGACCATGTGGTGCACCCCGTCGCCGACGCGTTCGATGACGAGCACATGAATGCCTGCAATTGCGAGCATGATCTCGGCTAAGCAGAACTGATTGTGAGTATCTGACTGCAGCACAGTGAATCTGCTGGGCTGTTGTCGGTGACTATGAGCGTGACCCTTGAACTGATTGGCTTCGTGCCTTTGGTGGGACTTGTCCGCTCGTGGTCGCCGGCACCGGCCCGGTTGGAGTGCTGGCCTGATTAGGAGCTTGACCGCCAAGTTCACCCTCGGTGTGTCCCATCACAGTCTTGCCGTCTCTTTCCGGACCGGAACCGACCACGTCCCTCCGGCAAAGGAGATGAACGCATGACAATGCTCGCAGATCAGGTCGACGTCGTGATCGGCGTCGACACCCATAAACATACGAACACCGCGGCAGTGGTCCGAGCCGCCACCGGCGACGTACTCGACGAAGCAACGGTGCCAACGACACCGGCTGGCCACGAGGAGCTCCTCGCACTCGCCCGTTCACACGGACCGCTACGCGCCTGGGCGATTGAGGGGACCTCCAGCTATGGCACCGGACTCACGAGGTTCCTTCGCGCCAACGACGAATGGGTGTTCGAGCTCGAACGCCCGGCGCGCACCGGTCGTCGGGGAGGGAAGAAGACCGATCCGCTTGACGCGGCACGATCTGCTCGTGAGGCACTCGCGCGCCGCGATCTCGGACAACCGCGATCAACTGGTGACCGAGCGGCGCTATCGGTGCTGCTCACAGCCAGGCGATCAGCGATCGACGGGGCGACTGTGGCGGAGAAGCAGATATTGGCAATCCTCGTCGCCGCGCCCGAAGCTCTCCGGGAGCGGTTCCGCAAGTTGACCACGACCGCCGCGGTCGCAAAGGCCGCCCGGATGCGGATTAGTGCTTGTTACGACGCCGAGATGATGACGACGACCACGGTAGTCCGCTCCCTCGCCCAAAGATCGATTGAGCTTCGGAGCGAGGCCCGAGAGTACGAGTGTGCGCTCACGGCAATCATCCGTCGGTGGCGCCCCGACCTGCTCGAGGAGAAGGGCGTCGGGACGATCGTCGCGGCAACGGTGCTCTGCTCGTGGTCACACCGCGGTCGTTTCCGCTCCGAGGCGGCGTTCGCGAGCCTTGCTGGAGTCGCCCCGGTGCCCGCGTCGTCGGGACTCACCGTCCGGCACCGGCTCAACCGTCGCGGCGACCGTCAGCTGAACCGGGTGCTGCACACCGTCGTGCTCAGTCGGATCCGATTCGACGACGAGACCCGCGTCTACGTCGAGCGTCGTCGCGCCGAAGGCAAGACCGATCGCGAGATCAAACGATGCCTGAAGCGCTACGTAGCCCGACGTCTCTTCCGCCAGCTCGAATCACAAGAAAAAGGACTTGACGAGACATAGGAGCGTCCCATTGGCACGGAGTCCTCCTGCCCCAAAAGGAGAAGAGGTCAGTCCAGGGTGAGAAGCGACGCTCTCCGATGTCCTGCCCATGGTCTGACCACCTGCGGTACAAACGGGCCGAGATCAGGGCGAGACAGACGGCCTAATTTCGCGCATGGGAGACCATTGCCAACCCCGTACTAAAAGTCGAAGGTACGGGCGATCAGATCAGCTCACAATTAGCGGTAAAGCAGATGCTCGGTGGGAGTCGTTCACCCTAATAGTTTGACCTGCCCCAGAGATTGTCTCCTAGTTCGCTGTTGCGATCGGGCCTAAGTGAAAGGCTCATCTCATGCCTTTTACCTATCTAAGGGAGTTCCGCCAACGGGCGGTCGCGCCAGTCCAATTCAAACCTCCATCGGCATATCTATACGACTGGTCAGAAGGGCATTTATTCCACGGCCACCGAGAAGGCGTTAGGATCAAAACACGATCAGGGGGGTGTCCATGGACACAACTGTTAGTGATCCTTCGTCGACCGATGTTGCTCCTGTAGCAGGTGACGGCGATTCGTCGCCCGTGGATCCCAACACGTCGTCCAGCTTTGAGTCCCCGCCGGGCAGCGCGCCGTTGAGCTTAATTCTCGGAGGTTTCCTAGCGCTCTTGGTGTCGGCATGGGCAGGGATCATCCCCTTTGTCGGTCCGAGTTTTGGGTTTTCTGCAGATGGAACGGTCTCGTGGACCTGGAATCTTGTGCACGCGCTCGGCGCGCTTGTGCCAGGAGCAGTTGGCCTACTGGCTTGTCTCGCGATCATCGTGATTGCGCGTCGCCCGAGCGGAACACTTGCCTCCAGTCGTCTCGCCGTCGCGGGGTTCATGATCTTTCTGTGCGGGGCATGGTTCGCGTCGGTTCCGGTTGCTTGGCCCGTGCTCGTCGGCAGCTACCTCCACACGGCGTCACCGTCTTTGACCCTGCACTACTGGATGGGACTTGCGATCGGGCCGGGCGTTCTGCTCGCTGCCTTTGGTGCTTTTGCGATGGGGCGTGCTGGAAGAGAGGCTTACGAAAGAAGTTAGGCGCGCTCCTGGTTTCGATGATCGTTCACACCAAGTCAGGCGGATTATCGGTCGAGTTCATGCCGACACCTTCCGTCAGTTTTATATCATCGAAACTTTGGAACCTAAGAGCCCTCCGACACCAACAATCGGCAAAAGATCAAGCCCATTCAATCTCTGATGTCTTGCATCAACCATTCCGTCGGGATCTCTCTCCCAACACCATTGGCTAGTGCATTTTCATAGATGAGACCGGCAACTGCATGGAACTGGGCACCCTGGGCATTTCCTCGTTCCGAAAAAGTGATGTCGCTCTCACTGTTCCGGACTTTAACCTCGCTATTGATTACCTGACTTAATGAGACAACTCTTGCGTCGCCTGCCGGAAGACGCCACACGCGTTGGCTGTGTCGATGCTTTTGCCAAACTGGATCATTTTCGTTCGCCACATAGGAGATATTTTCGTCCTGTGTTGCCAACGAAGAATTGTCGTGAGGAGCCGACGCGTCCGCAAGGCGTAACCAACGATCAAATCGCACCAAGGCCTCGCCATCGGGACGGCCACCAATGCACGTCACGTGAGTTCCAGGATCCAAAAAACGGCCGTGGACCACTGGGCCCACCGCATCTGTGCATCCTGAGACGATGTCGGCGCCCTGGTATACATCTTCGGGTTCGCTCACCGCTGCAGTCTCCAAGCCGTATTTTTCTCCCATTTCGTCGGCAAATCGCTCCCGGTTTGCCTTTGTCGGGCTGTAGACCTGAACGCGTTTCAGATCCCGTACGGCCAAAATCGCCTCAACATGGCTTCGGGCCATGCCTCCTGAACCGATCATCCCTAGAACAGGAGCGTGTTCGTTCGCGCCGTAACCGGCACCGATTGCCGAATCAGCTGCGACACGCATGTGCTGTAGCACCCCATCATTGATCAGTGCAAGCGGCTCGCCATTTCTGATCGAAAGCAGAAGGACCAAGCCACAGAAAGTCCCCGGTTGAATGCAGTACTTCTCTTGGGTGCGGTTACCATCCCGCTCGATCTCTGTAAGAACATCAGATTTCATGCGAATCGCGAAATAACCCGAACGGGCTGAGCCCCCTTCCATTGTTCCCCACTGATAGACGGACTCCCCGTCACCTGTCGGTATGCGCATGTCTATTCTTGGCCTGCAGATACCAGCTCCAGCTGCCAAGTCGAGGTAAGACTGACGGAGAACCTCTATCACCTCTTCTACCTTTAGCAAAGAAGTAACCATCTCATTATCGATGACAAGCACGTCGTCTCCTAACTAGACATCGTCATGCGCCGAGGGATCTACTCGGTACCAGCCATCTCCGAACCGTTTGGTGGCAGCGACGAGACACTAGTCCCGGATGGCCTGCAAAGACCAAGAGTCTGGCATCTCACCTTCACTGCCATAATCTCGGGCGACCTGCAGAATGCGTCACCCTGTGACTGAGTGTGCTGAACTCGACCCGCCAAGTTCGCGACCCCAATCAAACATTCTTCGGTTACGCGCTACCACCTCATTCTCGTTATGCCTGTATAAACAAACCGTATTTTGGGGCTGGAGTTCAAATCTGGGTAACTGCAGATGAGCTCAGCTCTCAATGAAACGCTTGCCACCTGGTCAAATTGCTTTTTGCCATCAGATTCAAGCGGCCGCATCTCCTTGAGATAATCCATGTGGATTAGTCATTGGATCTCGTGACAAGGTCCCCGTGAAATGATCGACCTGACCAATGGTCCGGATCCAACTCAGATCTAAGTGGCCTGCACAACCGCCGAAATGAAAAATTACATGATAGATTGACCCATTGATGTACCCCTCAGATAAAAATCACTGGGAACCATCAGATTCAAGCGGCCGCGCAACGGTTGCTTCCGGTCCTTGCGAGCAAATACGGAGATCCGCGTGACGCGTCCGATCTACCAGGTGAAGGCCGATTTTTTTAAAACCCTGGCTCATCCGGCGAGAATCCGGGTGCTTGAACTCTTGCGTGATGGCGAGCGTTCCGTTGGAGAACTCATACCGGAGGTTGGCCTTGAGGCATCTCATCTCTCTCAGCAGCTAGGTATCTTGCGCAGAGCCAATATCTTGAAGGCGCGCAAGGACGGCTCCACGGTTCTCTATTCAGTGACGGACAACCGAATCTTCGAGTTGCTCGAGGTTGCCAAGGCGATCCTGACGGGATCACTCGCAGAGTCTGGACAGTTACTGGCCGAACTCGAAACATTAGAGTTCGGCGAGCGCGATGATCGGACTCGCTCTCGTGGTAAGGCCTGACCGTAGTCTTAGTTTCCGTTGTTTCCGTTGATTTCGTCCGCGGGTGAGCTGAGCGTTGTGATTCTGCCTTGTCACTCGGCTTTCGGCGCAGGCGTTTCTGTACAAAAGTCTTGGAAGTCGCGAAATTCACCTCTTGCGAATACGGCGGTTTCAACCTTCATCATATGAGAAGTTGATAACATCATCAGATATGCGGCGTCCAATTGCATTGCGATCAGTATTTTCGCGCCCGATTACCGAGCCGGTCTCCGCTAACCCTGATACTCCGGTCACCCCTGCATTTCCTGGTTCTTTGCAACTACGTCATGTTGACGCGGGTTCGTGTAATGGCTGCGAAATTGAGATCAATTCCGCGTTCGCGCCCCATTACGATGCCGCTCGCTTTGGAGTCCGACTCGTCGCATCACCTCGACACGCGGACGGGCTGCTTGTGACCGGAGTGTTGACGCGCAATATGGCAGATCCACTCCGTCACACCGTTCACGCTGTTCCCGAGCCTCGCGTGGTGATCGCGTGCGGCGATTGCGCAGTCAACGGCGGCATGTTCACTGGTGCCTACGGAGTCGAGTCCTCGCTCGACGAAGTCGTTGAATGCGATGTCAAGATTCCCGGCTGTCCTCCAGATCCTCGGGCGATCATCGAGGTCCTTCGAGGGCTCACTGGTCGTTGATGGTGCATCTCTATCTCTATGGTCTTGCCCTGATCCTTGCAGGCGCGCTCGCGGGGGCGGTCTTGCCAGCGCGAAGTCGAGTCTCCGGTGCTGCATTACTGGGCTCGATTGGCTGCACAACGACGCTCATCGCAGCGACGCGGATGCTTCTTGGCGGTCAGGCGAGTGTGTATCAAACGTCAACTGTGCTTCCATTTACCGGGGTACAACTTTCTCTTGATCCGCTCGGAGCGCTGTTTATTGTGGTGACTGCGGTATTGGGAATTGCCACAAGTTGGTACGGAGTCGGCTACGCAGGAAAGATCCAGAGGAGCCGTATCGAGACGGGTATGTTTCCGCTCTTTCTCGCATGTCTGATGCTCGTGCCGGTGGCGGCCGGTGTTGTGACCTTCATGGTTGCATGGGAGCTCATGGCAGTTACCTCATTTCTTCTCCTTCTCGCAGAGCACCGGTCTCGCCCCGAGGCGAGAGACGCGGCTCAGTGGTACGCGGCGATGACACAGTTTGGAGCCGCCGCGATATTGACTGGTCTGGTTGTCCTCGCGGCACACGCCGGATCTCAGAGCTTTGCGGTCATTCGCCTGCACGCGCTCGGACTGTCTCTTGGTGTGCGCTCGACGGTCTTCTTACTGGTGTTGATCGGCTTTGCCTCAAAAGCTGGCGCGGTGCCACTCCATGTATGGCTGCCGCGTGCCCACGCCGAGGCTGCGAGTCCGGTCTCGGCGCTCATGTCCGGCGCGATGGTGAATCTTGGGATCTATGGAATTATCCGCGTCGGCAACGGCCTGCTTGGCGGCGGAGTTCTCTGGTGGTGGCTTGTCGTTCTTGCAATTGGTGTCGCGTCGGCGCTCTATGGAGCAGTTCAGGCGGTTGCAAGTTCGGACCTGAAGCGTCTGCTTGCCTTTTCAACGATCGACAATATTGGCCTCGTCTTGATCGGCGTCGGAGCGGCTGGAGCGTTGGCGAGCACCGGACATCGACTTCTCTCCGCATTGGCGATGCTTGCAGCGCTCTTTCATCTCACAAACCATGCGGCGTTCAAGGGCTGTCTCTTTCTCGCTGCTGGTTCTGTTCAACACGCGACGGGTACGCGGGATCTCGACCGCCTCGGTGGCCTCATTCAACGCATGCCAGTGACGGCATTGCTGTTTGGCATTGCTTCGCTGTCGATCAGTGCCTTGCCACCCTTCAATGGCTTTGCAAGTGAGTGGCTCCTTTTCCAGGGACTCCTGCACGGTTTTGCCGCGAAGAGCTCCATTACGGACATGGCGCTTCTCGCGGGCGTAGGAGCCCTCGCCCTGACTGGTGGTCTCACCGCGGCAGCCTTTGTAAAGGCTCTTGGAATCGGGTTCCTCGGGCAGGCAAGATCATCAGAGGCGTCAGCCGCCCACGAGGTCGCTCCCTCCATGATCAGTGGCATGGTCCTCCTTGTCATCCCATGCGTCGTTCTCGGAATCATTCCAGGCGTTGTCCTGCCGGCTCTGGGACGAGCGACAGATGTGGGACTCGGTGGTACATCTGCCAAATCCGTTCGCAGCGGTCTTGGACTCAGCCTCTCGGGACTCTCGGGTGCGATTGAGCCGGCATTGCTCCTCCTCGCAGTGCTAGCGGCGATCATTTTTGCTTGGGGTATTTTGCAGTTGGTAACGAAACTTTCCTCCCGCGGTCCAGCACGCACAATCGAGGCGTGGGGGAGTGGTCGCGCACTTCTTACACCGAAGATGGAATACACCGCGACGTCGTTTGCTGAACCTCTTCAGCGCGTCTTTGTTGATGTGCTTCGCCCGAGCCATGACGCCGAAGTCACCCACGTCGCCGAATCTCGTTATTTTGAACACGAAATCAACTACCGGCTCCAGATCGACGACGCGATTGAGCGTTCCTGGTATCGACCCCTTGTCCGTTATGTGATGGCTTGGGGGAACCTTGCGCGCCGGGTTCAGAACGGGAGTACGCATCGGTATCTGGCATTCGGTTTTGTGGTGCTCGTAGCCATACTGGTCGTGCTCGCATGATCGCCGGCGCCTCTTCATCTGGACTCGGCGCGGCAATTGGGGCATCACTGCTTCAGCTTTTCGCAGTCGCGCTCGGCGGTCCCCTTCTCATGGGATTGATGGTCAAGATCCGTGCGCGAGCGGAGGGTCGTAAGGGCCCACCCATCCGACAGCCTCTATTGGATCTGCGAAAGCTTGCAGGCAAGGAGCGCATTCACTCCGAACACACGAGCAATGTGTTTTTCGTCGCCCCTCTCGTGTTTGTCGCCTCCATCGCGGTCGCGATCGCAATTTCCCCGCTGGCCACGACCACTCCAGTGCTCAGTCGGTCCGCAGACCTGTTCGTCATTGTCTTTCTCATTCTCACTGGCTCGGTAGCCCTCGCTCTCGCCGGCCTTGATTCGGGCACTGCATTCGGTGGGATGGGATCAAGCCGGGCAATGACCATTGGGGCATTAGCAGAACCGGCACTCCTTGTGGCGATGCTTGCGCTCTCGATTCAGACCCAGAGTTCGAACCTTCCAGAGATTGTGTCAGCAACGCTTGCGCATCCGGGCTGGATTGCCAGCCCCGAGCGTCCGCTCGCATTTGTTGCGCTGCTCATCGTGGTGATTGCAGAGACGGGAAGGATTCCGGTTGACAATCCATCGACCCATCTTGAACTGACCATGGTTCATGAGGCAATGATCCTTGAATACGCGGGTCCCGAGCTTGGACTTGTGCTGCTTGGCCAAGCGATGCGACTCGGATTCCTGTTCGCTCTGGTGGCAAACCTGTTTTTCCCATGGGGTATCGCGTCGAATTCAAATCCAACAGGACTGTTGCTTGGGATTGCGCTGCTCGGGGCAAAGTCGGTCATCCTCGCTGTCGCGGTAACGCTTATCGAGATATCGTCTGCGAAACTTCGCCTCTTCCGCGTACCCGAGCTGCTCACAGGCGGCTTTGTGCTCGCCGTCCTTGCGGTCGTTACCGGACTCGTGACGCGATGAGCGGATCGAGCTATACCCAGTTACTTGATCTTGCAGCAGGATTGGTGCTTGTATGTGCGATCTTGACTCTGTGGCGAAGCGACCTTCGTGCGATCACCTCGATCCTGTCAATTCAAGGTGTGGCACTCGGCGTCGTCGCAGGGGTGCTCGCCATTCATATCCACGACGGCGCGCTGGCGATTACCGCCGTGATTGTCTTTGTCGTCAAAGGGTCTGTCATTCCAATCTTGATTCGACAGGTCGTGCGCCGCGATCCTGGCAGTCGGGAGGTTTCGCCGCTGATCAACGTCCCAGCATCACTTGCTGGCGCGGTTGTGCTGGTTGCCATTGCCTTTCTCGCGAGCGGCAAGATTACCGCACTCTTTCCGAACCCTGCCTCGCGTCTTGCACCGATTGGCATCGCTACGGTGCTTGTCGGATTTCTTGTGCTTGTCACGAGACGAAAGACTGTCTCACAGATCGTCGGACTGCTACTGATCGACAATGGCGTCGCTCTCGTAGCGTTTTTGCTTACCACGGGGGTGCCACTGGTCGTTGAGCTCGGTGCATCGCTCGATGTGTTGCTCGTGGTCGTTGTTCTCCGAGTGCTCGCAACAGTGATGCGAACGCACTTCGGTGCATTTGATCTCGACCAGATGCAAGAGCTCCGCGACTGATGTTGATCTACGTCATCCTTGGATTGCCGCTCGCGGCTGCGCTCGTCGCAGGTCTTGTGCCATGGAGGCATTGGGTCGGCTGGATGACGACATTCGCAAACGGGAGTGTCCTCGTTTTTGGTGTCGCGCTCTGTGTCAAAACCGTGGACCACCGAGCGCTCCTCGCACTTGATGGCGGTCTTCGCGCCGACGCATTGAGCTCGTTCATGGTGGTTGTGATCGGAACAGTATCTTTTCTCGCTGCCAGTCAAACAGTTCGCTATCTGAGCTCCGAGATTGACCGGGGCAGCTCAAGTTCTCGCCACGCGTCGCTTTATGTTGTGCTCGTGCAGATCTTCGTCGCCTGCATGCTTCTCGCGGTTTTGTCCGCGAATCTCGGAGTCATGTGGGTCGCGATTGAGGCGACGACGATTGCGACAACCTTTCTCGTTGGACACCGACGCACCTCCGGGGCGCTTGAGGCTTCTTGGAAATACGTGATTATCTGTTCAGTGGGGATCGCGCTTGCGTTGCTCGGCACGGTGCTTGTCTATTTCGCAGCGCTGCACGTCGGCGGCCCTCACTCAGGCCCGCATGGAGTGAGCGCGCTTGACTGGACATCGCTTATGGCGATCTCACATCATCTCGATACGGGAATCATGCGCCTAGCCGTGGCGCTTCTTGTGCTTGGCTATGGCACAAAAGTTGGTCTTGTGCCGATGCATAGCTGGCTTCCTGATGCGCATAGTCAGGCTCCAGCACCGGTATCTGCACTCATGTCGGGCGTGTTGCTCACTGTTGCCTTCTATGCACTTTTGCGTTTCAAGGCAATCGCGGATGGTGCTCTCGGAATCGGATACACGCGTTCGCTGCTCATCGTGGTCGGCCTCGGTTCGCTCTTCGTTGCCACATCGTTGCTGTTGACCCAGAGAGATTACAAACGCATGCTTGCTTACAGCAGTATGGAACACATGGGTCTTATCGCCCTCGGTGCCGCTGCAGGGAGTTCGCTCGCTATCGCCGCCGTGCTCTTGCACATTCTCGGACACGGGATTGTCAAGGCCGTGTTGTTCCTTGCCGCGGGGGAGATCTACCTCGTTGAGGGAACGAGCACGATTGACCAGGTCCCTGCGCTCTTGTCGCGAAGGCCGATGATCGGCGGCATCTTTGGGTTTGGGCTCGTGGCCCTTCTCGGTCTTCCTCCATTCAGTCTTTTTGTCAGCGAACTCAACATGATCCGCGCCGAGGTCGCGGTCGGCCTCACCTGGGTTGCCGCAATCTCATTGGTGTTGATGTCGATCATCTTTGTGTCGATGATGATGCACGGCCGCTCGATGCTCCTTGGTGACTCGACATCGTCAGATGGTTTTGGAGCAACTGCCAGAACATTCACGGTTCCGCTCGTATTGGGCCTTGTGGTATCTGCGTTCTTCGGGATCGTCGCGTGGCCCCTTGCGCCGCTCCTTCATGCCGCGGCTCACGTGATCGTGCGATAGGTGGAACTCTCTTGCACCAAGAGTCCGCGATGAGTTCTCACGGCAAGACCTATCGTCACGGTGGCGCGCGCGAGAGCGATCTGATTCCAATCGAGGAACTCGTATCCCACGCGACTGAGTTGTTCGAAAAGCACTACCGGTTGGCAATGATTGCTGCTCATGATGATGACGATGCCCTGCGTGTCGTCTACGTATTCCTCGCTGGACCACCCGATCACAGAGTCGAACTCCAGGTGCGACTTGGCCAAGAGCACCCCTCGGTGCCTTCGCTCAGCCATCTCTCATTCTCCGCAAGTCGCTTTGAGCGAGAGAACCGCGACCTGTTTGGAATCGAACCCATCGGTCACCCATTTCTCCGTCGCCTCGTGCTTCATCAGCACTGGCCAGAGGGCTATTACCCGATGCTCCATGGCGCAGGTGAGGTGCCGCCGATGCTTGTTGATGCTCCACCGTTTCCCTTCGTCGAGGTTGGAGGCCGCGAGGTCTACGAGATTCCCGTTGGACCAGTCCATGCCGGAGTTATTGAGTCAGGGCACTTCCGGTTTTCGGTCGTTGGCGAGACGATCATCAAGATGAAGGCTCGGCTGTGGTTTGTCCATCGGGGAATCGAGAGGCTCTTTGAAGGGCGCGAAATCCATTCAGGTGTCGAGATCGCCGAACGCATCTCCGGCGATAGCGCTGTTGGTCACAATATTGCCTTTTGCCTGGCCGTTGAAGAGGCCTGTCGAGTCATCGTTCCAGATGAGGGATTGGCGTTGCGGGCAATCCTGCTCGAGCTTGAGCGCGTCTATAACCATGTCGCAAATATTGGTGACCTTTGTAACGATGTTGGCTTTGGAATCGCCCAGTCGCGTGCGCTCGTGTTGAGAGAACAACTCCTGAGACTCAACGCTGAGGTTACCGGGCACCGCCTTTTGCGCGGTGCTATTCGCCCGGGTTCGACGGAGCTTTTGCGGCTGCCAAGCCCGATGGAGCTGGAATCGATCGAAGGTGACTTCGAAGATCTCATTGATCTTGTGACATCGAACAGCGTCGTCATGGACCGTTTTCGAGGTACCGCAGTGCTCTCATTGGAAGACGTGGCCGGGGTCGGCGTCATTGGATTGGTAGCGAGAGCATCTGGCCTGGCGATTGATGCTCGAATGGCCCACCCGTTCCTCGCACCTGTCAAACAGTTCCAACCAGTCGTCGAGGAGGGTGGTGACGTCCTCGCGAGATTTCTCGTGCGGGTACGAGAGGTCAGAGCTTCGCTCGTGCTCGTCAGGGACCTTCTCGAGAGGGTGTCAGATCTCAGTGTCTCGACAGCTATTGGGCCTATTCGAGGCGGATCCGGGCTTGGCATCGTTGAGGGCTGGCGTGGTGGCATTGTGCACCGAGTCGAGATCGATGCCAAAGGGATCATCACGCGCTGCAAAGTCGTTGATCCGTCGTTTCTCAACTGGCCGGCACTCTCGGTAGCGCTCAAGGACACGATCGTTCCGGACTTTCCGCTTGTCAACAAGAGCTTCAATCTCTCCTACGCAGGGAACGACCTGTAACCGGGTCGGCAATAAATCGCACAACATTCCTAGGGGTACTTTTACCGGAATCTCTGCTGTACTTGCGCGACGCAAGGGGCGAGACCGCGCGTTCTCGCTGTTACCCGCCCGGTCCGGGAGGGTAACGTGAGGGGCTGATCTGGCGTTGAACGTTTTGCTCAATGCAGATCTCTGGCGCGTCGCGGACGTGAAGTTAAAGGGGAGACCATGACAATGATGCCGTCGAACGCAGGTGAGGCCCGTGCGCTGATTGTGCAGGCCTGCCAGGCACTGGCAACCGGAGGACAGGATGACATGGTCTGGGGCCACCCAAGTGTGCGCGACTTCGACGGCCAAGGCGTGTGGATGAAAGGCTCAGGCTGGGGGTTCGAGGAGATCGACGAGGATAAGGTCGTTCTTGTATCTTCGGAGGGCAAGGTGCTCGACGGGAAGAACTCGCGGCACATCGAATTTCCGATCCACACCGAGATCATGAACAATCGCAGTGATGTCGGGGCAGTCGTGCATACCCACTCGGATGCTGCGAATGCCTTTTCTTCGCTCGACGCGCCGATGAGGGCGCTGAGCCACGCGGGAAGCCTGTTCAGCTTCCCCGATGTTCCGCGATTCACCCTCACTGGAGGATTGATCAAGACACAAGAGCTCGGTGTTGCACTTGCAGAGGCGCTTGGCTCTGCTCCTGCCTGTCTGATGCCCCAACACGGACTCGTTGCGGTCGGCAAAGACATCCCCTCAGCGGTAATGACGGCGATCTTGCTTGACAAGGCCTGTCGGGTTCAGCTCGCAGCGATGGCTGCTGGAACTGTTACACGCTTCGGGGATGAAAAGGACACGGTTGCAAAGCGCGCCGAGGTCTGGGCCGACGGACAGATTCTTGCCGGGTGGAACTACCTTGTCCGACGCTCAGAGGCTGAATCAGGCTGAGCTTCAACTGTTCATCGCGACGACGTCGTGATGTATTTGCGCGCGATATCGTCGCGCCGGTGAGAGCACTCCCTGCTCGTTGTTGTCGACGTACTTGCGAGATGGGATCGGTCGCAGATGCACCAACCGAGCGAGTGTCTTCCCGGGACAAAAAGATGACCCGTCACAGCCGGGAGTCAGTAACCAGCCTCGACGTTGACGACTCCCTCAAGGGGCTCACCGGCAAGAAAACGCGCTGCGTTGGTTTCAATCCGTTGTGCGAGGAGGGGTCGAATCATCTCTGGCGTATCTGCAGAGTGGGGAGTGATGATGCAGTTCGAGAGATGAAACAACGGATGGCCATCCGGGAGTGGTTCAGGATCGGTCACATCAAGAGCGGCCCCGCCGATTGTATTCCGCTGCAGCGCATCGACAAGGTCATCAGTTACCACGTGGCGGCCCCGTGCGACGTTGACGAGCCATGCGTCACCTCTCATCATTTCGAGTTCGACTTGAGAGATGATTCCGGTTGTCGCCTCTGTGAGTGACAGAGCAATAAAGACGACCAGCGCCGGAGCCAGCGCATCAGAAAGTTGTTCGGTCGTCACAACGCTTTCTACGCCCTCAATGTCAGCGCCGCTCCTGCGTACCACGGTGATGCGTGCGCGAAAAGGTTGCAGCAAGGCGATGAGTGAGTGAGCAATTCCGCCTCCTCCAACGATGGTGACCGGAGCGTCATAGAGAGAGGTTCCTGTCTTTTCTCCCCATGCGTTGGCACGGATGCGGACTGGAAGCTTGCGCAGACCAGCGAGTGCAAGCATCAGCGCGTGTTCAGCGACCGGCTCAGCGTATGAGCCCTTTGCGCAAGTCCAGACCCGCTCATTGGTTACGAAGTCATTCGGGACGAAGTTCTCGACACCGGCGAAGGGAAGTTGCACCCAGCGAATTTCGGGCGTCGATTCGAGGAGATCTTTGAGCCCTTTGACGTCCTCTGCATCGAGCCAGACGCAACCCTCTGCTGAGTTCCCCGGAGCTACTGCAATACACCCGCCGCGCTCTATCGCCGCTGTGGCAAAGGGGCTCTGGCGAGGGCCAACGACAACGCGGGGAATGGTCATTACCTAGTTAATGTAATCGACCAGTACGTTCGCCAAAAAGTGACGCGTTGTCGCTTTTCTCTCCAAAAAACCGTCGTGAGACCAAGCTACGCAGGCACGTCGAATTGAGGGTGTAGTTCATCTTGATCAAAGCCAATCGCTTAAATTCGCTTGTTCGCCAAGATCTGCAGGATTGAAATACATGACCGTCTTGGATGGGGCTCGTGATTTTTGAGTACTGAGTTCGCACTGCCGGAGCGGTCCGACTCAGGCCGATGTTGCATGCGTGGCGCCGATATCGCGTGATGGGCCATCAGGAGCCTGTGTCCAGAGCTACTGTGAGATCGATGATTTCGTGCAGGGCGGAAGATCTCTTCTGGCCCCAAGAGGCTGATGCCCAGAATCGGCTGGTTGCAAATCTTGCTGGTGCTCTTCTGGTGGTCAAGATCTCGGAGTTGTTGATCGATCGGTCTCGTTCTTTGCGCGTGTCGACGCAGATCCTGGTAGGAGACCTCGCCTAGCAACTGAGAGGCTGCAAAACTCAAGGATCTGGCAGCGCTAACCTTCTACGGAATGCACATCTTGACAGTTCACGGCTTTGACTGGTCCAGATTTTCGATTGAGAGGGCAGCGCATTGACGAAGCTCAAACTTGATCTGCACGAGATCTACAACAAGAGCAGTGATATTGACGCGGCTCTAAGGAATATTTTTGAAGAGGCCGCGAGGATCAAGGCCTCAGAGATCGAAATTATTCCAGGCAAAGGTTCCGGAGCACTGAAAAAGCGCGTTCTTCGATACCTCGACGATCCAGAGGTGAGGGCGCTTTACCACCGTGTCGAGAAAGATTCGAAAAACTTTGGACGGATATTCGTGCACTTCCGCTGGCATTAGCTATCGCCGATGTTGGATGTCCAATCTCTAGAAGACCTATATATATAGGTACGACTATATATATAGGTCTATATAGGTGACTTTCGACCTTAGTCCGCCGAGATCTGACATTTCGGGCGAGGTGAGCCCTGCTCGCTAGGATGTGCCCGTGGATGAAGAGACGGCCCCGCCAGAGAATCCATCTAAGAGTCGTCTTCGGGGCGCCGCGGCGGTCAAACTGCATATCGGATTGCTCTTGGGACTCGCTCTCTGCGCTGCAGCATTTCGATTTGAGCTCTCGCGTGCCCTCGAAGGAAACTCTCTGAGCTGGGCCTACGTTGGCGAGTGGCCATTCTTTGCTGGATTTGGCATCTATTTCTGGTGGTTTGTTCTCAACGGGCGCGAACGTAAACCACGCAAGGGACAACGAGCCACAGTCGCACCCGAGTTCGCCAACATGGCTGCGGAATGGAGAAAGCATCAGCGTGAATTGCTTGAAAACCAGGCGGCATCGGAACAAATCGGCGAGTCGACTGGAGATTCGCGATCGAATACTTCGGGACCAAGGGACGCGACCTGAGCTAGGAGCGATTTTGGCGTGAGCAACATGAGTATTTCTGCGTTCGGATTTCTCTCGATCCAGAGCCAGCTCGTAAGCCCAAGTATCGGCGTGGACCTCACGGACCTTGCGAATAGAGTCTTTCCATGAGTTACCTCGCCTTGCACTGGGTATTTGACCCCTCGGTCATCATTGTTGTGCTGGTCGTCGTGTTTCACGAAATCGGCCTTTCACGTCTTCGATTGCGGGGCAGCGCCATTAGGACGCAGCGCCGTCGCCGCCGTTCCTATGCCTTCTATGCCGGTCTGCTTGTGCTGCTTATCGCCATTATCTCGCCAATCGACTACTGGTCAGGCCGGTACTTTTTTGTGCACATGTGCGAGCACCTGCTCATCGGATTCTTCGCTCCGATCTTGATTGTCTACGGGGCACCCTGGGTTCCACTGATGCACGCGCTTCCAGTCGGTCTCCGCCGCAAAGTCGGCCGGGTGATCGCCTTTGGAGCCTGGACGAAGCCATTGCGGGTGCTCACCCGCTGGGTGACCACGCCTTGGTTTGCGGTTCTGTCGTTCAACATCGTCATGGTGTTCTGGCATATTCCAGCGATGTTTGATCTTGGTGAGCGCAACGCAATGGTGCACATCTGGCTCATGCACGGAAGCCTTTTCCTCACCGGAGTGCTGTTCTGGCTTCTCATCATTCCCTCGCATCCGTTTCGCCCAAAGGTCAGCCCCTTCTGGCAGGGCGGAGCAATCATCGGAACGAATATTGTGATGTTCCTTCTCGCAATGTCGATGAGCATCTTTAGCTCGACGAACTGGTATCCCGTTTATGACCATCTCAGCGGAGTGAGCCTCTCGCCATTTGCAGATCAGCAGATCGGCGCTGCGATTCTCTGGGTCTGCGGCGACTTCTGGGCCGCCCCGGCCTTGACCGTCATCATCCGTCGAGTCATCAATGCAGAGGGCTCGCTCTCAGAGGCGTTTGAGCACCTTATTCATCGATCGCCGTCGACCGGAACCGCCTCTGCTCGAGTGCACTGAGGTCGGGGCCAGAGGGGCTCGGTGGTTCGCACATAAGAGCGGAATCGGGAGGGTCGGGAGAGCCCGCAATCTTGCCGGATTCTCCGAGGCGCTGACCACATGGGAGAGAGATCTCGGAGGACTCTTGGTCGAGATATCGGCTCAAAAGGTCAGGTGTCCTCCTAGGCCCTTGGAGCCGGTAAATGTTCAAACTGTGTTAATGCTTGAAGTCGTAACTCCAATCAAGTAAGAATGCTGCCTGTAGGTCCAAACTGGGGCAACCTGAGTGGGAGATCAGAATTCAATGAGTTCGAGCAGTATCAGAGGAGTCAATGATGTCAATTAGCGGAAAGCTTGCTGCTGCGATCGGCTTATTCGCGGGTGCGGTGGCGCTCGTCCTTTGGGCAGTTTTCGGCTTCATTATGCCGAATACCCCGACGACAGACTTCACCACAGCGCAACCCGCCGGAAGCCCGGTCAATTTGCACGTTCAAGTGGTCGGGGCTATCGGGTATGGGCCACATCCAACGTGGGTCTCGTATCTCGTGCAAACACCTGGTGGCGCGTGGTCGCATTCGACGATCTGGAAGCTTCCGCCACATACCCAGATCAATATGACTATCGATCAGTACGACTCGGGAAGTCCACTTCGCAACCAGGTCTGGGGTCAGATCGAAGGTACCCAGGGTGGAACGGTGACGCTTGATGGCCAGACAACATCGGTCGTCAACTCTTACATTGGCAACGGAGTCGGTCACACTTTCGCAGTGCCGAGCCTCGGAATTGTCGTGCCACTCTCTGGTGTGGACGGCAGCGCCAAGAACTTCTGCAGCACTCCCGCCCCGTGTGCGTCGAGTGCCGTGCACACTGTCACCAAGTTCTCGTTTATGACTCCGGGCGCAGGCGACTACCAGTGGCAGTGCTTCGTTCCCTGTGGGTTGAGCACCCTATTTGGTAATGGCGGTCCGATGAGCACCGTCGGGTACATGGGTGGATTTTTGGACGTCGCGGCATGACAGATAGCAACGTGGAATCGGAGGCTACACGAATGTCAAGTCAGTCAGTAGGTGGAGGAGGCGGCGGTACTGAGCCGCGTCACTTTGCAAGGATGTTCGTCATCTGGCTGATTTTGGCCACGATCGCCGATGTCCTCTATTACGCATTGCTTGGTCCGCACATTCCGCCGGGAACAATGACGACGAGCGCAAAGGATGACCAGTTCGACTTCAACATTCTGTTCATCATTGCGTTGCCGGTCATCATCGGAGTGTGGACATACCTTGGTTACTCGCTCGTCGTCTGGCGCGCCGGGCGCAAGGGCCTTGCTGAACCTGTCGGTGGTGAATGGGCTCGTGGAAACAAGAAGGTTCAGATTGGCTGGATCGCCTCAACTTCGGCGATTGTCATGGGACTGTTTGTCTTCGGTACCGTTGCCCTAGTAATCGGAGCCGGATCTGGAGGTGGCGAAGGTCCCAGCCCCGTCTGGTCGCCTGCCTCGAAGAATCCACTTCAGATTCAGGTGATCGCGCAGCAGTGGAAGTTCACCTATCGCTACCCGTCGTTCGGTGGATTTGAGACGTCGCAGCTGGTTCTTCCGAACAACACGACGATTGAATTCCATGTCACCTCGCTTGATGTCATTCATGACTTCTGGGCCTACCAGCTTGCAGTGAAGGCAGACGCAAACCCAATGTCGGACAACATTGCATTCACAACCACGAGAGAGCTCGGTTCGGTCACCGTTCGCTGTAACGAACTTTGTGGTCTCTGGCACGGAGCGATGTTCAACTACGGAAAGGTCGTGACTCCAGCTGCATTTGAATCGTGGGCGACCTCGACTGAGGCGGCGACAGCAGTAAATACAAAGCTGCTCCCTCCGTACGCGACTACGTATGTTCCGGATGCTAATGGGGCCGATGGCGCGCTTTATCCGACCAATGTCTACCCCTACAGCGCCTCGGAGGTTTACGGTGCAAAGGTGGCGGCCTCGTGAGATCTAATTCGAAACATATGTTGAAGTTAGATATTGAGTTGGTGAGCGCTATCGGATTGGATATGCGCGTATCGCTAAAAGTCACGGATCCGTTCAGAAAGGTTACGGTCAGCCGATGAGTGTGAGTTTTGAAGTTGCTGCAGCGAGTAGAGCTGATGAGGAAGATCAGGCAAATGTCGGGAAGCTTCAGGGGTTTTTGTATCGTCCCGGATTGATGAGCCAGCACCTTGGCACTGCCATCGTCGGAATGGTGCTCGGGTATCTACTCGG
>Ga0307374_10004873_pt1 | contig 22100 bp, 20 predicted proteins | sample OX3MG_FD_202532 | JGI IMG/M metagenome (GOLD analysis project Ga0307374, IMG submission 202532) | Soil microbial communities from Risofladan, Vaasa, Finland - OX-3 | ecosystem: Environmental > Terrestrial > Soil > Coastal area > Acid sulfate soil | place: Finland: Risofladan, Vaasa | collected...
GCCGCAGGCATGTTGATTCCCGATTATAACACTTTGAGGGAGGCCTCGACATGCCCGAAGAAGAGCTCGACCCGCATCAAGACCGGAATGTGGCGCGCGTCATCGGTCAGCCAAATCTGCAGGTTGCGGCCCTTTTGGATGAAAATACCGTCGCGGCGGACGGCGGGCTTGACCAAAATGGTGTGGAACGTGCCCGCGGGCGTCTTGATGACGTGCCGGCCGAGCACGTGGACGACCAGCGGCCAGTTCTCCTTGGTGTTGACGTCCAAGATGATGTCCTTGCCGGGGACCAGCGGCTGGCTGCGGATGTAGTAGAGGCTTGAAAGCACGTCCTGCACCGAGACCGGCACGGTCCCGCCGTGCCAGGAAAAGCTTCCGTCGCGGTTGACGGTCTTGGCGAGGAAGCGGTGGTCTTTTTGATTGTAGAGCACCCATTCGTCGCGGTAGAAATGGCCTTCGCGCAGTTTTTTGTAGTAGCCCAGTGAATCGAGCGTCCGCGCGTCTAGCCAGGCTTCGTTGACGTCGCGCACCTTGTAGAAGGCGTCGGCGAAGTCGTTGGAATCGGCGTTCGAGACGATGTGGTAGGCCGGCGCGCCGTTGAAGGAGACCAGGCCCGGCACCGAGAGCGTGGCCTCGCCGACCGGGATGCCGGCCCAGGAAATCTCGTAGACCAGGTTTTCCGGGAATACGCTCAAGGCCTTGTCGTCCTTGGCCGGCGGCAGCGTCTCGCCGACGAGCTGGTGCGGATCGGAGACGGCCGCCGAGGATATCTCGACCGGAAGCCGCGCCGCGTGGGCCCAAGAGGGCGGCGCCGCGGCAAGAACGATGGCGGCTAGAAAAGCGCTTGAAAGCATGCGGGCCGCGCCTCTTCTAGCCGATCGGCGCGAGGCGGGTCAGCTGGCTGACGGCGGCGAGCTTCTCGGTCCAAGCCTGGCGGCCCTTGACGATGTTGAGGCGGATGGCCAGAGCCAAAAACTGCCCTTGGGTCGCTTCCTGCCAGCCGTCGGGCAGGCGGGTCATGTCCTTGAGCGTGGTCACGACCGGATAATCCCCGCGCAGGCTTTCTACCGCGCGCACCTCGGAAAGCGTGTAGGGGTGATGGTCCGGGTAGCGCCATTTCTGCGCGATGCGCGCGCCCAGCCCGACCAAGGTCTCCTCGAACTGCTCCGGATCGGCGATGGCCGAGAGCGCGACGACGTGCTCGCCCTGGATGTGGCTGGGCTTGTATTTTTTCTGGGTCTTTAAATCCAGGAAAAAATCCGCCTCGTGCACCGATTCCACGATGGGCGCTTCCGGGTTTAGCTCCTCGACGCGCTCGCGCAGGGCCTTCAATTCGTCCTTGTCCGCGCGGTCCACGTGGGTCAGGAGCACCAGGCCGGCGCGGGAAATCCCCGAGACCGGCTCGCGCAGATTGCCCAACGGCAGCAGGCGTCCCTTATGACCGCGCCCGCCGCCGAAGGGGTCCGCGGCGTTGATGAGCACGATGTCCAGGTCGCGCTTTAGCTTCATGTGCTGGAAGCCGTCGTCTAAGACCAGGACCTTGGAGTGGTAGAAGTGCACCGCTTCGGCGCCGGACTTGAAGCGGTTGGCGCAGACCAAAATGGGGATGTTCAGGCCCAGAAGCGTGTGGTGCATCATCCAGGGCTCGTCGCCGCAGGCGGTCCAGGGCGGCGGGTTGTCGTCCAAAAGCGTCAGCACGTCGTTGACGCGTCCCTTGCGCCCGTAGCCGCGGCTGAGGATGGAGACCGGGATGCCGCGATCGGCCAAGGTCTGCGCGGCCAAAAGCACGGTCGGGGTTTTTCCGGTGCCGCCGGTGGTGATGTTGCCGATGCAGACGACCTTGGCGGGCAGGCTCTTGGCGCGCAGCGCTCCCAGGCGGTAGAGCCCGCGCCGCAGGAGAACCACGGCGCCGTAGAGCAGGGATAAAATCCAGAGCCAAGCAAAGCCCAACTTGGTTTTCTTCATCTTGCGGCGGCGGTGCTCCCAATTCATCGGGCGGCTCCCTTGAGCTTGGCGGCCAATATCTCCGACAAAAACGGCTCCAACTGGCGTCGGACCTCGTCCAGGGACGCGGCGTCCAGGCAGCGCAAATCCGGGCAGGCGTGCTTGCGCGCCTCGTCGCCGCGGCAGGCGCAGTCTTTTTGGATGAAGCGGTGGCGCTTGGGGTCGGGCGGGGTCCAGGAGACCGGGCTGTGCGGGCCGAAAATCGTGAAGGTCGACGCGCCCGCGGCCGCGGCGATGTGCTTGACGCCGTTGTCGTTGCCCACGTGCAGATCGGCGCGGGACAAAAGCGCGGCCAAATCCATGAGCGAGCGGGTCTCCGGCCCCAGAAGCGGCGCGCTTTTGGCGCCGGCCAGGATCGTCTGGGCTTCCTGGCGCTCGCCCGGGCCCCAGAGCACGACGACCTTGGCCTTGAAGCGCTCGTGCAGCCAGTCGCAGAGCCCGGCGTAGCGATCCAAAAACCAGCGGTTGAAATGCCGGCGCGAGACCGGGGAAATCGTCACGACCGTGTCCGCGGGCGCGATGCCGGACTTGGCGTAGAACTCCGCGGCGAAATCAGAGCAGGCCTGCGGGACGTCCAGGCGGGGACCGATGTCCTTGACGGGTTTAACGCCCAGCGTTTCGAGCATCAGCATTTTTTCCAGGCCCACGTAGGCGGGCTTGGCGGGCTGCTTGAGCTTGCGGTTGTAGGCCCAGCGGTGAAAGACCCGCGCGGAGCCCGCGCGCACGCGGGCTCCGCTCAACGCGGTCACGACCGCGGTGCGGGGCGTGCCCAGAAAATCAATGACCCAGTCGTAGCCTCGCCGGCGGATGTCCCAAATCATGCCCGCGGGACGCATGCGGTCGTAGAAGACGGCTTCGTCGATGTCGGGGTGGCCCTGCAGGATTTGCAGGGCGGGGTTCTCGCACAAAAAATCCACGCGCGCCTGCGGGAAGGCAGCCTTTAAAGCCCGGGCGGCCGGCGTGGTCAAGAGCGCATCGCCGATGCGGTAGAGCTGGATGACGAGGATTTTGCGGGGATTGTCCGCGCCCGTTGCGCCGCTCAGAACCGGGCCCTCCCGCGCGTGAGGTTCAAGTGAAAATCCAACATGTAGTCGTCGCCGCGGATTAAGAGGCGCTTTAAGGGCCCCGACTCGGGCTTCCAGGGCCAGGGCGAGATGCCCTGCTTGATGCCGAAATCGTAGCGATAGCCCGCCGCGCGGGCCAACTCGCGCACCGCCGGAACGTACGCGCCCGCGCCGTAAGGATAGGCGAAGCCGATCATGGGCCGGCCGATTTTTTCCTCGAGGCGCTTTTTGCTCTCGAACATTTCCCAGCGCGCCTCTTCCAAGGGAATCTCGGGGAGAACCCGGTGGCGCATGGTGTGCGAGCCGAACTCGATGACGCCCGAGCGCGCCATCTCTTCGATGTTGGGCCAGGAGAGCATGCGGATCCACGGCTCGGTGTCCGGGTTGTGCCAGGCGTTGTGGCTTTCAAGCGTTTCGTAGACCAAAAAAATGTTGCCCTTCAAGCCAAGCTCCTTCAAGATGGGGTAGGCCAGTTCGTGGTTGTTGGCGTAGCCGTCGTCGAAGGTGACCAGCACCGGTTTGTCGGGGCAGGGCGCCTTGCCGTCCTCGATGTCCGCCAAATCCTGGAAATGGAGAGTGGTGTACCCGCGCGACTTCAAGTAGTCCATCTGCCGGCGGAAATCCGCGGCCGTGACCCAGAGCTTCTGCAGCTGGGAGCCTTTGGGATAATCGCCGACTTTGTGGTACATCAGGGTGGGGATGCCCTTCTTGATTTTGGGCCGCCACCAGTTCCAGCGGGCGCTGGCTCCCAGCCCCGCCGCGGCTCCCGCGCCCAGCGCGCTTGCGATGATCATGACGCTTTTTGAGAGTCCTCCAATTCGGCTAGTTTGACATATTTGAGCCAATGGTGGAACGCGGAGAGGCCCGCCCAGACCAAGCCCGCCTGGCCGTCCAGAAAACCGAGCTTCAAGACCGCGCGGGCGAAAAAATCCCAGGGCAAAAGCGCGTGATGCCAGAGGTGGAAGCGCCCGCCTTTCTCGAAGCGCTTCTTGGCCGCCAGGCCGGTGTAGACATCCATCTTGGCGAGGTATTCGGAGATGTCCCGGTAAGGCGCGTGGTTCATCGCGCCGGAAAGCCGGCCGGCGGGCCCGTCAAGAGAGATGCCTTCGTGCACTTGCCCGCCTGTAAAACGCCCGGCCTCGCGCTTAAAGAGCCGCAGGTGCCGCTCCGAGCCCAAGCCGCCAAAGCGCAGGCGCTTGCCCAGGAAAAAAACGCGGAAGGGGATTTCAAAGCCGGTGCACTCGCCGGGCGCCGCGATGATGCGCTTGATGTCTTGGGCCAGCTCCGGGCTCACCCGCTCGTCGCAGTCGATGGACAAGACCCACTCGCCCGAGGCCAAGTCCAGCGCCGCCTGCTTTTGCCCGGCGTAGCCGTCGAAGGCGCGCACGGCCACCTTGGCGCCCGCTTGGCGCGCGAGCGCCTCCGTCTTGTCCGTGCTTTTGGCGCCGACCACAATCGCGATCTCGTCGCAGAGCCCGCGCAGGCTTTCCAGGCAGCAGGGCAAGTCGTGCTCCTCGTCCTTGGCGATGATGACGGCGGAAAGTTTGGGGGTCGTTTTATCCATAAAGAGCCTCGTAGATTTTTTCGGTGCGCTCGGCCTGGACGGCTAGGCCGAACTGGGGCAGGCGGCGCCGGGCCGCGGCGGCCAAATCCTTGCGCAAGTCATCGTCCTTCATCAAGCGCAGGAGGTTCTTGGCCAAGGCCTCGGGGTCGCGCGGCGGGCACAAGAGCCCCGTCTCGCCGTCCTTGACGATTTCCGGGATGCCGCCGGCCGTGGTCGCGGCGACGGGAAGCCCGCAGGCCGCGGCCTCAAGCAGCACGCTGCCCATGCCCTCGCCCCACGACGAGAGGACGAAGGCGTCCATGGCCTTTAAAAATTTGGCGGCGTCGGGGACTTGGCCCAGGAGCAAGACTTTTCCGGCCAATCCCATGCGCCGGACTTGATCCCACAGGTGGACTTCGAGCGGCCCTTCGCCGCCGATGATAAAGCGCGCGTCGGGGCGCGCGGCCAGCGCGAGAAAGGCGGCCGCGATGAGCGTGTCGTGATCCTTGTGCGGCACCAAGGCCGCCAAGTTCCCGATCCAAAACGTTTCCGGAGGGAGCTTGTACTCCTCGGCCAAGGCCGCGCGCAGGGATTTTTTTTCAGGAAAGGTCGGCGGCGCAAAGCGCCCGGCCGGGGCGTGCGCCCAGCGGGCCTCCTCGTCCGTGGCCAGGACCGAATCGGGCACGACCGCGATTTTCTCCGGCTTCATCCCGCCTTTGACCAGGATGTCCTTGATGGCGGCAGACACCGCGATGACGCGCGCGGCCCGGTTGTATTTGAGCGTGCGGCTCACCGGGGATTTCAAGGGAAAATCCACGCGGCGGTGAAGCACGGCCGGCGGACCGCCCAAGGACTGTGCCAGGACAGCCGTTGAGGCGGCGTGGGCCGTGTGCGCGTGCAAAATCGGGCGCTCGGAACCGGCCGCGGCGCGGCGCAGGGCCAAGGCGGGCAAGGGGTCGAACTCGAAGGCGAAGTTAAGCTCCAAAGTTTCCAAGCCCAGGTCCTTGGCCGCACGCGCCAGGAGGGAGCGCTTCTGGGCCGCGATCACGTTGCGGTGCCCGCGTTCGCGCAAGGCGCAGGCGAGATAGAGCAGCTGGCGTTCGCCGCCGCGCAGGCCGGGCTCGCCGTCAATGTGAAAGATGTCCAAGGGCGTCCTCGTAGGCGTCTTCGGTGGCGAGCGTAAAAGCGTCTTGGCAAAAGTACTGCAAAAACCGCGTGCGGGCCTTCTCTCCGGCGCGGCGACAAAAAGCGGGGTCGGCGGCGAGCCCGGCGACGGCCTTGGCCATGGTTTGGGGGTCGCGCGGGGGAATCAAAAGCCCGGTCTCGCCGTGCGCGACCAAATCCGGAAGGCCGCCGACGCGGGTGGCGATGACCGGCCGGCCGCGCGACATCCATTCGATGGCCGCGCGGGAAACCGCCTCCGAGCCGCGGGAAGCCACCAGGCCAATGGAGCAGCCGTCGATGAATTGGGCGGCGTCTTGCACGCGCCCCAGGAATTTGAGCTTTTGGCCCAGGCCCAGAAAATCCGCCTGCCAGCGCAGCTTGGCGAGCCTATCGCCCTTGTCCTCGCCCGCCACCAGGAAAATCGCCTTGGGGTGCTGCTTGCACACGATCGCGGCGGCGTCCAAGACGTCGTCGTGGCCTTTGACCGCGTCCAAGCGCCCCAAAATGCCGATGACGGGTTCTTGCGGCGGGGCTTTTAATTCCGCCGGAAAATCAGGGATGCCGGGCAGGACCCGCCGCGCGCGGATAAAGGGGAACGCCGCCGCCAAGGCCGCGGTGATGGGGGAGTTGGCGCCGATGAAAAGCGCCGTGCGCCGGGCCAGGAATTTTCGCCCGAAACTGGTCTCGGGAAGCCGCGCGTCCGCCCAGGTGCGCACGACCGCGATTTTGCGCCCCATGGACAGCGCGGCGGCCAGGGAATGCGCCGAGCCCGTGTGCGCGTTGATGAGCTCGATTTCGGCGGACTTGACCGCCTTGCGCAGCGCCGGCAGGGCCGACCAGGTGCGGCCCAGTTCGCGCGTGGGCAGGCCCATCGCGCGCGCTTGCTTGGCCGCGTCGGAGCCGTAGGCCGCCCAAAATTGCACGTCGTGGCCTTTGTTGTGCAGCGCCGCGGCCGCGGTCAAGGCGTAGTGGGCCAAGCCCGAATCCCAGCTTTCGTCGTGGAGGTGGAGGATTTTCACGGCGCCGCTCGGCCTCCGGCGGCCGCCGCCGCGGGTTTTTCGGCGAGCATCGCAAGCGCGTTGTCCCAGACCTCGTCGACCATGATGAGGCGCATGCACAAAAAATGGCCGTGCGGGCAGACCTTGCCGCCGTGCAGCCGGCAGGGCCGGCAGGAGAGCTCCGTTTCGACGACGCGGTGGCGCGGGCCGTAGGGGAAAAAGCCCAGCTCGCGCGTGGTCGGGCCGAAGATGGCCAAGGTCGGCACGCCCAGGCCCGCGGCCATGTGCATGGGGCCGGAGTCGTTGGTGACGAAGAGCGAGAACAAGGACATCAAGGCCTTGAGCTCTTTGAGGTTGGTCTTGCCGCAAAAATCCTGCGCGCCGCCGGCGGCCGCCAAGCGGGCGCAGAGCTCCGCATCCTGCGCGCCGCCGACCAAGACGGGCGTGATGCCGCGCTCGGCAAAGCGCCGGCACAAGGCCGCGAAGCGATCTTCCGGCCAGCGCTTGGTGGGCCACGCCGAGCCGGGGTGGATGCCGACCAAGGTCTGCCCGGCCGAGGCTCCGGCGTCTTTGAGCGCGCGCGCCATCTTTTCTTTTTCCGCCGGGTCCGGACGGAGGTAGACCGAGTCGAACGCCGAAATCTCGTCATCCCGGCGCAAGCCGGGCCCCAGGGGCTTTAAGAGCGCCAGGTTTCTCTCGGCGTCGGGCATGAGCCAGGTCCAAGGCACGGTGTCGGTCAGAAAAAAGCGCCCCACGCTGGAGGTAAAGCCCACGCGGCGCGGGATGCCGGCCATCCGCGCCAAGAGAGCGCTGCGAAACGAGCGGTGGGGAATTACGGCCACGTCGAATTGCTGGCGAGCGAGCTCGCGGGCCAGGCGCCGCAAGCCGCCCCAGCCGCGGTTTTGCCCGCGCTTGTCGTCGATGAGGACTTCGTCGATGGAGGGGTGCGCGCGAAACACGTCCGCGGTTTTCTCCAAAGTCAGGACGGTGAGGCGCGCGCGGGGAAACCGGCGCTTGAGTTCGTCGGCCAGCGGCACGGTCAACAGCGCGTCGCCCAGAAACGCGCTTTGCACGATGAGAAAGGAGGCCGCGCCGCCCCGGGCGCTTACGTCTTCTCCTGTATCGCGCCCGGGACTGCTCGGCCTCCGGCCCTGACCGCTGTAATCTCCCAAGGCCACGCCGGTCTCTCGCGCGGCGATGCCCCACGGGGCGAGCGCGTCCAAGTAGCGCTGCAAGACGTGCTTTTCCAGTCGCGGCGAACGCCGTCCGAAAAAAACGAAGAGCCGCCGGGCCCAGGCGTCCTTGCGGTAGACCGACGCCTCGGGGATGCCGGCGAGCCGGCGGATAAGCGCGGAGCGCAGGTTGGCGTGGAGGTCCAAAAGGTGCGTGAAGCCCGAGGCGCGGATTTTCTTAAGGGCCGGGCGCAGGCCGTCGAAGGGGATAATCTCGTCGGCGAACGGGTTGCCCTCCAAGGCTGCGGCAAAGCGCCGTTTGACCAGGACGGAAACGGAGCACTCGGGCCAGGCGGTTTTTAGGTGGCGCAGGACGGGCGCGACTAAAAGGATGTCGCCCAAAGACGATAGGCGCACGACGAGAATCTTGCGCGCTGCGGCCATCCGTCGATTATACAAAAGGACCGACGAGGCCGGAGGGAATTATTGGAAACTGTACTCGCTGGGAAGAGGAATGGGAAGCGCCGACCAACCCTGGATATTTTGCGCGACGCTTTGCCGCGCCGCGACGGCATCGGCGCGCCAGGTTTTGCGGTAAAACACTTCCAATGTCCCCTGATTGTTCGGCGGGATCACGATCTTCGCCGTGCCCGTGCCGTCGGCGTTTTCGCTGATCGCGGCGTCAGGAGCATCCTGATCATCCGCCTCCCCGGTCATTTGGATGGCGCCGTCGGGGCCCAGAGACAGGCTTTCATCGGGATTCTCGACAAACTCGGGGCTGTGAAAGAGCAGGGTCGTCTTATTCTGCCGCTGGATCATCGATTTTAGGGCGTTGAGCTTCTGCATTTGATCGGCCGGCACGGCGACCGCTTGAAGGCCCGGCTTGGGAAAATCCCAATTGATGTCGCTCGAACTTCCCACGTATTGGGGATTCGTGGCCCAAAACAAGATAGTTTGCGATGTTTCGGACGAATTGACCGATGCTTGCCCCGGAAGGCTGTCGCGGTAATTAACCATTCCATCGGGCGTGATGCGGACAAGCCCCGCATCCGGCATTAGAGAATCACCCGCATACGACAGCTGCACCGAGGAAACTTGATAGCCGCCGTTTCCATCCGGGCTTCCGGCCAGCGTCACGTCAAAGCTGATCCCCGACGCGGCCATCATCACGCTCAGAGGGTGCGCCGGGGTGCCGACCCCGAACTCCCAGGCGCAGCGCGCGATGTCGTAGATATGGGCCATTTGCGCGCTCGTCAGCCGTTGATTCCACGAGCCGTCGCCGCTGCTCCTGCTGCTGGCGGAATGGCCCACGGGCACGGCGGCGGCCTTCGGGGCGGAGTTCTGCCCGCCGCCGGCCTGCTGCGCGAGTTGATCCAGGGCTGACGATTGTTGCGCTTGAGCCAACGAAAATCCGCCGATAAGGCCGAACGACGCGAGCGCCAAACAAAGGGGTGCTGTTTTCATTTTAGGGACCTCCTCTCTCGACTTCCGGATTATGAAGCGCGGGCCTTGCTTTGTCAAGGAGCTTGTGTCGAGCTATCCAAAATTTAACCAAGAGAGCCGACGGGCCCGGGGCTCTTTGATGGGAGGGAACGCGCTCATATATATTAAGAACTTGACAAATAGAGCAATTACATGATATATATAGAAAAGAGCCTATGGCGACGCGATCTTTCGAGCTGCGGGAATTCTTCCATCTGGCCTTGCTGCGCCATTTGGCGACGAGGCTTTCCGGGCGCTCCTATGCCGTCAAGGGCGGCATTTGCCTGCGTTTTTTTCATCGCTCGCCCCGGTTGTCCCAGGACATGGACGTGGACGTCGTTGCCAACGTCCGGTTAAAAACCCTTCAAAACGCGGTGGACTCGGTCTTAGAGGGGCAAGCCTTCGCCGCCGCCCTTCTGCCGCAAGGCATCACGCGCGTCGCCGCCAGCAAGCCCAAGCAAACCGAGACCACTCAGCGCTGGAAAGTCGCTCTCCATGCCGGCGAGGGCGAACCACTGTCCACTAAAATCGAGTTTAGCCGGCGGCAGCATCGAATCATCTGCGCCACCGGCATGCCGGACGCCGAACTGCTGCGGCATTACCGCATGACGCCGTTCGCGGCCCAGTTCTACGTCGCCCCGGCCATGGCCGCCCAGAAGATAGCGGCCTTGGCCTCGTCGTCGCGCTACGCTTTGCGCGATCTCTTCGACCTCCATCACCTGCTGCGCGTCGCTCTGGTCAAGCCGGACGACGCGGCCAAGCTCGTTGACGAAAAGACGCTGGAGGGCGCCGCGGACAAGGTCGGCCGCTTTACCTTCGGCGACTTCAAGGAGCAGGTGCTTCCCTATCTGACCGGGGAGCTCATCGAAATGTACCGGAAAGAGGACGCCTTCGAGCGGCAAAAGTCGGAAGTGGAGCAGGCGCTTGTGGAGATGCTCAAGTGAGCCTCTCCGCCGCCTCGCTGCTCAAGATCATCGGGCGCCACGGCTTGAGAGTGTTCACCTCGGCGGACATCATCACCTTGACGGGGCTCGCGCCCGCCGCCGCGACCCAGGCGCTTGCGCGCCTGGCCAAAGAGGACCTCGTCGCGCGGATCAAGAAGGGCGTGTGGGTCAGCAAGCTCTCCGCGGACCTCAACCCTTACGAGGCGGTGCCGTATCTGCGGGCGCCCTGGCCCGCCTATGTCTCGCTTTACAGCGCCTTGGCGGATTTCGGGGTGGTCGAAGAAATCCCGCATGTCGTTTACGCGGTGTCCGCCGCAACGCCCAAGCGTTATCGGACTTCGATTGGCGAATTCAGCATCCACCACCTGCCCGAGCGCCTCATCTGGGGCTACGAGGTCAAGCGCCAAGGCCAGGCGAGCTATCCCATCGCCGAGCCGGAGAAGGCCTTCCTGGATCTGGCCTACCTGGCGCTCATCCCGCGTTCTCCCCTGGAACTGCCGCACAAGCGGGAGCGCCGGTGGGACCTTGATAAGGAGAAGCTCAGGCGCTACGCCGCGCGGTTCAAGTTCGCTCCGCTGACGAACTGGCTCAAGACAGCCGGTCTGCGTTGACGAGGCGGGGGCTGGATTTGACCCCGGGAACGGTCTGCCAACAGCGGATGCGGTTGATTTGCCCTTTGACGCTCTCGAGCGTGCGCTCCTTGAGCCCGAGGCTGCCGGCGAAATTCTCGTTGGCGGCCGCGAGCATCTCCTTGGTGCGGTGATCGATGAGGATTTCATCGACCATGCTTTCCTGCTCCAGGCGCGCGGCGAGGTTGATGGAGTCCCCGACGAAGGCGATTTGGCGGTCGGACTCGCCGATGTCCAGCACCGAGAGGTCGCCTGAGGCGATGCCGACCCGCGTTCCGGTCTCGATGACGTCGTTGAAGGTGCGGCTTAAATCCGCCAGGATGTCGCGGCCGCGGAAGATGAGCTCCTTGCCGAAGCGCACGGCCGCCTCGGCCGAGGTGGGGCGGGCCAGCGGGTAGTTGAAGATGGCCAGCACCGCGTCGCCGATGAATTTGTCCAGGACGCCGTTGTGCTTGCGGATGAGCTCCCGCGCCGAGCGGTAGTAGCGGGCCATCGCCTCTTGGACGTCCACGGGCCGCACGGCCTTGACCAGCTTCGAGAAATTCTTGATGTCGCTGAGGACGATGATGGCGCCCGCGGCGTGGGAATCGATTTTGAGGATTTCGTTCAGGTTGGGGTCCTGCCGGTATATCTCCCAGAGCATCTTGATGGGAAACTGCCGGCTCAAGGAAACCAAGGGCGCGGGCAGCGCGCCGGCGCTTGCGCCGCCGGCCATGAGCCCGACGTGCGCGGCGGAATACTTCTTGAAGTTGGCGGTGATGGCCAAATCCTGCAGCCGCGCCTTGTCGGCGGCGCTGTTAAGATCAAAGGGCCGCGGCGCGCCCAGGCGGCCGGCGAGGTCCTTTAGTCCGACCGCTTGGGCGTTTATCTTGTGGCGGCGGGAAATCTCGGCCGCGATGGGGGCGTAGTTCTTGGCGACGGCGTCGGGGCTGACGATGAGAAAGGCGCCCAAGTTCCGCGGCAGCTGGCCGGCCAAGCGCTCCAATTTGCTCAAGCTGGCATTGTCGGGATTGTTGGACTTGACCTCGATGGCGACGAGGCCATGCTTGGCCTCGACCAAGAAATCGGCGCGCGTGCCGGCGTGCCGCGGCAGGCCCAGCACGGCAATCAGGTTGCTCACGGTGGCCTCGATTTCCGCGCAGGAGGAGCAATTCTCCGCGAAAATATCCGGGCGCGCGGGCGCGGTTGCAATCCGCGCCGCGGCCTTGGGTTTTCCGGGGGAAAAATAATCGACGGACACGTCGAAGCTGCTCAGGATGACGAGGAACTGCTCGGCCGTGAAGAAGCCCTGTCCGCGCTCGAGCACGGAGAGATAATTTTGGGAAATGCCCAGGAGCTTGGCCAGTTTCGCTTGGGTCCAGCGCCGCTCCAGGCGCAGTTCGCGCACGCGCGCGCCGATGGCCGAGCGCGGGGCTTTGGCTTTGGGCTTCGGGGTCATATCAATATAGTGATAAAAGTATCAATATGCGGATAATATAGATGAAGCGGGCTTATTTTTCAAGGGCCTAAGCGGGCGCTTTAAGCGTCCTTGCCCGCGGGGGCCTTGACGTTCTGGAACACGCGCTGCATCACGAAATCCGGCGTGACCTGCTCGCCGGAGAGCAGCATCGCGGTCAGCTCGCCGCCCAGGACTTGGGGCGCGATGACAACGTCCGGCTGCGCGAGCTTGACGCGGCTCAAGTGGTGCGCGTCGTTGACCGCGGCCAGGGTGCGCACGCCGGGGGCCAATTCCTTCACGGCCAGGACCACGAAGGCGTTTTCGGAATCGTCGGCCAGCATGGCCAGCACGGCCGCGGCGCGGTGCGCGCCGGCCTCGCGGAGAACCTCCTCGGTGCTGGGATCTCCCGCGACCACGTCGGCGTCCTTCATCTCCACCGCGGGCGCGCCGTCCTTGACCACGCGGGTCACGCTCAGGCCGCGCTTGGCGAGTTCCCGCGCGGTGTTGGCGGCCAGGGGCGTGCTGCCCACGACCACGAAATGATTTTCCCGTTTCATGCTTGAACTCCTCCGGTTGACGATGCGCTGAAAGCTGCGGCTGACCAAGGGGGCCACGACGGCCGAGAGCGAGGTGGCGAAGACCGCCATGCCCAGGACGATGATGGAAATGGTGAAGAGCCGCGCCTCGGCCGTCTGCGGGATGATGTCCCCGTAGCCCACGGTGCTCATGGTGACCATGGCGTAGTAAAGCGCGGTCACGAGGTTGGTAATCGGCGGCTTGAACTTCGCGCCCAGGTAGTAGGCGCCGAAGCTGGCGTAGAGGAGCAGCATGAAGACCGAGGTGAAGGCAAAGAGCGTGCTCGCGGTGAGGCTGGAGCGGTCGAAGCTCCGCCAGGAGAGGGCGAGGCAAAGGAGCAGAAAGGCGACGTAGGCCGCCAGGAGCTGGTGCTGCCCCGGCATGCCGATGAAGGCGTAGAGAATCGCCGTGGCCGTCAGGAGCAAGGCCGTCAGCCAGGAGAGCCGCGAGCGCCAGAGCAGGCCCAGGCCCATGGTCACCATGCCGCCGCCGATGAAGACCGGCGGGAGCGCGCGCAGCCGCAGGTGGAGCTTTCCGGCGGCCAAGGCGCGCAGGCCTTCGTGCCACGCGCCGCCCAAGCCCGCGCGCAGGACCAAGCCGCCGGCCAGAGCCAGCATCACGGCCAAGGGCGCGTGGGGAAACCAGTAGCGCCCGCCCAATATCTTGTCGGCGCGCTGGAGCTTGATGCGCAGCCGCTGGACGGGCGAGGTGATGAGCCGGGGGGCGTTCATGGGTTGGCCGCCGTGGCGGCAGAAAGTATTTTAACTATTCTTAAAGCATCGCGGCGCGCGCCCGTATCCGGGCCATGATGTCGGCGAATGCCGGCCGCGGCGGCGTGATCATGCCGTCCATCGCCGAGAATTCCTTCTCGAAGAGCGCGTAGACGCCCGCGTCGTCGAGCCGGAAGGCTTGGCGCGCGGCGAACTCCGCGGCGTCCGCTGCCTTTAGCTTCTGCTTCTTGTATGTTTCGTATTCTTTCTTGCCGATGAAGGCCTTGACCCGCGGAACCTCCAGCAGCATGTAAAGATCGTAGTAGTGCCGCAGGAAAAATCGCGGCTGGTCCTTCGCCGGATCGTTTCGGTCCCGGTGCTGGCGGAAGCGGCGGCAGACGGTCTGGATCTTGTCGAGGAACGTGTATTCGGGATTGAAGCACTTTACGCCCAGCGCTCGGTTGTCCACGAGTGCGAGCTTGCCCAGCGCGCGATCGAGCGCCCAACTGCCGAAGTCCCGCGGCTCGTTGGGAGCGGTCTTGGCGAATCCGACTTCGAGCAGGACCTCCGGCTTGAGCGCCGTGGATTGGGGAAAGTGAGAGGGATACTTCAGGCTGATGCCGCCGTTTTGAGCTTTGGAGTCGTCATACGCGCGGGTGCGTTCCACCGTAATGCCTGGAATCCTAATCCGCGCGGCCAGGTCGTCGTAGAAGGCGAAGCGCGCGGCGACGTGGGCCGGCTTGCCGCCCTTGATGTTTAGCGCGGCCGGAGCGTCGAAATGGATATCGATGTCCTCGGAGAAGCGATCGACGACGCCCCAGCCTTTCGATAGCGAGGTCCCGCCTTTTATTTCAAATTGGAGGCCCAACTGCTGAAGTCCCCAAAGGCAGTGCATGATCCAGTAGTCCTTCTCGACGACAGCTGGGAGAATATCCTTTTCATCGGCGAGAAGCTGAAAATAGCCTTTCGCCTCGGCCAGATCGTGAAGGAACTTAGGCATAGACCCGGCGGAGCAAGCGTCTTGCCGCCGGATTGCCGTAGCGCTCGAGACACTCCATGACTTTGGCCCGGTCGAATCGCCGGACCCCGTCCTTCAGGTTTCTCAGGACCAGTTCGACGTTGTCGGGAAGCCGCATAAGGTTGTTGAGCATGTCCACGAGCAGGTATTCCGGCTCGACAAGCTCCGTGGCCGGGTAGGCCGGAACAAGCCGGAACTTGTAGTGCCTGCGTCCCAGCTTGAAGTCGCCGGAGCGCTTGTGGTTGTAGACGACGTAGGTGTTGTAGACCTGCGTCAGGCCCATCCCCAGGAGGTTGAAATCGTTGTAGGAGGTGAGCCGAAAATCGTCGGTTTTGAGGAACGTGCGGACAACCTCGCGATCTTCCGGGGGGAGCGGGCCCAAGGCGCTTGGCCGCGGCTTGGCATAGAGGCCGCTGCCGAGCTTGCGGACCTCGCCCGCGGCGACAAGAGTCTTCAGGTCTCGGTCAACCGCGGTCGAAAGCCCTGCAAGCTCTTGGCGCCGGTAGACGCGGCCCGGTTCCATGGTTTCTTTGAGTTTATCCGCGTTTTTCATGGGTTTCTTCGACACTCAAATTATAGCTCCGGGAGGCCTAAAATGCAAGTATTTTTTATAAAAATTCATGCACTTTAACGACCGGCAGCTACGGTGAGAGCGAGAGCGCTCCGGATTTTTGGGCGGGGGTGTAAAGGGGTCCCGGTTGTTCGGACCACGGTCGGCCTGATTTAAGGTGCCGTCGCCGTTTTCCTTGCCGTTGACGTTTCCAACCCCAAAGAAAGCCGTCGTCGGCCGTTCTTCTTTCTTTTTGCCGACTTTTTCTTTCTGTGGACGGCGGTGAATATCGTGCATAACTTTTACTGGATGAGTCCAGGGCGCGTGCCGACGCCGTAAACTTCCGCCGGCGTGCGGTAGCCCAGGTTTTGATGGAAACGTTCCCCGTTGTAAAACGGGAAATAATGCTCCAGGCCCTGGCGCGCGGCCGAGACGGTCTCGTAGTCATGCAGATACACATCCTCGTATTTGACCGTGCGCCATAGCCGCTCCACGAAGATGTTGTCGAAGCATCGCCCCCGCCCATCCATGCTGACGATGATCTTTTCGCCTTCCAAGCGGCCGATGAAGTCATCGCTGGTGAACTGCGAGCCCTGATCCGTGTTGAAGATTTCAGGACAAGCGCGGCGCAGGGCCTCTTCCAGCGCCCGCACGCAGAAGTCCGCCTCCAGCGTGTTGGAGAGTTCCCAGGACAGCACGTAGCGGGAAAACCAATCCATGATGGCCACCAGGTAGGCGAAGCCGTGCCTGAGCCTCAAATACGTGATGTCCGCGCCCCAGACTTGGTTGGGCCGCTCGATTTTAAGCCCGCGCAACAGGTAGGGGTAGCGTCGGTGTTTGGCCCCGTTGAAGCTCAAGTTGGGCTTGGGGCAGATGGCCTCAAGCCCCATCGTCCGCAACAATCGGCGCACGCGATGGCGCCCCACGCCGTAGCCGAGTTCCTGGAGCCGGCGCGTCATCTTGCGCGCCCCATAGAACGGCGTGCGCGTGTATTGCTCGTCCAAGAGGCGCATGAGCTCCAAGTTCTCGGCGCTGGGTCCCGCAGGCTCATAATAGAAGCCGGAACGAGATATCCCGAGAAGGTCGCACTGCCGCCGCACCGAGAGTTCGGGGTGTCCAGCCTGGATCATGACGCGACGCTCATTAAGTCCCAGGCAGGAGCTTTTTTTTTAGCCAGTCCAGCTCCACCTTCAGCCGCCCGATCTGCTCGTAGAGCCTTGATTGCTCCGCTTCGCGATCCCCGGCGCCCTTTAAGCCGCCGTTAAGAAACAACTGCGGCAAGCCTTCCGCGGCCCGCCGTTTCCATTGCCCCGCTTGATGCGGGTGGACCTCATAATGCGAGGCCACCTCGTTGATGGTCTGATCTTCCCTTAGCGCCGCCAAGGCCACGCGCGCCTTGAACTCGGCGCTGTGCTTCCGCCGTTTGCCCTGCATCTTTTTGATCCCCATTTTAGGCCAATTTTAGCACCTTAGCCCCTGGTCCGAATTTCTGGGACCACCATATTCGTGGGCTTTGGATTTGGGCATGGACGATTGCTTCGAGTATTGATTGCGTGTTATCAGCGTTTGTAAATGCCGATGAGCTCGGCTTGGCCCAGAATCATGCCGGACATGGCCTTCAAGACGTCGGGCTTGGTCGCCCTGGCGGGAAGTTGCAGGCTCTCCTTGACGGCATAAAGTTTAAAAAAATACCGGTGCGGCTTTCCCGGCGGCGGGCATGGGCCGTGATAGCCGACCCTATCGAATTCATCCACCCCCCAACACAAGCCGTGCTTGGCGCCGTTGGACGGGCTGTCCTTTTTGGGCAACCCTTCTTCAAGGCCGGGAATATTCGCGGGCAAGTCATAAAGAACCCAGTGAATCCATGTTCCAACCGGAGCGTCCGGATCGTCCATAATCAAGGTCAAGCTTTTGGTTCCAGCGGGAAGGCCGGACCAAGTCAAGTGCGGCGAAACATCTTGACCGTCGCAAGTATGTTTCTTGGGTATTGAACCGTTGTGTTCAAAGGCCGTGCTTTTTAGCTGCATGGCTTGATCTTAAAATTCTGGGCCAGGAAAAGCAAAATGATCGGTGGTGGGGCCTATCCCCAGCGACAGATTAATGAAAGTTCCGCGTGATCTGAAGGGTTCGGGAAAGTGTCCAAAAAGTGTCCATCGCGGGTCCAAAATCGCCACTTTGGACACTAATCGGCACAACTTGGCATTCGCGGGAGATTTTCTAATTTCTCATCGATAAATATTGTTTCAGACGGGAAATATCGGGGTCGGACCGGGAGGGGCCGGAGCGATTAGCAAACCGCCGCCTTCAGCCGCTCGGCCACCTCTCCAAAACTCAGAAGATCCTTGAAAGGATCCTGGCTTTTTCCATATTCCGAGACAATCGTTCCCTACGCGCTCAGAATGCGCCGCGCAAGAACCTTGAGGCGGGCCAGCAGAACCTGATCATCAAAAGGCTTTGGAAGGTAGTCGTCAATGCCGCTGCCGTAGCCGACCAATTGGTCCTCCACCATGGATTTGACGGTCAGCATCATGATGGGCATTCCGGAAAAACGCGGATCCTTCCGCAGGCGCTTGGTCAAAGCTAGGCCGTCGAGGCGCGGCATGTTGCAGTCGAGCACGGCCATGTCCGCCCCTTGCGCGGTGATTTTTTCCCACGCCGCCTGCCCATCTTCCGCCGCCAAAACCCGGTAGCCGCCGCCCGAGAGAATTTCCGCGACCATCCCGCGCAGCATCTCGTCATCCTCGGCCAGCAGCACCGTCAATTTCTTCGCGCTTTTTTTATTCATCCCAGGAATACCCCTTGCCGTAAATGGTGCGGATGCGGCGGCCCTCCGGCGCCAGCTTCCCCCGCAGCGACTCGATGTGCTTGTCCACGCTGCTGATGCGAATACCGGAATCGGCGTCGCGCGCGATCAAATCCCGGAGCATCCCTCGCTCAACGGGCGCGGGCGCCCGGGAAAACAGCGCCTCCAAGACGACGCATTCCGAAGGCGTCAGAAAAACCAAAGGTTCCCATCCCGCGCCGTCCGAGCGGCGATACACCCGCCGCAGAGGCACGTCGAGCCTCAAGTTTTTCCCGCCTTTCACGAACCGCTTGGCGTCCGGCCGCGAGGCCTGGCCCGCGCCGATGCGCCTCAGGTGCGCCCGGATCTTGGCGCGCACCAAATCCGGAGGAAGGGACTGCGAAAAATAATCGTCGGCGCCGGCTTCCAGCATCTCGACGATGCGGGAATTGTCCAGGAACGCGAAGGAGGTCAGGATGAAGGACGTCTTAGGATAAATGGCTTTTAAGCGCCGCAAAAAATCAGCCTGCGGCTCCGCCAAGCAGGCGTAATCGAGAAGGACAAGGTCGGGCCGCGATGCCTTTTCTTCCCTCGCGAACCTGAATTTCTCTAGAGTCCGCACGGCCGCCGAACACTCGTGATCGAAGAGCTTGGCCCAGCGATGGGCCAAAAGCGGTGTCCGGCTGACGATGAACAGGGACGCTCGCGCCATGTCGTTTTCTATCGGCAGAGGCGATCATATCAAATTCGCAAGACTCTCCTAATTGCGTTAAATTGCCGCCCGGGAAATGGCGGTCTATTTATTTTTTGTGGAACTTCGCAATTCCTTCGTGATTGGGCGAAACCCTATCTATATACTAACGTTAATATGAAAAAGGCGGCTTCCGCGCTCATTTTCGCGCTGGCCGCCGTTTTTCTCCTCACCGCCGCAGCCAGAGCCCAAGCCGTCGTAAGCATCACGTCCCTTGACGCCTCTTCCGCCACTTGGACCAATAATCCCGTCTTCGTTTTCGGCGCAAATTTTGGCTTGAATAACGTCGCCTCCGTGTGCGCCCGCTGGGACAACAGCCCGACCTACACGTTCAATGGTGCAGACACCGGGATCTCCTGCGGCGCGGGCGAAACCTCCTGGGCCTCCGGCACTCAAAGCGAGAACGCCGTCTCCGAAGGACAGTGGTATTTCCACGCCGAAGGCTTTGATTCCGGAGGCGCCGCCGGGACCCAGGAGGACGTCGGGCCTTTCGGATATGATGTGACGGCTCCCGCAGCGTCTAGCTTCGCCACGATTAGCTCTACGGGTGGCCCCCAGGGCGAGGGCAGCTTTAACAACTCCGCTTCCGTGCCTACGCAAATAACGCTCCAGGACGCGAACGCGGGACTGGCCGTCTCGACCTACGCGGTGAGCTTTCTCGGCGACGGGCACGACGATCCGCAGACGACCTCGGGCTACGGGGTCATTTATTCAACCGACGCGGGCAATACCTGGATAGATGATGCCTCCACCGCCACGGTCGACTCCGCGGGCGGCAGCATTACTTCCATGGCCGTGTTTAACGGAAAAATTTACGCAGGAGACAGCAACGGAAACATTTACGTTAGCGCGGACGGCACGCATTGGGCAAATTCCAGCGGCGGACCCGTGGCGTCCGACATCACCTCTCTCGTCGTATTCAACGAGCAACTCTACGCCGGAGATAACAGCGGCAACGTCTACGCCTTTAACGGGACCGCTTGGAACTCGGGCGCGAATATCGGGCTTCCTTCCCCAATCAGCAGCTTGGCGGTTTTTAACAATAAATTGATAGCGGCTTCGTCAGAAACCGTTTCCGTCAGCGCGGATGGAGCGAGTTGGAGCGTTAGTCCGGCCATAACATCAAGTCAGGACGGCATTTCGGCCGTAAGCGTCTTCAAGGGCAAGCTTTATGCTTTAGATGAAGGGAACAGCGCTCTTGAAAACGAACTCTTCGTCAGCACGGATGGATTTTCGTGGAGTGTGGCGGCTTCAAACATTCCCGATATAAGTTACCCCACCAGCCTCACCCTTTTTAATGGAGAATTTTATGTCGGATCCACAAATAGCAGCTATATTGCAGCCAGTTCGAATGGAACCGCCTGGAGCGGAGAATCAGTGGGCGAGGTTACAAATAGTTTTACTGTTTTCAATGGCAAACTTTACGCCGCAAGCCTCGATGCAATTTATGTCTTGCTTCCAGGAAGCTCTTCCTGGATTCCAGTTTTCAACAACACTAGCGATAACGATGCCATAGCCGCCTTCAACGGGCGGTTCTATACGGGAGACAACAGCGGGAAGATATATCAACTCACGCCCAATACGGCATCCCTCACAGGTTCGGACGGCACGACTTCGGCGCAAACGTTATCCGCGACCCTTAGCAATCTTGCGAACTCAACCAACACCAGTACCTGCGGCGGCTCTTTCCCGTGCAACGCCACCAACCAAGTCATCTTCACCGGCGCGGATCGCGCGGGCAACGCGGCCGCGCCCGGCCCGTACGCGATCTTGGTGGATATTCCGGTCGGTATGGCCATCTCTACACCGACTTACCCCAGCGGAAACATCAACGTTCAGCCGAACTTCGACTGGAAGGGCCCCAGCACCTCCGTGGTGGCGGGCCTCTCAGCCGGAGCCAACTACGAACTTCAGGTTTCCAAAGGCGACTCGAGCTTCGGAGCGGGCAACATCGTCCTAGACGTTTCAACTCCCGCCGTTGTCGCCTCCACGATGGTTCCCACGGCCGACGGCGCCTACCTTTACGGCGGAAGCCTGTCCGACGCCACCACATATTATTGGCGTGTGAGGACAATCGACGGCAACAACGCGCCTTCCGACTGGTCCGCGACGACGAGTTTCGCGACGGACTTTACTAAACCCTCCGCCTCAAGCTTCGTGAGCATCGGCCCCGCCGGGCAAGTCGGCGAGAGCCAGTTCAACAGCCTGACCCAAAACGTGACGGCTCAGATCATGCTGCAGGACTCCGGGGCGGGATTAGCGGTATCGACCGACGCATTAAGCTTCGCCGGCGACGGGCACGATGATCCTCAGGCAACATCGGGATTCGGCGTCATGTATTCAACGGACGCGGGGCAGAGTTGGATTGATGATTCGGCAACCTCGACCGTCAATAGCGGAATTCCGGTGGGAAGCAAAATCATGTCACTGGCCCAATTCGACGGAAGCCTCTACGCAGGGGATTGGGCCAACGGCAAGATTTACGACAGCGCGGACGGGAATTCCTGGAACGCCACCAACAGTGGAGTCGCGGTCGGCGTCCACATCAGGCCGCTTGCCGTATTTAACGGCAAGCTCTACGCTGGAGACGCCAGCAACGGGAATATTTACGCCAGCGCGAACGGCAATTCCTGGATCACCGTCAACGGCGGCGCGGCTGTGGGAAGTAGCATCCAATCCTTGGCCGCGTTTGACGGGCGGCTCTACGCGGGAGATTTTGCCAATGGAAATATTTACGTCAGCGCGGATGGAAATTCGTGGACCATGGCCGCATCGCAATCGGCTTTGGGAAGCAGCAGCATCCTGGCCATGGCTTCATTCAACGGAAAGCTCTATGCCGGGGATGCCGGCAACGGGAAGATTTACGTCAGCGCCAATGGAGAGTCTTGGAGCGCCGTCAACAACGGCGCGGCCGTGGGCTCAAGCATTTACTCTTTAGCGGCGTTCAACGGCAAGCTCTACGCCGGGGATGAAGGCACCGGGAAAATCTACGTCAGCGCCGACGGGAATTCCTGGAGCGCTACCAACGGCGGCTCGGCCGTGGGGAGCCAAATCGTTTCCTTGGCCGCTTTTAACGGCAAACTCTATGCGGGGGATTTTGGCAACGCGCTTTACGTCAGCGCAGACGGAAACTCATGGACCGCGGCCGTTTCAAGCGCGGCCATTGGAAGCCTTAACATCTACGGCTTGGCCGATTTCAACGATAATCTTTACATTGGAGATGACGGGAATGGGAAGATTTATCGAATCTCCCCTCTTGTCGTGGCGCTCTCGGG
>Ga0307374_10004875_pt1 | contig 22096 bp, 20 predicted proteins | sample OX3MG_FD_202532 | JGI IMG/M metagenome (GOLD analysis project Ga0307374, IMG submission 202532) | Soil microbial communities from Risofladan, Vaasa, Finland - OX-3 | ecosystem: Environmental > Terrestrial > Soil > Coastal area > Acid sulfate soil | place: Finland: Risofladan, Vaasa | collected...
GTCACGCCGCTTACCTTCACCGGCACGATCGGCGAGTCGTACACAGTCTCCATCGGCAACTCCAGCAGCTACGTCTTCGATGATTGGAGCGGCGGAAGCAGGAGCCAAGCGCAAACTGTCACGCTGAACCAGAACATGACACTATCCGCATACTTTACGATGGCGGCGCAATCCACGTCGACGAGCTCAACGTCGACCTCGACGACCAGTTCCACCTCATCAACCTCCTCTTCTTCGACCACAACGTCCTCCACGAAATCCACATCGTCCTCCACTACGTCATCAACGTCCACCACGTCCACGTCCTCCACGTCCTCCACGACCAAATCCACATCGTCCTCCACCACTTCCACAACTACTATTTCGAGAACATCTGCCGCCAATGCGTCCTCTACAACAACAGCGACAAGCTCTGCAGTTTCTACAGGCTCGTCAACAACCGCGTCATCGTCTTCAACTGGCTCTGCGAGTTCGTACACCGTCTCGATTTCGCCAACCGCGCCTGCTTCCACGACCGGGCTTCCCACGCTCCCCGCCTCCACTATTCTTCTCGGGATCGGAGTGTTAGTAGTTGTAGCTGTAGCCGTGGCTGGCGGGACAGTTCTCATGCGGAAGAGATAGGAAGACCGCATCGACGAATAGAACTCACCAGCTCGAAACTCTGGGATTCCTGTAGCCCAGCTTGAGCAAGAAGAACGTTTTCGAGTAAGCCCTCTGGAGCGAGGCTCTAGAGGATAGTTCTAGAGGATGCCCTCCTTCTTCTTATTACCGCCGAACCGCGTTTCGTCATCATGAGTACTAACGAAGTAAAGGGAAAGGGCAGGCAGATCAAGGGGAAGGTCCGTGAGGAGGTAGGCAAGCTGAGGGACAACAAGAAGGAGCAGGTCAAGGGCAAGGTCGAACAGGTCGAAGGGAAGGCCAGAGAGAACCTAGGAAAAGCACAGAGAAGAGCCCGAAAGGACTAATAGTCCTATCCGGGCCTAGTGCTGCGAGAAGGTTTCAGCAAACCATGACATTGCAGCCTCCCGAACCTTTTTCGCGCGAGTATTTCGATTGGTCTGAGGAGGAGTTCGCGCAAAAGTTCGTCGCGAAGATCTCTGCGGGGAGGCTAAAGCAGAACGAGGCCTACATCGACCTGAAACTCGAGAAAAAGTCCTCCACTCAGAAGGTGAAGGCAGCCTACAAGGACGCCATCAACCTCCCGAGCCTCGTGAAGCTCCTCCCAGGCCTCGCTTCCAACCCGACCCCAGCCGATTACGTCCGGTCCGTCAACGGCTTCCTGAGGGACAACAAGGGCGGCGACCTCTTCCACTGGTGGAGGAAGATGAGGGAAGGGACCAAGACCCCGCTCTTCGGCTCCGCCGACATAATCAACGTCTGCAACCTAAAGTGCGTCCATTGCTACTGGTGGACGACGAGGACGCCGACGGCCGGGGAGCTGACCCCAGAGGAGTGGAGGACCGTCATCCAAAACTCCTTCAAGAAGATGAGGATAGCGAACGTAACGGTCGTCGGCGGCGAGCCGATGCTGAGGAAGGACGTCGTCAAGGTGTTCTCGGAGGAGATGAGGAACAGGATGAGCGTGGTCACGAACGGCACGCACCCGATGATAGACATCAACGGGCTCTACTTCGTGTCCGTCGACGGGACGGAGGAGACCCACAACCGCATCCGAGGCCCGAACACCTACGCGAAGATGAAGGGGAACGTCAAGAACTTCGTCGGGACTGGCGGGAGGGTCGACGCCAACATGACCTTGAACACCCTGAACTACAAGACCGTGATAGACGTCCTACGCGAGTGGGATGACATCGTGGGCAGGATAAGCATCCAGTTCCACACGCCTTTCATCGACAACGACCCTCTCTGGCTGCCCTTCGGGGAGGAGAGGGATAGGACGATCGACAGCATCATGGAGTTCAGCAGCAAGGAGAACAAGCACTTCGTGGTGAACTCGAGGGAGCAGTTCGATCTGATGCGCGGCAACTGGGGATCCATGTGTCCCAACTGGATGATCCTTCCCCTGGACTACAGAGGCAACATCAAGACGCCATGCTGCATGGGAAGCGCGAACGAAGGCGCGCTGCAACCGCAGTGCGACAAGTGCGGGATCGCCCCCTACTCGGGCGTCCTCGCCGGGCTCTTCCCGATGGAGCAAGTAATGCGGAATAGTTGACACGTCGCGAGTGCCGTATTCTCTGCCTGGTGGTCAGTCCACGATCACCCCCTCGCGCTCCCTGAAGCCGACCACAGGAGTTGGATGGACAGACTCCTGCTCAGGTCGCGGGAATCGGGATTAAGGGGCAGAACAAGTGGATGGAGTTACTGCGGAAAGCTACAGAAAAGTAGGTATGGTTCGGCCCCAGGGCCTATCTTCACTTTCTTTGAGTTTCTTTATCATCTGGCAGTTCATGCATAACACTTGGTAGCCTGATGGATAACCGTGCGCCCGAAGCCAATAGCAGAACCCGCCCCCCCTTGCACTTTATCCTTGTCTTCTCTCTCGGCCGCCCCCACCTTTGATGTGGTCTATTGTTAATGCTCTGATGTCTTCGGAGCCACAATCCGCGCACTTCGGAGAAGACCCTCCCGAATAGTGGGTCAGCACTTCAATCTTAGTTTTCATCCGGTTGGTCCGGTAGCGCTCTCGGGCTTCGGCATTTTCCCTATTCTTTGAGTAATGACACTTTGTGCAGATGGCGTAGCGGATTCCTTCATCAAGGCAATAATACAGTTTGGTGCGTATTTCTTTGCGACAGAGATGGCACAATGCGTAGGAGCGGGAACCGCCGAGAGATTCTTTCGCGGCCATATCCTGTCTTTTACAATCAATCCATCTTTGTCTATATATTGCATCACCCGTCGCGGGACACCGCGAAATCACCCGAAGACGGGATAGAACCCTCTGCCCGGTAGTGTCCCATAGTTAGTTGTTTTCCTCGCCTGTCCCGGCTTGGTTGGTGAGGGACGCCTTGAGCATGGCTAACCATTTGTTGTCACCCTGAATCCCAACTCCTGCAGCGTCTGCCGGAGTCTGGCCTTGTAAGGCCGCGTGAGGCTTTACGAAGTTGTAGTGAATCCTCTGCCCTTCCGCTATCTTGGTCTTCATTGACTTCCAACCACGTTGAACCTTCACGCGCTCCCGGAGCGTCCCGTTCAACCGCTCTATGCGGTTGTTGTTGGCGTGAGGCTTGCCGACTCCCATCCTTGCGACTCTCTCGGGAACAGGGCGCCCCGCGAAGGCGAACTTGATTCCATCCGTATAGCCCCTCAGCCCGTCGGTGAAGATTTTCTCTGGCTGGCTCTCGCCAGAGTTCTTGATTGCCTCCCTGAATGCTCTCTCGGCGCCGACTTCATCCCTGTGCTTGGAGAGTTTCGAGGCAAGCAGGAATCTCGTCTTCCTGTCCATCACGTTCCAGAGGAAGGCCATGTTCTTCTGATTGTATTGTGTATCCTTGACGCCGTTCTTCATCTTGACGAATAACTCGTCTGCCTGCCATGTGTCGGAGAGTTCCGGTGTGAGAGAATTGGCGTATTCGCTTATCCTTGGGACGAAGGTTTCAATCCATCGGTAGATGGAAGACTTCCCCATATCCATCTCGAAGTGGTCATTAACAGTGCGGGCTATCTTCCTCAACGAAAGCCCCGAGAAATAGAGGTCGAGGGTAAGCGTAATCATCTCAGGCGTGTATCTCGCCTTCTTGAGAAGGGAAGGCGTGAATTTGTGAGAGCAATCGTTGCACCAATAGCTCTGCTTCTCTCCACTCGTCCCATATCGTATCACTTTGATTGAGCCGCACCTGTCGCATTGGGTTGCGTCTTCCGCGAAGACCTTCGGCTTGGGCTTGGACTGTAGCTCCGTCCTTGCGGCAATCCAGAAGCGAACCGCGTGTGCGTGTTTGCACATCTCAATCTGGTCCGCTCGGTTCTCAAAGTCGGGACAGTTGCACACCCATGCCTGACCAATTACTCTGACTTCGTAGGAAACATCACCGCTCGTCTGAGAGGGGACGGTGAAGCTACCGTCCTCGTTCTCCGCTATCGTCGCGGTCTTGGAAAGCTCCAAGCCTCTCGTCATCCGAGCGTCCGAGTTGCTTTGCATGGCATACTACTCGTATTACAGGTATATAATACGAGTAGTATTGATAATGCAGGTAGTAAGGTAATGCGACTACCCATCTTATATAATACTCGTCTTATCCATCTTCCGAGATAAGATGACAGGAAGCGAAGCAAAGTCAGAAGTGAAGCGGGAAGTGACCTCTCTCAAGGTCAATCCTGAGCTATGGAAGGAAGCCAAGATTCAAGCTGTGAGGGAGGGAATCACGCTCGGAGAGTTGCTTGACCAAGCGGTTGAGGCACGAATCGCGGACGCCGCCAAAGTCAAAGCACTTGCGGCGAAATACAAAGGAGACCGTAGTAATGAGTAAACCAATTTCTGTCTTGGACGAAGCCAGGGAATATAGGGAATTGGTGACTGATGTTTGGGTCCGTTTGACTGAGGACAAATACTATAATGGCATGGGCAGCGTTAGCGGAGACAACAAGACAGACCTAATCAGGGAAATTAATCTTCTGGCCGAAGCCGAAGCGCTGACCCCTAACGATGTCGATGGCATCAAGAAAATTGCCATCCAAGTCGTCAAAACATACACTATACTCGCTGGGCATGGATGCGTAACGAATACAGAGGAACTAATTGGGGCATACAAGCGAGTTGAAGGGATGCTGGAGAAGGAGCGAGAAGCAAAAAAGACGCTCAAGAAAGATAACGAAGAGTTGGTGAAGCAGCTTGCGAAGGCTGAAGCCAAGTTCGAGCTTGTCTCCGAACAGCTTGACAAACTGCTCTCTCAGGTTGTCGTAGGATACAAGAAGTCATTGGGGCCTTGAGAAGATGGAAAATATCTTCACTTGTCCCAAATGCTGTAAGTCAATGATTGCGGAAGAGAGAATAGTTCATGAATGCCCGAGCCTTACCAAGGAGATAAGGGTCGCATACTACTACGAAGTCATTAAGGACGGGGAAAGCGTAGTAGTAGCGAAAGGCATCGACGGGATGTTTTACAGACTGGTCGCCAAGTCACCAACCGGAGCGGGACAACCGGGGAGACCAACCATCAATGGGACAATATGCTCTGCCCAGCTATCAACCTTAAATATAAGTGAGGGTCGAAGGGGTTTAATGCAACGCATCAGCACGGTAGGTTCGAGTCCAGGATGCTTTTCGCTCGACAACATGACAGTTGCGTTGTTAGTTTTAGTCTAGAGCCTCGCTCAGGGGTTTTGCACATGCGAGGCATTAGTTGCGGTTTCAACATTGGTGAATCCATAGAGTGACAGAAAAGATGTCCGGCGCACGGGCCACCGTGGAGGCCCTCGAGCGGGAGAAGGTAGAGTACATCTTCGGCATGCCAGGTGGAGCAAACCTCCCGCTCTACGACGCCCTCTGGGATTCGAAGATCAAGCACGTCCTCGTGAGGCACGAGCAGCTGGCCGCCCACATGGCCGATGCCTACGGGAGGGTCTCACGAAAGGCCGGCGTCTGCTCGGCCACATCGGGGCCGGGCGCGACCAACCTGATCACTGGAATAGCGACGGCGTACGCCGACTCTTCTCCCGTCGTGGCGATCACCGGGCAGGTCCCGAAGGCGATGACAGGGAGGAACGCGTTCCAAGAGACCGACATCATCGGCATCGCGACTCCCGTGACCAAGTACGCTCTGCAGCCGCTGTCCGCGGCTGAGGTCCCGTTCGCGGTCAAGCAGGCGTTCTACATAGCGACCACAGGCCGGCCGGGGCCGGTACTCCTCGACCTGCCCAAGGACGTGCAGCAGGATGAAGCGGAGATGACCTTCCCCGACAGCGTCACTGTGAGGGCATACAGGCCCAGCGTCCCCGTCGACCCTCAGGACGTCGAGCGCGCTGCTGCGATGATAGTCAAGGCCGAGAGGCCCATCCTCTGGGGAGGCGGCGGAGTCAGGATCGCAGACGCCGCGCAGCCGTTCGCGGCGCTCGCGGAGCTGCTCATGGCGCCGGTCATCACGACGCTCCAGGGGAAGGGCGACTTCCCCGAGAACCATCCGCTCTCGCTCGGGCCCATCGGGATGCACGGCAGAGCCGAGGCGAACAAGCTGGTCTCCGAGTGCGACGTCCTGGTCGCCGTCGGGGTAAGGTTCTCCGACCGCTCCACCGGAAACTTCGGCGAGTTCGCCCCGGGCGCGAAGATAATCCACATCGACGCCGACCCGACGGAGTTCAACAAGAACAAGGCCGTGGACCTCTCGATACTGGGCGACGCCAACCAGGTGCTCGGGATGCTATTCGACGCTGTCGCGAGGAGGCTGGCGAAGAGCAAGGACCCGAACAACAACCCGTGGCTCAAGCGCGTGAACGACGTCCGCGAGGAGCTGAAGGGGATACCCGCCTACAAGGACTCATACGCGGAGCTCTCGGGCCCGAGGATAGTCAAGAGGATGAGGGACATCCTCCCTCCTGAGGCGATTCTCACGACTGGGGTGGGAAGGCACCAGATGTGGTGCGAGATTCACTACAAGGTCCTGAGGCCGAGGACGTGGATCACCTCGACCGGCCTCGGGACAATGGGCTTCGGCCTCCCTGCCGCGATAGGGGCGAGGTTCGCGCAACCCGACGTGCCCGTCGTGGACTTCGACGGTGACGGCAGCTTCGTCATGACCGAGCAAGCCCTAGCTACGGCGGTCGAGGAGAGGCTCCCGATAATCTCAGTGATCCTCAACGACAGGAGCCTGGGGATGGTCGAGCAGTGGCAGAGGCTCATGTACAACAGGCGATATATCGGCATCAAGTTCCCCAACGTCCCAGACTTCGTGAAGCTCGCGGAAGCATATGGCGCCCACGCCAAGACGGTGGGCTCCCTCGACGAGTTCGCAAAGGCCATGCGCGAGGGCCTCACCATGGAGGGGCCGACGGTCATCGAGGTGCCCGTCTCGCCAGAGGAGGATGTCTTCCCGTTCCTGCCGCCAGGCAAGGGGATCAAGGAAACGGTCTACGGCTCTTCGAAGGAGATGGCTGTCTTCTGACCAATTCGTCAAGAGTCCTCTCGACCCTAGTCGAGAACAAGCCGGGGACTCTCTTCCGAGTGGTCCACCTCGTGAGGCTGATGCGGCTCAACATCGAGGGGCTCACCCTGGGCGTGACCAATGGAGGAGCGGACTGCCGGATGACGATGACGCTGAGCGGAGACGACGCGGCGATCGAGCACGTAGCCAAGCAGCTGATGAAGGTCATAGACATCCTCGAGGCTCACACATACGGGCCGGAGGAGGTGACCGCGAGGGAGCTCGCCCTGGTGAAGATAAACACGGACAAGATCTCAGTCGCGGAGATACAGAAGAACACGGGCTGCCGGATAGTCGACTCTTCCCAGCACTCCGTCGTGGCCGAGATAGTCGGGTCCGCGAAGCAGATCGACGAGTTCGTGGTGAGGCTGGGCGAGTCCAACGTCCTCGACATCGCGAGGACCGGGGTGGCGGCTCTCCCGAAGGAGAGGACGTCGCGATGACTGAGAGGATGATCCGGGTGCTGGACACCACCCTCCGAGACGGGGAGCAGACGCCGGGCGTCTCGCTCACCCCGGAGGAGAAGCTCGAGATAGCGGTGGCGCTGGACAAGCTCGGGGTAGATGTCATCGAGGCGGGTTTCCCGATCACCTCGAAGGGCGAGCAGGAAGGCGTCCGGAGGATCGCAAAGGCCGGCCTCAGGGCTGAGGTCTCGGGTCTCGCGAGAGCGGACAAGGTCGACATCGACACCGCCATCAACTGCGGCGTGAAGGGCGTCCACGTCTTCCTCGGCTCGTCCGACATACACCTCCAGCACAAGCTCCACCTGACGAGGGAGCAGATGGTGAAGCAGTCGGCGGATATGGTCCGGTACGCGAAGAGCTTCGGAGTCAAGGTCGAGTTCTCGGCGGAGGACGCCACGCGGACCGAGATCCCCTTCTTCAAGGAGGTCGTCAAGGCCGTCACCGAGGCGGGGATAGACCGCTTCGACATCCCCGACACGGTGGGGATCGCGACGCCCCAGAAGATGGTCGAGTACGTGCAGGCCGCACGCTCGGTCTCGGACGTGATGATCAGCGTGCACTGCCACAACGACTACGGCTTGGCAGTGGCGAACAGCCTCGCGGGCGTGGTCGCCGGGGCGGACCAGGCGCACCTCACGATCAACGGCATCGGGGAGAGGTCGGGCAACACCTCGCTGGAGGAGTTCGCCATGGGGTGCTTCAACCTCTACGCTCTGAGGACCAACGTCAACTACTCGCTGCTCTACGAGACCTCCCGCCTCGTCTCGAGGCTGACCGGCGTGATAATACAACCCAACAAGGCGATAATCGGGGACAACGCCTTCGGGCACGAGTCGGGCATCCACACGCACGGGATCCTCAGCAACCCGTCGACCTATGAGCCCTTCGACCCCGCCATGGTGGGGAGGACACGTTGGCTCCAGGCGGGCAAGCACGCGGGCAGACACGGAATCTCTTACCAGCTGCGGGGGATGGGGCTCAAGCCGAAGGAGGACAGCCTCCGGTTGATAGTCGAGAAGGTCAAGGAGATGGGCGACGAGGGGCGCACCATAACGGACAGCGACCTCTATCAGCTCGCCGTTCAGATAATGGGTGGGGGCAAGGCCGAGTCCGCAGACATCGTCGAGCTCGAGGGGCTCGAGGTCGTGACAGGGATAAAGCGCCTCCCGAGCGCGACGGTCAAGCTCTTGATAAGGGGACAGCTCCACGAGGCGACAGACGTGGGCTCGGGTCCGGTGGACGCGGCGGTTAACGCGATCCAGAGGATCTTTAGCACCATCGACATAGTGAAGCTCAAGGAGTACAGGCTCGAGGCGCTCACGGGCGACTCCCAGTCGGTTGCCGACGTCTCGGTCAAGGTCGAGGACAGCACCGGCCTCACGGCCTCCGGACGGGGCATGAAGAGGGACATCGTGGTGGCCAGCGTCGAGGCGATTGTGAGCGGGATCAACGCGCTGATGGCAAAGAAGCTGCAGTTGCAGCCCTCGACCTCTATCTCTCCGGAGGGCGAGCCGAACGCCGTGGAAGGGGTCTAAGGCGGAGAAGTGGACATGCCAGGCGCGACGATCACAGAGAAGATAGTGTCACGCGCGATGGGAAGCAACGCGAAGGCGGGGGACCTCATCGAGGCCCTCCCCGTGGACAAGCTCTACTTCAATGAAGTCATAGGGCCACCCGCCATCCTGAACTTCGAGAAGGACTTCGAGGACGTCTTCACGGAATCGGGCAAGAAGATGCAGGTCTTCAACCCCTCCCGCATCGCCTTCATGCCGGACCACACGGTCCCGTCGTGCTCCATCAAGGTCAGCCAGGGGATCCGCCTGATGGCCGACTTCGCGAAGGATCAGGGGATCGCGATGTACAAGGAGGGCGACGGGATAGAGCACACCATCGCCTCGGAGGAGGCATTCGTCCTCCCCGGGGAGATCGCCGTCGCGACCGACTCCCACACCTGCACGCAGGGCGCGCTGGGCGCCCTCGCCTTCGGGATAGGGACCACCGAGGGGGAGAACCTCCTCGCGACCGGCGAGCTCTACTCGTTCACGGTCCCCGAGACCATCAGGTTCAAAGTCAGCGGCGAGTTCCAGAGGGGGGTCTACGCCAAGGACCTGGTCCTCCACGTCCTTGGGATGATGGGGGAGGGTGGCGCCTCGAAGCGCGTCGCCGAATACACGGGACCTACAATCGACTCCCTGGACATGGAGGGCAGGTTCACCATCTGCAACCTCTCCGTCGAGATGAGCGCGCGCACGGCGATCATGAACCCGGACGAGACGACGCGCGCCTATGTCAGCGCGGCACTCGCGCGCAGGCAGATGATGATGACCGACGATATGCGCGGGATGACCGCGAGGAGCGACCCGGACGCGACCTTCTCGAAGACGGTGGAGGTCGACGCCTCGGCCATCGAGCCCACCGTGTCGCTGCCGCACTCCCCCGCGAACGCGAAGCCCGTGAGCCAGGTGAGCGACCCGATCAACTCCGTCTTCCTAGGCTCGTGCGCCAACGCGCGCGAATCCGACCTCACCATCGCCGCCAAGATACTGAAGGGCAGGAAGGTCAGCCCGGAGACCAACCTGCTGGTCATCCCGGCCAGCAGGCGCGTCTACAACTGGGCGATGGACAACGGCCTCCTGAAGATCTTCGCCGACGCCGGCGCGAACATCGAGTCCTCGAACTGCGGTCCGTGCTTCGGGAAGCACATGGGGATACTCGCACCCGGCGACAGGTGCCTCAGCACGAGCAACCGCAACTACAGGGGAAGGATGGGCTCCCCTGATGCCTTCATCTACCTGGGCTCCCCAGCTGTGGCAGCAGCCACCGCAGTCGAGGGGAGGATTGCAGACCCGAGGAAGTACCTGCCCGCAGGAGAGAACTAGTCGGATGCAGATGCGGGGAAAGGTCGCCAAGAAGTTCGAGGACGACATCAACACCGACTACATCATCCCCGCGTACCTCCTCCAGGAGAGCTGGGACAAGCAGTTCTTCGCCGACCACGCGTTCGAGGGGTACGACCCAACCTTCGTCGCCGCGTGCAGGGCGAACAAGGAGAGCATCGTCGTGGCCGGAAACAACTTCGGGTGCGGCAGCTCGAGGGAGCAGGCGGTCTACTCGATAAAGTACAACAACGTCGTCGCGGTCGTCGCCCAGAGCTTCCCGGACATATTCTTCCGCAACTGCCTCAATAATGCGCTGCTCCCGATACAGGTCGGCGAAACGAGCAAGATCGGCGTCGGGGACGAGCTCGTGGTGGACCTCGAATCGCGGACGCTGAGGGACAACACGACGGGGGTCGAGTACCCCATCATGGCGACTGACGCGTCCATCGAGCAGATGAAGAGGGGCGGGTTCCTGGGTATCGTCCGGGAGAGGCTCCGGCAGAAGCTAAAAGCAGAGCCGATGAGGGCCTCGTCTTAGTAGAAGGTTGTCACGAAAGCAAAGTCCGAAAGCTAAGCAGAGGCAGTACTCCATAGCTCTCATAGAGGGGGACGGCGTCGGGCCGGAGATATCCAAGGCGTCGCTGGTCGTGCTCGACGCCCTGCAAGAGAAGCTCGGGCTGGGCTTCTCGATCAAGGACTCCCCCGCCGGGGACAACTGCAAGAGGAGGACTGGCGTGCCTCTCCCTGAGTCGTCCCTGAAGACGATCCGCGAGTCCGACGCCTGCCTCAAGGCCCCCGTGGGCGAGACGGCCGCCGACGTGATAGTGAGGCTCAGGCAGCTGCTCGACCTCTACGCTAACATCAGGCCGGCGAAGAGCCTCCCCAACGTCCCCTCGCTCAAGCCCGGGATAGACATGGTCATCGTGAGGGAGAACACCGAGGACCTCTACAAGGGGCAGGAGTTCGAGTTCGACGGCGGGGTGGTCGCCCTCAGGACCATCACGAGGTCGGCCTCCGAGAGGATCGCGAAGTACGCCTTCGAGCTGGCCGAGCAGAGGGGAGGGGCGCGCAAGGTGGTGGCCGTCCACAAGTCCAACGTCCTCAGGAAGAGCGACGGCCTGTTTTCGCAGGTTTGCAAGGAGGTTTCCAAGGCATACCCGAAGGTCGCCTTCAGCGAGATGCTCGTCGACTCGGCCGCCATGAACCTCATCCGCGACCCGCTTTCCTTCGACGTCATCGTCACTACGAACCTCTACGGGGACATCCTCTCCGACGAGGCGGCCCAGCTTGTCGGAGGGCTGGGGATGACGCCCTCCGCGAACATCGGGGCGGACTTTGCCCTCTTCGAGCCGGTCCACGGGGCGGCCCCCGACATCGCCGGGAAGGGCGTGGCGAACCCGATCGCGATGATCCTCACCCTCGCGATGATGCTCGACTGGCTCTCCAAGACGAGGCACGACCAGGCGTGCTCCGCGGGAGCCGCTGAGATCAGGAGCGCAGTCAACCGCGTCCTCGAGACGAGCACAAGGACCCCCGACCTGGGCGGGAAGGCGACCACGATGCAAGTGGCAGACGCGGTCGCAAGGGCTCTGTGAAGCGTCAAGGGTAATACGTAGCGCGCTATCACAAGCCCAAGAAGGAACCGGACATGCGCGCGACAAGCACCCGGGAAAGCGAGGGTATTCTCGTTGGCGCGCGCTGGGCTCACCCTGATCGTCCTCCTAGTCTTGCATCGGCAGCGGTCTCCTCAGCACGAGGACAGTGACTGCAACGACAACAGCGGCCGTATCAACGGTTCCCAGCGCCTATCAGCAAGTCGCCGGCGCGTACGCAAATCATCTTCTCTTGGTCGAGTCTGACAACATTTCGGCGCTTGTAAGCGGGTATGAGAGCAACGCGACGATTGAGTGGAAAGGAAACACGAATGGACGGACTAGGTAACTTCACCGGGGGAAATATTCGCATCTTATTGAAAAGTTTCGCACAGGGTTTTTACAATTATTCCTTGTCAAACGAAAGCCAGACGATAGGAGCCAAAGGAAATTATTGGGTTGTCAACTCGACTTTTGACGTTGACGGATATGGAGGACCAGTTGGCAACATCGACATCACGATAGCGGCTCAGGACTCTTACGTCCATGTCGGCAACTCATGGTTGATTGCCAGAGAGACGTGGAACTTTACCAAATACGATGTGCAATATTCCAATGCCGGTTTCTGAATTATTGCATGAGCCGATGGTTAACACCCTTCGGCATGGCCCGGCAAGCTACTAGAACCGTCGCCCGGGCGATAAGTAAAGGTTCTACCGCGTCTGCTGCGCATGAGGCAGTTTCGAGGCATCTACTCTGAGGATTAGCGGCTCCCCGTCGTGTTCCGCATTCCCCCTCACCGCTTCGCTTGCCTCGCCTTCCGTCGATGAACGGGCGAACCTCACCCGCCCCCTGTGAGAGATGTTCAGGACGGCCACTAGGTCCCTATCCATCCATCTCCCGCACTTTTTGCACCACAGCTGGCGCCCGTGCTCCAGGTCGCCGCGGACCGACGATTGGAGTCTCTCCCCGCATCTCGCGCAGTCCATCGTGGTCCCTCTTGTGTCGCTTCGTGACAGAGTGATTACTGGCACTCCCTCCCACGCACCCTTGTACTCGACCTGCCTCTTCACCTCGTGGAAGGGCCAGGAGTTCATCCGGCCCCTGAAAGCCTTCCCCTGGCCGTTTCCCTTCCGGTAGAGGCTGCGGATTCCTCTAATTTCTTCGAAGACTATCGCCTGACCGTTTGCCTTCGCCTCCTGCACGATCTGTTTCGTTACTCCGTGAATGATTTGCTTCACCCGCTTGCTCCTTCTCCTGCCATACTTCGAAGAGATCAATCGTAGGACCCTTGCATCCTTGCGCTTGAATGACCCGACGATGCTCCTGGTGTTCTCTGCGATTCCGACAACTTTTGTCATGCCGTAGTAGGTGACCTTCTCCTCGTTCCCCACGGCGAGGTTCCGAAGGTTTCTATCGATTCCAACGGTGCTCGTGGGTTCTTTCGGCTCTGCCTCTATTTCTCTTGAGACGCAGATTGATAGCGAAACGCTCGTCAAAGTGAAGGAATTGATTCCAAGCGCGGAGTCTGAGAGAACCCGGAGGGTATGGGGGTTGAGGGGGATGTATTCGTACCGTCTATCTCCAAGTTGAACTCTCAACTTACAATCTTGAATCTTGACGTGGTAACATGATACGAGAAGCGGCTTGGAGACGTAAGGGCTCTTGGTGAAAAAACCTCTCTTGATGGATTTCCTACGGGCGGACAGAATTCCAGCGGCTTTGCTAATCGCTGTCAGGCGGTAATTGGAGTAGACCTCGTATCTTTTAAGTTGACTGTAGCACAAGAGAGATAGTTTCTTCATCGAGAGTGTTGCGTGCTGCGTTTCTTCAAACTTCAATCCAATCCTTATGCAGTCGTTGACCATCCGACGAAAGTCTTCAAGAAGTGTGAGAATTTCTGAAGACGGTTGGTAGGTCTGCTTGACAGATTTGATTGCCCGCACACCTATCTTGAAGGGAGTTCATATTTCAGCGGCCATCCAAATCAGACATGCGACAATACCTTAATAGCCAAGTGAGGCAAATCCGGTCGCCTTCGGAGTAAGAGGGGAGAGAGCATGACGCTGCAGCCGACGAAGAAAATCTGGTTTGACGGGGCTTTCGTCCCCTGGGAGGACGCGAATGTGCACGTCCTCACACACGCCCTGCACTACGGCTATGCGATTTTCGAGGGCATCAGGTGCAACTCGACGCCAAAAGGCCCGGCGGTCTTCCGGCTAAGGGAGCACATCAAGCGCCTCGTGAGCGGCGCAAAGACCTACAGGATGAAACTCCCGTTCACCGAGGAACAGCTCTTCCAGGGCTGCCTTGACCTGGTCACGATCAACGGCCTCAACGAATGCTACATCCGCCCGATAGTCTTCAGCTCCTACGGGGAGATGGGCGTGAACCCGATGAAGAACAAGATCTCAGGGGCGATTTCGGCCTGGGAGTGGGGCGCATACCTCGGCGACGAGGGGATGGAGAAGGGCATACGGTGCACGGTCTCGAGCTGGGCAAGGATCGACCCGCGGACCCTCCCGCCGCACGCCAAGTGCTCCGCGAACTACGCGAACTCCATACTCGCCAAGATGGACGCGCTCTCGGCCGGCTTCGACGAGGCGATACTGCTCAGCACGAACGGACTCGTGGCCGAGGGGACAGGGGAGAACATCTTCCGCATAAGGGACGGAGTCCTTACCACGCCCACGAAGGCCGTGTGCGGCCTCGAGGGCATCACGAGGGACTCGGTCATCCAGATTGCGAGGGACAACGGCATCCCGCTCAAGGAAGAGGACTTCACCCGAGAGGATGTGTTCACGGCCGACGAGCTCTTCTTGTGCGGGACTGCCGCGAACGTCACCCCGATCAGGGAGGTGGACAACCGGATGATCGGCAACGGGAGCTTCCCGATCACAAAGAAGATCCAGGAGGCTTACCTCAACGCCATCCACGGGAAGACGGCGAAATACGAGCCCTGGCTATCCTACGCGAGCCTGTCGCCCATCTACAACAGGCCAGCCTCAGAGAAGGTTTAAGCAAACACCCTCTCGCGCAAATCTTCACGGCAGAGGCACGCAAAACGCTCGTGCCCCGAAGAGCCAACAGTGAAGGAAAAGTTCGGGTATATACCAGCGTCCGGGTTCTGAGTTGTGAGATATGAAGGACCAAGGTGAAGCCCGTGCGCTCTAATGGCAAAGAATCCATCCCAAGTCTCGAGCGGATTCGCGCCGCGTATGGGCGCAAAGCCTCCGTCTTGGGGCCCCGGATCACGAGGGCCTTACACGCATCCGGGATGCAAGTCGCGGTGTTCTCCCTTACGACCGTGATCGGCATTCTGATTGGCGCCTACTTCAACGTCACCTGGGAGAATGATGCCGCGACCAGAGCGCAGCAGGCCCTATACATCGCGCAGCGCGGCGCATACTGGTACTTCTTCCAGGGCTTCGGCCAGGGCTACTACGTCTGGCTGCCGTTATGGCAGTTCCTGCTCGCAGGGATGTACCTGCTGACGCGAATCAGCACTGCCTTGCTTGGGATTGCCGTCTCGGCGACATCGTTCGGCATCATCTCGCTGATCACGGTCTCGGCGCTCAAGAGAGCGGGCTTCGACGGAAGGCGCCAAGTCCTGGGAGCCGCGCTCCTCCTGACCTCGGGCTACCTCGTCGCGTATGCCAGCCAAGGAATGACCGACGTCTTCTCGACGATGCTGCTATTCGGGACGGTCTACTACCTCTTCCTCTACCTCGAATCCTATTCGCCGAGATGTCTGGTGATGGCGTCGCTTCTGACGCTCCTGAACGTCATGACGCGCTACGAGGCATGGCTATTCTTGGCGATAACGCTGCTCTACGCGCTTTACTCGTTCGTGGGCAAGAAGATTGGCGGAAGGATTATGGTCAATTTGATCGCCTACGCCGTTCCTTCCGCGATCTTCATCTGCGTCTGGTTGTATTACAATGAGTTGGTGTCCGGGAGCTTCTTCGGCTTCGCCTCTTGGATTGCGCAGAACGTCTCGCCAGACCCGCCGGCCTTCGTCAACGATCCAGTCCTGACGCTCGCAAGTCTTGCCGAGGTCCTGTTGCTCAGCAACGGTCTGTTTTGGTTAGCCCTCGTCGACCTCAGGCGCCGAGGGGCTATCGCGCCCATGCTCAAGTTTGCGGCGATCCTCTTCGCGGTTTACACTGCCTATTTTTTCTATTCCACGTATGTCGGCTTCAGCAACGGCTGGGTGCGGCTCTATCTCTATTTCGTCCCCTTTTCCGTAGTCTCATTCATGTCGAAGAACTATAGGGATGACGTATTCTATCTCATATTGAGTATCTCGGTCGTCCTTGGGATAATTGGTTTTGCGCAGAACGCATTCCTGCATCAAATCGCCGGTTTGGGTACCCCGTAAGGGTCGCTTTCTCTCGTGACGACGACCGCGCTGATTGAAGGCGCTGCGTTTTGGTCTGGCGGAATCCCCAGTATCCTCGTCTCACGCAAGCAAGGTTTAAGCAGAACATTTTTCGTTCCGGCCACCGAATAGCCGCTTTGTCCAGAGAAGCCGACGTCGTGATAATTGGCGGGGGCCCGGGGGGCTATGTCTGCGCCATCAGGGCCGCACAGCTCGGACTGAAGACCGTCCTCGTTGAGAGAGACCAGCTCGGCGGGATATGCGTGGCGTACGGTTGCATCCCCTCCAAGGCTCTGATCTCCATGGCCAAGCTCTACGAGAAGGCGAAGGAGGGTGCGAGCTTCGGGATAGTGGCCGACGGCATCAGGGTGGACCTGCCTGCACTCCAAAAGTGGAAGGCGGGCGTCGTCTCGACCCTCGAGACGGGCGTCGCCACTCTCTGCCGGGGCAACAAGGTCGAGGTCATCAAGGGGAGCGCCGAGGTCATCGACGCGAAGAGGGTCAAGGTCACCACCAGTACGGGAGCCGAGGAGGTCGTCACGAAGAACCTGGTCATCGCGACGGGCTCGCAAGCCATCTCCCTGCCGGGGCTTGAGTTCGACGGAAAGCTCGTCCTCAGCTCAACGGAGGCCCTCGCCCTCGAGAAGGTCCCCGAGAGCATCCTGGTCGTCGGAGGGGGCTACATAGGCCTCGAGATCTGCGGGGTATACCAGAAGCTCGGGAGCAAGATCACGGTCGTCGAGCTGACCGACCAGCTCCTCCCTGGGACGGAGCCGGACCTCGTCAGGCTCCCCCAGAGGAACCTCGAGAAGAGGGGGGCTCGGATCCTGCTGAAGTCGAAGGTCGTCGCGCTCGAGAAGGGCGACGGGAGCGTGAAGGCCCGCGTCTCCACCCCGACCGGGGAGGTCGTCGTGGAGGCCAGTCTCGCCCTCGTGAGCGTGGGGAGGATGCCCCTCACCGCCGGCATGAACCTACCAAAGGTCGGGGTCAAGACCGACGGCAAGGGGTACATCGTCACCGACGCCCAGATGAGGACCAGCGTCGAGGGAGTCTACGCGATCGGGGACGTGCGGGGGCAGCCCCTGCTCGCCCACAAGGCCATGAAGGAGGGCGCCGTGGCCGCGGATGTCGTCGCGGGCCTGCCCAGCGCCGCCGACTGGAAGAGCGTCCCGTGGGCGATCTTCACCGACCCGGAGATCGCGGGGGTCGGGCTCACTGAGAAGGCCGCGGTCGAGGCGGGGCTCGAGGTCAAGAGGAGCAGGTTCTCGTTCGCCGCGCTGGGTCGAGCCCTCGCCACAGGGGAGGCGGAGGGCTTCGTCAGAATAATCTCGGATGCGAAGAACGGGCTGGTCTTGGGGGTGCAGATCGTCGGGCCGGACGCCTCCAACCTCATCAGCGAGGCGGCCCTAGCGATCGAGATGGGCGCCACGGTTGAGGACCTCGCCCTGACCATCCATCCTCACCCGACGCTCCCGGAGGCGCTCATGGAAGCCGCGGAGGTCGCGGCGGGGCGGCCAATCCACCAGATGAAGGGGTTGTAGCGGGCCTTCGAGAATGAACCTCTCGTTACTTGACCGCGGGCGGGAATCCTACCCTGACACGTGGGAGCTTCAGAAAGACTTGGTCAGGAAGAGGGCAGAGAGCGAGACCGAAGCCGACGCGCTGATCCTGGTCGAGCACGACCACGTCATAACGCTCGGGCGTAAGACCACCCCTGAGAACTTCAAGCCTCAGGACATCCCCGTCTTCACCGTCGAGAGGGGCGGTGACGCCACCTACCACGGCCCCGGGCAGCTCGTGGGCTATCCCATCGTCCGGCTCGCGACTCCCAACGTCCAGCGCTTCGTAAGGGACCTCGAGGAGGTACTCATCCAGGCGACGCGGAGCTACGGCATCGAGTCCGTCCGTATCGAGGGCCATCCGGGGGCGTGGGTCGGAGGCCGGAAAGTCGCCTCAATCGGCGTCGCCGTGACCAACTGGGTCACCTTCCACGGTTTTGCGCTCAACGTCAACGTCGACCTCTCCTACTTCGCTCTGATCAAGCCCTGCGGCCTGGACCCAAACAAGATTACGTCAATGAGACAGGTCCTCGGGAAAGAAATCCCGCTAGAGGATGTCAAGGCGGAGGTGGTCATGAGGTTCGCCGAGGTGTTCGGATACGACCTCCAGCATGTTACTTCGGATAGGTCTCTCTCCGCCGCACGCCTGAGGAAAGATTAAGAAAGGGAGCCAGGCGCGAAAATTTCGTGCCAAAAAACGCTCCAAAGATCACTTACGTCACCCTCTTCGCGGACGAAAGCGTCCACCCGAAGTACGAGGCGGCTCTGAAGAAGTTCGCATCCGGACAGCTCGGCAAGCACCACAAGATGCACATCGGCGCCAAGGACGTGAGCTCCGAAGCAGGCGAGTTCGAGCACAGGAGCCCGATCGACACCTCGATAGTCGTGAGCTACTTCCCGGTCGGCCAGAGGGAGCATGCGAAGCAGGCCATAGACGCGGCGAAGCGCGCCTTCCCCAGCTGGAGCGGGACCCACTGGCGCGAGAGGGTCAGGATCCTCAGGCGGGCGGCCGAGCTGATCGACGAACGGAAGTTCGACATCGCCGCCGCGATCACCTATGAGGTGGGGAAGAACCGGCTCGAGTCCATCGCCGAGGCATGGGAGGCCATCGACGCCATCAATCTCTATGCGAAGGTCATGGAGGAGAACAGGGGATATTCAAGGGAGACCGAGGGAGTAGCGGGCGAGCACGGGAAGATAATCGCAAAGCCTCTCGGAGTCTGGCCGGTCATATCCCCCTTCAACTTCCCCTTCATGCTCGCCAACGGGATGGCCACGGGCGCGCTCCTGACAGGGAACACGGTCATCCTGAAGCCCACTAGTGAGGCCCCGCTCACGGGCCTTATGTTATACAAGGTATACCGGGACGCAGGAGTCCCCGCAGGCGCCGTGAACTTCGTCACCGGCCCGGGCCCCAACTTCTCGAGCGAGTTCACGGAGAACCGCGACGTCGCCGGGATCACGTTCACCGGCTCGAGGGCGGTGGGGCTGAGCCTCTACAACGAGTTCCTCACCCACCAGCCCTACGTAAAGCCCGTCCTGATGGAGCTGGGGAGCAAGAACCCCGCGATCATCACTGCGAAGGCGGACCTGAAGAAGGCCGTCGAAGGGGTCGTCAGGGCGGCTTACGGGTACAGCGGGCAAAAGTGCAGCGCAAACTCGAGGGTATACGTCCAGAGCGAGGTGAAGGACGAGTTTCTCGAGGTGCTGAAGAAGCGGCTCGCCTCGCTCGAGGTGCAGGACCCGAGGGAAAAGAGCGCGTTCATGGGCCCGATAATCAATCCAGCGGCGATGGAGACCTTCGCCAAGGCCGTGAAGGAGGCGAAGCAGGACGGAGGGAAAGTGATCTTCGGAGGAGAGGCCGTGACCAAGGGTGCGTTCAACAGGGGATACTATGTCCAGCCCACCGTCGTGACGGGCCTTCCAGTCGACCACGACCTATTCAAGAGGGAGCTCTTCGTCCCGCTCCTCGTCGTCGCCGAGTTCAAGACCCTCGACGAAGCTCTCGACGAGGCCAACGACACCGACTACGGCCTGACGGCCGGGATCTTCAGCGAGGACAAGAAGGAGGTCGCGAAGTTCATGGACAAGATACAGTTCGGCGTCGTCTATGCCAACAGGAGCGGCGGCGCCACGACGGGCGCGTGGCCCGGGCCCCAATCATTCGTCGGATGGAAGGCGAGCGGGTCCACGGGGAAGGGGATCGGCGGGCCGAGCTACCTGCTCACGTTCCTCAGAGAGCAGTCTCAGACAATCGTCACTAGCTAAGAGCGGTCAGACGAGGCGTCCTGGCGTCTGGCGTATGCGCCATAGACCAGGGCCGCGACCAGTAACCCGATGAGCAGCGGCGAGACCGTCGCCAGGAGCGTCCCCACCCCCTCCCCAGGAAGCGCGGTGATAAGCGAGCTAGGCCTTGGCGTCGCGCCTTTGCCGGCGCTCGCCGCCGCCGGCGCAGAGCCGCTGCTATGGGGCGATGAAGACGAGGAGCTCGAGACGGCCGCGCTCCCTGAAGCCGCGAGTCCACCCACGACCCCCGTCGAGTTGGTTGTAAGACGGATTGGTGGGCTTGGGACGCACGGCGGTTGGGGGGCGGGGGAGTCGAAGCAGGTAGAAGTGGTCGTAGTGGAGACGTCCGTGGTCGTCGCAAGCGCGAAATTCGGCTGGCTCTGCCCCTGCGTCGACGCGGCCTGAATTGTGGCGCCCGACGGGGGCAGAAAGGAGACGACACCGACAAGCAAGAGTGCTAGGGCGAGTCCTCCCACTGCTCCGGCAAAGAAACCCCCACTCCTCATGCTTTCATCGTGACTCCAATATCCAAGGGGCTACTTAATTCCAACATCTAGAACGGCTTCCTCCTCCACAGCCTGGCCGCCTCGAACCAGAACGCTGCAGCAGCACCGACCGTCCCGACCACGGCGTAGAGGTCCAGGAGGCTGTAATCCTCGACCACATAGGCAGCCGCGACAGTGCTGAAGAAGACGGCGTAGAACCCGAGCCTGGGGAGGCTGAACTTCCCGACGTTTACGAAGGCCTGGAGTATCCCTGGGTCGACCTTCTTCGTCAGGACGTAGTTTCCCATGTTGTCCTGCTCGATTATCCCGAGCCTCGCGAGCTTCTCGATGTGGTGGTACGCTACGCTGGGGCTAGAGAACCCGAGCTCGCGCTGGACCTCCCTGACCCCGACCGGCTTGCCCTGCTTCAGGACGTAGAGGTAGACCTTTAGAGTCTTGCCGCGCAGCTCGTACTCGATCTTGGCCTTCTGGTCCTCAGCGGACGGCTCCGGGGCTCCCATGCCTTCGCGCCACGCTTTCCGAGCAGATAAAAGATGCACCCCTGATGGCAGACGCCCAAGAGACGTCTCTGGATGACACTCGCGGGTAAGAGAATCTGCGTCGCGGTCCCCGACACCGTCCTCGAGGAGCAGGACTCAGTCCGGGAGAAGACCGCGAAGCTCGGCCAGATCGCGAGATATTGTGCGCTGTTCGGGGTGGACGCGATCCGGGTCTTCCACGACCCGCGGGGGAGGGGGGAGTCTAGCTTCATCAAGAAGGTCCTTGAGTACCTGGAGACGCCCCAATACTTGCGGAGGCGCCTCTTCCCTCTGAGCGAGGAGCTGAGATACGCGGGCCTTCTCCCGCCCCTTCGCATCCCCTCGCACAAGGCGAAGGTCCCCCTCGGGAGGCTCCAGGCCGGGGAGTTCAGGGAGGGCGTGGTCCTCGCGGATGGGTTCTCGGTGGACGCCGGCCTCGACGCGCCTCTCGCCTTGAGGAAGAGAGAGCCTCCGCAGAGGCGACTCACCGTGAAGATAACCTCCGTCTCCCATTCCGGCGTCGAAGCGATGCCGGTGGACCGGCGCGACGTCAAGACGTACTGGGGCTATACCGTCGACGTCTCTGGAACTGGAGCGCTGCTCTCTGACCCCGCCTTTCCCCTGAAGGTGGCCACTTCGCGCCTCGGCGACCCCGTCGCGCGCGTCGCGCGCGGCCTGCGCATCGACCTTCAGGGCTCGGGAGCCGTGATGTTGCTCTTCGGCTCCCCGTCGAGGGGGCTCTTCGAGACCGTGGGGAAGGACCTCCGGAGCCGGGTGGGCTACGTCGTGAACCTCTTCCCGGAGCAGAACGTGG
>Ga0307374_10004877_pt1 | contig 22088 bp, 20 predicted proteins | sample OX3MG_FD_202532 | JGI IMG/M metagenome (GOLD analysis project Ga0307374, IMG submission 202532) | Soil microbial communities from Risofladan, Vaasa, Finland - OX-3 | ecosystem: Environmental > Terrestrial > Soil > Coastal area > Acid sulfate soil | place: Finland: Risofladan, Vaasa | collected...
CGCGACCGGCCCGCCGAACGGCAACGAGAACAACAACAGCGCACGGAGGCCAGTGCGAGGGCCGGTGCGTCGGTGCTCGCCGGCGAGGCATGGTTCGGCTCCTGGTGGTTGGCGCTGCAGGAGGATGGGACGATCACCAGGCTGCTGCGGCGCGGTGATGACCGGCTGCTCGAGCATGCGGTGCGGATATTGGAGCACCTGCGCAGCCGCGCGCCGGGCAACCCGATCCCGCTGCCGATGCTCGCCGAACAGGTCACCGGCGACACCAAGGCACTGCTTGCGGCCGGTTCGCTCGCCACCCTGGTGCTGCGGGCGCTGGCCATCCGCTCGGGACTTGACTCCATGCCGCATGACCGCACCGGGCAGCGCGCGCTGTGGGAGATGCACGGCGCCATCCCCGACGACCTGGCCAGCCAGGTCCTGGTGCTCAACGTGGTGTGCCGCGGCTCCGATCTGGTCTCGGTCTGGCTGAACGACGCCAGCCGGTTCGGCGTCCCGTTCCGGCTCACCCTTCAGCAGCAGACCGCCTACGACGTCGTGCCCCTACCCGGTGACATATTTGTCTGTGAGAATCCCGCCGTGCTCCGCGTCGCAGCATCCGAACTTGGCACGGACTGCCCGCCGCTAGTGTGCACCGAGGGGATGCCAAGCGCCGCGTGCCACAAGCTGCTCGGCGCTGCCGTCGCGCAGGGCGCCCGATTGCACTGGCGAGCCGATTTCGACTGGACCGGACTGCGCATCGTCGGTGCCGCCATCACCTTCCACAGCGCGAGGCCGTGGCGGATGACCGCAGCCGACTACCGGCATGCGCTCGAGATGGGCGAGTCCACGCCGCTGACGGGATCGCCGACGGCCAGCCCATGGGACCCAGAACTCGCTGCGCGGCTGACTGGGCACGGTCGCGCGGTCATGGAGGAGCGCCTTATCGCCGTGTTGCTCACCGATCTCGCTCATGCCGCGCGGATGCCGGGCTTGACTATAGCATCGAATGCATATACCACGTGATGCATGGCGGGAGCCTTCCTCATCGGCTGCGCCGTCCGCGAGCGCCGCCTGGCCATGGGCCTGTCCCAGACCGAGCTCGCCCGCCGGGCCGGGATGACCCAGCCCGCCCTTTCCCGCCTCGAAGCAGGCGGAGTCATCCCCACCATCCCCCTCCTCGAGCGCATCACAGCCGCCCTCGACGCCGACCTCATCGTCGAGATCTCACCCCACGCAGCCTGAACCGCGCTGCCTGATCCATTGGCTGATCACCTGCCGATGCTTTGTCATACATCGACGGGCGCACCCAGACGTCTCCACGGTACGAGGGGAAGCCCATGTACCACCTCGAGCAGCCGTCAGGGATCGCGTCCTCGCTGCCTTGCTGGCTCAGTGCATGACTGATCCACCATTCACAACTATTAGCTGACCGGTCATGAAGTCCGATGCTGCAGAGGAGAGGAACACAACCGTCCCGGTGATGTCCTCAGGAGTCTGTGCGCGAGGAATGGCTCTGGTTCGGATGCTTCGCTCCGCCGCCTCCTGCCCGTGGGCCATTGCCGCATCGGTGGTCGTGAACCCTGGGGCTATGGCGTTGACGCAGATCCCATCGGGTCCAAGCTCCCGAGCCAGCGACCGTGTCATAGCAGTAAGCGCGCCTTTGGATGCCACGTAGTGCAACATGCCGGGAACTCCAGAGATGACCATGTCCGACGAGAGGTTGACGATCTTGCCACCTCGCTGCTGCCGCATAACCGGCACCACAGCGCGACTACATAGCCACGGGCCCTTCACGTTGACCAGCATGACGCGGTCCCATTGCTCTTCAGGGATGGCATCGAACGGCTGACGTGGGAGTTGCGCCATCATCGCGGCATTGTTTACGAGGACATCGATCCGGCCATACCGGTCGAATGCCGCGGCGGTCATGGAGCTAACGCTGGCAGCAGCGGAGACGTCGGTCCGGACGGCAATTGCCTGCCGTCCGGCCGCTTCGATTTCGGCGGCCGTCTGGGCAGCGAGTGCCTCCTCGACGTCAGCGATGACGAGGGATGCCCCCTCCTCAGCGCATCGTGCGGCGATGGCCTTGCCGATCCCCCTGGCTCCGCCCGTAACGATGATCACCCGCCCGGCGAGGCTACCAGCATCCGAACGCTCCGCCTCACTCACGGCGACCCTCCGATATACCGCCCCGAGCCGGGTTGGGCGAGGATCTGCCGATCGCGTGCGATGACCGTCCCGCGGAGCATGGTCGCTTCCACCACGCCGGTCACGGTCCGGCCCACGTATGGCGTCCACCCGCATTTCGTGTATACCGAGTCATCTGTGATCGTCGCTGTCTTGTCAAGGTCAGCTATTACTAGATCAGCATCGGACCCGGGAGCCAGGATTCCCTTCCGTGGCCACGCTCCGACTAGCCGGGCCGGAGCTTCTGCCACCATTGCGATGAGCCGACGCAACGGGTAGCGTCCCTCGTTCATATCGCTAAGCAGCAAGCTGTAGATCCAGTCGAGCTGAGGAGATCCGGCTGCTGCGCTCCAGGCGTCGTGCTCCTGAGCCGCGATTTCCTCACGCGTATGCGGTGCGTGATCGGTACCGATGTTATCGATGGTTCCGTCGTTAATAGCCTTGTAGATCGCGGTCAACCGATTCACGTCCGAACGGACAAATCCCGCCGGGCATGCGAGGCCATGCAGCCGCTCCAGGTCGTCCATGGTAAGCGTGTAGTACTTCGGATCGACTTCGCACGTGACGCTCTGGCCCCGACTCTTGGCCCCGCGGATCAGTTCCAGGCTGCTAGCAGCATGGGAATGCGCGAAATGCAGGCGCACCCCCGACAGACGCTGCAATTCGAGCACAGCTGATACAGCCGTGTGCCAGATGGCTTCGTTCGTGTAGACCTCGCTGAAGGTGCGCCAGTTCCGGGGTTTACCTGCTGCGAAAGCTTCCTCGGACAGCTTCTCGAACAGGCTCTGGTTGAACGGATGTACCACGACCGGCAGGCCGGTTTCGGCGATGGCTCGAAATGCGGTCAACAGCTCCCCGTGGTCGTTGATAGCGAGGCGTGGATCATGTGGATATGCGCCAGAGACCTGAAAGATCTTGAATCCAGTAGCTCCGGCCGCCGCCAACCTGGGAATTTCAGCGAGGTTCGTGCCAGCGCACCAGTGGCCCCAGTCAACTATGGACTTGCCAGCTACGTCCGCTCGCTTCGCTTCGAACAGCTCGGCGGTGTCGGTTGGCGGCTCAACATTCGGCATGTCAAAAATAGCCGTCACACCGCCGACCGCCGCCGCCTGAGATGCGGTATGGAAGTCTTCCTTATGCGTGTAGCCAGGGTCTCTCGTATGGGAGTGGGTATCGATCATGCCGGGAAGGACAACCTTCCCGGACGCGTCGATTGTCTCGCTCGCATCAACTAGCTCACCCGGGCGGATGATGCCAACTATTTGTTCTTCGTCGACCAGCACGTTACCGGGCACCAGGACTCCGCCCTGGTAGACCCGGCCTCCGGCGATGACAGCCGAATACCTGGGCATAGAGATTTCTCCTTACATATCGACATCAGCCTGGGTCATGCTCTCTTTGGAGCGGCCGGCCTCTTGGGGACTTGTCCAGGGATCACCATCTCACCGAAGTTTCGGCATGATCTCTTCTGAGAAGGCGGCGAGCTGGTCGAACAGGTGGGGCAAATCCCTGTAGATGAACTTCAGCTCAAAGAACGTGCACCCCGACTCAACGTACTTGTGCATCTGAGCGGCGACATCGGCGGGTGATCCGATCAGAGAGGAGTTCCAGATTTCCTGCAAGGTGTCGGCTGAGCCCGCGCTCTCAGCGAATCCTCCGGTGGTTCCGGCATAACCTTCCTCGAAGGCCAGAAGTGTCGGTGTCGCCTCCTTGCGAGCCCGCTCGGTAGTCTCGGCAAGGTAGATCTGAATCTCGGTGCCTACTTCGAAGTCCTGAGGATTGCGTCCCCGCTGCTCCAGGCGGCGATGGACTTCCGCAATAGCCCTCGGGAACTGCTCTGGGGAGATCCAGAAGGAGAGCCAACCATCCGCGTAGTCGGCGATCATCTCGAGGGATTTGTCGGCTTGCCCTCCTATCCATATCGGCGGGTGCGGTTGCTGTACCGGCTTCGGATAGATGGTGGCATCGTCGAACTTGGCGTAAGTTCCGTGGAGTGATGGTGAGTCCTCCGACCAGATTCGCTGCATCGCCTCGAGGTATTCGCGCGTGCGTGCAACTTTGTCGGCGCGCGAGATTCCCAGCACCTCGAAGTCGACGTTCTGTGTGCTCTTAGCGGCGCCCTGCCCGACGCCTAGGATCAGCCTGCCCTTGCTGAGGGCGTCTATCGTCGCCAGTTGCTTCGCGGTTACGACGGGCTCGCGATACGGCAACACGAGGACGCCGAGCCCGAGCTTGATTGTGCTCGTGACACCAGCTAGGAAAGCAAGGTTCGATATCGATTCGTAGAACATCGGCGGGTAGTCCGGTCCCGCCGCATTGACGGCTTCCCGAGATCCGCAGGAGATGTGAATCCGATCGAGAGCCTTGGTCCAGATGATGTAGTCGTGAACCCAAAGTGAGTCAAATCCTCGCCGCTCCGCCTCCTGCGCGGCATCGCGCATATTGTCGGGCCCCGCGAGGGCGCCCGCGCACGGTATCCGTACGCCAAATGAGGGCTTCATGTCCGGTCTCCTTGCTCCCGCGATCCCCCGGAGGGGTGGCGGCCGTCAGCACGGATGACCGCCACCGCCTCCATTTCCACAAGTTGCCTTGGGTCATACAGTCGTGTTACTTCGACGAACGTCGACGCCGGCCACACGACGCCGAACGACTCGCGGAATACCTCTTCGACCGCCGGCCACGACTGGATGTCCCGCGTATACGTCCGGACGCGGACCACATCGTCGAGCGAAAGCGAGCGCTCGGCGAGAATGACGGCGAGTTGCTTGAGGATCTGGCGCATCTGCCCGCCGACGTCGCCGTCGGACACGATCGTGCCGTCCGAGTCGCGCGACGTCAGGCCGGAGACCAGCAGCATCCCTGCGCCCGGCGGGACCTCTACCGCTTGAGAGAAGCCGTCGACCGGAACCAGGTACAGGTTGCTGTTGACGGCCGTTCTCGCCACGAACGAACACCTCCTTCGTCACCCGCGCAGAGATTTGCGCGAGGCCTCAGTTGCTATTTGGCCGGCAGGTACTGGTTGGTGAAATAGGCGTCCGGGGTCTGCTCGTTGGTGAGGCCGCCGAACTGGTGCAGGATGTCGAGCATCGGCTTCCACTCGGCAGCGGTCGACGGTCCGTACTGGGTGGCGCCAGTGCCTGCCAGCGGCATGGTGGAGTTGCACTCGTACTGCAGTCGCACCTGATTGAGCTGGCGGTCCGAGGCCTTCTTGTTCAGCTCGGGGTGCTCTTTGACATAGAAGGCCATGGCTGCGGGGACGTTGGCGCAGACGGCCTTCCACCCGCGGAGCGAGGCTGCGATGAACGCCTTGACGACGCCGGGATGCGCCTTGGCGTATGCCTCGTTCACCACGAGGCCCTGGGACAGCGTGTGTATGCCGTCTTGCGACCAGGCAATCGGCTGGCCGATGTCAGGGTTGGCATCCCGTGCGATGTCGAGACCGATGCCGTAGTAGTCGGCCATGCAATCTGCGCGGTGCTGGATGAACAATGTGAATTTGTCAGCGAAGGTGGCACTTACGACCCGCACTTGTGATGGGTTGACGCCATTCGCCTTGAGGTAGGCAGGCCATAGCTGCGCAACGGATTCAGATGGGATCAAGACCACGGAGTGCCCGACTAGATCCTTCGGGCTCTGGAAGTGCACGTTCTTGAAACACTCAGTCCCGAAGGGCGTCTGGCGGGTCAGGACGGCCGCGACTTTGATAGGCACACCCTTGCTGATGGCAAGCGCGGCGGTCCCGAGGTCGCCCCAGCCGAACTGGGACTTGCCGGTACCGACCAGCGTCATAGTCGTCCCCGAGCCTTGGCCTTGGATGATCTGAACGTTTAGTCCGGCATCCTTGTAGTAGCCCTTCGCGGCCGCCCACAAGTATGGAATGTGATCAGGCACCCAGGAAAAGTCGAGCTGCAGGCTAACGTTCGTCGTGGATCCGGATCCCTGCGTCCCCCCTCCTCCGCCGCCGGACGAGCATCCCGCTGCGACCAGCGCAAGCCCTACCGAGGCAACGGCGACACCGCGCCTCCCTTTCCCCACCCATTTCATCTTGTCCTCCCTTCTGCCTCTTCCGAGGGCAGGCCGGTAAGCCGGCCTCTAAGCAGCGCCCGTTGCGCTGACATGTTGCTCGCGTACTGAGGGATGCCATTTGACGACAGCCCGTTCGGCGAAGTCGATGACGCCGTACAAGACGACGCCCATCACCACCAGTACAAAGATCGCCGCAAAAACCAGGGCGGTATCCAGTTGCCCGCTGGCGACGGTGAGGAGATATCCGAGGCCCCTGTCTGCACCTACGAACTCGCCGACGATCGAGCCGATTACTGACAAGGTGATGCCGACCTTCAGGCCACCGAAGATGCTCGGCAGCGCGTATGGAAACCGGAACCGCCAGAAGACTTGAGAGCGGGACGAGCCCATCGATCTGGCGAGGTCGAGCATCTCCACGGGCACAGAACGCAGTCCGACTGCCGACTCGATGACAATGGGGAAGAAGGCGATGAGGAAGGTGATCAGGATCTTGGGAAGCAAGCCGAGCCCGAACCACACGAGGAACAGCGGAGCTATGGCAACCTTGGGGACAACCTGCGACGTGACGAGCAACGGGTAGATGGCCTTCTCGATAGGACGGGAGGCCACGATCAGCACCGCGAGCCCGAGACCGACCGGGACACTCAGCGCGAACCCACCGAGGGTTTCGATCAGCGTGGGAATCGACTGGCTAAGCAACTCCCCCCTGTCGTCGAGCAGGGTCGTAACGACCGTCGTCGGCGCCGGCAGCAAGTAACCAGGCACATGGAAGACCACCACGGCTGCCTGCCAGAGCATGAGGAGGACCAGCAGGACTGCGGACGGGATGAGAGCCGCGGCGACTCTGGCACCGCGCCTGCGCTTGCTAGAGGCAGTTCTGCTTAGGGAATCGTCTTGCTCCGCCGAGCGCTCGATGGCTGTCGGCCTAGTCATGACCGCCTCCCTTCTTCAGGCGGAACATCCGGCGTATTTCGCGCACGTGATGCGCGAACTCGCGAGAGGTCATGGTGTCCTCATCGCGTGGCCTGGGCAGGTCGACCGGGACGATCGCGTCGACTTGCCCAGGCCGGTGGGTCATCACGACCACCCGATCCGACAGGAACACGGCCTCCGGAATGCTGTGGGTGATGAAGACCACGGTCTTGCGCTCGCTCATCCAGAGGGCCTGGAGATCCTCCTGCATCTGCTCGCGAGTCAGCGCGTCGAGAGCACCGAACGGCTCATCCATGAGGAGGATCCGCGGGTCGTGGACGAGGGCGCGGCAGATCGAGACGCGCTGACGCATGCCGCCTGAGAGTTCGTAGGGGTACCGCTGCTCGAATCCCTGAAGACCCACCGAGTGAAGCAGCTGTAGCGCCTTGTCACGATAATTCTCGATGGGAAGCTTGCGGATGGTCGCTTGCAGCAGCACATTGTCGAGCGCATTCCGCCAGTCGAGTAGGACGTCCGACTGGAAGACGATGCCGACGTCGGTCTGGGGTGCGGTGACAGGTGTCTCGTCGATGAACACTGCGCCCGAGCTGACGGGCCGGAGTCCCGCGATGATCATCATCAGGGTGCTCTTGCCGCAGCCGCTCGGGCCGAGAATCGAGATGAATTCTCTGTCCTGGACGGCGAAGGTGGCATCGGAGATCGCGAGCACCGCTCCGTCCGCAGTCGGATAGCTCTTGCGAACCCCCTCGAGCCGGATGACTGGACCGCCGTGGGCATTGCGGTGCCGTGGCGCGTCGAAGTTTCTCAGGACCATGCAGCACGCCCCTGGGGCTCATACGCCTCCGACTCGTGCCGGGCGGCGATAACCTGCTTCACGGCCAGAATAATCCCGGCATAACCCGTGCATCTGCACAAATTACCTGCCAGGCGCTCCCTGAGCTCGCCGGTAGACATCCCGGCAGATGCCGGGTCCTCGATGATCTCGACCGCGCTCACGATGAAGCCGGGAGTGCAGAACCCGCACTGCAGGCCATGATTTCTGCTGAACGCCTGCTGTACTCCGACGGCCCGGCCAGAGGCTGTGAGACCCTCGATCGTCTCGATCTCGGATCCTTCGCACTGGGCCGCCAGTAGCAGGCAAGATCTGACCGCCCTTCCGTCCAGGATGACCGTACAAGCACCGCAGACCCCGTGCTCGCACCCGACGTGGGTTCCGGTCAACCCGAGCTGGTGCCGAAGGAAGTCACTCAGGAGCAATCTGGCAGGAACTACTGCCTCCACGGGCGTCCCGTTGACGACGAGCCTCACTGAAACCACCTCGGCGGCCGCCGGGTCGGCGCTCATCTGCGGCTCCCGGCTCGAAGAGCCATCTGGCTGGCCCGAACGAGGCCGTCGCGGATGAGCTGCGCAGCGATCCTTCGGCGGTAGCTCTCGCTTCCTCGTATGTCGGCGCGGAAGGGCAGCGCTTCTGCTACTTCGCCTGCTCGCGCGAGTGCGTCCTCGCTGCAGACAGAGCCGATCAGGTTGCTCTCCAGGTCACCAAGCCGAACGGGCCGGGAGTCTGCGCCCGATAGGGCGACGGAGCACGACGTTATCTGTCCTGCAGCACCGACAGTCAGCACGACCGCCGCGGCCACGATCGCAAAGTCGCCGGAACGGTGAGTCACTTCGGCGAAAGACCATCCCGAACCAGGCAACAGCGCCGGGAAGCGGATCAGCTCCACTAGCTCGTCGGGGCCGAGCACCGTCTCCCATAGCCCGAGGAAGAAGTCGGAGCCGGCGATGATTCTAGTTCCTTTTCCAGATCGAGCAACCACCTCACCGTTCAACGCGACAAGCGCCAGCGGGAGCTCGGCGGCAGGGTCGGCGTGAGCTAGGCTCCCGCCGACCGTCCCGCGATTGCGGATCTGGGGGTGCCCGATATGGCCGGCAGCCGCAGCTAGCAGGGGGCAGGCGCGGGAAACGAGCGCGGAACGCTCCACGTCTCGCTGGCGGGTAAGCGCCCCGATCTCAATGGTGCCGTCAGTCCGCTGGCGGATGAAGGCTAGGGAGCTGGCTGGATTTATGTCGATCAGGACTGACGGGCGGGCCAGCCGGAAGTTCAGCAGCGGAATGAGGCTCTGGCCACCGGCCAGGAGTCTGGATTCGTCTCCGTGCATGGCGAGGAACCGTATAGCCTCATCGACAGTCGTGGCCCGGGCATAGGAAAACGCGGCAGGTTTCATTGTGAGCCCGCATTCTCAAGGGCGGGGACCTGTGTGGGCGCCATTCGGCGAATGGCACTCGCGATCCGAGCAGCAGTCATCGGTACCCGGCTGAGCGGCGTCCCGATCGCATCCTCCACCGCCGAGAGGACTGCCGCGTAGGTCGGCAGTATCCCGCCTTCTCCGGCCCCTTTGACGCCGAGGGGGTTGTGCGGGCTTGGTGTCTCGAGGTGGTAGATCGCGACTTCAGGGACCTCCGCACTAGTGGGCAGCAGGTAATCCATGAAGTTGCCGGTGAGAAGCTGCCCGCTCTCGTCGTAAGCGAGTTCTTCCAGAAGTGTCCCGGCGACGCCCTGCGCGATACCGCCCAGGACCTGACCCTCGACTATCTGCTGGTTCAGGACTCTTCCGGCGTCGTGCGCGACGACGTACCGGAGGAACCGCACCTGTCCGGTCACGGGCTCGATTTCAACTACGGCGACGTGGGCTCCGTTGGACACGTGCCAGGCTCCGGATCGGAACACGTGCTCCGCCTCGAGGGCGAGGCCGAGTTCGACAGCCGCCGAGTAAAGGTCACGCCACCGCAGCACATCAGTTCCCACATCGCCTGGAACGATCCCGTCCGCGACCGCGAACACATAACGCGGGTCGATCCCGGCTATGCTGGCAGCCGTCGCTTCAAGGCTGCCGCGCAGGGCCGTGGCGGCGCCCACGACAGCGTTGCCAGCCATGATTGTCGATCGGCTGGCGTAAGTTCCGACAGTGTCGACGATCTCTTCTGCCGCGCCCGCCACCATGACGGCTGTCGTCGGCACGCCGAGCGCATCGGCGGCGAGCTGGGCGAAGACAGTCTCGTGGCCCTGGCCCTGGGCGCTGACCCCAACACCTACCCGAAACGTACCGTCAGGCCTAAGAGCTACCCTGGCAGCCTCGTGTGGGCGTGTGATGGAGCATTCGATGTAGTTAGCGAGGCCCACCCCGACGAGCTTGCCCCCGGCTCGGAGCTCGCGCTGCCGGGCCCGCCATCCGTCGTAATCGGATTCGCGTAGGGCGATGTCCAGACACTGCCGGTAGTCTCCGCTGTCGTAGACGAGCCGCCCAGCTGGGGTGTCGAGGCCCGTATCGTGCGGCATAGCATCTGGCGCTATGAGGTTACGGCGCCGTACTTCCGCGGGATCCATCCCGAGGGCGCGAGCCAGGGCGTCCATCGCCCGTTCAATGACGAAAACGCCTTGCGGGCGCCCCGCCCCCCTGTATGGCGCAGAAGGTATCTTATTTGTATAGACGGCGCGGCAGCTGAATTCGACGTTGGGGATGCCGTAGGGCCCGACCACGTGATCGGCTGTGTTCTGGCAGACCGCGAAGCCGTAGGGACTATAGGCGCCGAGGTCGTGGAGCAGGCGGACCCGCAGGGCAATCAATCGACCATCTGGCTCGGCACCGACTTCGACCTCGAATACCTGTACGTGTTCGGGATAGGTAGCGAGGAAGTTTTCTGCCCGGTCTTCGGTCCATCGCACTGGCCGCTGATACCGAACGGCCGCCATCGTGATCAGGAGATCCTCGGCGTAGAGGTATGCCTTGGACCCGAACGAGCCACCTATGTCGGGGACGTGCAGGTGGACAGCGTCAAGAGGCAACGAGAGATAATCTGCAAGCAGGATCCGGATTCCTCGAGGCCGTTGCGTGCTGGCCCATACTCGGACGCCGTCGGCTTCGGGCACAGCGGCGATGCCGCGTGCTTCGAGAGCCTGTGCGCTTCCGCGCTCGATAGAACAGCTAAATGTGACCAGGCGGGGCGCCGCCGCGAACGCCACATCAAGGTTGCCGGTGCGCTGTGTGAACGACCCGGCCAGGTTGTCCGTCATCCACTCGTGGACCGTACCCGCGGCGCCCGCCTCGGCCGACGAGGCGTCGATGACAGCAGGGAGTTCCTCATAGTCGACGACGATTACCTCGAGCGCGTCCTCGGCAAGATACCTGTTCTCGGCCAGCACCATCGCCACCGGTTCCCCTGAGTACCGGACCATCGTTCCGGCAAGAATCTGGGGCGACGCAGGGTTCTTTAGCCCGGCGTGGTCCCGCATGACGGGCAGACTGCGATCGAATCCGAGAGTTGCCGACGTCACCACGGCTGCGACGCCGGGCATGTCTTCTGCAGCAGACACATCTATCGACTTGATGCGCGCACACGCGAACGGACTCCGCAAGAATGCCGCCTCAAGCGCGCCCGGCAGAACCAGATCATCGATATATAGGCCATGTCCGGTTAGCAGCCGATCGTCTTCAGCTCGCATGAGAATCCGATCAAAACGAGAGGGGACCGTCAGGGCCGCGACGATGCGACGGTCTCAGCTGCAAGTGAGTTGAATCGGTGTGGTCCCCGCTCGTCGCGAATCGTGTAGGTAGTGTCGTCTGAAAGGTCGCGGCCAAGCATGAACGGACCGCCCTGCCAGGAACCGCTCTTCATTCCGAGATGCACCCTCTCGACAATGAGGTGATCCTCCTCGCCGACTTCGGCGATGAAGTCCCATTGGGCATCCCGGACTTCGCCGGGGACGTCGGCCGACCACCATCGGATCGTCTCCCACTTGCAGCGGTCAGGCCCCAGGGGCACCCATCTCGCGAAGTTGAAGCTATTAGCAGGCCCCGGCCACAGCGATACCGAATTACTGGGGAAGATCCAATGAAACATTGCGAGATCTGACCCGTCATTTCCATACGCGGTAGCTGCGACAAGGTCGCTCATCTTGCCTTCGGCCTGCTGGCCCGCGAGATCGTCGCGCAAGGTCGTACCCTGCACGATGCATGCGCCCTTTAGCGCGATTTGCCAGCGTGGAAGGTCAACCGTGGCTTTAAAGCCAGGGTGCACTGTTGGGCAGTGGTAGCACTCGAGAGCGTTCTCAACGGCGATCTTCCAGTTGCACTCCAACGTTCCCTCATAACGCAAGGCGTTTCCTTGTTCGGCGACACCGAGCAGGTCGATCCCGTACTGGTCGACGATCTCGGGAAGACCTCCCAAGTGGTCGGCGAGAGGGCTGGCCTCAGGGTCTGGGTTCAGAAAGACGAATGGCCCCCACGTATCAACACTTGCCGCACGAAGTCCGTAACGCCCGACATCAACCTCGCTCATGTCCTTGAGCCCGGGGACACCCCTGAGCTTGCCGTCGAGGTCGAAGGTCCATGCGTGGTACGGGCAGCGGATGCGCTCGGAGCATCCTCGGCCGTCGAGCAGCATTGAGCCGCGGTGAGGGCACACGTTTGCGAAGGCGCGAAGCCTGCCATCATTCCCGCGAACTACGACGAAGGTCCTGAACTCATCGACCGCCGTCACGAAGTACTCGCCAGGTCGGGCCACGTCGGTGGTGGCGCCGACAAGCTGCCACAGGCGCCCGAATATCGCCTCCCGCTCCAGCTCGTGCACGGCCGGATCCGTGTACCAGGCCGCGGTAGGCGTGAAGCCCTCAGCCAGTCGGTCGACAACCTCATCGACGACCGAACGTCCTCGCTCGAGATCCTGCGTGCTTTGCATTGCGACGACCTCCTCGTGCCGCACGTGCGATCCGCGTCGCCCGGTGTAACTGGCGTCACGACCAGCCGTCGCCGTTCTCAGTCCGGCGCCGTGCGACAAAACGTACGCTTCAAAGTCTGATAGTGTCAATAGCGATATGCTATTATCAATATTGATCATTTATGATCGCTGATCGGTCAGGGTTCAGCGGTCGAGTCGGGCCTAACCGTCAGCGCCGCCAGGGCAGAACACCTGGGGAGGGGGTGGACAAGTGGCAGCGGACGAGGAGCAGGGCAGCGCGCGCAGCCTCCATCGAGCACTCGAGATGCTCAACTTGTTCGCAGAGGTGAAGCCTGACTGGAAGGTCACCGAGATGGCAGAGCAACTCGGGGTCCCGCCAGCGTCTGCCTACCGGATCGTTCGGGTTCTCGAACGCTTTGGCTACCTGGACCGGCAGCGGCCTGGCGGATCGCTACGACTCGGACTGCCGCTTCTGCGACTGGGGTCGATCGTCCTCGCCCGCCTCGACATTCGCGAGGTTGCCCGTCCGATCATGCGGCAGCTATCGGCCGATCTCGGTGAAACCGCGCTGCTGATGGTTCCGTTCTCGCATGCCGCGGTCTGCATTGAGAACGTCGAAGGGACTTACCCCATCCGTCCTCGATCCATCAGCATCGGTGAGCAGATGCCGTACAACGCCGGCGCAGTTCCGCTCGCGATCTTTGCCTTCCTCCCCCATGAGGACCAAGAGGAAGTTCTCAGGTCACCGCTCCCCAAGATCGCTCCAGGCACCCTGAGCGAGGCTGCGCAACTTCGAGAGCGCTGCAAGCGCATACGCGCGACCGGAATCTCCTATTCACAAGGCGAGGTAGTGCCCGGAACGGCTGCCATCGCGTCCCCTGTCTTTGCCAGCGGCGATGGCGATGTGGCCGCGTCGATTGGGCTCACAGGACTGACGGAGCGAATCGTCGGTTTCGACGACGCGATCCGATCGGCTGCTAGGGAACTCACTGGTCGCCTCGGAGGTGACCCTGCCAGGATCCCGGACGGGTCGCTCACAACCTGAAGCACAGCGGCCGGGCGGCCGAGGGCGATGCGGCCGCCCGGCTGTCTGCTGAATGCCGGATGTGAGATTAGCGGTCGCCGAATGGCCGCGCCGAGACCGGACCGCGCCGCATCGACAAGGCGTCGCAGAGCTCCGCTGGCGTCATTGCAGCATGGCAGACTGGCATGTAGCGCGACCACCGTTCCTTGCATGGGCTGCATTCCGGTTCTTGACGATCCCGAGCACTGCGCGATTTGACGTGCTTCCCATTGCCTCGCGGCCGCGCGGCCGCCTGTCGAGTCCGGAGGAGACGCACCGCGGCAATTCGGGCAATAGACCGGCCCATTGCGCGGCCGAATGGCACAGTTTCGGAGCGACCAGCTGCGCGCTGGCAACCACCCGGTCGGCGTAGCGGGGCAGTTCCTGCGCGTCTGCGGGGTCAATGGGCGAACAAGCGGTCGAAGAGGTCGGCCCGCCATAGTGGCCGGTCCGCGGTTACTAGCTGGGCCGCGGACTCACTGCCCCGGTGTGGACGCAAGACCAGTTCCCTGACCTCGATTCGGGCTCCATGCTCCATGGAGGCGTCAGCGAGGTCGATTTCGAACCAATGCCGCACGAGAATCGCACAGCGTGAAAAGGCGAACATGTGCAGCACGCTGCCTCCGCGATGTTGGACGTCTTCCGATCGCCGGCCGCACGGCGCCGCGCTTCCGTGGAATGTCAGTGTCAGCCTAGGCGGAGGTTCGCGGCTGCTCGCCGCGGCCGACTTCTACCAGTCGCGGACCGAGCCGCGGCCGCACCGGCCGGCATCCGGAGCTGACGAGGCCGCCGACCAGTTGCGGGCCGAGGCCAGGGCCGGCCGGCTGGATGCCGAGGCGGCGGCCGCCATGCTCGCCGCCGCCGGGCACCGGGCCGGCCGCCGGCAGGCCAGGTGCGGCCGGGCGGCGGCCGGAGCCCTCGCAGCAACGGCCAGGCGGCAGCCGCCCTTCGCCGCTTATGCGTATCCCTGCCGGAGAGTACGTTTGCGGACAATGCGGATGATGAGCAGGATCACGGCGCCGAGGAAGCCCAGGATCATCAGCGGCACACCCGGGAGCACGATGCCGACAATCCCGTGCGCGATGCTCCCGCCGAACGCCAGGTCGGCACCAGTGGCCTGGGAACCCGTCGCGCTGATCGCGAACCTGCCCGGGCTGGTGACATGGAGCGTCAGGACCGCCCGCCCGTGGCGCGAATTGGCGTTGTAGGTAACCGTCGATCCGTACCGCGTCAGGCTCGACACGGATGCACCCTGCGATGCCGGCGTGACGTTGATGTGGAATGGCGGGATGTTCCCGCTCTGAGCACCCGGGCCCTCGTAGTAAATGGTGTAGCCGCCGCTGTGGCTCAGGTTGACCGTCCCGCCCGCCGGTATCGGCACTCGCTGCAGGCCATTGACCGTGCTGGACAGCGACACGATGCCGACGATCAGCCAGACCGCGCCCGCCACGAAGATCGCCACGGGCACCAGGTACCAGATCCGGCCCGGCCGCACCTGCTGCCGCGGGACCGGTCCCTGCTGCCGCGGGTACTGCCCCTGCGGCGGCTGGTACGGCCCCGGCTGCGGCTGCTCCGGGAACGGCCCCTGGCCAGCGGGCGGCGGCTGATATTCGCCTTCTGGCGGGTAACCAGTCATGGCTGCGGTTTCCCCCGCGTGGCCGTCGCTCAACCAGCGACAGAACGCTGTAAATAGCCGGGGGACGGGCACCGCGCCAATACCGAGACAGCCGAGCCATCACAGAGACCGCCGCCCGGACCTGCTCCGGCCCCGGCCCCGGGTGTCGATCACAGAGACCGCCGCCCGGACCTGCTCCGGCCCCGGCCCCGGGTGTCGATCACCGTGGCCGAGACCGGAGCGGGAGCCCGGGGCCCAGGGGGAGCCGGAGTCATTCTGGTCCGGTCTAACCGGCCGCTACGTCAGCAGCCGTCGTACGGCGCCCACGGCGACGTGCCGTCCTGCGCGTATAGCTTGTCGAACGCCGCCTTCTGCAGGGCCACCGACGACCCGCCGGCCGTGCCGGGGAAGCCGAGTGACGCCCACGTCGACGGCAGGATCCCGAACAGGCCCGCCGATGACGCGGTCGGGTTGTCGCCGCTCTCGCGCCACGCCACGCACTGCTCGAAGGCCGACATGCCGGAGGTCAGCGAGGCGGACGACGGAGCGGCCGGCTGCGCCGCCGGGGCGGCCGCGGCCTTGGCGTGCGCCCGATGGTGAGCCTTGGCCTGCGCGCCGTGGCGCGCGTGATCCCGGCCAGTAGAAACCGCCCGTGCCTTGCTGGCCTGCTTGTGAGCGCTGCCATCCGCCGCATGCCCGGCCTTGTGCTGCCCAGCCGGATGAAGCGGACGAACCGGATGAACCTCGCGCACATGATGAGCCGCGGCGTGAGCGCTCGGATGGCTGGTCGACGCCTGAACGGCCGCCCAGCTCGACACGGTCACGCCGGCCACAGCCACCGGCACAAGCGTTGCTGCTGCGATCTTCTTGATCTTCATCGGAGGGTAACCCTGCCCTGTCCGCCCTCAGCGCTTCGCGGCCGCCACGACCAGCGGTTACGGATGCCGCGACTAACAGTTATCGGGCGTGACGTCGCCGCCATGACCACGGGGGTGGCTCACGGGTGGTCATAGCTCAGATCGGGGGAATCGTGAGCACCCCCGATACAACTCCCCCAGCGCGGGCGGCGCTTCCGGTAAGCGTCCGAATATGATGCATGTCACTCATCGCACCAGCAGGGAATTGCCCTTGCCTGCAACGGTCTACAGGGGTAGCCGCGACTCCGCGCGCACGAGGAAGTCACCGACGACCTGCATGTATCGCGTGCGTTCCTCGATGAAGGCCAGATGCGAGCTGTTCTCGAAAATCACGAGGTCAGCGCCATCGATCCGCTCTGCCAGTACGCCCAGGTGCTCGGGCCGTGCTTCGTCGTGGCGGCCGCCGGTGACGAGCGTCGGCACGTCGATCTCGTGCAGCCGCGTGGTGACGTCCCAGTTGCGAAGGCGGCCGGTGACAGGACCGAATTCACTCGGGCCCCACATCGTCAGGTAGACATCGCCGCCCATCCCAGCGAAGGTTCGCTCGAGGCAGTCAGGCCAGGGATCCCGCCTGCACACATGTCTCCGGTAGAACTGCGTGACCGCCCACTGGTACTCCGGACATCCGAAGTAACCCGCTGCCTCGTGGCGATCGAGCACGTCCCGCACCGGCGCTTCGAGCTCCGCCCGGAGCTCTGCGCAGTCAGTGATCCAGCGCTCGACGCTCGGCGGCGAGCTGCTGAGCACCAGGCTGGCGAGGGCCGGCCTGCGGTCGAGCGTGTACTGCAATGCCAGCCAGCCTCCCCATGAATTGCCGAACAGGTGCGGGCGGTCAAGCCCGAGCTCCCGCTGGACCGTGGCCAGCTCCTCGACGAACCGGTCGACGGTCCACAGCGAGTCGTCCGGCGGCCTGTCCGACCGGCCGCATCCGAGCTGGTCGTAGAAGATCACAGGTCTCGTGACGGCCAGGTCTGCCAGCGGCTCCAGATAGTCGTGCGGCATCCCGGGACCGCCGTGCAAGCACAGCAACGGCGTTCCCGGACGGTCCGCGCCGACGATCCGGTACCAGACCCTGCCGCCAGGGACCTCGACATGACCCTCGGCGACCGATGAGCCGGAGGGGGCTGGCAGTTCGGTCGTGGCCATGGCCTACACCTCGGCCGAGAGCGAGATCGAGGCCAGTCGCCGGCGCCTGGTCCACCAGAGCGCCCAGAAGATGCCGATCACCGCCCAGGCGACCGAGAACCACACGATGCTGCTCCCGGTCTTGAACGGCAGCGAGATCTCGCTGACGAAGAAGGCCTTGTACAGGATGTACACGTCGATCACGATTCCGGCGACGGGTATGAATCCGTTGAGGAACCAGTTGAACCGGTCCCTGTGGTACCGCACGTGGTAGAGCAGGTTGGCGAGGTTCACGAAGATGTACAGGATGAGGACGAAGAAGACGAAGACTTCGCCCAGGTAGGCATACGCACTCGACGGGCCGCCCTGCCAGAGGCTGACGACGACCAGGAAGACCAGCGCGATGGCCAGCGTCGCGACCTCAGCCCGCCAGGGCGTCCGGAACCTGGGATGCAGGCCCTTGAAGTAGCCCGGCAGGAAGCCCTCCCTGGAAATCGCGTACGTGATCCGGCCGGCCGCGTACAGAGACGCGCCGAAACTCGCGAGCGCGGCCGTGAATCCGGTGATCGGGACCAGGACGGCCCAGCCGCCTATGTACGACCGTGTGATCGGCAGGACCGGCGTGATCTGGCCGGCGCTCACGTAACTCTCTACGGTGTGGACCGGCACCGAGATAGCGAATCCGTAGGACACGAGAGTCCAGAACAGGCCCGCGATCAGGGTCACAAGGATCGTGGCCAGCGGAATGAGCCGGCGCGGCGTGTGAGACTCCTCGGCGACGGGGGCCACGCTGTCTACTCCCGCGATCGACAGGAACGCGAAGATCGCGGCGAGGCTGAGCCCGGAGAATCCCGCGGTGGCAGCGCCCGGGTTGAACGGTGCGGCGCTGAAGTGCCCGAGGTGCCCGCCCTTGATGACGATCACGATGGCCACGGCCGCGACGAAGGCCGCCTCGAGCACCATCAGGATGCCGATCACCAGTGATGACAGCTTGATGTTGTTGTGGTTGAGGTAGCCGATGATGAGGACCGCTGCCACCCCGCCGGCGATGCCAGTCCACGTGGTCGCCGTCACGTGGAAGTAAGCCAGCAGCGCGTTGAAGAAGGTCCCGAAGGCCGGCGGGTAGAGCGCCGAGACGACGACGTACGTCGTGATCATGATCCAGCCCAGCCAGAGCCCTATGCCCGGGTGCGTCGACTCCCACAGCCACGTGTATCCGCTTCCGGCGGACGGCCGGCGGTTATTCAGCACCGCGAAGCTGATCGCGGTCGGCAGCACGGCGATCGTGATGAGGATGAACAGGAAAGGCATCACCGGGCCGCCCGAATCGGCCTCCATGAAGCCCATGTTCAGGTAGATGACCGGGGCCAGCGAGAAATAGGCCAGCCCGATGAAAGCCAGGCGCGGCAGATTCAGGCTATTGCGCCGGAGACCCTCGTGGCCGTTCTCAGTAACGACTTGCTGTGATGTGGGCTGCTGGTCCTCCACGAAACTGCCTCCCTTAACGCGAGTACATGCGAAGAAGACAAAGATTTTGAGCGTGAAATTGTCGCGGCTTACTCTGAGCTTTCGAAGATTTCCAGCGGCATGGTCATGCCGACATTCCAGACTCCGGAGTCGACGACCTCGATGATGCGGAGGTCCCCGCTGAGGCTGCACAGCAGATAGGCGTCGTCGGCCGTGAGGCCGCATTCCGCGGTCAGCCATTCGATCATCGCCCTGACGGCGATCCTGGAGCCCTCCATCAGGTCGGGCGAGATGCCCATCGTGGCCTGATAGCCGCCCGGCCTGATCGCCTTGCTCCCGGCGGGAACGCGGAACCGCGGCGCGCTGACCGACTGCTTGTGCAGCGTGAACCGCAGGCTGCCGCTCAGCGGTGCCTCCAGGGCGGTGACGGAGACCTCGCCGTCGCCCTGCGCCGCGTGCGGATCACCGCACGAGAACATCGCTCCCGGAACGTGGACCGGTACCCACAACGTCGATCCTGAGGTGAGGTGCCGGCTGTCGATGTTCCCGCAGCCCCGGTGCGGCGGGAACGGCGAGACGGTCCTCGGCTCTCCCGGATGGGTTCCGATCGTCCCGCAGAAAGGCGCGAGCGGAATCCGGATACCCGGAGCGAATTCCGCCTGCCCCTCTTTGAGTTCGAAGGTGCGCACGTAGCCGTGCGGGAAGTCGTCCGGCAGGAGGCCCATCTCGGGCAGGAAAGCGGCCCAGCCCCATGCGCCGTGGTGCAAGTCCAGGATGTCGACCTGCAAGGTGTCGCCGGGCTCGGCGCCATCGACCCAGACCGGGCCCGACAGGTTGTAGATGGTGTCGAAGTCGAAGCGAGTGTCCTCGTACGTGGCGCCCGGCCATACCTGACCGTCGCCCGCGACCATGATGTCGTAGTGCACGACATCGCCCGAGCCGACCGCGAGCACCGGCTGAAGATCCAGATCCCACTGATGGTGAATGACCTGCGGGTCGATTACGTGCTCGCGCGCCATGCCAACCTCCGGGGGTGCAACGCCGGAAGCAGCGACCGCCACCGGCTAGCGAGGTCGCCGATGTCTCTTATGAGCAGGATGACACACCTGGGCGGTATTGGCCATACCACGCTGGGCGTACAGCTTGCCGAATGCCGCGTTCTGCTCGGCCACGGAAGCCTGGCCAGCAGGTCGGGCCGCCGGCGCGGCAGATCAGCGCGGACCTCCTGGATGGATGGCACTTCCATCCGTATTTCGGCGGATGAAAGTGCCATCCATCCACGACCGGCGCCCTGCACGGTCGAGTGTGCAGGCCAGCCAGGCGCCCGGCCGGGAGCATGACAGAATTCTGATCGTGGTTACCCGTCCGGCCCGCCCTCGTCGTGCGACCGCGCGCGACGTCGCCGAGCGAGCGGGCCGCTCGCTGTCGACGGTCTCCCTGGTCATCAACGGCAAGGACCAGGGACGGGTGGCTGCCCAGACTCGGGAGCGGATTCTGGCCGCGGCCAGCGAACTCGGCTACCAGCTCAACACGACCGCGAGCGCGCTCGCGCGTGGAGAGCTCGACTCCATCGGGTTCGTGAGCCCGGACCCGACCAACCCGTTCTTCTCCATGGTGCTCGAAGGCCTGGCGCGCAAGCTCGACAGTGACCTGTCGGTGACCGTGCTCATGCCGCATGGCGGCGAGGACTACGACCTGAGCACCGTGCAGCGGGCACTGGCCGGCAACCTGGCGGGCCTGATCCTGGCCAGCCCGGGAAGCAGGCTGCTTGAAACGGTCGTCCCGACCTGCCCGACGGTGATTCTCGATTCCGACGGATCGGCCGGCTCCTTCCCGAGTATCGACCTGGATGTGCGGCACGCGGCCAGCGAGCTGGCCGATTACCTGCTCGCGCTCGGGCACCGGCGAGTTGCCTATATCGGCGTCAGCCGGGACAAGGCTTCGCTCCAGCATCGCCGGGACGGGCTGGAGACCGGGTTGCGTCGGCTCGGCGCTGAGCTGGCCGTCGACGACCTCGTCCTGGACGAGCTGACCATGGAAGCAGCCCGCCACGGCTTCCTGGCGAAATGGCCGGCCTGGAAGTCGGCGGGCGTGACCGCCGTCGTCTGCGGCGACGACCTGTACGCGTACGGCGTCATGAGCGCCTGCCGCACCCTGGGCGTGCCGATTCCCGGCGAGCTGTCGCTGGTGGGCTTCGATGACCTGCCGTACTCCGAGTTCACCGCCCCGTCGCTGACGACCGTGAACCTGTCGGCCAGGGAACTCGGCGAGACGGCGGCTGCACTGCTCCAGGACTACGTCACCACCGGCCGGCCACCGAAGAGCAGGGTGCTGAGAACGTCCCTGGTCGTCCGCGAGTCCACGGGCAGGCATTAGCCGAAGGGAAAGGTCTCGCTCAGCCGGGCGATGAAGGCCTGGAAGCCAGGGGACAGGTCGCCGAGCTCGACGGCGAACGACAGCGGCGTCACCGAGACGGAGCCAGCACGCAAGGCACCGATGTCGGTGCCGAGTGACCCGTCGGATTCGGGGATGACCTCGTCCGGCTCTCCGAACAGGTACATCCGGTACACGTCGCCGTCGGCCGGCCCGGTCTCGGCCGCCCTCGGGTAGTCACGTCGCCCCGCCCTGGTGAGCACGCTGGGGATGCCGGCAACGCTCCGGCGGGCGGGATAGTTGACGCTGAGCACCACAGGCTCCGCGGGCCGGGCTCCGATCACCGAGCGGGCGAGCGCGGCGCCGTGCGCGGCCGCGAAACTGAAGTCGTAGGCCAGCCCGGCGCCCTCCAGATCCTCCTGATAGTTGACCGAGAACGAGCCCGTCGGCGTCTGCTGCGACAGGCAGATCGCTGGCGTGCCGAGAATGGCGGCCTCCAGGCCCGCGCCTACCGTACCCGAGTAGGTGACGTCATCGGCGAGGTTCGCGCCGTGGTTGATGCCGCTGACGACGAGGTCGGCGGCGGCGGCCAGGCCGCCGAGCAGCCCGACGCGCACGCAGTCGGCCGGCGTGCCGTCACAGCGGTAGACCGGGTGCGGGCCAC
>Ga0307374_10004879_pt1 | contig 22086 bp, 20 predicted proteins | sample OX3MG_FD_202532 | JGI IMG/M metagenome (GOLD analysis project Ga0307374, IMG submission 202532) | Soil microbial communities from Risofladan, Vaasa, Finland - OX-3 | ecosystem: Environmental > Terrestrial > Soil > Coastal area > Acid sulfate soil | place: Finland: Risofladan, Vaasa | collected...
TGATTCCTCCCGTGCAGGTGCCGCTCGACACCGAGTGGGTGACGCACGTCAAGATCCAGAGCAAGCTGCTGACGGCCTTCTGGGGGCATCCGATGTACCTCGGCGCCACGGTGCTGCTGCCGAAGGGTTATGCCGCGCACCCGGCCGAGCGCTATCCGACGATCTTCGTGCAGGGGCACTTCGGGTTGAACCCGCCGTTCGGCTTCACGACCGAGCAGCGGCCGGAGACCGACGCGGCGCGCGCGCGCCGGATCTCGATGGGGCGGGAGACCGGCTATCAGTTCTACCAGGCCTGGAACTCCGACAACTTCCCGCGGATGATTGCGGTGACGTTCCAGCATCCCACACCGTACTTCGACGATTCGTACGCCGTGAACTCGGTCAACAACGGTCCGTACGGCGACGCGCTGATGACCGAGCTGATTCCGTACCTGGAGTCGCACTTCCGGATGCTGAACCGGCCGTACGCCCGGGTGCTGACGGGCGGTTCCACGGGCGGCTGGGAATCGCTGGCGCTGCAGCTCTATCACCCGGCGTTCTTCGGCGGCACGTGGACGCTCTATCCGGATCCGATCGATTTCCGGCGCTACATGCTGATCAACATCTACAAGGACGCGAACGCGTTCTACCCGCCGAATCCGACCGGCGCGTGGTACGTGCCCGAGCGGTTCTTCCGCCGCCGGAGCGACGGCCAGCCGGCGAACACGGTCCAGCAGCTCAGTCAGCTGGAGGCGACGCTCGGCAGCCACGGGCGATCGGGGCAGCAGCTCGAGATCTGGGAGGCGACCTACGGGCCGATCGGCGCGGACGGCTATCCGAAGCCGCTCTGGAACAAGAGGACCGGGGTGATCGACCACGGCGTCGCCGACTACATGAAGGCGCACGGCTACGATCTGCGGGCGTACGCGCAGGAGCACTGGCCGACGATCGGCCCCGATCTGGTCGGCAAGCTGCACCTGTTCGTCGGCGACATGGACAACTTCTATCTGAACCTCGCGGTCTACCTGTTCGAGGACTTCATGAAGTCGACGACGCATCCGTACTATGCCGGATCGTTCGCCTACGGCCGGCCGATGAAGGGACACGGCTGGCAGGGGATGACCAACGCCGATCTGATCCGGGAGATGGCGGCGCAGGTCCGCCGGAACGCGCCGGCCGGGGCGAGTACGGCCTGGCTGCATTGAAGTTTTTCTTCAATCGGGGCTCCGCCCCGAACCCCGGCTCGGTGCCCGGCGCGCGGCCCGCGTGCTAACATGGTTCTTTCGTCGACTTCCAGAACGTCCCGGCTGTCGGGGGGGATCCCTCCGGGAGGCGCGTCCGCGCCCCTGATCCACCCGCCGGGCGAGGAACCAGAGCCGATGGCGCACGACTGGATCGCGGTGCGCGGCGCCCGCGTCCACAACCTGAAGAACATCGACGTCGACATTCCCCGGAACCGGCTGGTGGTCATCACCGGGCTGTCGGGCTCCGGGAAATCCTCGCTGGCCTTCGACACCATCTACGCCGAGGGCCAGCGGCGCTACGTCGAGTCGCTCTCGGCCTACGCGCGGCAGTTCCTGGAACAGATGGAGAAGCCGGACGTCGACCTCATCGACGGCCTGTCCCCGGCGATCTCCATCGAGCAGAAGACCACCGGGTCGAACCCGCGGTCGACGGTCGGCACGGTCACCGAGATCTACGATTACCTGCGGCTGCTGTTCGCCAACATCGGCGTGCCGCACTGCCCGCAGTGCGGCCGCGAAATCTCGTCGCAGTCGCTCGAGCGGATCGTGGACATGGTGATGGTCTATCCGCAGGACGAGCGCATCAACGTGCTGGCGCCGATCGTGCGCGGGCGGAAGGGCGAGTTCAAGAAGGAGCTGCAGGCGCTGCGAACCCGGGGGTTCACGAAGGCGAGGATCGACGGGTTGTTCCGCTCGCTGGACGAGGACATCCGGCTGGATCGGCGGCGCAACCACACGATCGACGTGGTCGTCGACCGGCTCATCGTGCGGGGCGGCATCGAGCGGCGGCTGACGGACTCGGTCGAGGCCGCGCTCGGGCTGGCCGATGACATCGTCGTCATCAACAGCTTCGACGGCGGAGACCGGCTCTTCTCGCGCCGGCTCGCCTGCGTCCACTGCGGCATCAGCATGCCGGAGATGTCGCCGCGGGCGTTCTCGTTCAATTCGCCGCACGGCGCCTGTCCCGGCTGCCAGGGGCTGGGGGCGACCTACGATTTCGACCCCGCGCGGATCGTGCCGGACGAGACGAAGTCGCTGGCCGACGGCGCGATTGCCCCCTGGGCCGGCGGCGACCGCCGGTTCGTCCGGGAGGCGCTCGGCGGCCTCAGCCGGCAGTTCGGCATCGACCTGGCGACCCCGTTCGGCCGCCTGCCGCGCAAGCAGCGCGATCTGCTGCTGTACGGCCCGGGCGCCGCGGCCCGCGGCACCCGGAAGCATGTGCGCAAGGCGGAGCCCTTCGGGCGCGATTTCGAGGGCCTCGTGCCGAACCTGCGCCGGCGGTTCGAGGAGGGAAGCTGGGCCGAGCAGGAGGACCTGGAGCGGTACCGCGCGCTCCGGCCGTGTCCGACCTGCCACGGCGAGCGGCTGAAGACGCAGAGCCTCTCGGTGAAAGTGAAGGGGCGGACGATCGCGGACTACGTCAACCTGCCGGTGTCCGAGGCGCTGGTCGCGTTTCAGGCGTTCGAACTGACGGGGCGCGAAGCCATCATCGCCGACCGCATCCTGCGCGAAATCACCGAGCGGCTGCGGTTCCTGAACGACGTCGGCGTCGGGTATCTCACCCTCGGGCGCAGCGCGGTCACCCTGTCGGGTGGGGAAGGGCAGCGCATCCGGCTCGCCACGCAGATCGGGGCCAACCTGACCGGCGTGCTGTACGTGCTCGACGAACCGTCCATCGGCCTGCACCAGCGCGACAACCGGCAGCTGCTGGCGACACTGGCGCACCTCCGCGACCTCGGCAACACGGTGATCGTCGTCGAGCACGACGAGGAGACGATCCGGACGGCGGACTATCTGATCGACCTGGGGCCGGGCGCCGGTGAGCACGGCGGGCGCGTCATTTTCCAGGGGACGCCGGCCGAGCTGCTGAACGACGGCGCGGGGTCGCTCACGAGCGCGTACCTGCGCGGCGAGCGGGCGATCGAGGTGCCGCGCAGCCGCCGGCCGTCGCTCAAGGGCGACCTGGTGATCCGCGGCGCGCGCGCCAACAACCTGAAGGCGATCGACGTGACGATCCCGCTCGGCGTCCTGACGGCCGTGACCGGCGTGAGCGGGTCCGGAAAGTCGACGCTGGTCAACGACATCCTGTATCGATCGCTGGCGCGGACACTGTACGGCGCCGCCACCGAGCCGGGGCCGCACGATCGGATCGAAGGCATCGAGCTGATCGACAAGGTCATCGAGATCGACCAGTCGCCGATCGGGCGGACGCCCCGGTCCAACCCCGCGACCTACACGGGGCTGTTCACGTTCATCCGGGACCTGTTCGCGATGATGCCCGAGGCGAAGGCCCGCGGCTTCCGGCCCGGGCGCTTTTCGTTCAACGTCAAGGGCGGCCGCTGCGAGACGTGCCAGGGCGACGGCGTGATCGCCATCGAGATGCACTTCCTGCCGGACGTCTACGTGACGTGCGAGGAATGCAAGGGCCGGCGCTACAACCGCGAGACGCTCGACATCCGCTACCGGGGCAAGTCGATTGCCGACGTGCTCGATCTGACCGTCGACCAGGCGCTGCCGCTGCTCGAGAACTTTCCGCCGATCGCCAACAAGCTGCGGACGCTGCAGGACGTCGGGCTGGGCTACATCGAGCTGGGGCAGTCGGCGACGACGTTGAGCGGCGGCGAAGCGCAGCGCGTGAAGCTGGCCAAGGAGCTGTCGAAGCGGGGCACGGGCCGGACGCTGTACATCCTGGACGAGCCGACCACCGGCCTCCATTTCGAGGACACCCGGAAGCTGCTCGACGTCCTCCAGAAGCTGGTCGACCAGGGCAACACCGTCGTCGTGATCGAGCACAATCTGGACGTCATCAAGTCGGCGGACCACGTGGTCGATCTGGGGCCGGAGGGCGGGGAGGCCGGAGGGCGGGTGGTGGCCCAGGGGACTCCTGAAGAGGTGGCTCGGAGCCCCCGATCGAGCACGGGAGCGTTTCTGGGGGCCATGCTGGGGGTGTCGAGTGAAGCAGGAAGTCGGACGAGCCGATAACGACTATGGTAAGATTGGCGCGGCCAGGTCAAAATTGGCTCTGACGTCCGGCGACCGCACAGGGTCGACGACGGTCCGGTGCTTCTGGTTCATGCTGCCTAAGTGGTTGAATAAGAACAGGTTGTTCCTGAAGGCCCGGCGAGGGCCGACATGGGCATCCGCTTTGCTGTTCCACCATTCGCTGACTGACGCCCGTCAGCTGCAGAGAGGCTAATGGACGCACAGCGGACCCTTCGTCGGCCGATGTCGTGCGCTGGAATCGGTCTGCATTCCGGCAACAAGGTGACGCTCTCGCTGAAGCCGGCCCCGCCGGGTTTCGGGATTCGCTTCCGGCGGATCGACCTCGACGGCCACGAGATCCCGGCGACGGTCAACAACGTGGCGGAGATCCGCTACGCGACGGCGCTGGCGAGCGACCACGGGTCGGTCGAGACGGTCGAGCATCTGCTGGCCGCGCTCGTCAGCGTGGGGATCGACAACGTCATCGTCGAGTTGAACTACCCCGAAGTGCCGATCATGGACGGCAGCGCCGCGCCGTTCATCTACCTGATCCACGAAGCGGGCGTGAAGCGGCTCCCGGCGCCCCGCCGCTATCTGAAGGTCGTGCGGCCGATCTCGCTGTCGCGCGGCGACAAGCGGATCGCGCTGTACCCGTCGGATCACTTCAAGGTCACCTACAGCATCAGCTACGATCATCCGCTGCTGCGCCATCAGTCGCGGACGATCCGGGTCACCGAGGAGACGTTCATCGAGGACATCGCGCCGGCGCGGACGTTCACGTTCCTCAAGGAAGTGGAGATGCTGCGGCAGAACGGCCTCGCGCTCGGCGGGTCGCTCGAGAACGCCGTGGTGATCGGCGAGACCGGCGTGCTGAACAACGCGCTGCGCTTCGAGGACGAGTTCGTCCGGCACAAGATCCTGGACGCGATCGGCGACCTGGCGCTCGTGGGCCATCCGGTGATCGGGCACCTGGTGGCGCACCGGGGCGGCCACGCGCTGCACACCGCGTTTGCGGCGAAGGTGCTCGAGGAGACCGACTGCTGGCACCTGGTGGAGACGCCGGTCGATCAGGCGGCCGACGGGGTGCCGGTGGCGCTGCCCGTCAAGGCCAACTGAGCCCGCCATACCGCGTATACGAGGCACGAGGCCGCGTGGACTGATGTCCGCGCGGCCTCGTGGCGTTCAGGGCCGCGCGGGCGCGGTGCCGATCCTGCCGCACCCGATCAGGCGCGGGGCGGGCGCTGGAGCTGGAGCTTCCGCATGTAGGCCTCCAGCCGGTCGTTCTCGTACTTCACGGTATTGAGGAACAGGCTCTCCGCCAGGTACGACCGCCGCTCGTCCTCGCTCATCTGCTCGATCAGATGATGGATCTCCTTGATCATGTCCTCGAACGAACGCTCGAGTTCGTGGCGGGCCGTGACCTCCCGGTACAGGGTCTCCATGACGGCCAGCAGATCGCCGTCGAGCACGATGTCGGCGCCGGTGGTGGTCTTGATGGTTCGCATGACTAGCCCCCGAAGCTCCTGACGGCGCCCGGCTCGTCGTGGTGGATCTCCAGAAAATTCTGCGCGCCCGTGAGCGTCAGCATCGTCTCGACCCGCTTCTGGACGCCGGACAGCTTCAGGCGGCCACCCACCGCGGTCGCCTGGCGGTACAGATCCATCAGGCACCCGATCGTGGCGCTGTCGACGTAGGTGACCGTCGACAGGTCGATCAGGATCTGCCGGTGCCCCGTCGCCAGCAGGCGGGCGACGGTGGTGGCGAACTCCGACAGCAGGGGATACATCAGACGCGCCTCGCCCACCCGGATGATGGACACGCCGCCGCTCTCGTCGGTTGTCAGGTTCATCGACTCACTCCGATTCCTTGGCCTCGGTGGGGCCGGAGCCGTGGCTGGCGTCCAGGTCGCCCGTCGCGACGCGCAGGCGCCGGATCTGGCTGGCCAGCTCCCCCCGTCCCCGGTTGATGCGCGACTTGACCGTGCCTTCCGGCAGGGCCAGCCGTTCGGCGATCTCCTGATAGGAGAGCTCCTGGATGTCCCGCATGACGACCGCCGTCCGCAGCGTTTCCGGCAGCGCCTGGAGCGCCATGCGGAGCAGCGCCACACGGTCCTGCTGTTCGACCGCGGCGTACGGGCTGGTCTCGACCGACACCGGCGACAGCTCGGCGGCGTCCACCCCCCGATCGATCGTTTCGCGCTCCTTGCGGACGCTCCGGTAGTGGTCGATGCAGAGGTTCCGGCTGACGCTGATCAGCCAGGTCTGGAAGTTCGCCCGGCGATCGAAGGTGCCGAGCGAGCGGAAGACCTTCAGGAAGATGTCCTGCGTGAGGTCCTCGGCCTCGTCGTGCTTCCCGACGAACTTGTAGGCGACGTTGAAGACCTTGCGCCAGTACAGCCGGACGATGTCGTTCCACGCCGCCTGGTCGCCGTGGAGGCAGCGCTGAATCAGCGTGTCGACGGCGGTCGGCTGGGTGGCCGGCAAATCGGCAGACATGCCAGGGAAATTGGAACAGAACGGCGGGTGCGTCGCATCATAGCAAAGCGATTTTCGCGATGTCAAACGGGCGCCCGGTCGGGTAAGATGACAGCAACGCGGCGGCATGCGCCGCGTTCCATCCCCGGCGCCGCCCGCGGCCGCCCGAACTGATCGCGCTTGACCGGCTTCTACTGGGACGATTCCCGATTCGTCTGCGACGGCCTGCCGCTCGCATCCCTCGCGGCTCAGGCCGGTACGCCCCTGTACGTCTACAGCGCCGCCCTGATCAGGGCGAATTTCCGCGCCCTGGACGCCTCGTTCGGGCCGTACCCGCACGGGATCCATTACGCCCTGAAGGCGAACTCCTCGCTGGCGATCGTCCGGCTGCTCCGGGAGCTCGGCGCCGGCGCCGACGCCAACTCGGCCGGGGAAATCGAGGTCGCGCTCCGCGCCGGTTTCCTGCCCCCGCAGATCGTCTTCACCGGCGTCGGCAAGACGCGGGCGGAGCTGGAGCGGGCCATCACGCTCGGCGTGAAGGCCATCAACGCGGAGTCGGCCGGCGAGCTGGCGCGGATCGACGGCATGGCGCAGAGCCTGGGCGCACGGGCCCGCGTCGCGCTCCGCATCAATCCGGACATCGACGCCGGCACCCATCCCCACATTTCCACCGGCCTGCACGAGAACAAGTTCGGCGTGCCGGTCGACGAAGCGCTCGCCATGTTCCGCGCGCCCGACCGCTGGCGCCACCTGTCGCTCGTGGCCATCCACTCCCATCTCGGATCGCAGATGACCGAGACCGGGCCGATCGGCCGCGCGGCGGCGCTGGTCGCCGACGTGGCCCGGACGCTCGTCGACCACGGCGCCCGGCTCGAGTACGTCGACGTCGGCGGCGGGCTCGGCATCTCGTACGACGGCCGCCCGGTCCCGGGCCCGGCCGAGTACGCCGCGGCCCTCCTGCCGCCCCTGCGCGCCCTCGGTCTGCCGATCGTCCTCGAGCCCGGCCGCGCCATCGTCGGGCCGGCCGGCAGCCTGATGGCGACGGTGGTCGACGTGAAGACCCGGAACCACGGCCGCCGGTTCGCGGTGCTGGACACCGGGATGACGGAGCTGATCCGGCCGGCCCTGTACGGCGCGTATCACCGGATCGAGCCGCTCCGGGCCAAGGACGCCGCGCCGGTCGCCCACGAAATCGTCGGCCCGCTCTGCGAGAGCAGCGACGTCGTCGGCAGCGATCGGATGATGCCGCCGCTCGAGGTCGACGATCTCGTCGTCATCCGCGATACCGGCGCCTACGGCCTGGCCATGGCCTCGAACTACCTCCGGCGGCCGATGCCTGCGGAGGTGATGGTGGACGACGGCGGCTGGCGCCTCATCCGCCGCCGCCAGACGATCGACGATCTCCTCTCGCTGGAACAGTGACGGGCGGACGGACGATGGCAGGGGTGCTTCTTGCGTTCGAAGGGCTGGACCAGAGCGGCAAGCAGACGCAGGCCGGGCTGCTTCACGATCGTCTGACGGCGGCCGGCCATCGCATCCGCCTGCTGTCGTTCCCCGATTACGAGACCGCCATCGGCCGCGAGCTGCAGCAGGCGCTCCAGGGCGGCCGGCACTATGGGCCGGACGTGATGCAGCTGCTGTACGTCGCCAACCGCTACGAGCGGAAGCCGGACCTGCTCGCGGGCCTGGGGGCCGGGGAGATCCTGATCTGCGATCGCTACGTCGCCTCGAGCGTGGCCTACGGCGAGGCCCAGGGGCTCGACGCCGGCTGGCTGCTGGACATTCAGCGGTTCCTGCCGCCGCCGGACCTGACCATTCTGCTGGACATCGATCCGGCGACCGCCGTGCGGCGGAAGGCGGTCGGACGCGACCGCTACGAGCGCGACCTCGATCTGCTCGCGAGAGTCCGTCAGAGCTACCATCGGCTCGCCGCCGGGAACGGCTGGGTGCACCTCGACGGGGCGCGCGACCGGGAGGCGATCGCCGCCGAGATCTTCACGGCCGTCGCCCGACGACTCGGGCGGCCGTGAGCGCCCGGACCTCGCGGACCCCCGCCTCCTTGAGGGCTCGCGCGCAGGCGTCGAGCGTTGCCCCGGTCGTGCTCACATCATCGATCAGCACCACGCAGGCGCCGGCCAGCGGCGCCGGCCGCCCGACCCACGGGCCGATCCTCCACGGCGGCGGCCAGACCACCGCGAACGCTCCCCGCACGTTCTGATGCCGGCGGGCCGCCGGCAGTGCCACCTGTGACGGCGTAGCCCGGACCCGCCGAAGCACGGTCCGGACCGGCAGGCCGAGGCCGGCGGCGAGGTCGGCCGCCTGGTTGAATCCGCGCTGGCGCCGGCGCCGCCGGTGGAGCGGCACGGGGACGACACAGTCCGCGCCGGCCAGCACGTCTGCTCCCCGGTCCCGCATCAGTGCCGACAGGCGCCGGCCGATCGACCGGCGGCCGTCGTACTTGAACGCATGGATGATGTCGCGCAGCGCCCCCGCGTATTCGCCGACGGCGCGACCGCGGTCGACGTGGCGCGGCCGGCGGCGGCAGCGCGGGCAGAACGCGGCGGCCTGGCTGATCGTCCGCCAGGACGGCAGCGGGTCGCCGCACGCGTCGCACACAGGCGGGGTGATCGGCCGGATCGTCTGCCAGCAGGCCTCGCAGACAGGGCCGTCCGACGGCCGATCGAGCGGCCGCCGGCAGCAGGCACAGGCGGGCGCCAGCAGCACCGCCAGCAGGGCGTCACAGAGAAGACGAGGCCGCGGGCGCCGCGGGCCCGACCGCTCAACCACGGCAGCCGGCCGCCGGCGGCCGCCAGGACGGGACGAGGGCGGCCGTCAGGAACGGCTGGAGGCGCGGGAGGCGGGACGGGGCGCGGCGAGGGTCGGTTCGATCCGCTCGGCACTGCCCCAGAGGCGCTCGAGGCCATAGAAGGCCCGCGCCTCGCGGCTGAAGACGTGCACGATGAAGTCGAAGCAGTCGATCAGCACCCATTCCGACCGCTCGTAGCCCTCGATGTGGGACGGCCTGACCTTGGCGGCCTTGAGCTGCTCGGTCACGGCGTCGGCGATCGCCCGGATCTGCCGGGTACTCTGCCCTGAGGCGATCACGAAGTAGTCGGTGAAGCCGGCGGCCTTCCGCAGATCGAGGACGATGATGTCCTCGGCCTTCTTGTCCGCCGCCGCCTGCACCGCGAGCTGCACGTCCTTCGGCAGCCGGCCGGCCGGTCCGCTCGATCGAGGCGTTCGTGTCTTAGTCATGCAACCTGCCTGCCGGCCGGAGCGCGAGGTCGGCTGCCGTCGTGTAGAGGTGATGACGCCGGATGTGGGCCTCCACGCCCGGGGTGACGAGGCCGGACAGCGATTCGGAGGCCGCCGCGCGCGTGCGGATGGCCGTACCTGACACGTCCGGCGTCGCCGCATCGATCAGAAAAATCGCCGTGCCACCTCCCGCCGGCGGGTGGAGCGGTTCGCCCAGCGCGTCGATCATCCGGCCGGCGAGATCGGGAAGCCGCCGCCGGAGGTCCTCCACGGAACAGCCCGGCCGCGAAACGACCGCGAAGTGCGCCTGGTCGAGCAGCGCCGGGTAGTTCTTCCACGTCGCGATCTCGCCGAAGGCGTCGGCGCCGGTCAGGAAGTACAGCTGCCCGCGCGGGTGTCCCTGCTCGTGCAGTCGCGCCAGCGTGCGCGACGTGTACGACACGCCGCCGGCCGCCAGCTCCATGTCGGACACGAGGCAGCCGCTCTCGTCCGCGATGGCGATCGCCGCCATCGCGAAGCGATGATACGCCGAGGCGCCCGGCTCCGGCGTCCGGTGCGGCGGGGTGTGCGACGGGATGATGAGGATCCGATCCAGCTGCAGGGCGCGTCGCGCGGCCTCGGCCACCGCCAGGTGGCCGACATGGATCGGGTCGAACGTGCCGCCGAGGATGCCGAGGCGATGGCTCATTCGTCGTCATCCTCCAGGGAAACGGCCGGTTCCGGCGCCCGCTGGCGCTCGTCCGCCAGCCGGTGCCACACCGCCTCCAGCAGCGCACCGACCCCCTCGCCGGTCACGCCGGAGATCCGGAAGTAGGGCATCTCGAGCTCGCGAGCCCGCGCTTCCAGCCGGTCGGCGCGCGCCGGATCGTCCAGCGCGTCGATCTTGTTGGCCACGGCGAACTGCGGCTTGGCGGCCAGAGCCGGCTGGAACAGCGCCAGTTCCTGCCGGACCGTGTCGAAGTCGGCGACCGGATCGCGGCCGGACATGCCGGAGACGTCGACCAGGTGAACCAGGACCTTCGTCCGCTCGAGGTGCCGCAGGAACTGATGGCCGAGACCGTGGCCCGCATGCGCGCCTTCGATCAGGCCGGGCACGTCGGCGACGACGAAGCTGCGTTCCTCGTCCATCCGGACGACGCCGAGATTCGGCGTGAGCGTCGTGAACGGGTAGTCGGCAATCTTGGGCCGGGCCGCCGAAATCCTGGCGATCAGCGTGGACTTGCCGGCATTGGGGAAGCCGACGAGCCCGACGTCGGCCAGCAGCTTCAGCTGCAGGCGGAGCACCCTGGCTTCGCCCGGCTCGCCCGGCTCGACCCGTCTCGGGGCCCGGTTGGTGGAGGTCGCGAACCGGGCGTTGCCCCAGCCGCCGCGGCCGCCGCGGGCGACCAGGACGCGCTGGTCGGCTTCCGTCAGATCGGCCAGCGGGATCAGCGTGCCGTCCGCCTGCTTCTCGTAGACGAACGTGCCGGCCGGCACCTGGAGTTCCAGGTCGGCGCCCGTGCGGCCGGTGCGGTTCGACCCTTCGCCGTGCTGTCCGCGCGGCGCGTGAAATTCGGGATGGAAGCGGAAGTTGACGAGGGTGTTGAGATGAGGGCTGGCGACGATGAAGATCGAGCCGCCATGGCCGCCATCGCCGCCGCTCGGGCCGCCGCGCGGGACGAACTTCTCCCGGCGGAAGCTGAGGCAGCCTCGACCGCCGTGGCCGGCGGTCACTTCGATGTCCACCTCGTCGACGAACATTCTTGGACGGGGCTCCGCCCCGAACCCCGGCTCACTGCACTCGCTCGCCTCGCGCGGCTCGCTCCGTTCCGCTCGCGGGCGCGCGGTCCGCGCCGCCGGGCTGCGCCCGGTCCACTCGGGGACGCGCCTGGGAACCTGGCCGGATCCGCCTCGACGGCTCGCTGCGTACTGCGTCTGGAGTCCGGAGAACTACTCGACCGGCAGGACGCTGATCAGGCGCCCGTGCGCCCCGTGGTCTTCGAACCGGACGCGCCCCCCGATCTTGGCGAACAGTGTGTCGTCCTTGCCCAGACCGACGTTGAGGCCGGGCCGGAAGCGACGGCCGCGCTGGCGGACGAGGATCGATCCGCCGGTCACGATGTTGCCGTCGAACCGCTTGACACCCAGCCGCTGCGAGTTGGAGTCGCGGCCGTTGCGCGAACTGCCCTGCCCCTTCTTGTGTGCCATGACGCTACCTGCTTGCGCGCTTACGCGACAATGTCGGTGACCCGCACGCGGGTCAGGATCGAACGGTGTCCCTTGGTCCGGCGCATGCCCTTGCGGCGCTTCTTCTTGAAGACGCGGATCTTCGGGCCGCGCGCCTCGCCGTCGACCACGCCGGTCACCCGGGCGCTGGCGACGAACGGGGCGCCCGCGAGCACCTCGCCATCGTCCCGGCCGATCAGGAGAATTTCGTCGAACGTGACGGCGTCGCCGGCCTGCGAGCCGGGACGGTGGTCGATCGTGACGACCGCGCCGGGCTCGACCCGATGCTGCCGCCCGCCAGTCTGAATGATTGCAAACACGGGAGTCACTCCGTCTGCCGCGCTCCCGGAGGCCATGCGACGGGCCTCTCGGAGCCGCACAAAGGCGCTAGTGTAGCACGCAACAGGCTCAACTGTAAAGGCTTAGGGGTCAGGCTACTTCAGCAGGACCCGGGTGCCGCGGATCTTCTGGCTGCTCAGCGTATTGAGGAAGCTGGGCATGATGCGATCCATCAGCTCGAAATACGAGGAGAGCGCCGGCGTGTCCTGGCCCGTGTCGTAGAGCACCTCTTCCCGGAACGTCTCCGAGTAGAGAGTGGCGCCGGTGCGGCCGTCGATGAAGATGAATTTCGGACGCAGCACGAAGCCCTTGCGCTCCATGAACGTCCGGATCGGGACGACGGAGCGCTCGCCGAGCGAATTGTAGACTTCCTGCTCCCGCTGCACGAACCCGGACTGGTTCTGCGGCGTGAACAGGATCGTCCCGGTCACGATGAGCGGATCCTGGTACTCCTCGCCGAGCTGCTTCCAGTAGCTGGTGTTCGCAAACACGCGGTCGTATTGCGCCAGCTCCTGAGCGTTCTTGATCTTGACCGGCAGGGAGGTCGGCGCCTCCGACGTCTTGACGTCCTTCGAAGCGCCCGCCGGCGCGGCCGCGGCGGTCTGCTGGCGGGTGATGGCCGCCAGCGGCAGCGCGTCCGCCTCGACCACCTTCAGCTTCGACTTCAGCCGCAGCTGGCTGCGCAGCAGGCGGACGGTTTCCTCATTCGGGTCGATGTCGCTCCCGCCGCCCGACACGAAGCCGGCCACGAGGACGCGCTGGAATCCAGCGACGTCGAGCTTGGCCCTGATCGGCGTCTGGATCGGGATGTCGAAGGAGCTCGCCCCGCACGCCGTCAGCCCGAGCGCCAGCACCGCCGTGCTAATGAGGATGCCGAGTCGTCCGGTCATTGATTTCCTTGAACATCTCGTAGTTCTGACGGATCTGGTCGTTGCCGGGGTCCAGGCGGATCGCCTTCTCGTATGCCTCGCGCGCCTTGTCCGGCATTCCCTGGTGCTCGTAGGCGACCGCGAGATCGTTGTAGGCGGCCGCATAGGTGGGATCGAGCTTGACCGCTTTGTTCCACCGGAACATCGCTTCGTCCCAGAGACCGTCCTGCGCCGCCTTGATGCCGAACGCGACCTGCGCGCGCGCATCGCCGCGGGCGTTCGCGAACGCCGCCGTGGAACCGGCAACGAGCATGAGGGCAACGACGGCCACTCGAACAGTGCGCATAATGGAGATCGGTTTCACTATAAACATTCGCCCAAAGGGGGGCAAGCCGTTTCAGGCCGCCCCGGCTTCGCACTGGAAAAGCAAGCCATGTGCCACGGACCTCATCGGTGAATCGCCCTGGAATCGCCGCCTTTCGACGGGTGGGTGTCGTGAACGCATCGCGTCCGTTGCGGAAACAGGACACCGCTGCCTATAATCAAGGGTACTGAGGTCGGGTAGCCGCTGCAGCTTCACGGCAGGCGGCGGGGCTCGTCCTGGTGTGCCTGCGAGCCCTGCCGCGCCGTCCGGAGTCCGTCATGGACCTGCGCGACGCGGTGGCCCTCTCACTTCTTCCGGTCATCAGTTCAGGCATCAGTCGAACGCGCCTCGCGACCACCTTCCGCCGGGTGACGCAGGCCGGCGGCGGGACGTGCGCGTCGGCGCTCGCGGCCCTCACGCCCGGCGGAGCGGCGGCCCGGCCGGCGGTGGCTGAGCTGCTGGCGGCGGCGGAGCGGGCTCTGTCGGCTGCGGCGGCCGCGAAGCTCATCCCTGTGGTCTGCGGCCAGGCCGGATATCCGCCAGCCCTGGCGACCCTCGTGGACCCGCCGATCGTCCTATGGGTATGCGGGGAGGTGACCGCCCTCGGTCGGCCGGCGGTGGCGATCGTCGGATCGCGCGCCGCATCACCCTACGCGAAGGAGGTGGCGAGCCGGCTCGCCGAGGGGCTGGCCCGATGGGGTGTCGTCGTGGTCAGCGGCCTCGCCCGCGGCGTCGACTCGGCGGCCCACCGCGGGGCGCTGGAGACGGGGGACACGGTCGCCGTCCTGGGATCGGGCGCCGATGTGATCTATCCGGCCGAGCATGGCGGCCTGGCGGCTGACATCGTCCGTCGCGGCGCGATGGTCAGCGAACTGCCGCCCGGGACCCCGCCCCGGCCGCACCACTTTCCGCTGCGCAACCGGATCATCAGCGGCCTGTCGCTCGCGATCGTCGTCGTCGAGGCGTCCGAGCGAAGCGGTTCGCTCATTACGGCGGCGTGCGGCCTCGAACAGGGGCGCGAGGTGATGGCGGTTCCCGGGAACGTGCTGACCGGACGGAACCGGGGGGCGCACGCTCTTTTGCGGGATGGTGCAAAGATTGTCGAGACCGTGGACGATATTCTGGAAGAGTTGCCAGGATTCTGTCGTTTAACCAAAACCGGAGAGGACGGCGGTGGGCTGGCACCGGCCGCCGGTGACCGCGCGGAGATTCTGGCCTGTTTTTCGCCAGGGGAGCCGTGCGACCTGGACGAGATTGCCGGCCGCACAGGGTTCGATGCGGGGCGGATTCTCTCGTTCCTGGTCGAGCTGGAGGTGGACGGCCTCGTCCGCCGGGGTGACGGAGGCTGGTTCGTTCGGTCTGGACGAACGTGCTAACGTGGTAAACAGGCCGGGGTGACGAACCAGCGGCAGGCGTGAATTTCAAGACATGGCAAAAGCACTCGTCGTGGTGGAGTCGCCGGCGAAGGCGAAGACCATCAACAAATATCTGGGGCGCGACTACAAGGTCGTCGCGTCGATGGGGCACATCCGGGACCTGCCCAAGAGCAAGCTCGGGGTGAACATCGAAGAGGGATTCGTCGAGGACTACGAGGCGATTCCCGCCCGCCAGAAGGTGATCAAGGCGTTGAAGGACGCCGCCAAGGACGCGACCACCATCTATGTGGCGACCGACCCCGACCGCGAAGGGGAGGCGATCGGCTGGCACCTCATGGAGGAGCTGGCCGGCAAGAAGCGCACGTTCCGCCGCCTGATGTTCAACGAGATCACCAAGAAGGCGGTGCTGGAGGCGCTCAAGCATCCGGGCGACATCGACGAGCGGATGGTGGACGCGCAGCGGGCCCGGCGGGTGCTGGACCGGCTGGTCGGCTACCAGGTGAGCCCGCTGCTCTGGGACAAGGTGCGGCGGGGGCTGAGCGCCGGCCGCGTGCAATCGGTGGCGTTGAAGCTGGTCTGCGACCGCGAGCGGGAAATCGAGAAGTTCGTCTCCGAGGAGTACTGGCATCTGTTCGCCCGGCTGGCGGCGCAGGAGCCGCCGGAGTTCGAGGCGAAGCTCGTCAAGAAGGACGGCGAAACGGCGAAGGTCTCGAGCGAGGCCGAGGCCAAGGCGGTGCTGGCCGATCTCGACGGCGCCACGTTCGTGGTCGACGCGGTGGCGACGCGGGAGCGGAAGCGGAACGCCGCGCCGCCGTTCATCACGAGCAAGCTGCAGCAGCAGGCCCGGTTCCCCGTCAAGAAGACGATGATGCTGGCGCAGCAGCTCTACGAGGGGATCGAGCTGCCGGGAGAAGGGCTCGTCGGCCTCATCACCTACATGCGGACCGATTCGACGCGGGTGTCGGAGCAGGCGCTGGCGGAGGTGCGCGAGCACATCCGGACCGCCCACGGCGACGACTATCTGCCGGCCAAGCCGAACGTCTTCCGGACGAAGGCGAACGCCCAGGACGCGCACGAGGCGATCCGGCCGACGTCGATGGCGCACGATCCGGAGCGGGTGCGGTCGTATCTGACGGCGGATCAGTATTCGCTGTACCGCCTGATCTGGAACCGGTTCGTGGCGTCGCAGATGCCGCCGGCGACGTCCGACGAGACGACCGTCGACATCGCGGCCGGGGCCTACACCTTCCGCGTGAAGGGGTCGGTGCCGAAGTTCCCGGGCTGGCTGGCGGCCTACGGTCAGGGGACGGCCGTGGTCGAGGGGCAGCCGGCCGAATCGACGGCGGACGGCGACGAGGACGGCGTGTCCGGCGTGCTGCCGGCGCTCGCGAAGGGCGAGACGCTGGCGATGAAGGCGCTCCGGCCGGAGCAGAAGTTCACGCAGCCGCCCGCGCGATACAGCGAGGCGACGCTCGTCAAGGAGCTGGAGGAGAACGGCATCGGCCGGCCGTCGACGTACGCCTCGATTCTGGGGACGCTGCAGGACCGCAACTACGTGGAGAAGATCGAGGGCCGGTTCAAGCCGACGATGCTCGGCATGATGGTGCTCGATCTGCTGGCCCGGAGCTTCGACGACATCCTCGACGTGCAGTACACGGCGAAGATGGAGGAGTCCCTCGACGAGATCGAGGGAGGGCGGACCGACTACCGGACGACGCTGGCCAGCTTCTACGACAAGTTCCGGGCCGATCTCGATCGGGCGAAGGTCGAGATGGAGAACATCAAGGTCAAGGGGAAGCCGACCGACGAAATCTGCGAGAAGTGCGGCTCGCCGATGGTCATCAAGGTCGGCCAGTTCGGCCCGTTCCTCGCCTGCAGCGCGTATCCGGAGTGCACGAACACGCGCGAGCTGCAGAAGACCGAGCCGGTCGAAGGCGCGGGCGAGGAAGGCGGCGTCGAGCCGTGCGAGAACTGCGGCCGGCCGATGGTCGTCAAGCGCGGGCGGTTCGGCCAGTTCCTGGCCTGCTCGGGCTACCCGGAATGCAAGACGACGCGCAAACTGATCACGACCAAGGAAGGGCTGAAGGCGGCCCAGCCCGACCAGGTGCTCGACGAAAAATGTCCGCGTTGCGGCGCGAACCTCGTGCTCAAGCACGGGCGGTTCGGGGAGTTCACCGCCTGCAGCAACTATCCCGCGTGCAAGTACGTCAAGCTGAAGCCGACCGGCGTGAAGTGTCCCAAGGACGGCGGCGACATCGTGGAGCGCAAGTCGCGGCGGGGCAAGGTCTTCTTCGGCTGCGCCAACTACCCCGACTGCGACTTCACGCTCTGGAACCGGCCGGTGCCCGAGGCGTGTCCCTCGTGCGGCGCGCCGTTCCTCGTCGAGAAGATCACCAAGCGGCACGGCCGTCAGCTCCTCTGCCAGAACGAAGACTGCGACTACGTCCGGTCCGAAGAGCTGGCGACCGCGTGACGGCGGCGAGCCGGATCCCGTGTCCTCATCGATGATCCGCATCATCGGCGGCGGCCTGGCCGGGTCCGAGGCCGCCTGGCAGGCGGCCTCGCGCGGCGTCCCGGTGACGATCACCGAGATGCGGCCCGGGCGGCCGACCGCCGTCCACAAGACCGACCGGTTCGCCGAGCTCGTCTGCAGCAACTCCTTCCGGGGCGACAAGCTGGACAACGCCGTCGGGCTCCTCAAGGAGGAGATGCGCCGGCTCGGATCGCTCGTCATGCGGGCGGCCGACGCGAGCCGCGTGCCGGCCGGCGCGGCGCTGGCGGTCGACCGGACGGTCTTCTCCCGGCTCGTCACCGAGACGCTCGAGGCCCATCCGCTGATCACCGTCGAGCGGCGCGAAGTCACCGCCATCCCGCCGCCCGATCCCGGCTCGCCGGTCATCATCGCGACCGGGCCGCTCACGTCGGATGCGCTGTCGGCCGACGTCGCACGGTTCCTCGGGCGGGAGCATCTCGCGTTCTACGACGCGATCAGTCCGATCGTGCTGGCGGAGACGATCGACCGCACGAAGGTCTTCCGGGCCTCGCGGTGGGATCGCAGCCTGGGCCCCGCGCCGGCGGCGGCCGCGCACGCGCCGGCCGGCCCCGCCTGCAGCACGGACGACGGGCAGGGCGACTACCTGAACTGCCCGCTCGACGCCGGTCAGTACGCCCGGTTCTACGACGCCCTGACGCACGCGGAGTCGGCGACGGTCCACGATTTCGACGCGGCCCGTTTCTTCGAAGGCTGCCTGCCGATCGAGGTGCTCGCGCATCGCGGTCCCGACACGCTCCGCTTCGGGCCGATGAAGCCGGTGGGGCTGGTCGATCCCCGGACGGGCCGGACCCCGTACGCGGTCGTGCAGCTCCGTCAGGACAACCTGGCCGGCGATCACTTCAGCCTCGTCGGCTTCCAGACCCAGCTCAAGTGGGGGGAGCAGGCGCGCGTGCTGCGGCTCGTGCCGGGGCTGGAGGAGGCCGAGTTCGTCCGGTTCGGGATCGTGCACCGGAACACGTTCATCAACGGCCCGACGGTGCTCCACGAGACGTGGCAGACGCGGGCGCGCGCCGATCTGCTGTTCGCCGGCCAGGTCTCGGGCGTCGAAGGCTACGTCGAATCGGCCGCGTCGGGACTGCTGGCCGGCATCAACGCCGCGCGGCTGGCGCAGGGCCGGACGGCGGTGGCGCCTCCCCGGACGACGGCGCTGGGCGCGCTCGCGTACTACGTGTCGCACGCCGACCCGTCGACCTATCAGCCGACCAACATCACGTTCGGCATCATCCAGCCGTCGGCCGACCTGCCGCGGCAGCGGATGGCGCGGAAGCTGGCGACCTCCGGGCGCGCGCTCGACGATCTGTCGGCGTGGCTCGCGGCGGCGGACATCGCGCCGGGGCCCGCGCCGGCCGGCCTGAGCGCCGAGGTCGCGTCCTGACGGCCGTGGGCGGTCCGGTGAAGGCGCGGCTGCGGGCGTTCCTCGCGCATCTGGCGCTCAATCGCAACGCCTCGACCCACACGGTCCGCGCCTACGAGAGCGACCTCCAGCAGTTCCTCGCGTCGGCCGCCGCGCTGCGGCAGGTGCCGCGCGATGCGCTCGACGTGGCGTGGCTCGACCGCGAGGCGCTGCGCGCCTACCTCGCGGACCTGCATCGTCGCGGCGTGTCGCGCACGTCGGCGGCGCGCAAGCTGTCGGCCGTCCGGACGTTCCTCCGCTATCTGCGGCGCGAAGGGCTGCTGGACGAGGATCCGGGGGCGCTCGTGGGGACGCCGAAGCGGGACCAGAAGCTGCCGGCGCACCTGTCGATCGACGAGATGACCCGGCTGCTGGAGACGCCCGACACCGGGCATCCGCTGGGGCGGCGCGACCGGGCCATGCTGGAGCTGTTCTACGCCTCCGGCCTGCGTCTGAGCGAGCTGGTCGGCCTGGATCTGGAGGACGTGAACCTGTCGGGACGGCTGGTCCGCGTGCTCGGCAAGGGCGGCAAGGAACGGATCGTGCCGTTCAACGGCGCGACGGAGAGCGCCCTGCGCGCGTATCTGCCCGATCGGCAGCGGCTGACGCAGGAGGGTGCGCGGGCGGGCGCGCCGCGGCGCCGGCCCGCGGCGGCCGGCGCGGGCCGCCGCCGGCCGGGCGCCGGGCGGGGCGAGCCGGTGTTCGTCAACTATCGCGGCGACCGGCTGTCGGCCCGCAGCGTGCACCGGCTCGTGCATCGCTACGTCGTCGCGTGCAGCACGCGGACCGGCATCAGTCCGCACGCGCTGCGGCATTCGTTCGCGACGCACCTGCTGGAGCGCGGGGCCGATCTGCGGGCCATCCAGGAGCTGCTCGGCCACGCGCGGCTGAGCACGACGCAGCGGTACACCCACGTGACGGCGGCGCACCTGCTGGACGTGTACCGCCGGGCGCACCCGAGAGCGAAGGAGATCTCGGGGCGATGACTCCGGGGCGGTCCCCCTATCCCGCGACCGCCAGCTGCCGGCGGCCGCGCGGCAGGACGATGCCGAGCGTCTTGATCTTGTAGTTCATGACGCGCGGGCTGATCGCCAGCAGCTCTGCGGCGTCCTTCTGGACCCAGTTCGACATCTTCAGCGCTTCGACGAGGGCCGTCCTCTCGATCTCCTCGAGCGGAATACCGGTCGGCGGAATCTTGACGGCCGGCGTCCCCTCGCGCGATCCGGCGCCGGACGTCTCGCCCAGCCGCAGGTCGTTGACGCCGATGACCGTCCCTTCGGTCAGCAGGATGGCGCGCTCGACCGCGTTCTCCAGCTCGCGGATGTTGCCGGGCCAGTTGTAGCGCATCAGCATCTTCTGGGCGTCCGGCTCGATGCCGTCGACCTTCTTCTTCAGCTCGCCGCCGAAGCGCCGCATGAAGAAGGCGGCGAGGGGGACGATGTCCTCCTTGCGCTCGCGCAGCGGCGGCGTCTCGATCGACACGACGTTGAGGCGGTAGTAGAGGTCCTCGCGGAACTGCCCGGCCGCCACCATGGCCGGCAGATCCCGGTTCGTGGCGGCGATCAGTCGGACGTCGACGCGCAGCGTGCGCGTGCCGCCCAGCCGCTCGAACTCGTGCTCCTGGAGCACGCGCAGGATCTTGGCCTGCGTGCTCGGGCTCATGTCGCCGATCTCGTCCAGGAACAGGCTGCCGCCGTCGGCCTGCTCGAAGCGCCCGATCCGCTGCTTGTCGGCGCCGGTGAACGCCCCTTTCTCGTGCCCGAACAGCTCCGACTCGAGCAGGTTCTCCTGCAGCGCCGCGCAGTTGACCTTGACGAAGTTCCGGCTGCTGCGCAGCGAGTTGTGATGAATGGCGCCGGCGATGAGCTCCTTGCCGCTGCCGGTCTCGCCGCGGATCAGCACCGTCGTGTTGCTCTTGGCGACCTTCCGCACGATGCCCAGCACGTGCTGCAGCGCGGGGCTCGACCCGACGATGCGATCGAAGTCGTAGATGTCCTGCTGGGTGTGCCGCAGATAATCGAGCTCGTGGCGCAGCCGCCGGACCTCCAGCGCCTTCTCGATCTTCACTTCCATTTCCTCGATCTCGAACGGCTTCTGCACGAAGTCGAACGCCCCGATCTTCATCGCCTCCACGGCGGTCGACACCGAGCCGAACGCCGTCATCAGGATGACGGCCGTCGACGGGTGCAGCGTCTTCGTCGTCCGCAGGACGTCCAGCCCGTCGCTGCCGCCCATCTTCAGGTCGCTCAGCACCAGGTCGTAGTGCCCGTCGTGCAGCGCCTGGATGGCCGCGTTGCCGTTCGGGGCTTCGTCGACCTCGTGGCCCGCCTCGCTGAGCGCCCGGGCCAGCCCGCGGCGCAACGCGTCGTGATCGTCGGCAATGAGAATGCGGCCCATCGGACTGCCTTTCCTGCGGCTAGAGTTCCTCGGATGCGCCCGACAGCGGCAGCGTGACCCGGAACCGCGTCCCGCCCGCCGGAGGCGTGCTGACGTCGATCCGCCCGTCGTGGGCGTCGACGATCTTGCGGACGATGGCCAGGCCGAGGCCGGAGCCCTGCGGCTTGGTCGTGAAGAAGGGGTTGAAGATCCGATCCTTCAGGTCGGCCGGGACGCCCGGCCCGTCGTCGGCCACCTCGATGACCACCTCCGGCCGGACCGCCCGCACCTCGATCGGCACCGCCGCACCCGCCGCCGGCGCGACCGGCCGCGCGGAGAGGGTGATCGTCCCCTCGCCGTGCAGCGCCTCGAACGCGTTGATGAGCAGGTTCGTGAAGACCTGCACCAGCTGGTGCTCGTCGCCGCGCAGCTCCGGCAGATCCGGCGCCAGCTGCAGCGACACGTGCACGTCGCCGCGCCGCGCCTTGCTCTCCGCCATCGTCACCGCGTTGTGCAGCATGGCCGGAATCGACGCGTGCGCCACCTGCAGCCGGATCGGCCGGACGAATTCCAGCATCTCGATGACGATGACGTTCGCCAGCTTCGCTTCGTTGATGATGTCGGTGAGAATCGACTGCGCGTCGGGGCTCGCCGGAATCTGGCGCCGGAGCAGTCC
>Ga0307374_10004880_pt1 | contig 22079 bp, 21 predicted proteins | sample OX3MG_FD_202532 | JGI IMG/M metagenome (GOLD analysis project Ga0307374, IMG submission 202532) | Soil microbial communities from Risofladan, Vaasa, Finland - OX-3 | ecosystem: Environmental > Terrestrial > Soil > Coastal area > Acid sulfate soil | place: Finland: Risofladan, Vaasa | collected...
CGTTCGGCAAGGGGGACCCGTACACGCTCGGTGTCGAGGAGGAGTACATGCTGCTCGATCCCGAGACCTGGGATCTCGTGCAGCACATCGACTCGGTGCTGGCCGCAGTCGAGCACGGAGCACACCAGGAAAACATCCACGCGGAGTTGATGCAGTCGGTGCTCGAAGTGACGACACCGGTGTGCCGCACGGTGTCCGACCTGATGGGGTCACTCATCGAGCTGCGCGCCTATGTGGCCGAGATCGCGCGCGCAGAAGGCTGCCGCTTCGGGTCGGCCGGAACGCATCCGTTCAGCCTCTTCGAGCGGCAGCGCATCACCGCGCGCGACCGCTACCGACAGCTCGTCGACCAGCTGCAGTACGTCGCACGCCGCGAGCTCATCTTCGGGATGCACATGCACGTCGCGGTCGACGACGCCGAGAAGGCGATCCAAGTGATGAACGGGCTGCTCCTCCACCTGCCGCAGATGCTTGCGCTCTCGGCTTCGTCTCCGTTCTGGCGCGGCGAGCCGACGGGGCTCGCGTCGAGCCGCCAGATGGTGTTCGCGGCCTTCCCGCGTTCGGGACCACCGCCGCGGTTCAAGGATTACGCGGATTACGCCGAGGTCGTCGGTCAGCTGGAACGCACCGGCTGCATCGCCGACTACACCCACATCTGGTGGGACATCCGTCCGCACCCGCGGCTCGGCACGATCGAGATGCGCGTCTGCGACGCGGTCACGCGGCTCGACGACGTCGCAGCGATCACCGCGTTCTTCCAGGCGACCGTGAAGCTGTACTGCGAACTGTACGAGAGCGGCAAGGAGATCCCGAGCTGGCACCGCCTGCTCACGACCGAGAACAAGTGGCTCGCCGCCCGGTACGGCCTCGAGGCGCCGATCATGGACCTCGCAACCGGCCGACGGAACCGTGTCCCCGTCGCGCAGCTGATCCGCCGCTCACTGCGGGAGGTCGAGCCGCATGCCCGCGAGCTGGGCTCGGAGCGAGAGCTCGACGGCGTGCACGAGATCCTCGCCAGGGGCAACGGAGCCGACCGCCAGCTCCGCGTCTGGAACGCAAACCGCGACATCCTCGAGGTGGTGCGCGAGATTTCGGTTGCGACCGAAGCAGCTCCTGCGCCCGCACCGGTTTGAGCCCAATGGTTAGGCTCGAGACATGCTGAGCGCGGGCGAGCGCATCCCCGATGCGACGGTCTTCCTGGGGCCGAACGAACCGCTGACCATGCTCCAACTGGTCGAGGACGGGCCGAAGCTGCTCGTCTTCTACCTGTTCGACTGGTCCTCCACCTGAACGAACGAGCTGGAGCTCCTGCGTGACAGGAGAGCGGAGTTCGACGCGATCGGTGTGCAGCCGGTCGGCATCTCGCGTGATTCACCGTGGACGCACATCGCGTGGCGGCAGGCGCTCGACCTGAACTTCGGGCTGCTCTCGGACTTCAACGGCGACGTCGTCCGGGCGTTCGGGATCGGTGTCGAGTTCCGCGGCTTCAAGGACATCGCCATGCGCTCGGCCTTCCTCGTCGACGACACCGGGATCGTGCGCGCCGTGTGGGAGTACGAGTCGGGCACCGTGCCCGACGTCGACGAGTGGCTCGCGGCGTGTCGCGAGTTGTGAGCGCTCCCCGAACCAGGTGATCAGCGGGCTTCGAGCCCGCCGATCACATGCCCATCGCGTGGTAGCCGCTGTCGACGTACAGGGTCGTACCGGTGACGTTGCGGGCGCCGTCGCCGAGCAGGTACTCGGCGGCCCCGCCGACATCGTCGGCGTCGACGTGACGGTGCAGCGGTGAGCGTTCCTCGACGATCGACTCCATCGTCGGGAAGCCCGCGATCGAACGGGCAGCAAGCGTGCGCACCGGCCCGGCGGAGATGGCGTTGACGCGAATGTTCTTCTCGCCGAGATCCCAGGCGAGGTACTTGACGCAGGAGTCGAGAGTTGCCTTCGCGACACCCATGACGTTGTAATGCGGCACGGCCCGCTCACCCCCGAGATAGGTCATCGTCACGATCGACCCACCGCCGGCCGCCTCGAAGAGCGGCTCCGCGGCCTTCGCGGTGGCGACGAGCGAGTAGGCGCTCACGTCGACGGCCATCCAGAAGCGGTCGCGTGGCGTATCGGTGAAGCGGCCCTCCAGATCCTCGGCCGCAGCGAACGCAACCGAATGAACGAGGATGTCGAGCTTCCCACCGAAAACCTCCCCGACCTCGGAGAAGACGCGGGCGATCGCCGCGTCGTCGCGCACGTCGAGCTCGGTCACGAGCGGGCTTCCCACCGACTCGGCAAGCTCGCGCACGTTCTTCTCGATCCGCTCACCTTGGAAGGTGAACGCGACCTCGGCGCCGCCGCCGGCGAGACGCTTGGCGATCGCCCAGGCGATCGACCGCTTGTTTGCGACCCCGAGAACGAGGGCTTTCTTTCCCGTGAACATCGGGGGCGACTCTAACGGTGTTCGGCTAGGGTGCGGAGACTTGCGTCGCCCTCTGATGCTGACGGCGGTAATCGGTCTGGTCGCGGCGACGTCCGCCTCAGCCGCACTCACCCCCATTCGCCGCCCAGTGGGCGAGAGCTTGCTGCCGCGTGTCCGCGCAGGCGTGATCCACATTCCGGCCGCCCACACACAAGGGGTGACGCGGGTGATCGTGCGCCTGGCCGCGCCGCCGCTCGCAGCCTGGAACTCCAACCGTGTCCTCACCTCGGCATCGGTGGCGACTCACCTCGACGTGCACACCACGAGCTCGGTCGTCTACCTCGCGAAACTCGCGCGCCTGCAGCGCATCGCCGTCGCCGAGGTTCGGGCGGCGATCCCGCAGGCCCGCATCCAGGAGCACTACTCGATCCTGCTCGACGGCTTCACCGTCGAGCTCCCGGCACGCTCGCTCCCGAAGCTGCTCGCAATCAGAGGCGTGACGAAGATCTACCCGAGCCTCACCTACACGGCGACCATGGACCGCGGCGCCGGCGTGATTCACGCCACAGACCTCTGGGCCGCAACGGGCCAGAAGGGCGAGGGGATGAAGATCGGCGTCGTCGACACCGGCGTCGACCCGTCCAACCCGTTTCTCAACCCCGCAGGCTTCTCGTATCCGCCCGGCTTCCCGAAGGGCGACACCAGGCTGACGACGCCGAAGGTGATCGTCGCCAAGGTGTTCCCGGGCCCGGTGCGCGACAAGATGAGCAACAAGGCGTTCGACCCGACCGAGCCGCACGGAACACATGTGTCCGGCATCGCAGCGGGCGACGAGGGCACGACCGCCCCTGCCGGCCCCGATCACCCGCAGGTGCTGAATCTCACGGGCGTGGCACCGAAGGCGTGGATCGGCAACTACCGCGTCTTCACCATCCCGACGCCGCTCGGCCACGAAGCAAACACCCCGGAGATCGTGGCGGCGTTCGAGGCGGCGGTCGCCGACGGCATGAACGTGATCAACTTCTCGGGCGGCGGCCCGCAGACGGACCCGGCGAACGACGCGATGTACGAAGCGATCCACAACACGGCCCTCGCAGGCGTCGTGCCCGTGATCGCCGCAGGCAACGATCGTGAAGACTACGGGCTGGGCACGGCCGGCTCGCCGGGAACGGCCCCGGATGCGATCTCCGTCGCCGCCACCTCGAACGCGCACGTCTTCGCCCCGGCGCTCACCGTCGTGGGAGGGCCGCCGCTGCTCGGAGCGGTGCCGATCCAGGGCGCCGGCGGCGCGAAGCTCCCGAGCGGCTGGGCAACCCTCGACCAGACCGTCGTCGACGTCTCGTCGATCATCGGCACCGACGGCAAGCCGGTCGAGTCGCATCTCTGCGGGTCGCCGGCCGATCCCAACACCGGGCTCGGAACGCTGCCGAAGGACTCGGTGAAGGGCAAGATCCTGCTCCTCTCGCGCGGAATTTGCACGTTCGTCTCGAAGGCGGAGCGCGCCCTCCTCGGTGGGGCGATCGGACTGATCCTGGTCGACAACCGCTTCGGCGAAGCGAACGCCATCCCGATTCAGTTGCCGCTTCCGTCCGGGATGATCTCCGACCTCGACGGCCAGCGGCTGCGCGCCTTCGCCGCAGCCAACGGCGGGCAGGCCACGATCCGGATCTCGTCCGGCATCGAGGAGATCCAGACCGGACGGAGCGGCATCGTCACGAGCTTCTCCTCGGCGGGCCCGACCGATTTCGGCCATTTCCTGAAGCCGGACATCTCCGCTCCGGGCCTCGATGTGCTCTCGTCGACACCGCCTCTCACGACGGGCTCGACCTTCAGTGTCTTCGCCGGCACGTCGATGGCGACCCCGCACGTCGCGGGCGCGGCCGCGCTCCTGCTGCAGCAGCACCCGACCTGGTCGGTCGCCGACGTCAAGTCGGCCCTCATGTCGACCGCCGGGCCCGCCTGGGGCGACACGGCCCGCACGCAGGAGGCGCCGGTGCTGCTGGAAGGCGCCGGCCTCACGAACGTCCTCACCGCCGACAACCCCGAGGTCTTCACCGACCCGCAGTCGCTGTCGTTCCAGAAGGTCGACGTGTCGAGGGGTGCCCAGCTGGCGTCGCTTCTGCTGACCGTCACCGATGCCGGCAACGGCGCAGGCAACTGGACGGTGTCGATCATGCCGCAGGCGCAGACGAGCGGCGTCGTGATCGACGTGCCCGGCACGATCGCCCTCGCCGCAGGCGGCTACGTCTCGCTGCCCGTCTCGGTACGAGCCCCGGCCGACGCCGGCACGGGTGAGAACTACGGCTTCATCGTGCTCTCCCGCAACGGCGTGCAGCGCCGCGTGCCGTACGAATTCCTCGTCGAGCGCCCGGCGCTCGCAACCATGCCCGCCGTGTTGCTGAAGAAGCTGCAGACCGGCAGCACCGCAACCGGCACGAGCCGCGTCTCGGTGTACTGCTGCCCGCTCGCGCCGTTCGGCCCGCCGCCGAGCTATACCGGCCCGACGATGAACGAGGACGGTTCCGAGACCCTCTACTACACCGACGTGATCCAGCCGATCGTCAACTTCGGCGTTTCGATCCTTGCAGAGTCACCCGGCTCGCTGGTCGATCCGTTCGTGCTCGGCTCGAAGGACGAGAACGACGTCCAGGGCTACGCGGGCATCCCGACCGACGTGAACGCGCTGACCTACGACCTCAACACCGACGTCGGCGCGGCGGGCGCCCAGTTCCCGCGTTTGGGAAGGTTCTACGTCGCCGTCGACTCGCGCGCCGACCCGTTCACCGGACGCTCGCAGAAGGGCACGTACGTGCTGAACTCATGGGTCAACGACCTGACGCCCCCGACCGTCCACGTACTGACGACGACGGTCACGGCCGGACGGCCGCTGATCGTGGCCGAGGCGACCGATTCGCAGTCCGGCGTCGACCCGCTGTCTCTCGTCGTCGGCTACAACAACGCGCTCGTCGGCGCGTCCGCGTACGACCCGGCGAGCGGGCTCGTGCTCTTCGGCATCCCGGCGTCGGCCCCGGTCCTGAGGGCCGGCACGACGAAAGCCGTCGTCCGGGTCTCCGACTTCCAGGAAGCGAAGAACATCGACACGATCGGCAACGACATCTACCCGAACACGAACTTCAAGCGGGTGAAGTTGACCGTGGTGGATGGGCCGACGATCACCTGGCTCGAACCGCCCGCCGGCGTCTGCGCACTCAGAAAGGACAGGCTGGTAGTCACCGCCGACTCGACGAAGAAGGTGAAGAACGTTACGTTCACCGACGGTCTGAAACGGATCGGGGTCGTCACGACCGGCACGGGCGGGATTTACGCGACACCATGGAAGACAACGGGCCTCGTCAAGGGCATGCATCACCTGCTCGCGACGGTGACCGACGCGGCAGGCAAGCAGGCGTCCGCCGTCCTGGATCTGAAGATCTGCAAATGACTCGTCGTTCCTTCGGCACTGCTTCTGGGGCGCCGGCAGAGACAGGCGACCGGGGACTCCGGGTAGCCGTCGTCACGGGGGCGTCTTCGGGAATCGGCGCCGAGTTGGTGCGGGCGCTGAAGGCTCGCGGAACGCTCGTCGTCGGGCTGTCACGCCGCGCATCGGAGGCAGACGAGCACGAGGAGTGCGACGTCGCCGACCGCGAAGCTGTCGAGGCGGTCGCGACGCGGGTCCTCGCTCGTCATCCGCAGATCGACCTGCTCGTCTGTAACGCCGGGGTGGGTGCCCGCGGCAACTACCTCGACGCGGGCGCCGACAAGATCGAGCAGGTGATGCGGGTCAACTACCTGGGCTCGGTCTGGTCGACGCTGGCGTTCCTGCCCGGACTCGGCAGGGGATCGCATGTCGTGAACGTCGTCTCGGTCGCCGGCACGGTGGCGGTCGGCCCGTACTCTGCGTCCAAGCACGCACAGATCGCGTTCTCGCGTTCGCTCGCAGTCGAACTGGCACCGCGCGGAATCATGGTGCACACGATCAACCCCGGGTTCGTCGAGACGGACGGGTTCCCGCAACGACCGCACTTCGGGCCTCTGCTCTACCGCCTGGTGATCAAGCCCCCGCTCGTCGTCAGCCGGCTGCTCGACGCGGTCGACAAGGGCAAACGCGAGATCGTCGTGCCGCGCTGGTACCGCCCCGCAGGCTGGGCGCAGGCGCTCGCCCCGGGCCTGGTCGCTAGCGTGCGAGCACGAACCAGCCGACGACCGCCTCGTAGCCTGTAGGCGCGAGCCTCCGGGCCCGTTCGCGCTCGAGGCCTTCGCAGCCGGCCAGATCGAGGTAGGCGTCGATGTCGCGCGGCTCCGTCACCACCTGCTCTCGGCGGAGCACGAGACCGTTCGAGTCGAACAGTCCGCGCAGATCCGCGTCGGCGAGGATCCGCGTCGTCGACGGGTCGCGCGCGTGCTCGAAGCGCGTCAGCTCGAACGAGGCGAGCGGATCTGCGGGCGCAAGCTGGTCGACGACGAGAATCGTGCCGCCGGGTTTGGTGACGCGCGCAAGCTCGGCGACGAGCAACTCGGGCCGGCGGGTGTGGTGCAGCGTCCGAAGCGTGGCCGCGATGTCGAACGAGAAGGACTCGAAGGGCAGGTGCTCTCCGTCACCGACGACCACCTCGACGTTCGGCGGCGCATCGGCTTTCGCCCGCCCCGCCAGCTCCTCGTCGATCTCGACCGCGACCACCTCGCGCACCCGCGGCGCGATCGCGAATGCGAACGCACCGGTGCCGGCGCCGACGTCGAGCACCCGCTCGTCGCCTTCGACCACGAGCAGTTCCTCGAGCCGCGCCGCCAGCGCCTCGGCCCGTTGCGCCTGCAACTCCGCACGCCGCTTCGCGTTCGTCATGCCGCGTCCAGCACGACGCGGCGTGCCCTCGTCGTCGCCGAATTGATTCCACAGGCGAGCTCGTAGGTGATCGTGCCCGCCACGCGGGCGTGCTCCTCGAGCGCGACGCCGGGCCCCACGATCGTCACCGGCGTTCCCGGCGGCAGCTCGCGGTCGAGCTCGACTGCCGTTGCATCCATCGACACGGTGCCGACCACCTTACGGTGCTCGCCACCGACACGCACCTCCGTGCCGGTCAGGTCGCGCCGGAATCCGTCGGCATAGCCGACGGGCACGATCCCGATCCACGTGTCTCGCTCGGCGACGAAGCGCCGCCCGTAGCCGGTCGACTCGCCCGCACGCAGAAGCTTCGACTGCGCGATCTCGCTCGTCCAGGAAAGCACCGGGGCGAGCCCGTCCTCGGCGGGATCGGTTCCGAAGGGCGAGAGGCCGTACAAGGCGATCCCGCAGCGTGCAGCGTCGAAACGGGCTTCCGGGATCCGCAAAGCGGCGGCGCTGTTCGCGACGTGCCGGATCAGATGCGCCACCGGCTCGGTGGCGGCGCGGAAGCGCTCCACCTGCGTGCGTGCGAAGACGGCATCCGTGTCGGCCGTCGCAAGGTGCGTCATCACACCGACGACCTCGCGTGACGGCGACCCGAGCTCCGACATCCCCCAGCGCCCCATGCCGGTGTCGAGCTTCACGTGCACGGCGACACCTTCCGGGATCTCGTCGCTCGCCACGACGAGCGCGAGCCCGGCATCCCGGGCCTGTGCGACCTCACGGTTCGACGCCGGCCCCAGGACGAGAATGCGCGCACTGGGCAGCTCGGCGCGCAGGACAAGCGCCTCGGGCACCGTCGCGACGCACAGGGTTTTTGCGCCGGCACCGAGCGCCGCCCCCGCACAGTCGACCGCACCGTGGCCGTACGCATCGGCCTTCACGACTGCCCACACCTCGGCGCCGTCCAGCGCGCGCGCGAGCGTCTGCACGTTGCGACGCAACGCGCCGAGGTCGATTGTGATCTCAGATCTCACTGCAGGGGAGCGCGTTGCAGGCCGTGGCCGGCGAGGGCGCGCTGCAGCGCCGGCAGCAGGTCCGAGGCGATTGCTCCCGGCTGCGGGTCGACGAGCTCGGCGGCGACACCGTGCGCGACGGCGGCGGTTCCGGCCGCGAGGCGCGCGTCCATTCCCTTCGCGAGGAACGCCGCGACGATCCCGGTGAGCACGTCTCCCGACCCGGCGGTCGCGAGCGCCGGTGTGCCGTAGGAGGCGACGAGCACACCCTCGCGCGGTGAGGCGACGATCGTGTCGGCACCCTTCAGCAGCACGACGGCGCCGAACCGCGATGCGGCCCGGCGGGCCGCATCGAGCCGGTGAGCGTCGATCTCGCTGCTCGAGGTGCCGAGGAGCCCGGCCAACTCGCCGCTGTGCGGCGTCAGCACCGTCGGAGCGGCCCGCGCAAACGGCTCGAGCCCCCACAGCGCATCGGCGTCGAGCACGACCGGCAGCTCGAGCTGCTCGAGCAGGATGCGGACGAGCTCGACGGTGCCGTCACTGCGGCCGAGCCCCGGGCCGATCGCCACCGCATCCGCCTTCTCGGCCGCGGCGAGAATCGCGTCCAGCGCGCGCGGTAGCAGGCGACCGGAGGAGTCCTCCGGCAACGGGCGCTTGACGGCCTCGACGAGCACCGTCTCGAGTACCGGCAGCGTCGACTCGGGGGCCGCCACCGCTACGTAGCCCGCATCCGCGCGGAACGCGGCGAGCGCGGCGAGCATCGGCGCTCCGGTGAGGCCGCGCGAGCCGCCGACGATCAGCACCGATCCCGCCGTGTACTTCGTCGACTGCCGGTTCTTTCGGGGCACCTCGAGGAGCGCCGAGGCAGGGACGAGCGCATGCTCGTGGTCGCGGGGCCGCAACCCGATCGGAGCGATCTGCACCGCGCCGGCGTGCAAGCAACCCGGAGCCACCGCAAGCCCGACCTTCGCAGCACCGAAGGTGACGGTCGCGGTCGCGTTCACCGCGACGCCGGGCACCTCGCCGGTCGACGCGTTGACGCCCGAGGGCACGTCGACTGCGACCACCGGCCGTCCGCTCGCGTTGATGAGGTCGATCATCCGCGCCGCGTCTTCGCGCGGAGCATCCCGCAGACCGATCCCGAGTAGCGCGTCCACGATCACGTCCGGCTCGCCGAGGTCGCCGACACCGTCGACGATGTGCACTTCGCGCCCCGCGTCACCGAGGATGCGCGCGCAGACCTTGCCGTCACCACCGTTCAGGCCCTGGCCGCACACGACCGTCACCGTCCCCGGGAACTGGCGCAGCACGAGCTCGGCGACGGCGGTGCCCGCGCGTTCCATCAGCTCCTCCAGCGAGCCCTGGTGAGCCTCTTCGGCGCGACTCGTCTCGTCGGCCGTGAGCAGCGCCTGCAGCCTCACGCGTCCACCACCACCGCGACCGCCGGGACGGCGTCGTGTCCGGCGTCCACCACAACTGCAACCGCCGCCGCCAGCTCACGCGAATGCGTCATCGAAAGCTCGATCCTGCCGGCGCCGACTTTTTCCGCCCACGCCGCCGTGCGACCCGAGAGGTGGACGCCGGGCTTCGGACGCCCCCGGACTTCGATCTCCTTCCAGGTGAAGTACACCCCCGAGCCGAGCGCCTTACCGACCGCTTCCTTGGCAGCGAACCGGCCGGCGTAGTGCTGCGGCGGGTTCGGCTTCGAATCGCAGTAGGCGCGCTCCGCCTCGGTGAAGCAGCGCTCCTTGAAGTCGTCGCCGTGCCGCGCAAGCGCATCGCGGATTCGTTCGATCTCGATCAGGTCGACGCCGACGCGCAGCATTGGCGCTTCTCCAGAAGGCACTTACAGGTTCGCTTCGAGCCAGTTCGGGAGTTGCGCGAGCGAGGAGACGATGCCGTCGGGCTGGATCACCGATCGCTCGACCTCGTCGGGGCGGAACTTGCCGGTTCGCACGAGAATCGTCTTCATGCCGAACTTGTGCCCGCCGACGATGTCGCCCTCGAGGTCATCGCTGATCATCCAGGTCATGTCGGGCTCGGCGTCGAGTGCCTCGAGCGCCGCGGTGAAGTAGGCGCTCGACGGCTTGCCGAGGACCGTTGCCTCGGTATCGGCCGCGTACTCGAGGCCGGCCACGAACATGCCGGTGTCGAGCCGCGGGCCGTCTGCCGTCTGCCACCACCTGTTCTTGTGGAGGCAGTAGAGCTCGGCACCGGCGTCGAGCTCGTGGAACGCGCGGTTCAGGTTCAGGTAGGAGAAGATCCGGCCGACCTCCTCGCCTTCGTCGGCGCCGCCGATCAGTACCGCATCGACGTTCATGCCCACGAGCTGCACGTCCTCGAGATCGTCGAGGATTCCCGGCATCGTCAATGCGAGAGTGCGCTTGCCGGCCAGCGTCCGCGACGCGACAGCACCGGTCGTCTGCAGTTCGTCCTCGACGAGATCGAATCCCATCAGTTGAAGCTGCTCGGTGAGCTGAAGTCGCGAGCGCGTGGTGGAGTTCGTGACGAAACGCAACCGGTGCCCCGCCTCGCGCAAGGTGCGCACCGCGGAGACCGCCCCGGCGATCGGCGCACCCGAAACGTGCAGCACACCGTCCACGTCAAGGAGAATTGCCGCCATGGACGTCGAGTCTATTCGCTCCGAGATCGCTTTCCGCTTCTCGCGTTCGAGCGGCCCCGGGGGCCAGCACGCGCAGAAGAGCTCGACACGCGTCGAGGCGCTCTTCGACGTCGAAGAGTCGGCCGGCCTGACCGCCGCCGAGCGGCGGCGAGTGCTGGGCCGGCTCGGCCCGGTCGTGCGTGCGGTCGCGCAGGACGAGCGCTCGCAGCTGCGGAACCGCATGCTCGCAACCGAGCGAATCGTCGAACAGCTGCGCGCGGCAACGAAAGTGCGGCGGCAGCGGCGCCCGACCAAGCCCACCGCAGCGTCACAGGAGCGGCGGCTCGACGACAAGAAGCGCCGCGGTCAGACCAAGCGGCTCCGGCGCTCGGCTGACGACTAACGTGCCGCCGTGGACGAGTACGGAGCCATTCTCGACCAGGCGCGCACCAGCATCGCGGCGGGGCGCGTACCCGACTGGTCCGTGCTCGAAGCGAGGGTGAAGGCCGTCGCTCTGAAGCCGCGGGCGCACGCCGATCCCGTGCGCGAGCGCCGCGCGCTCGAGCAGCTGAAGCTGCTCGCATCCGTGCAGCGCGCCCGGGCACGTGTTGCACCCCCGCCGGCGGCGGCGCGAAGCCGGCCGGCAGCCCTACGCGACCGGCCGACGATCACCGGCAACATGGACGTGCGGCGCGAGCGAGACGGCGAGGCATTTATCCTCCGCTGGGAGGGCTCGGCGGGCGTTTCGGTGTGGGAGGTGCGGTTCAGCGAGCGCACCGGGCCGCGCGGGGTTTACGCCGTTCGCGCCGAGCTCGAGCTTCCAGCCACTGCCACGTCGGTCGAGGTGCCGCTGGGTGCGATCGCGCTCCGGGTTCACCTGCTCGGACGGGACCGCGGTGGCAGGCTCGTTCAGCGAGCCGTCATGTCCTCGCTCACGCGCGAGTCGTGGAGCGAGCGCTGGCAGCGGCGCGCCAGCGCAGCCTGAACCGGCGGCCGGCTCCGCCGGCCGGGAGGCGCAGCGCGGCCGGTGCGCGCGGCCGCGGTCTAGAACTGGCGGCCGGGGCGGTCGGAGCGCGAGTCGGCCCCGTAACGGGCGGCCAGCACGCAGATGCCGATGAAGGCGACGAGGAAGGCGATAGCGGTCATGCCTGCATGGTGCCGCGCGGAGACTATCAGTGCAAATCGTGATACTGTTGATATTGATTATGGAACCTGATAGTTGGCTCGGGGTCGAGGTGCGGCATTTCGCAGCTCTCCGGGCCGTCGCCGGCGAGGGCTCCTTCGGACGCGCGGCACTGGCGCTCGGCTACACCCAGTCGGCGATCAGCCAGCAGATCGCGACCCTCGAGCGCATCGTCGGCGAGCAACTCGTCGAGCGGCCGGGCGGTCCGCGGCCGGTCTCCTTGACCGAGGCAGGGCACCTGCTGCTTCGTCACGCCGACTCGATCGTCGCACGGCTCGAGGCTGCCCAGGCCGACCTGAACGCGCTGCGCGCCGGCGAGGCGGGGACGTTGCGGATCGGCACCTTCCAGTCGGCCGGCGCGCGGCTCCTGCCGGAGATCATGCGCCGTTTCACCGCGCAGTGGCCGCGAATCGACGTGATGCTGGAGGAACACGACGACGAGGAGATCGCGGACGCGCTCGAACGCGGCGAGATCGACGTGGGCTTCGTCTTGCCTCCGGTCGGGGACGCACCGCTCGAGACGTTCGAACTGCTGCGCGACCCGTACGTGCTCGTCGTCGCCGCCGGCTCCCCCCTCGCAGCCGGGCCGCCGTCGCTGCGAAAGATCGCGCAGCAGCCACTGATCGGGTTTCGGTCCGGCAATTCCATGGACCCGATCGAAGCCGCATTTCGCGCCGCCCGGGTCGAGCCGAACTGGGCGTTTCGCTCGAACGACAACCAGACCGTGCAGGGACTCGTCGCCGCCGGTATGGGCAATGCGATCGTGCCGCTGCTCACGGTCGAGACGAGCGATCCCCGAATCGTGGCCGTCGGCCTCGAGGGCGCCGTCGCACCACGCGTGATCGCCCTTGGCCGCCACCGCGACCGCTACGCAGCTCCGGCCGCCCGAGCGTTCATCGAGACCTCGCTCGGGGTGTAGCCGCGCAACCCGCATCGGGGATGGACTTTGGTCAACACTCCTGCAAAGATGGGAATTGGAACGCGTGCGTCTGTCTTCTCGCTGCGTTGCCCTGTCCCTGAACGGGGCGGCCAGCCCGGTGCCGCAGCCGCGGCGGCCGCCCCGTTGGGGGTTCGTTACTCGACCGTGACGGTCTTGGCCAGGTTCCGCGGCTGGTCGACGTTCAGCCCGCGCAGGCGCGCGATCCGGTAGGCAAGCAGCTGCAGCGGCAGGATCGCGAGCGCCGCCTGGAGAAAGGCCGGCGAGTGCGGCACGTAGATCACGTCGTCCGCGTGATGCTGGATGTCCTCGTTGCCGTCCGTGGCGATCGCGATCACGTGGGCGCCGCGTGCCCGCGTCTCCTGAATGTTGGAGACGAGCTTGTCGTACACGTGGATCCGCGTCGCGACGACGACGACCGGAGTTCCCTCTTCGAGCAGGGCGATCGGCCCGTGTTTCATCTCGCCCGCCGAGTACGCCTCCGTGGGGATGTACGAGATCTCCTTCAGCTTCAGCGCACCCTCGAGTGCGACCGGCAGCCCGATATGCCTGCCGAGGTACAGGAAGAACGGTCTGTCGTGGAACCGCTGCGCGATCTCTTCGATCGGATGGTCGGCGTCGAGGAACCGCTGCATCTTCGACGGCAGGTCGTAGACCTCGTCGAGGATGAACTCGACCTCCTCCTTCGGCAGCGTGCCACGGCACTGCGCGAGCTTCAGGCCGATCAGATAGAGAATCGCGATCTGCGCGGTGAACGTCTTCGACGCGGCGACCCCGACCTCGAGCCCTGTGCGCGTATAGAGCACCGAGTCGACCTCCCGGGTGATCTGCGAGCCCATCATGTTCGTGATTGCGACCGTGCGGGCGCCCTTCTCGCGCGCCAGCTTCATCGCCTGGATCGTGTCGCGCGTCTCGCCGGACTGAGAGATGCCGATCACGAGCGTTCCTGGATCGATCACCGGGTTGCGGTAGATCCACTCGCTCGCGGCGTCGGGCTCGACCGGCACGCGCGCCCACTCCTCGATCACGTAGCGACCGACGACGGCCGCATGGTAGGAGGTGCCGCAGGCGACGATGACGATGCGGCGCAGGTCGCGCAACTCGTCCTCGGTCATCCCGAGGCCCTCGAGCACGAGGTGCCCGTGGCGAACACGATCGCCGATCGTCTCCGCGACGCCTTCCGGCTGCTCGAAGATTTCCTTGAGCATGAACGTCTCGTAACCGGAGCGCTCGGCCGCGTCGTCGTCCCAGTCGACCTCGACGACGTCGTGCTCGACCACCTTGCCGCTGAGCGCGTCGGTGAAGACGACACCCATAGGCGTGATCGACGCGATCTCACCGTCATTCGGGAACTGCACGCGGCGCGTCTCGGCAAGGAACGCGGCAAGGTTCGAGGCGAGGAAATTCTCTCCCTCCCCGAGTCCGACAACCATCGGCGTCTGGTTGCGCACCCCGACGAGGTGGTTCGGGTGATCCTTGTGGATGAGCACGAAGGTGAAGTGCCCTTCGAGGCGCGCGTATGCCGCGCGCACGGTCTCGACGAGGTCGCCGTCGTAGGCTTCCTCGAGCAGGTGCGCGACGACCTCCGCGTCGGTCTCGGAGCTAAAAGCGTGCCCGGCGGCCTGCAGCTCCTCGCGCAGCTCGCGATAGTTCTCGACGATCCCGTTCAGGACGATCGCCAGCTTCTGGTCGTCGCACGCAGTGAGCGGGTGCGCGTTCTGCTCGGTGACGCCGCCGTGCGTCGCCCAGCGGGTGTGCCCGAGGCCGGTGGTCGAGACGGAGCCGTTCGAGCCGGCCGCCTGCTTCAGGTTGGCAAGGTTGCCGACCGCGCGGACGTACTCGAGCCCGCCTTCTTCGAGAAAGACGATGCCGGCCGAGTCGTACCCGCGGTACTCCAGACGCTGGAGCCCGTGCAGCAGCAGCGGCTTCGAGGCCCGGCTACCGACGTATCCGATGATCCCGCACATCCGGAGCCTCCTTTCCTACCCGGCGAAATACCGGAAATTGCCCCCGAAAAGTGTCCTGGAAACGCAAAAGCCCGGCTGTGGGCCGATCCCGTCTTCGGGGCGGTCAGCCGAGCTCTCGTCGCACGAGCGCTGCGATGCTAGCACAGGCCTCCCTGGCCACCTCGGCATTCTCCGCCTCGACGAGCACCCGGATCAAGGGCTCCGTGCCCGACGGCCGGACGAGGGCCCTGCCGTGGCCGCCCCACTCGCGATTCAGGCGCTCGACCTCGTCGCGCACCGCCTGCGTCAACTCGCGGTCGGTAACGCGCACGTTTTCCTTGGCCTGCGGCCAGCGGGTCATCACAGCAGCCGCCTGGCTCAACGTGCGGCCCTTGAGCGCGGCGCAGAGGAGCAACCCTGCCGCGAGGCCGTCCCCGGTCACGTGCTCGCGCAGGTAGATGACGTGGCCGGACTGCTCGCCTCCGAGCACCGCACCCTCGCGCTGCAGGGCCTCCATCACGTAGCGATCGCCGACGTCGGTCGTGTGCACGCGGATACCGCGCTCGCGCATCAGCGCATGGAAGCCAAGATTCGCCATCACCGTCACCGCGACCTGGTCGACGTCCTGATCGAGCGCGAGGATCGCGATGATCTGATCACCGTCGATCGCGTCGCCGTTCTCGTCGACCGCGAGCATCCGGTCTCCATCACCGTCGAAAGCGACGCCAAGATCGAAGCCGCCCTCGACAACGGTCTGCTGCAACAGCGTGAGATCCGTTGCACCGCAGCCGACATTGATGTTGGTGCCGTCCGGATCGTTGCCGATCGCGACCACCTCGGCTCCGCAGCGCTCGAACGCCTGCGGAGCAAGCCCTGCATACGCGCCGTTGGCGCAGTCGACGGCAACCCGCAGACCTGAGAGGTCCGAACCAAAGCGCTCGAGGATGTGCTCGAGGTAGGAGTCGGTTGCAACCTCGACCCGCTCGATCTTGCCCTGGTCGGCGCCCGGGGCAGCCGCGAGCAGCTCCTCGATCTGCTCCTCCGACGTGTCGGACAGCTTGTGCCTCTGTGCGTCGAAGAACTTGACACCGTTGTACTCCGGCGGATTGTGCGAAGCGGAGATGACAACGCCGAGGTCGAGTGCGAGCAGTGCCACCGCCGGTGTCGGCAGAACCCCGCCAAGAATGCAGTCGGCGCCGGCCGAGATCACGCCCCGCGCGAACGCCTCTTCCAGTTCGGCGCCCGAGGCGCGCGTGTCGCGACCCACGAACACTCTCGACGCGCCGGACCAGAGCGAGGCCGCCCGGCCAAGCCGCTCGACGAGCTCGGACGTCAGGGACTCGCCCACGATGCCACGAACACCATCGGTGCCGAAGTACCTGCGCGTCACGAGCGAGGGCGCGCTAGCGCTTACTGAACTGCGGCGCCTTGCGCGCCTTGTGCAGACCAGCCTTCTTGCGCTCCACCACGCGCGCGTCGCGCGTGAGGTAGCCAGCCCGCTTCAACGGCACCCGCAGCTCCGGGTTCACCTCGACGAGAGCGCGGGCGATGCCGTGCCGCAACGCGCCGGCCTGCCCGGAGGGCCCGCCGCCGTGGACGCGGACGCGGAGGTCGTACTGCCCGTCGAGCCCGGCCGTCTTCAGCGGGGCAGTCGCGAGCATGCGATGGACCATGCGCGGGAAGTACTCCTCGATCGTCTTGCCGTTGACCCAGGTTGCGCCGTCGCCGGGCCGCAAGATCACGCGCGCGACGGACGTCTTGCGCTTGCCGGTGCCGAGATACTGAGCTGGAGTCGCCATGTGCTTACACCTCGAGGGGAGTTGGAGCCTGCGCATCGTGGGGATGCTCAGGGCCCGCATAGATCTTGAGCTTGGTCAACTGCGCACGGCCGAGCTTGTTCCGGGGAAGCATCCCCTTGACGGCCTTGCGCAACACTTCCGTCGGCTGCCGCTCGAGCTGCTGGCGAAGCGTTCGTTCGCGCAACCCGCCGGGATAGCCGGAATGCTTGTAGTACATCTTCTCGTCGAGCTTCTTGCCGGTGACGGCGATCTTCTCGGCGTTCACGACCACGACGAAGTCACCGGTGTCGACATGCGGCGTGAAGGTGGGCTTGCCCTTGCCGCGCAAGCGATCGGCGATCTGCGTCGCGATCCGGCCCAGGGTCTTCCCCTCGGCGTCCACGACATACCAGTCGCGCGCGATCTCGCCGGGCTTGGCGTTGTAGGTCTTCATACGGAGAAAGGGCGAACCAGTCGTCCGCCGGGGCGGAATGGTAGCAGCGGTCAGGATCCCCTGCTGGGCGAGGGTGCGCGACCGCCACACCCTTCCCGCCGACCGTCGTCACACGCCGATTAGACCATGCAGCGCCCGGCCCGTCCCTGTAGAAGTTCGTCGTCTGCCCGATCCGGGCAGCAGCGAGCCGACCAATGAGCGAGCGCATCGAGATCCGCACTTTGACGGACGGCGGGCAGCAGCCGGCGGAGATCGCGCACGCGGTGGCCGGCTTCCTCGACGGCGCCCAGCACACGCTCGATCTGGCGCAGTACGACTTCAACCTCGGTGACGAGACGGCGGCGATCGTCGGCGACGCGTTCCGGCGCGCCACAGCCCGCGGCGTGCACACGCGGTTTGCCTACAACGTCGACCACGCGCTACCGATCCCGGTGCCGCCGCCTCCCGAGCCCGACGCGCAGCTGATCGCGTCTCTGCCCATCGAAGGGAAGCCCGTCGCCGGCGTTCCCGACCTGATGCATCACAAGTACGTCATCCGCGACGGGGCCGACATCTGGACCGGCTCGTTGAACTGGACGGACGACTCGTGGTCGCGACAGGAGAACGTCGTCGCGATCGTGCACTCGGAGGCGATCGCGAAGGCGTATCGCATCGACTTCGACCAGCTCTGGACGACCGAGAACGTCGAGCGCAGCGGCTACGTCGACCCGCGCTGGGACGACGGCATCCGCGCCTGGTTCACGCCTGGTCACGGTGAGGACCTGTCGATGCGCATCGCGAAGCTGATCCACCGCGCGCGCCGCCGCGTCCGGATCTGCTCGCCGGTGATCACCACCGGCCCGGTGCTCGGGACGCTCGCGCAGGTGATCGCCGACAAGCGTGTCGACGTCGCCGGCTGCGTGGACGTGACGCAGATCCACGAGGTGATTCAGCAATGGCACGCGAACGGCAACGTCTCGTGGAAGCTGCCGTTGCTCGAGCGCGTGATGACGGGCCCGTTCAGCGGCAAGCTGTCGACGCCGTACGGCAACGGTACGGTGCACGACTTCATGCACGCGAAGGTGTGCATCTGCGACGACACGGTGTTCGTCGGATCGTTCAACCTCTCACGCAGTGGGGAGAAGAACGCGGAGAACGTGCTCGAGATCGAGGATGCCGCGATCGCCGAGCGCCTCGCCGGGTTCGTCGACGAGGTGCGTGCGCGCTACCCGCCGGTCACCACCGCTGCCGGTATATCGTCGGCGCCATGACCAGATTCCAAGGAAAGACAGCACTGGTGACGGGCGGGGCGAAGGGCATCGGCGCGGCGACGGCGGCCCGGCTCGCGTCGGAAGGAGCGACGGTCGTCGTCGCGGACTTCGACGAGACGGCCGCGCAGGAGACGGCTCAACGGATCGGCGGTCACGCGGTTCGCTGCGACGTGACGCGGCGCGAAGACGTCGAGGCGGCGGTCGAAGCGGCAACCGGCGCGGGCGGATCGCTCGACGTGCTCGTGACGTGCGCGGGGATCATCCGCGACAACCTGCTCTTCAAGATGACCGACGACGACTGGGACGCGGTGATCGACACGCACCTGAAGGGGACCTTCTACGCCGTGCGCGCGGCTCAGAAGCAGATGGTCGCCCAGCAGAGCGGCAAGATGGTGCTGATCTCGTCGACTTCGGCCCTCGGCAACCGCGGCCAGACGAACTACTCGACCGCAAAGGCCGGGCTGCAGGGCATGACGAAGACACTTGCGATCGAGCTCGGCCCCTACAACGTGAACGTGAACTGCGTTGCGCCCGGTTTCATCGCAACGGCGATGACGCAGCAGACGGCCGAGCGGATGGGCGTGCCGTTCGACAAGTTCATGGAGGCGGTCTCCGAGCAGGTGCCGCTGCGGCGCGTCGGCCAGCCCGAGGACGTCGCGGGCCTGATCGCCTACCTCTGCTCCGAGGACGCGAGCTACGTCTCGGGGCAGGTCGTGTACGTCCGCGGCGGACCCTAGACACCCAGGCGGTTGCCGACGATGTCGTAGGCGACGTACTCGTAGGCGAGACACGGCGAAGCGTCGAGCTCCTCGCGAAGCATCGTGAACAGCATCGAGTCGGCCCGGGGCTCGCCCTGGTCGCGCGGCTCGAGGCGGCGGCGCAACGTCCCTTCGTGCGTGAAGCCGAGCTTGAGGGGGACCTTGACGCTCGCGGCGTTGCCCGGCTCGACCTGCACGTCGACGCGCCCAAGCGCACAGAGCTCGAACGCCACCCGGGTCAGCACCGCCGTCAGCTCGGTCGCGTAGCCCTGTCCGGTGGCGTCCACGCGGATCCAGTAGCCGATCTCGAGCGAGCCCACCCCACCGCGCGGGTGAAGCCCCGTCCCTCCGAGCTGGCGCGACTCGTCACGCGAGAACACGCCGTAGACGTAGTTCTCGTCGCGGTCGAAGGCGCCGCGGAAGGTGCGAAGCAGCTCGACCTTCTCCGCGAGCGTCTGCGGCTCGTACTTTGCCCACGGCATCCACGGCCGCAGGTGGTCGAGGCTCGAGTCGACGGCGTCCTTCAGGAGCGCCGCGTCGCGCGGGTCGTAGCAGCGGATCACGAGACGCTCGGTCTCGATCCGGTATGGGGGCGTGCCGCTTACTCCCACTCGATCGTCGCCGGCGGCTTCGACGTCACGTCGAGCACCACGCGGTTCACCGCGGAAATCTCGTTGATGATCCGTGACGAGACGAGCTCGATCAGGTCGTAGGGGAGCCGCGCCCAGTCGGCGGTCATCGCGTCCTCGGAGGTCACCGCGCGGATTGCGATCGGGTAGCCGTACGTGCGCGAGTCGCCTTGCACGCCCACCGAGCGGATCGCCGGCAGGACGCAGAAGCTCTGCCACAGGTTGCGATAGAGGCCTGCCTTGCGAACCTCGTCCTGGAGGATCGCATCCGCTTCGCGCAGGATCTCGAGCCGCTCTTCGGTGACATCGCCGATGATGCGGATCGCCAGGCCCGGCCCCGGGAACGGCTGGCGCCAGACCATCCGCTCGGGCATCCCGAGCTCCTCGCCGACCCGACGCACCTCGTCCTTGAAGAGCAGGCGCAGCGGCTCGACGAGCTTCATCTTCATGTCGGCCGGCAGCCCGCCCACGTTGTGGTGCGACTTGATCGTCTCGGCGACCCCGTCGGTGCCGCCCGACTCGATCACGTCCGAATAGAGCGTTCCCTGCACGAGCCACGTGACGTCACCGAGCCCGCGCGCCTCGTGTTCGAAGACGCGGATGAACTCCTCGCCGATGATCTTCCGCTTCTGCTCGGGGTCGGTCACCCCGGCCAGCTTCCCGAGGAAGCGCTGCTGCGCCTGCACGTGCACCAGCGGCACGTGGAACATGCCGCCGAACGTGTCGACGACCTGCTCGGCCTCGCCCTTGCGCAACAGGCCGTGGTCGACGAAGACGCATGTGAGCTGCTCGCCGACCGCCTTGTGCACGAGCAGCGCGGCCACCGCCGAGTCGACACCGCCCGAGAGGGCGCACAGCACACGGTCGTCTCCGATCTGCGCACGGATCCGCTCGACCTGCTCCTCGATCACGGCCGCAGGTGTCCAGGCGGGAACCGCGCCCGCGATCTCGTACAGGAAGTTCTTGAGCACGTCCTGCCCGTAGGGCGTGTGCGCGACCTCGGGATGGAACTGCACGCCGTAGCGCTTCCGGACCGGGTCCTCGAACGCGGCGACCGGCGTGTGCTCCGACGTGGCGACGATGCGGGCGCCTGCCGGGGGCTCGACGACCGTGTCGCGATGCGACATCCAGGCCGTCTGCTGCTCCGGCAGCGCGACGAAGAGCGAGCCCTCCGTGGTGTGCAGCTCGACCTTGCCGTACTCGCCCGCGTCGGTCTTGTCGACGCGCCCGCCCAGGTCGAGCGCAAGCAGCTGCGCGCCGTAACAGATCCCGAGCGTCGGGATGCCCAGGTCGAAGATCGCCGGGTCCAGCCTCGGAGCACCGTCGACGTAGACCGACGCAGGCCCGCCCGACAGGATCAGGGCGATCGGGTTCCGCCGGCGGATCTCCTCGACCGGCGAGCGGTGCGAGACAAGCTCGGAGTAGACGCGCGCCTCGCGCACGCGGCGCGCGATCAACTGCGAGTACTGACCGCCGAAGTCGACTACGAGTACCGGCCGCTCCTCGGGAAGAAGCGGCGCCGGGTGGAGCGGCACGACCTCAGCCGCGCCGGTAATTGGGAGCGTCCTTTGTGATCGTGATGTCGTGCGGATGCGACTCGCGCAGCCCAGCACCGGTGATGCGCACGAAGCGCGCGGACTTCATGGCGTCGATCGTCGGGGCGCCGCAGTAGCCCATCGCCTGGCGGAGACCGCCGACGACCTGGTGCAGCACGCCCGCGAGCGGCCCCTTGTACGGAACGCGTCCCTCGATGCCCTCGGCGACGAGCTTCTCGACGTCTTCCACGTCGCCCTGGAAGTAGCGGTCCTTCGAGTAGCCGCGGCGCATCGCGCCGATCGATGCCATGCCGCGGTACTCCTTGTACCGCTCGCCGCGCGCCAAGATCACGTCGCCCGGCGACTCGTCGGTGCCTGCGAGCATCGATCCGAGCATCACGCAGTCCGCGCCGGCAGCGATCGCCTTCGCGACGTCACCGGACGACGTCATGCCGCCGTCCGCGATCACCGGCACGCCGTGCCGCGACGCTGCGTCGGCGACGTCGTAGATCGCCGTGATCTGCGGAACGCCGACACCGGCCACGACGCGGGTGGTACAGATCGAATTGTGAACGATCGCGTTGTCTGCGACGAAGCTGTGCGTCGGACAATCGACCTCGATGTCGTAGACCGGCACGGCTACCCCGAGGTCGCGCCGGCCGAGCTGCTTGACGACGTGGAACTCCTCGAGATGACGTTCGGCGTGCGTGGTGTCGAGCCTCGCCTTGAACGAGTCACGACAGCGATCTGATTGCGTCCCGGTGA
>Ga0307374_10004881_pt1 | contig 22078 bp, 22 predicted proteins | sample OX3MG_FD_202532 | JGI IMG/M metagenome (GOLD analysis project Ga0307374, IMG submission 202532) | Soil microbial communities from Risofladan, Vaasa, Finland - OX-3 | ecosystem: Environmental > Terrestrial > Soil > Coastal area > Acid sulfate soil | place: Finland: Risofladan, Vaasa | collected...
GTAATCCGGGCCGCCCGCGTGTGTAGATACGAGCGTGAAACTCCACGGGGCAAGCCCGTGGCCTCTCGGAAGATGTGTAGAGCAACGCCGGCTGACGCCCCAGGCTACACTCTGCCGACCCTTCGGGACTGTCGTCCGCAAAGTTTCGGAACAAAACCGGCCTCCAAACCGATTGACCGCCGGCCGAAGTTTTTAGCAGCCGACACGGAATGTGTCTACGACTTTGGCCTGCTCTGACGGCCTTGATATTTGATCGTTCATCGTTCATCCTTGATATCGGTACTTGACTCGACACCGCCGCAAAAAGGAGACTGGCCATGCCAAGTTCGACGAGCGTTTTTAGTGGCGTGGTTCATGGCAAGACGATCGAACTGGAGACCGAACCAGGCCTTCCCGACGGTGAGGCGGTGGCCGTTACGATCCAGCGGATCGAGCGAGCGGTCCGAAATGGAGAGAAAGGCGACCTGCCAAGGGTCGATTCGTGGACGAACCGCCTGGTGTTTGACTCGACGGTCGTTCCAGGTGAGAGGATCGTCAAGGGAACACGATTGGCGGCCGAACCGCTCCTGATCGAGTTGACGCGCGCGCACACCGACGACGATCTGCTGCGATCACATCCCGAGCTCACCGCGAAGGACGTGGAGGCCCTCCGCGAGTACGCGCGGCTTCCGGAAGCGTTTCGCCTGTCGTTTGGAGCTTGGGCCGAGGACGCCCAGGAACTCGATGAGTACCTCGCGTGGACCCGTCAGCAGCGAAAAGTCCCTCGGCGGGAGATTGCGGAATGAGCTTCCTGTTGGATACCGATATTTGCTCGGCGTACTTGAAGGGAAACAACGCCGTCGCGACTCGGTTCATCCAGTACGGTGGGCGCCTGCACGTTTCCGCAGTGAGCTTGGGCGAGATCTTTGCCTGGGCACTGCGAGCCAAGGCGCCGCCGAATCGAATGAAAAACCTGCTCGAAATGCTCCGTCTCGTAGATCTAGTTGACGTGAATTCTGATGTTGCGCGACGATTTGGCGAAACAAAGACACACATGCTGGACCACGGTTTGTCGGCACCCGATCTGGACCTGCTGAACGCTGCCACGGCGCTCGTACATGACTTGATTATGGTGACGCACAACACGGCCGACTACACCAACATTCCCGGCTTGACCGTCGTCGATTGGCTCGCCCCATGACCGACGACTCGTTGGCCAAGCTGCCATGGCTGCCGGCGCTGAAACGGTTGGTGCTCGACGGCAACGAGATTCGCGGGCCTGGGTTGACCTTGCTCAGGGAGCAGCAGCCGGAGTTGACCGATCTATCGCTGGGCTGCCCGGCGCTGACCGACCTTTCTGCCAGAAATCTGGCCGAGTTGAAGCAAGTCAAGCGGCTATCGCTGGCCGGCAGCGGCCTGACCGACGCGGGCATCAAACACCTGGCCGCGCTGACGGGCCTGGAATGGCTCGACCTGCGCGGCAGCAAGGCCACCGCCGCCGGCGTGGCTGAGCTGCGAGAAGCCTTGCCCACGTGCCAGATCGAATGGGGCGAAGTCGCGCCCGCGTTGGAGCGGCGGCCGGCAAAGTAGCAGGCACGCTCCTTCTGGCCTGACTCGGCCTCTCGAGCACGAATCGAACCTTGGACCAAAGGCCATTTTTGTTCCGCCACGGCGGGCCGCCTCCGTGGGTTTTGCGAGATCGTGTCGCATTGCAGAAGGCTGGAACACCTGTTGCGTTGGCGCACAATTGCCCAGCCGCGCAGCGGCGACGGAGTGTAGCCTGGGGCGTAAGCCCCAGGAATCGCGTCCGTTTCTTCGTCGTAAAGCCCCGAAGGGGCGACATCTGTGGTGGATCCCGGTCTCTTTGTAAGATGCCAGGGGCTTGCCCTCTGGAGTTTCACGTTGGTTTCTAAATCGAATACGGCCGCATCCCCACCGTCCGTGTCGGCCCGCAGGCCGCCTTCGGCGGCCTGCGGGCCGACACGGGGAAAGGCAGGTAATCCGGGCCGCCCGCGTGTGTAGATACGAGCGTGAAACTCCACGGGGCAAGCCCGTGGCCTCTCGGAAGATGTGTAGAGCAACGCCGGCTGACGCCCCAGGCTACACTCTGCCGACCCTTCGGGTCTGTCGTCCGCAAAGTTTCGGAACAAAACCGGCCTCCAAACCGATTGACCGCCGTCCCGAGTTTTTAGCAGCCACACTCCGTGTGTCGTCGCCGGCCGCTCCCTCGCGTCGTTGCCCGCGCCGCCCGTTAGGCCGACCGACGTTCTCACGCGACGCCTTGCCAATTCTCATTTTCAGCCGATCCGTGGGTGTGACCACCGGTTCGGGCCAAGGTTGCGGCACACGGAGTGTGCCTACTACTTTGCTGACGGGCCTGGAATGGCTCGACCTGCGGGGCACCAAAGCCACCGCCGCCAGCGTGGCGGAACTGCGAGAAGCCCTGCCCAACTGCCAGATCGAATGGGGCGGCAGCGTAATCGAGCCGAGGTAGAGACGGGGATCAGGCCGCCGAGTACGTGCTCACCATCGGCAGCGTGGCTCGGTTGTCGAATCGTCGAAAGCCTGGAGGAATAAAATTGGGCCAAGTTGCGCGTTGGGTTGACGCATCCGGACGGATCGTCGGGGCGACAAGAACGAGCGAAATCGTGTATAATCGGAAGGAATGCCAAACTCACTCGCCCCAACCCGAGCGCCACACATGAACGAAATTGACGTAGACATTCGCGACGAATCCGTGCTGCGGTTCGTCCTGTCGTTGCCGACCGACCCGTACGGAAGCCGGCTGCGGGTGAACGGCAAGACGTTGTTCCGCGTGATCCCCGTTACCATGTCGCACTAGCCCGACCAAAATCGGTTTCTGCCTGGAATTTATACGCCATGAACCGCTGGGCGTACAGGCCCTGATCGACCAGTGCCATGGCGACGGCGGTTACGCCACCCGCGCCGCGCGGTGCGGCGGCGGCAGGGGGTGTTGGATGTCCGCGCGGCGGGGACGGCCCTTGGAATGTTCCCGCCGGGCGGGTTGTTCATCCAACTTGCGCGTGCCCGACTCGGCCCAGGCCTCGGCTTCCAGCGTCAGTCGGTTGAGCAATCGCTCCACCTCCCGCCGGTAGTGCTCGATACCGTCGCGGTCGAGATCCCCAGGCAAGTTCAAGGCCGGACTAATCACGCCCCGCGCGCGTGAAAACGGCCGCGGAATGGCAAAGCGGTCCCAACTGTTCACGCGCCAAGGGCGATCGTAGCCCAGGCCCAAGAGCACCAGCGGCATGCCTAGCTTCGAGGCCAGGTAGATCGGTCCCTGCGCGAGCACACGCCGCGGGCCGCGAGGACCGTCGGGCGTGATCGTCAGGTTCATGTGCCGGCTCTTGTCGAGTAGTTCGCGCAAGGCCGCCGCGCCGCCGCGGCGCGACGAGCCGCGGACACAGTCGAAACCCAAGTGCCGCGCGGCCACGGTGAGCATCTCGGCGTCGCCATGCTGGCTGACCAACATCGCCAGGTTGCAATGCCCCCGCATCGCGATCGGGCACAAGATGTACTCGTGCCAGAAAATGTAGAGCTTCTGGCCCGAGAATTCAGGATGGACCGGGTCGACCTTGGGATCGTAGTACGCCACGCGGTAGTCGAGCGACGACATCCAGGCCCGAATCGACGTCGCGCCCAACAAACCGCCGAGCTGAGTCAACGTCGCGTTGCGGATTTTCATGAGTAGTCGCCCGAAAACACCTCGACGGCCGGCCCGGTCATGTAAACGCGATCGTTTTCGGCCCATTCCAGTTGCAGATCGCCGCCGGGCAGATGGGCCAGAATTTTCCGCTCGGTGCGTCCCGTGAGCACGCCCGCCACGCAGACGGCGCCGGCCCCGGTGCCGCAGGCCAGGGTCTCGCCGGAGCCGCGCTCCCAAACCCGCATCCGCACTTCGTTCGGCGCGAGAACCTCGACGAATTCGGCGTTGACGCGACGTGGAAAGTGCGGGTCGGTTTCGATTTTTGGTCCCAGGCCCAGCACCCAATCGTCATCCAGCCGCTCCACATAGGTAATCGCGTGCGGGTTGCCCATCGAGACGCAGGTCACTTCGAGCGAGCGGCCGTCAACCGCCAGGGGGGCGAGCACGACCGGATCGCCACGCAGCGTCGTCGGAATTTCGGCGGCCTCGAGGATCGGCGGCCCCATGTCCACTCGGACCCGTTCGACCAGGCCCGCGACCAACTCCAGGTCAAGTGACAGAACGCCTCGTCCGGTTTCGATCGCCAAGGTTTCCTTGTTCGAGATGCCGTGGTCATAGACGTACTTGGCGACGCACCGGATGCCGTTGCCGCACATTTCCGATTCCGATCCGTCGGCGTTGAACATCCGCATCCGGGCGTCGGCCACCTCGGAAGGGCAGATCAGGATCAAGCCGTCCGCGCCGACGCCGAAGTGGCGGTTGGAAATCAGCCGGGCCAGGGCCGCCGCGTCGGATGGCAACGGCTCGACAAAGCAGTTGACGTGGATGTAGTCGTTGCCCGCCCCTTGCATCTTGGTGAATCGCATTGCGGCTGATGTTCGCTCCTGGGTGCGCCGACCGTTGGATGGCTTCGATTCTACGGACTTTTCCGCCGCCGGGCAAACGCAGTCCGCCGCTGCCCGCCGCTGCCGCCGCTGGCCGTGCCGCGGTTGAGGTATAACCATGGTAGGTATAATCGCGGAAAAAATGCGCATCGCCGCCGGACATTGCGCTCGGAATCGATGCGCGTAAGGAAACCTGCCATAATGGCAGTCGGCGACGAAACGATGGTGGCATCTTGCGGCTCGCCCTCAGTTCAAGCGGGGCAAGCTTTGTCGAGGGAAACGGCCGGAGCGCGCGGCATGGCGAAAAACCGCGTGCCCGCTCTGGATTGTCGTGGTTTCGCATGCCAAGCTGCCGATGCTATCAGTAACGACCGGTAGCACATCCGGTCGAGGAGGGCCAGGCCAGCACGCCGCGGCGCGCATCAAAAGGCCAACCACGGACCCTGCCTCATCGAGCCGCTGTAGTAGGTGACAGCGGCTTTTTTATTGGCCGACAAAATCTCTCATTGATGGCCGCGTGAAGTATAAGTGGTCCGTTTCACAAATAACGTCGTGGTTACGGCGGACTTTTGAGCAGCATGATCGCATTCCGCCGCGTAGCGGCGTCCGCACTAGATTGAGCCGGTGAGCCGCCACTGCCATCTCGCTGCTTCGCTGGGCCTGTTCCTCGGTGCGCCGCGCGATGGTGAAATCCAAGCCATTCTTGGCGTCGTCACTCCCACTCGATCGTCGCCGGCGGCTTCGAGCTGATGTCGTAAACGACGCGATTGACTCCCTTCACCTCGTTGATGATCCGCGTCGATAGGGTGGCCAACACATCGTAGGGCAATCGGCTCCAGTCGGCGGTCATGAAGTCTTCGCTGTCGATCGAGCGGACTGCGATGGCGTCCTCGTAGGTGCGCGCATCGCCCATCACACCAACGCTCCGCACCGGCAGCAGTACGGCGAACGACTGCGACGTTTGCCGGTACAGCCCGGCCCGCTGAATTTCCTCGACCACGATCGCATCCGCCTCGCGGAGCCGTTCCAACCGCTCGCGTGTGACCTCGCCCAGGCAGCGCACCGCCAGCCCCGGGCCGGGGAAGGGGTGTCGCCAGACGATTTCGTCGGGCAAGCCAAGCTGCAAGCCCAGCCGCCGAACCTCGTCCTTGAACAAATCGCGGAGCGGCTCGATCAGTTTGAAGCTGAGATCCTCGGGCAAGCCGCCGACGTTGTGGTGCAGCTTGATCGTGGCGGCTGGACCATCGACGGCCGCGCCGCTTTCGATCACGTCGGGGTAGAGCGTCCCCTGGGCCAGGAACTCGGCCCCTTCGATTTTGGCCGCTTCATCGCTGAAGCACTCGATGAACGCCCGGCCGATACGGCGGCGCTTTTCTTGCGGATCGACCACGCCGGCCAGGGCTTGCAGGAACTTGTCCTCGGCCTTGACCACATGCAGATCGGTCTGGAAGTGGTTGCTGAACTCGCGGATCACGGCGGCTTCCTCGGCCTTCCGCAGCAGGCCGTTGTCGACCAGGATGCACGAGAGTTGTTTGCCGATGGCCTTGGCCAGCAAAGCCGCCACGACCGACGAATCGACCCCGCCGGATAGCCCGCAGATCACGCGACGGTCGCCCACTTGCCGACGGACGCGGGCAATCGTCTCCTCGGCGAAATCGCCGAGCTGCCAGCGGCCGGAGCAGCCGCAGACGCCGCTGAGGAAATTGCCCAGCAACTGCTTGCCCTGCGGCGTGTGGGTCACTTCGGGGTGGAACTGCAAGCCGTAGATCGGCAGTGTGGCGTGCTTGACGGCCGCGATGGGGCAGGTTCTGGTCGCCGCCAGCGCGACGAAATCGCCCGCCACGCGAGAGACCTGGTCGCCGTGGCTCATCCAGACCTCCATTTCCGCCGGCAGACCCGCGAACAGACCGCCGGCCGCCGTGACGCGCACGGTCGCCCGGCCGTACTCGCGGGCCGGCGCGCTTTCGACCTTACCCCCCAGCACGTCGCAAGCCAACTGCATGCCATAGCAGATGCCCAACACGGGGATGCCCAGGCGGAAGATCTCGGGGTCGCACCGCGGCGCGCGGGGTTCGTAGACGCTGGCCGGGCCACCCGAAAGGATCAGCCCCTTGGGCGCCAGTTCCCGCACGCGCTGGGCCGTGATATTGTGCCGCGCGATCTCGCAGTAGACCTGCTGTTCGCGTACCCGGCGGGCGATCAACTGGGCGTACTGCGAGCCGAAATCGAGAACCAGCACTTTTTCGTCGGCGACACGATCCCGTTCGGCGCCGGGCGGCTTCACGCTGCTCATGGCGAGCGGGCACCCCATGTGGAAACAAAAACAACGACCCGTTTCAAGGCGGCCGCGTGAAGTATAAGGGCACGCGGACGCGGCGGCTAGTCCCGGCGAGCCCGGATTATTCATGGTCCCCACACTAACCCGCAGCGCAAGCAAGGCCCGGTGTTGGACCTTGCTTGCGCTGCGGGTTAGTGTGACGACGGCCTGAACTCTTGCGAGTCCAGCGACGACGCGCTTCCTTGACCACCCCCCGCCGCGGGCCTAAGATCGGGGGAACGTCTCCCCGCGCGAGAACCGAATGCCTACCCGCTCCAAGGTCGAAGTCCACGACGCCAACGGCGAAGAGGCCGCCGGCGCCAGCCCGGCCTCGCCCGGCGTCGATCAGGAACGCATCCAACGCGCGGTGCGCGAAATTCTGGCCGCCATCGGCGAAGACCCCGACCGCGAGGGCCTGCTGGAAACGCCGGCCCGAGTGGGGCGGATGTACGCCGAGTTGTTCAGCGGTCTGCACGACGACCCTCGGCAGCACCTGCGAAAATCGTTCACCGAGAAATACGACGAGGTGGTGCTGGTCAAGAACATCAGTTTCAACAGCATGTGCGAGCACCACATGCTGCCGTTCATGGGTCAGGCCCATATCGGCTACCTGCCCGAGGGCAAGGTCATCGGCCTCAGCAAGCTGGCCCGCGTGGTGGAGGTCATTGCCCGGCGGCCCCAGGTCCAGGAGCGGATGACCGAAACGATCGCCGACCTGCTGGTCGACGAGTTGGAAGCCAAGGGCGTGGCGGTGGTCATTGAGGCGACCCACACATGCATGACGATCCGCGGCATTCGCAAGCCGGGCAGTGTGGCCGTGACCTCGGCCATGCGGGGCGTGTTCCGCTCGCACCTCTCCAGCCGCTCCGAGATCATGACCCTGATCTACGGCGACCGGCGCTAACGGCCTGGAACCGTGAACCTCGCCAGCACACCCTTGACCGACGCGGGGGAGCGGGTTCTCCGGGCGCCTTCAGGCCCTCTGGCGTCCGTCGGTGAAAATCGCTACGATCTCGCCGCGCCAAGAAAGCCGTTAGGCCCGTGACGCCGGATTCCTAACGCCTAACGCCTAACGCCTAACGCCTTGTGTGCCACCGGGTTTGGTTGCCCTGGAGGCGATACCGCCCTCTTCGATAAGGAGATCGACCATGTTGGGAAGGATTCCCTCGTGCTGGATGTTGCCGACGTTGCTGGTGGGACTGGCCATGGGGGCACTGGCGCCGCACTCGCCACTGCACGCGGTGGCCACCGACCGAAGCGAGAACTTCGCCATGGCCACCGGCGCCCTGGACGATGTGACCGAAGCCGTTTATTTCATTGACTTTACGACCGGCGAATTGCACGCGGCCGTGATCAGCCCGGTGACCCGCCGTTTCAACGCCTTCTTCCGTGCCAATGTCCAGGGCGACCTGGGAATCGTCGCCGCGAAAAACCCGAAGTACCTGCTGGTTACCGGCACCTCCATGTTTCGCCCCAACGCCGGCCCGCTGCAGCCGGCGACCTCGGTGATCTACGTGGCCGAGTTGACCTCCGGCAAGCTGGCCGCCTACAACGTCCCCTGGTCGCAGAGTTTCGCCCAATCGGGGGCGCCGATCCGCAAGGCGATGACGCGGCTCGACGTGATCCCCTTCCGCATTCCGGAAGTCGCCAGCCGATAATTTACATTACGCGGCCGACAATGAGACATTCTCGACCGCGTGAAGTATCGCTTGAAAAAATCGTGGATTGTCGTCTAATGGGTGGATGACCCACGTCACGATCCACGTCAACGGCGGGCCGCGCCAAGTGGCGGCGGGCACCACGGTGGCGGCGCTGTTAGGCGAGCTGCGTTTGGACCCGCGCCATGTGGCGGTCGAGGTGAACCTCGAATTGGTGCCGCGTGGCGCCCACGGCCGGCGAGCGCTGGCCGAGGGAGACCGTTTGGAAGTCGTGACCCTGGTCGGAGGAGGTTGAACGCGTGTCCGCAGACCAGGTTTCACCGTCCGTCGCCGAAAAGCCCTTGCGACTGGGCAAGCACGTCCTTTCCAGCCGGTTGATCGTCGGCACCGGCAAGTACGCCAACTACGCCTTGATGGCCGCATCGCTCGCGGCCTCCGGCACCGATTGCATTACCGTGGCCATTCGCCGCGAGCGGCTCATCGACGCCCAGGGGCGTAACCTGCTCGATCACATCGACACGCGCCGTTACGTGCTGTTGCCCAACACGGCCGGCTGTTTCACGGCCGACGACGCTGTGCGCGTCGCCCGGCTGGGGCGCGAGATCTTGCTGGGTCTGGAAAATCCGGGCGCCGATTGGGTCAAGCTGGAAGTGCTGGGCGATACGAAGACCCTGTTGCCCGACCCGGTGGCGACGTTGGCGGCGACCGAGCGGTTGGTGGCCGATGGGTTCCAGGTGCTTTGCTACACGACCGACGACCCGATCACCGCCCGGCGGCTCAAGGAGGCGGGCGCCACCAGCGTGATGCCCGCCGGCAGCCCGATCGGATCGGGGCAGGGAATCTTGAACCCCAACAACATCCGCATTTGCCTCGAATACCTCAAGGAAGGCGACCCCGATTACCCGGTGATCGTCGATGCCGGCGTGGGAACGGCCAGCGACGTGACGATCGCCATGGAGTTGGGGGTCGACGGCGTGCTGTTGAACACCGGCATCGCCCACGCGGCCGATCCGCCGCGGATGGCCCGCGCCATGAAGGCCGCCATTGAGGCCGGCCGGCTGGCTTATCTCGCCGGCCGGATTCCCAAGAAGCTTTACGCCACCGCTAGCAGCCCCGACGAGGGGACGATCACGCCGCTCAAGCCGCGCTAGCCCGAATTATTCATGGTCCAACACTAACCCGCGGCGCAAGCAAGGCCCCCCCCCTCTCAAACCGCGACTGAATCTTGCTTCGTCACCTGTTGGCCTGATTCATGACGGCAAAGATGATCGCGGCGTACAATGCCACCCCCAAGCCGCAGCAAATGAAGAACGGGATGAGGACCGCCGCCGCGGCTTTCCCGCCTGATATCTCGTGAGCTCGCGAAAGCCCGACGATGGTGTAGACGAGATTGACGATTGCGTTAATGAGGCCGCCGCAGAATGGGATGAGCGATATGAGCGACGTGCTGCCCTGAGAGTACGCGATCACGCGAACGGTTGTTTCAAATGGGAATCGGGCGCCGCCGAGCATCGTCAACATCAAGTGATAGATGCCCGCCGTGACGAAAAGGCCGAAGATCAGTGCCAGCGGCAGGAAGATCGCGACACAAACCAGGCCCGCCGCGCCGCCGATGGCCCCTCCCGCCATCTGTGGGCCGAACGGTGGGCCGTTGCCCATTCCCATGCCGAGCAGCATTTGTATTGCGATTTGCAAACAGAACCCGCCTAAACCACCAACCGTTCCACCTGCCACCAGATACCCGATCGGCGCTCCAAGGCCCCCCTCGCGCCTCATGTTGTCGAAGAACAGATTGGCCGAGCCGTAGAACTCCTTAAGCGTGGCAACGAACGAGTTGAACGAGGCGCCGTCGCGTTCCCAAGGCGGGCCGCTGCGCGGTCCCGAGGGGCCGCGAAACTCGAATGAAGCGGCGCCCGGTGAAGGCGAAGCGTATGGGTTGGGGTCAAGACCCGATGGAATCGGCACCGGTCCAAATGGGCTGGGCACGGCATCGTCGAAGGGAGAATCTGGCGGTGGTGGCGGCGCGTTGGGCGTCGGTTCCGCCGGCGACCCGAGCGGCGACGAGAACATGGGGATCGCCTGGATCGATCCGCACGACGGGCATTTGGCCTGTTTGCCGGCCGTGTCGTCGCCGGTTCGCAACAATTTACCGCATTGTCCGCAACGGAATTCGATAGGCATTCGTTAGTGCTCCGAAGAAGGAATCAGCTCGCCGTCGGGTATGAAGGTCGCCGTCAGTGTAACAGCATGTCGGTTCGCAAACCATATTTCCAGGACCGCGCTGGAATTTTTCCAACGACCCGCTTGGACGGCACCACCTACTGAACTCGGCCGCAACATGCTATAGTGCCAGCATCGTCGTCCCCACCGCCGCGACCGCCCCCATGACACTCACACCCGCCGAGATCCTCGGACCCGAGGGGCGGATCGCCGCCCGGCTGCGGCATTACGAGCGCCGGCCGCAGCAGCTAGCCATGGCGGAGGCCGTGGCCAAGGCCATTGCGAGCCAGCGGCACCTGGTGGTCGAGGCGGGCACCGGCGTGGGAAAGAGCTTCGCCTACCTCGTGCCGGCCATTCTGGCCACGATCCCCCCGACGCCGGAAAAAAAACCGCCCGACGGCAAGCCGCCGAAGCGGCGCAGGGTGGTGGTTTCGACCCACACGATCAGCCTGCAAGAACAGTTGTTGCACAAGGATCTGCCGTTGTTGAATGCCGTCATTCCCGATGAGTTCACGGCGGTGCTGGTTAAGGGGCGTGGCAACTACGTCAGCCTGCGGCGGCTCGAAGGCGCGCTCAGCCGCGCCGGCAGCCTGTTTCACGACCCGGAGGAATTCTCGGAACTGCGGTATATCGATCGCTGGAGCCGCGAGACGACCGACGGCTCGCTCTCGGATCTCGATCGCCGCCCGCTGGGCGCCGTGTGGGACGAGGCGCGCAGCGAACAAGGCAACTGCATGGGGCGGCAATGCCCGACCTACAATAAGTGCTTCTATTTCGCTTCCCGGCGGCGCATGCAGCACTCGCAGATCCTGCTGGTCAACCACGCGCTCTTCTTCAGCGACCTCGCGCTGCGGCAACACGACGTGAGCATCTTGCCCGACTACGACGTCGCGATCTTCGACGAGGCCCACACCATCGAAGCGGTGGCCGGCGATCATCTGGGAATGAAAGTCTCGTCGAGCCAGGTGGAATACACGCTCAACAAGCTTTACAACGACCGCACGATCCGAGGACTGCTGGTCCACTACCACGATCGCGAGGCGGAGGAACTGGTGGGAGATTGCCGCGTTCGATCGGATGAGTTCTTCGAGACGCTACGGCTTTGGCAGGCCGCTTCGGGACGCCGCAACGGGCGCGTCGATCGGGCCGGAGTCGTCGAGAATGCGCTCAGCCCGGCATTGGTCAAGCTGGCGCGCCGGCTGCGCGCGCTCGGCGAAAAGCTGGAATCGGCCGAGGTCCGGCAAGATTTCAGTTCGGCCCACGACCGGCTCTCCGTTTTGGCGGGCGAAATCGAGCAATGGCGAACGCAGAACATGCCGGCCTCGGTCTACTGGCTCGAAGCGACGCACGGCCGCAGGCCCAAAACCGTGCTGGCCGCCGCGCCGGTCGACGTGGGACCGGTGTTGCGAAAGCAACTCTTCGAGGTCGTCCCCAGTGTGATCATGACCAGCGCCACGCTGGCGGTGGGCAAAGCCGGTTCGTTCGATTTCTTCAAGTCGCGCCTCGGGTTGACGCAGGTCGCGACGCTGTCGGTCGGCAGCCCGTTCAATTACCGCGAGCAGGCCACGCTCGTGCTCGTCGAGGGCATGCCGGACCCGACGGGCGAGCCGCGAGAGTTCCAGCGGCAGGCCATGAAGATGGTGCGTCGATTCGTCGCTCGGACCGACGGGCACGCCTTCGTGCTGTTTACGAGCTACGAGATGCTCCGCCAGGCGGCGGCCGATTTGACCCCCTGGCTGGCCGAGCGCAACCTGGCGCTGCACGCCCAGTCGGACGGGCTGCCGCGCACCCAGATGCTCGAGCGGTTCAAGGCCAATCCGCGGGCCGTGCTGCTGGGCACCGACAGCTTCTGGCAAGGCGTCGACGTGCCGGGCGACGCCTTGCAGACGGTGATCATCACCAAGCTTCCTTTCGCCGTGCCCGACCAGCCGCTCTTGGAGGCGCGGCTCGACGCGATCCGGGAATCCGGCGGAAATCCCTTCTCCGAGTACCAACTGCCCGCGGCGGCGATCAAGCTCAAACAGGGTTTCGGGCGGTTGATCCGCACCCAGCACGACCGCGGCACCGTTGTGATCCTCGATCCGCGGGTGCTGACCAAGCCTTACGGCCGGATGTTCCTCGATTCGTTGCCCGACTGCCGCCGCGTGCGCGAACGAGTCGATGCGGGCGAACCCTAGTCCTCGCAAGCCACGGGGAGTGACCGACAAGACGATGCCCGGTCGGCGAATAACCGCTAAGGATGCCGGCTATCTGTCGGATCATTGTTTCGTGTTGACGATGATGGAGTTGGACAAGCCGGAGCCGATCCCGAAAAGCCGGCGGCGGAAGCGCTGAGCCCGCCAGCCCCCTAACCTACGGCCACCGCGGCGAAATCGCCGACCAGCCGCAACAGCACTTCCCGCGTCACCTGGGCCGGCAGCGAAAGGCGCACGTCGCCCGCTTGCTTGGTCCAGCGGCAGAGGCTCAATTCACCGCCGCGACGCACCAGCAACTCATAGTAGCTGGTGCGGTCGGCGTCGCGCCGCGGAGGATTGGAACGTAGCTGCACGACGCACTGCTGCGAGTCGACCTCGACCGGCGAAATCGGCTCCAAGAGATAAGTCAGCCGCGCAGCCAGCGTTTCGCTCAGGCGTTTCAACTCCTCGATCGAGGCGGTCGCCAGTTGGTCGGCGCGCATCGCAAGCCGAGTGAACTCGCAGGCCAGCGTGTCCAGCGCCGTCAGATCACAGGTCAGGCGAAGGCCATCGCGCTCAAGGGACAGCGCGTGCCCGCCGCCGGCGAATGTGGGTACGGCGGCCAAAGCCTCGCGGGTTTGTTCCACCAGCGTCATCGGATCGGCTCCTTTCGGAACGCCACGCAGGGCGTTCCCTGTAGGGTGGGCACCGCCCACCAACGAATCGGTACGGTTTGGTTTGGTGGGCGGTGCCCACCCTACGGATTTCTGGTGGGCGGTGCCCACCCTACGGATTTCTGGTGGGCGGTGCCCACCCTACGGATTTCTGGTGGGCGGCGCCCACCCTACGGTTATCTGCCCGACGGCTTGAACTGCTCGACGGAGTGTTCGTCGCCGTCATAGGATAGTATCGTCTTGTGCCCTTCCAGAACGGTTTCAATATGCACCGGCCGGCCCCACAGCCGCTGCAGGTTCATCAGCGTGTCGCGGGCGTAGGCGGTTTGCAACTCGACCCCATGGTACTCGTGCCCCAAAAACAATTCGCCGCGATTCTTGTAGTTCCCCTCGCGAACCGTGATGAACGGCTGCCCCCGATGGGTCAGGCCGAACAATAGCCGCTGCTTGATCTTGGGAAACTCGCGGCTTTCGATTTCGTAGTAGTTCGTGTCCTCGTTGTAAGCAAACGAAAACAACTTGTGCTCGCGGCAGAATTCCAAGGTGAGGAAGGTGTCGATGAACGTCAGATCGTTGTGGATCTTGCGGACCTCGAAGATTTTCCGCCGGCCCAGGCCGGCGCCGGTGTCCCAGTCGCGTTTGGCAACCAGATCGTCGCACTCGTCGTATTCCTTGCCGAACCGCCCCTTGTTCCAGCGGTCCTCGACGTCGCGCAAGAGCTCGATTCCCAGTTTGTAAGGGTTCAGCCGGCCCTTCGACGTGGCCATCGTGCCGGAATGGTGGTCGGCGTAGTTGATGATGTCGGCCGAGGTCAGCCCCTGCCGGGTCATGATCGTCGAGTGCCAGTAGCTCGCCCAGCCCTCGTTCATGATCTTGGTCTGGCCCTGGGGGGCGAAATAGTAGGCCTCCTCGCGGATGATCGACAGCACGTCGAGTTGCCAGGGCTTCAAGGGAGCATGCTCCAGCAGGAAGAGCATCACGTCGCGCGCCGGCTCCTTGGGGAATTTTTCCTCGACCTTTTTCCGTTCGCGCCGCTGTTGGGCCTCGGCGGCCAGCACGTCGGGCGGGTTGATGTACTGGTCCATGTACTCCTTGGCGCGGAAGCGGCCGGGCCGCAACGCTTCGTCTTCGTCCTCTTCGTCGAGCTTCGCGAACGGGTCGACGATCGGCGCGTCGAAGCGCTTGATGAACGGCGAATGGACGTCGATCAGATCCTCGATCGACAGGCAGGCGTCGATGAACGTCTCGACCTCCTCCACCCCGTGCCGGTCCATGTACCGCCGCACGCGCTGGCCGTGGTTGGCCATGTGGTCCATCATCTTGCGATCGGTCTGGCTGAACCAGTAGTTGTTCTTGAAGAAGTCGCAATGCCCGTAGACGTGGGCCATGACCATCTTCTGATCGGTCAACGCGTTCGAGCGCATCAGGTAGGCGTAGCAGGGATCGTTGTTGATCACCAACTCGTAGATCTTCTGCAAACCATAATGGTAGCCCTTCGAGAGCTGCTCGTATTCCATGCCGAACCGCCAGTGCGGGTATCGGGTGGGGAAGCCGCCGTACGACGCGATGGCGTTGAGCTGGTCGTGATCGATGACCTCGAAAATCGTCGGGAAGAAGTCGAGGCCGTAGTTGCTCGCGTGCTCCCGCATCTGGGCCTGGACGTCGGCCAATTCGCTGGGCAACGGTTCGATGCGGGTGGTGGACATAGTCGGGGTTCAGGGTTCAGGGTTCAGGGTTCGGGTTCAGGGTTCGGGGGTTGGGGTTCGGGGGTTGGAGTTCAGGACTTCCGTTCCACCTGAACCCTGAACCCGGACCTCTTGCCGATTGCGTTTCATCATTCGGGTTGCGACCGATGGCCGAACTGCGTCATTTCCCCTTTCCCAGGAATGTTTTGATCGAGTCGTAAATCGCCTCGCGGTCGTGGATTTCCGAGAGGACGAGGTTCTCCGAATTTTTGGCCAGGCCGTCGCGCAGCGTGCGGAGGTACTCGCCGCTGCCGTAGGGGCTTTCCACCTGGCCGTAGCAAAACAGGTTCACCTTGGGCAGGATCTCGTCGCGCAGTAGTTTGAGACTGGCTTGGTTGTCCTCACCCCAGTTGTCGCCGTCGGAGAACTGGAACACGTACAGGTTCCACTCGTCCGGCGAGAAGGCCCGCCGGATCAACTCGAGGCACACCTGGTAGGCCGAGCTGATCCGCGTGCCGCCGCTTTCACGCGTATGGTAAAACGTCTCTTCGTCGACTTCCTTGGCCGCCGCGTCGTGGATGATGTAACGCGCTTCCAGGCCGTCGTACTGGCTCTTGAGCCAGGTGTCGATCCAGAAGGCCTCGGTTCGCACGATCTGCTTCTGCTCGTCGGTCATCGAGCCCGAAACGTCCATCAGGTAGATCACCACGGCGTTGGCCTCGGGCAGCGGCGTGGTGCTCCAGGAGCGATAGCGCTTGTCTTCGCGGATCGGCACGACCAAGGGCCGCCGCGGGTCGTAGGAACTCGACGAAATCTGCCGCCGCAGCGCCTCCATGTAGGTCCGCTTGAAGTGCCGTAGCGACTCGGGGCCGGAGCGGCGGATGCTGGTGTAGCGGGTTTTCTCCTCGCTGATGTTGGCTTTGCCTTTGGGTTCGATGCGCGGCAGTTCCAGTTCGTCGCCCAGGATCTGAGCCAGATCCTCGAGCGAGACCTCGACCTCCATGATGTGGCCGCCGGGTTCGCTGCCGGCCTGTCCCTGGCCGTCGCCTTCCTGGGGATCGCCCTGCGCGATGGGCGTGCCCTCCTCGCCGTCGCCCTGGCTTACGCCCCCCGAACCATTCTGGCCGTAGCGGAAATGGGGCACGTCGAGCTGCGGCACCGGGATGCTGACCAGGTCGCGCCCCTTGCGGCCGATCAGTTCGCCGTGCGTCACGTACTTCCGCAGGTTCTGGCGGATCTTTCCCTTGACGATTTGTCTGAAGCGCGATTGGTCGCGCTCGATTTTCATATACATGGCTAATGCTTCGCGTCGCCCCGGGCGAAAATGCTCGCCACATAATTCAATACGTCGCTCGCGCTCTCTTCGTCGTAACCGTAATTGCGAATCAATCGCTGCTTGACCACGTCGATCTTGGCCTGGGTGTCGGCGTCGATGACCTTCGAGACCAGGCTGGTGAGCTTGATCGTGTCCTTCTGGTCCTCGAACAGCTTCAACTCCAGGGCCTTGTTCAGCCGCTCGTTGGTTCGGTAGTCGAAGGTCTTGCCGTCGATCGACAAGGCGCCGATGTAGTTCATGATCTCGCGGCGAAAGTCGTCCTTGCGGCTGTCGGGGATGTCGATTTTCTCCTCGATGGACCGCATCAGCCGCTCGTCCGGCTCGTCGTACTGGCCGGTGAACTTGTTCTTGACCTTCTCGCGCTGCGTGTAGGCCTTGACGTTGTCGATGTAGTTGCCGCAGAGCCGTTTCAAGGCGTCCTCGTCGGCGGCGATCGCGCGCTGGACCTCGTTCTTCACGATGTTCTCGTACTCCTCCTTGACCACGCCCAGAAGTTCGCGGTAGTGGTTGCGCGTTTCTTCGACGGTGATCAGGCTGTGGTGCTTGAGCCCCGTCTCCAGTTCGTTGAGCACCATGAACGGGTTGATCGAGCGCGCTTCCGGGTGGGCCACCAGGGCGTTGGAGAGCTTATCCTGCACGTAGCGCGGCGAGATGCCGTGCATCCCCTCGCCGCCGGCCTGCTCGCGCAGCTCCTTGATGTTGTCTTCGGTGTAGCCGGGCAAGGTCTTGCCGTTGTAGAGCTTGAGCTTTTGCAGCAGGCTCAGGTTCGCTTGCTTGGGCGGTTCGAGCCGCGTGAGGATGGCCCACATGGCGGCCATTTCGATCGTGTGCGGGGCGATGTGCTTTCCATGCACCTTGCCGCGGTGGTAGTCCTTCTCGTAGATTTTGATTTCGTCGGCCAGCCGCGTGACGTAGGGAACGTCGATCTTCACGGTTCGGTCGCGCAGGGCTTCCATGAACTCGTTGTTCTGCAAGCGGCGGTACTCGGGCTCGTTGGTGTGCCCCAGGATCACCTCGTCGATGTCGGTCTGGGCGAACTTCTTGGGCTTGACCTTGTGCTCCTGGCTGGCGCCCAACAGGTCGTAGAGGAACGCCACGTCGAGCTTGAGCACCTCGACGAACTCGACGATGCCGCGGTTGGCCACGTTGAATTCGCCGTCGAAGTTGAACGCCCGCGGATCGCTGTCGCTGCCGTACTCGGCGATCTTGCGGTAGTTGATGTCGCCCGTCAGTTCGGTCGAGTCCTGGTTCTTCTCGTCCTTGGGCTGGAAAGTTCCCACGCCGATGCGGTCTTTCTCGCTCAACAAGAGCCGCTTCGCGCGGACGTCGCCCGCCACCTTGGTCCAGTCGCCCTGGTAGTGCCGCAACCGGTCGGCGTAGACATAGCGGCAAAACGGGCAAAGCTCGCCCGCGATCTTCACGCGATAGGCGTCGGCCGGCAGTCCTTCGGTCAAGCGGGCCGTCACATCGGCGCGAAACCGCTGCGGGATCATGTGCAGCGGCTCCTCGTGCATCGGGCACCAATGGACCTGCTGCGGATTCTCCAGGTCGACCCAGCCCAGGGTAAACAGCGCGCCCTGATCGCAGTTCGAGTAGCGCTCCAGCCCCTTCTTCAAGAGCCGGGCGATCGTACTCTTGCTGCTGCCCACCGGGCCGTGCAGGAGCAGCACGCGCTTCTCGATGCCGTACCCCTTGGCCGCGCTCTTGAAGGCGTTGACCAGCGCCGCCAGCGGCTCGTCGAGTCCGAACACGGCGTCGGCGCCGTCCTGATCGGGATCTTGAAAGAAGCGGTATCGGACCCGCCTCTCGCGGTTTTGTTCGTAGTTTTCCGTGCCGTACGACATGACCATGTCGTACACCCGCTCAAAGGCGTTGCGGGTCACCTTGGGATCCTGGCGGACCATGTCCAAATACTGCTCGAACGTCCCCTCCCAATTCTTCTTGCGGAACTGGTCGAGATCCTGGCGTTGTGCCACGAGCGCGATGATCGAGCTACCGTCATTCATTGAGGGCTCCCCCGGCGGCTTGAGAATCTCAATCGCCTTGCTAATGCCCCGCTAAACGCCCCTGTCTAAAGATACGTCCCGAATTCCAGCGAATCCGGCTGCGATGCGCCGCGCCAGGGGGCGAGCGGCAATGGTGGGGAAAGCACACTCCCCAAGAATGTCGGCCCACGGCACGACGGTTCACCCCACTCGAGGATCGCCGCGGCGCGATTTGCGCAGCAGCGATCACTTCGCGTGAGCGACCCAAAAGAGAACTTGCGAAAGATCACCCGGAACTGAGGCGAGGCGGGTTGGTTGGAAGGACTGCTTCTTCTCGCTCTCCGGCGTGTGAGAATCCGTTTCCCGCACGTCTGCCACCGTCACCTACACTAAGTATCCCCTCAAATCATCGCGGCGGCAATATCGAATCGCCTCGCGCGATGCCGCGCGCGAGAGAGAAACCCAGCTGGCATTCATCCACAAATCATTATGCCGTAACGTGTTGCACGGGTGTGCCAAGCCCGCTCAAAATGTCAAACTATTTTTCGGAATCGATCGCTCGCATCCCGCCATTGCCGATTTGTCCAGCGGCCGGTTCTGTAGGGAACGCCCTCCGTGGCGTTCCGGGAAGCTGGTGCGACGTCGTCTAGCCCGGATGATTCATGGTCCCGTAGCTGGCTTCGCAAGAAGTCAGGCCGTGGACGCGAGTTACGCCGGAATTCTTGCGAATTCTGCCACAGCACAGTGCGCGAGTTCCTCCCCGGACCATGAATAATCCAGGCGAGCAGGGCACGGAACCCGAAGCGTTGTCGTTCATTTGTCCAACAAGCGGCCCACGCTCTCCAACAGCTTGTCCATCGCGAACGGCTTGCGGATGTAATCATCGACGCCCAGCATCTCGGCGTAGGCCTTGTGGCGGCTCCCCTCGTTGGCGGTGATCATGATCACGCGCATCGGAACGGGACGCGAGCGGCGCAGCTTTTCCAGCACCAGGAACCCGCTTCGCTTGGGCATCATCATGTCGAGGATCAGCAGGTCGGGGTCTTCCCGTTCGGCCATCGCCAGACCCTGGTTTCCGTCGCGGGCCACCAGGATTTTATACCCACGCGACTCCAACGCCAGCCGCATCGACTCGACGATCTCGTGGTCGTCGTCGACCAAGAGGACACGCTTTTGGGCGACCTCGACTTTTTCGGCCGGTTCTGGATGCTCGTGCTTCTCAGCCATGAATGGTTACCTTGCTTCTTGAACAATGGCCCCTTTTTACAACAACCGCCGGCTTCAAGGCCAGGATCGTCGCTTCGGGTTCTGTAGGGAACGCGCTCCGTGGCGTTCCGTGAGGCTCGAGCGACGTCTTCCGGCGGGACTCGGAACGCCACGGAGGGCGTTCCCTACAGAGTCGGCATCATCTAGACATCCTAGCTACCGGTCGGGAGTTTGCAAGGCGCGGCCCCATCGAGCCTATCCCCAAACCGCCCTTGTCCGCGATACCTCGCTTGGGCCGATCAGTGCTTCAAAAAGGGCATTCGCGGTCAGGTACTCCTTGCTCGTTTCCCCCTCGGTCGGCTAGATTATACCTTACCGGCTAGATAGCCACCGGGGCATCGCTTAGGCTCTGCCCCAGCCACCGTGAATGTCTCATTCTCGACCATGTGAAGTATAACCGCCCGCGGCCAGCTTCGACACTAACCCGCGGCGCAAGCAAGGAGCGTAACCATGCCGGCGCCGTCAATTCTTCGTGAACTGGTCGAGCACTTCGAGCGCAACCGCGAGTCGTACCAGGCGGCGGGCTACAACGAAACCCAGCTCCGCCGCGAGTTCCTCGACCCCCTCTTCAAGGGCCTCGGCTGGGACATCGACAACGAGCAGCGGCTCGCCGAAGCCTATAAGGACGTAATCCACGAAGACGCCATCAAGGTCGGCGGCGAAACCAAGGCGCCCGACTACTGCTTCCGCATCGGCGGACGGCGGATCTTCTTTCTCGAAGCCAAAAAGCCCGCCGTCAAAATCGTCGAAGATCCGCTACCCGCCTTCCAGCTCCGCCGCTACGCCTGGAGCGGCAAGCTGCCGCTCTCCGTGCTCTCGAACTTCGAGTCGCTGGCCGTCTACGATTGCCGCATCAAGCCCGACAAGAAAGACAAGGCCTCGGTCGCTCGGGTCATCCTGCTGCGCTACAAGGAGTACGATCAGCGCTGGGACGAGTTGGCCGGCATCTTCTCGCGCGACGCGGTGCTCAAAGGCTCGTTCGACAAGTTCGCCGAGTCCACCAAGCTCAAGCGGGGCACCAGCGCCGTTGACGACGCCTTCTTGAAGGAGATCGAGTCGTGGCGCGACGTGCTGGCGCGCAACTTCGCCCTGCGCAACCCCGGGCTCAGCCAGCGCGACCTGAACTTCGCCGTTCAGCGGACGATCGACCGGGTGATCTTCCTGCGGATGTGCGAGGACCGCGGCATCGAGAGCTACGGCCAGCTCTCGTCGCTCCTGGGCGGCGGGCATCTTCCATCGGCTGCATGCCGTTCCGTCATCGAGCGCGGCGGATGTCCATGACCGACTGACTCCGCCTGAACGTCACGGTGAAGAATTCAAAAAACCCAACTTGGCCAAGAACCATTGGCGACTGCAAGTCCACGATATCGGAGAAGATCGCGGGGGCCGTCCAACAGTGATGGCGCAACTGGTGCTCGACGTCGAGCAGGTATCCCAGGCTTGCGTCACCACCTACACCGATGACTTCGACGGCGTCGGCGCCTTCTTTCGGTAGGCCGAGACTGTCGATCAGTTCCAAGCTCAACAGGCTGTGCTCGGCCCCAGAATCGACAAGGGCGAAAACCTGACGGTAGCCCGCCGGGCCGTGAAAACCGATCGGGATAATGGGTTTCGAACGGATGAGGAGGCCGCGGCGAACATCGAGATACGGAAAAATCATCGCGTTCGTCCGATAAAGAACGCGTCGGATCTGGGCACGAAGTACAGCAACGGCTCCAGCCGCGTGAGGTTCGGCGTGTTCCGCCGCGCTTCTTCGAGTGAGGCCCCGTGCCCGATGACCTTATAGGTTTTTGGGTGAACAGCAACCCACTCGCCGCGGAAAGCGGAGACGTTGAGGCGAGGCCGCCGCGCGACGCGTTCGGCCGAGGTTTTGCCCTCGTGATGAATTTTGCGCATGATGGCCGTCCATTCTTGTGTTTCGAGACCCAATCAGGATAGCGGTTAGCAAACCGGCACGCAACGAAGCGCCCGGTCGTTCCGCATTCACATCCAGCGTGTCGCCCCGGGCGACACTCGCAAACGCCGGCAATTCGGGAGAGCCCCGCGTTCGTGGAAACGAACGTGAACCTCCACGGGGCAATTCGGGCAGGCCGTGGCCTCATTATTATCAACGATCCGCTTAATTGCTGGTTTTCTTGGTCTGGCGTCGATCCAGGGCAGTAGCGACAATCCTTTCCCGCAATTCGGAAAGGAGGCCGGAATGTCGCGGTTGCCGATGGATCGATCGAGGGTC
>Ga0307374_10004883_pt1 | contig 22077 bp, 22 predicted proteins | sample OX3MG_FD_202532 | JGI IMG/M metagenome (GOLD analysis project Ga0307374, IMG submission 202532) | Soil microbial communities from Risofladan, Vaasa, Finland - OX-3 | ecosystem: Environmental > Terrestrial > Soil > Coastal area > Acid sulfate soil | place: Finland: Risofladan, Vaasa | collected...
CTCGACCCGATCGACCGGTTCAACTCCGCGGCGCACACGACAGACCTCTCACCAGGCGCGCTCGTCCCGCCCGACGTGGATCGCCTCGAACGCTTCTTCACCTTCCTTCGTGAGCGGGTCGGCTCGGCGCGCAAGTACGCCGTCGCCGGCCGGGACTACGCCCTCTATCGCACCATCTACCACGCGGGGCTCCGTGCCGAGGAGACCGCGAGCCTGATGCACTCCGATGTCCACTTCGAGCGAGGGCCGTTCGGCAAGCTCCACGTCCGCAACGGCAAAGGTGCGCGGGGATCCGGTCCGCGGCCGCGTTTCGTGCCGATGCTCGACCACCTCGACCTCGTGATGACGTGGTACTTGGCCGACGTTCGCCCGCGCTTTCGCGACGGGACAGCGCTCTTTTGCGACGAAGGGGGCGGGCCGATCAGCCGGGGCACGATCCGCAACCGCCTCGCCTCGCTCTTGGCGATCGAGGGCGGGCCGCCCGAGGAGCGCTTCACCCCGCACTCGCTGCGGCGGGCGTGCGCGACCCACAACTACGAGCGCGGCGTCGATCTCGTCGCCATTCAGCAGCTTCTTGGCCACTGGCAGATCGGGACCACCATGAAGTACGTCTCGCCCTCGGCAACCTTCATCGAGGATGCCTATCGGCGAGCGATGTCGGCGACGATGAGCGAGCTCGAGGGGGAGGGCGATGGAGGCTAGGTGGCGACTCCGGATGGCCGCCGCGCAACGCGAGGTCTGGACCGGTGTCGCGCTCCAGCGCCTCCTCGCCGAGCGTGCGGGGCTCCGTCTCTCCTCGGCGTCGGTCTCGGCGCTGTTCTCGAAGACGCCCTCGCAGGTGAAGCTCACCACGCTCGCCGCGCTCTGCACCGCGCTCGAGTGCTCACCGAACGACCTGATCGAGATCGACACGACGCCGGTCTCGCGAGCGACAGAAAACCGCTCGAAGGCGTCGTCGACTCCCACGCCGATCGCCCGGCGTGGGCGCTCGCTGCCGCCGGCGTGAGGATCATCTCCTGTTCGTCGTGCGGCGAGCTCAGGCCCCACGCCGGACACGGGTTGTGCGCGCGGTGTTTGCGCCGCCAGCCCGACCGCCCTTTCGTTTGCGCCGAGGGCCTCCACCGACGCCTCGTCGATCCCCCCGGGTTCCTCGACGCCTACGTCGCCTACGTGACCGAGCGCTTCTCTGTCTCGCGTGCGACTCGGCTCGTCGCTGACCTCGGCCGACTGCTCGAAAGCGAGGGCAACGATCCCGCATCGCTGCTTCGAGCTTCTCGGTCACCGACGGCTCGCGGCGGGACGCTCGCTCGCAGCCTCGGCGACTTCTTCTCCACGGTCGGGCCCGCACCGATCGATGTCGAGGACGAAGGCGATCGTCGAGCCGAGCTCCGGCGAAGGCGACGACTCGTGGCGACGCCGGCGGGCTTCCTCCCAGCCGTCGAGCGCTTCGTCGAAGCCGAGCTCATTGCCCGCAAGCGCGCCGAGCGCCTCAAGGCGACCGTCCCTCGTCACCACCTCACCGAGGAGCGCCTCGATGCGATCGTGGGTCTGGCGATCGCGATCGCCAGGCGAACTGGGGACAGCTGTGGCTTCGAAGTCGTCGCCGAAGGAGACGTCGAGGCCTTCCTCGTCGCCTTCTCACCGGCGGTCTCCCGCCGCTACCTCACGCATCTCCATCGCTTCTTCTCCTTCGCCCGAGCCGAACGGCTCGTGCTCGTCGACCCGACGGCGCGCCTCGAGGGACCGAAAGGCCAAAGCGGCGTGGCGAGCGAGCTCCTTCCCCTCGAGCGCCAGCGCGCCCTCTACGAGCGCTGGACCGGCAGCGCCGACGTCCACCCCTACGAGTCCTTCGTCGGCCTCGCCGGGCTGCTGCACGGCTGTTCCTCGGCCGAGCTTTGCAACCTCGTCCTCGAGGACTGCGATCTCGCCAGATCCACATTGCGTCTCGGACGCCGCCCGCGCCCGGTGCCGCTCGATCCGCGCACCACGGCTGCGCTCGCCGCCTGCCTCGCGCACCACGAGACGTTGTGCACCGAGAACCACCACGTCATCGTCACCCGGCTCACGACGACGAACGCCATCCCCGTCTCAGCGACCTACCTCCGCAGCGTCCTCAGGCCGGCCGGAGTCTCGCTCCGGGTGCTCCGCTCGACCCGCCTCGCCGCGCTCACGCGCAGCACCGACCCGCGCCTCGTCGCGTCGAGCTTCGGCTTCACCTACCGCGCACCACTGCACTACCTCGCCGACGGTGTCGACTCGGCGCGCCTTGCGGAGCTCGCCAACCTGTGAGCTTTCGGAAGCGTTGTGCACACGTTGGCCCGAACGTGTGCGCTTTGAAGAAGAAGGAGCTGATCGGCAACTACGCGAACGGCGGGGAGGAATGGCAACCCGTCGGTGAGCCCGAAGAGGTGAACGACCACGATTTCGCGGACCGGGCCCTCGGTGAGTTCGCCAAGGCCATCCCCTATGGGATCTACGACGTCGCCAACAACGAGGGGTGGGTGAACGTCGGCGATGTCGCCGACACCTCGGAGTTCGCGGTCGAATCGATCCGACGGTGGTGGAGCACCCTCGGGAAAGAACGCTTCCCCGACGCGACACGCCTGTTGATCACCGCCGACGCCGGGGGATCGAACGGCTATCGGGTCCGCGCCTGGAAGGTCGAGCTCGCGAAGCTCGCCGCTGAGACCGGGCTACAGATCACGGTCTGTCACTACCCGCCGGGGACCTCGAAGTGGAACAAGTGCGCATGACCTGGGCGGTCACCACGGAGCAATGAAATGCTGGGGGCGATCTGCCGGGCGCGGTCGCCGTCTCGATAGTGGAGCGCAAGAGCCCGAAACAAGTTTGGCGCGGGGCCCGAGGGACCTGGGATTGTCGCCGCGAGCACGAACCCCAGATTCTCCTGGTTGCCGGTCCCTCCCCGGCAGGTCATTACCTGCCGAAAGGAGAGACCATGGAACAGATCCACGACCGGGTTGCTGGACTCGATGTCCATCGGGACACGGTCGTCGCCTGTGTTCGCCAGCCTGGCCCGCGTGGCGGCACGGTGACGGACAAGGCTCGCTTCAAGACGACACGTTTGGGCCTCGTTGACCTCGAGCGCTTCCTCGCCGAGCGAGCCGTCGCGCTCGTCGCGATGGAGGCAACCGGCGTCTATTGGAAGGCGGTCTACTACGCCCTCGAGGAGCGTTTCGAGTGCTGGTTGTGCAACGCCCACCACGTGAAGAACGTCCCTGGCCGCAAAACGGACCTCTCCGACTCGGAGTGGCTCGCGGACGTCGCCGCACACGGCATGGTGCGTCCGAGCTTCGTCCCGTCGCGGCCAATCCGCGAACTTCGCGAGCTCACTCGGTATCGCAAGCGCGAGATCGACATCCGAGGCGCGGAGATCGCGAGGCTCGAAAAGGTGCTCCAGGACGCTGGTGTGAAGCTCACCTCCGTTGCTTCAAAGGTGCTCACCCAGTCAGGCCGGGCGATGATCGAGGCGCTGATCGAAGGAGAGCGCGACTCGGCCACCCTTGCGCAGCTCGCAAAGGGCAAGCTGCGGCCGAGGATCGCCGAGCTCGAAGAGGCGCTCGATGGTCATTTCGGCCCGCACCATGCCATCGCCGCGCGCCAGATCCTCGATCACGTCGACTTCCTCGACCAGACGATCGCGACCCTGAGCGAGCAGATCGACCAGCGCACCGCCGCCTACCAGCCCGTGATGGAGCTCTTGACGCCCGTTCCAGGCTTCGACCGACGAACGATCGACGTCGTGATCGCCGAGACCGGAGCGGACATGAGCCGCTTCCCCACCCCCGAGCACCTTTCTTCCTGGGCGGGGCTCTCTCCGGGCAACCACGAGTCCGCCGGCAAGCGGCGCCGCGTGGCGACGACCGCGGGCAATCCTTGGCTTAGTCGGGCACTCATTGAAGCGGCGCGGGCGGCCGTGCGGGTGAAGGGCAGCTACTTCGGCGCGCAATACCGCCAGATCGCTCGGCGGCGCGGACCGAACAAGGCCGCGGTCGCCGTCGCGCACAGCTTGCTCTGCCTTGTCTGGCATCTCCTCACCACCGGCGTTCGCTTCGAAGACCTCGGCAGCGACTACTTCGAGCGTCGCCACGATCCCGATCGTGAGGCCGCTCGCCTCGTCCGTCAGCTGGAGGCGCTCGGCCACCGGGTCACCTTCACTCCCGCCAGCTAAAGATCGGGACGTCGTCCCGAGCGGGGCTCCGCCCCGCACCCTGGATGCGCGCGCCGTCGCGTCGTGAGTGGGAACCGCATTTCACCCCAGATCGAGCACCGGATGTTCAGCTTCATCACCATGAACTGGCGAGGACGGCCGCTCACCTCGCTGCGCACGGTCATCGAGCTCATCTCCGCGACAACGACCACCACCGGGCTCACCATCCAGGCCGACTACGACTCGAACTGGTATCCGAAGGGCGTCAAGATCACCGATGCCGAGCTCGCCGCTCTTGCTCTCGAACCGCACGAGTTCCACGGTGAGTGGAACTACACCATCAATGCCCAATCAAACTCGGCGTGAGGCCTAACCGCGCGACTAGATCGACGGGGACCCCAAGAGCGCGAGCACATGCAATGCGAGCCAATGCGCAGCGGCCTCGTTGGGGTGAATGCCGTCTCCGGAGTTCAACGCACTGAGCATCCTGGTCCCGGAGTCGCCCGTCATGTACTTCCAGTAGTTCACGGTGCGACCGGGATACGTCTGGAGAATCCAGCTATTGAGGCGGTTCGCGAATGCCGGGTAGCCGTGGGGCCGAATGGCTGGCGCAGCGAGAGGGGTGATGGTCACGACCGCGAATCGTGAGCCGGCAGCGACAATGGTGTCTGTCATCGCTCTGATCGCTGCTTCATCGGTCTCCACCGAGACGATGCCGACATCATTTGCGCCTCCGAGCAGGACGACGCACCAGGGATGATGCGCGAGGGCCGCCCTCAGTCGGACCTGCATGGGCGGCCACCCCGGCGACACTCGGCCGGCCGCCGTTGCCAGCTCGTCGCCTGCCACCCCTTGATTGACAAAGACGTACCTGCCGTCAGAGAGCGCCTGTGCTTGTGCCGGCCAGCTCTCGGTCGACGGATCCTCGAGGCCAAACCCTGACGTGATCGAATCGCCAAGCGCCACGACGACCCGCGCCTTGCTGGCCGATCCCGTCGCCGCCACCGGGCGCGGTGCCGCAAGCAGGATCACCGCGATCGCGGTGGCGAGGAAGACGGCGGCGGGGCGCCATCGCGCGCCAAGTCTCCCCACCGCCAAGGACCTCGCACGCAGACGACCGCCTCGTTGTCGCATCTCGGCGCGCTGCTCGAGGGGAGTCTCGGTACCAGGGTCGCGGCTCGCGCCGTCGTGCCGTGCCATTGAGCGCCTCCGACCGGCGCGGCATGCGAAGGTTGACATCGTCGAGGTCCGAAGCTAGTTCTTCTGTGCGAGTTGGGGACGGATGCAAATCGTTGAACAGCCCTACACGGCACTAGCCCGAAGCCCAGCGGTTCGTGCTCGTCACTGTCGCGATTGCCAGTCGAGTGGGCAGCGGCGGGCACCCGCCGAGCGTGGCACCAGGGCCTGCGGCGCATCCTTTCGCAGCCCCGCTTGGCGCGATTTTGCACGTCTCATCCGGAGGCACGTCGCGGCGCGGCGCCGATGGGCACCGGCGGGCCTCGCGATCGTGCTCACCCTCCTCGTAGTGACGAACACGAGCTCCGCCAATGGGGCGACGGCTGCACAGTCGATCAGGCGCGGACGCGCTGCCCCACGACCTGCACGTTCGCTGTTCGAGGACTGGCGACCACCGTCGGACCTTCCAGCAGCAGGCCAGGTGGTCGAGGTCACCATCTCCGGACGGATCTCGAAGTTCGCGGCACGAGCTGCTTGGCTGTACCTCCCGCCCGCCTATCTCACCTCAGAGCCCCCGCTGCTGCCCGTCCTCGAGCTCATCGGCGGTCAGCCTGGCACCTCTCACGACTGGCTCAAGTGGAACGACCTTGCCGGCGTCATGGACCGGTTCGCGGCTGCCCATCACGGGCTCGCTCCGGTGGTAGTCATGCCTGACGCCCTCGGCTCGTTCTTGTCGAACCCGCTCTGCATCAATTCCAAGCTCGGCCAGTCAGACACCTACCTCTCCGTTGACGTCCCGAACTGGGTGCGCACCCATTTGCGCGTCGATCACAACCCGACGGCGTGGGCGATCGGCGGCGGATCGTTCGGCGGGACGTGCGCGTGGCAGCTCGCCGTCGACCACCCGAAGCTCTTCCCGACCTTCCTCGACTTCTCCGGCGTCTACGAGCAACTGCGCGGCACGCTGCAGGAGACGATCGATGCCACCTTCGACGGCAACTCCCGAGAGTTCGCAAATGTCAATCCGGCCCAGATCCTCGTTCACCATCGTCGGCCGAGCACCTGGGCGATGCTCGGGACGGGAAGCGACGACACGTACTATCTCGGCGAGATCGAGCGAACCGCGACGTTGTGCCGGCACGCCGGAATGCACGTGCAGACCCTGACGGTCCCGGGCGGGCACACGGGCTCGGTGTTCGCGGCTCTCCTCACGGATTCGTTGGACTGGCTGGCCGTGCGTGATGGGATCCTCTGACCCGCTCCGTGGTTGTCCTTTTCATTTCAGATACGCGTTCGCGAGATACAGCACCGGTGTGCCCCGCGGGATTCCCGCGAGATAACGCGCGGCGATGTAGTACCTCGGGAGGGTGTACATCGGAATCACATACGCGTTCGCATCCACATACGACATCGCACGCCGGAAGAGCGCCGTCCTCGTTGTGGCGCTGAACGACCGATTTGCCTGCGCCACGAGTGCATCCAAGTGAGGATCGCGAAAGTGCGCGAACGCGCCGTCGGATTGGAAGAATTGCGCCGCGTAGATGCCGTCATCAGAAAAGCCGCCGTACTGCAGGACAAGTCCGGCGTAAGAAGCAGGGGATTGCCCCGATGCACCCGGGCCCGACGCAATGCCACCGACGGTCGCGTGGATCCCCACCGCCGAGAACTGTGCGCTCAGCGCGGCGGCGACCTCCGATGCGACCGCGCGAGTGCCAAGCGGCGAGAAGCGGACCCCCGAAAGGCCGTACGAAAAGCTCAGGCCACCGAGGCCCTGCACGGCCTCCACTGCCTGGGGCGCATCGTACGCCGGTGCTCCAGGAATGCTCGTGCCGAGGTAATTGCTGTCCCCGGTCCCGAAAATCGACGCCGACGGCCGCTCGAGCCCGTCGAAGACCTGGCTGTTGATCGATCTCGCGTCGAGCGCGTACGCGACGGCCTTGCGGGCTTGCTCGTTGTCAAACGGCGCGGTCCTCACGTCGGGGAGGAAGGCGACAAAACTCGTCGCAGCCAGGGCCACGACCTTCAGATAGTGGGGGTCCAACCTTGCGAAGGCCAAGCTGCCGAGGCCGGGGTCCACGTAGAGCTGCGTGCCTCCGGACTCGATCCCGCCGATCGAGGTGCTCGGGTCGGTCGAGTTCCGAAAGGAAATCGTGCTCGCGTGCGTGCGGCGCGCATCCCAGTACGCCGCCCAGCGGACAACGGTGACGGAATACGGCTGTCCGTACTGCAAGAGCCGATACGGGCCGGCGCCGACGGGCGCATCGCCGAACTGCTGCTCCCCTTCGGAGCTGACGGCGGTAGGCGAAGCCATCATTCCCGGACACCCGGTGGCGAGCGAGGAGATGATCGGCGCGTACGGGTGCCGAAACACCAACACGACCTTCACGGGGGACAGCGTCGCCACGCCTTCGAGATCGGCGAGCGGGACTCGACAAGAAGGACCGGCCGTGGCCAGTCGGTCGCGATTGATGTTCCATGCCACCGCTCGTGCGTCGAGAGGGGTGCCGTCCTGAAAGGTCAGGTGCGGCCGGAGAAAGAGCGTGACACTCCTGTGATCTCGACTCAGCTTGTACCCGAGGGCGAGAGCCGGCTGGATGACGCCGCCGGCCCCGACAGTGAAGAGGGTCCCGTAGATGAGGTCGAAAATGGGGAAGTTCGCGGCGACGGATGCAGTCGGTTGCGAGACGTCAAGGGTTGGAAGGTCGAAGGCCCCCGTGACCGCAATTCCCGTCGCTTGTCGCACATGACCAGCGACACTCCCTCCCGCGTCCAACGGCGACGCCGCTTGGAGCGCGAGGGTCAACAGACCGAGGGCGAGTAAGGCTCGCCCTCTCGACGGCGCTTCCCGCGAGGTGCCGCCCACGTCCTACGAGCACTCGCCGGCGCGGGACTCGAGCCAAGCCCTCATCGCGTGAAGACTAGTGACGCCGCGCGAACCTGGACCGTCGCGAGCGAGGCGATCAGCCACCCGCGTGGAAGACAAGGGCCTCTCGGGCGAAAGGTGCGTCGCGCTCAGCATGGCTTGGGCGCGCAAGGTGGCGGTGGCACTGAGTCGCTGCCGATGCCGCACCAAACGAGCCAAGCAACGGCACCCGCCGCGCGCGGCTGAGGATCTGCGGCGTCGTCGCCGCGGCCTCTGCTCGAGCAGGCGCGCCGAGGCGCTCCAGCTCCTCGGCACTCCGAGCAGCGCGCGATGCAACCGGGGCGGCGACAATGGCGGCGAGCGAGTTCGGCGATGACCGACGATCACGAGCACCGGGAGGCGCGATGGCCGAAACACCGATGACCGCCGCGGCGCTGGCGCCGCGGGTGAAGGCGCTCCTCGAGGGCGCGGACCTCGATGCGTTCGGCGGCTTGCTCGACCCGCACGTCTTCTGGGGCGCCCCCGGCGACCCTGAGGCGTGCACCAGCCCCGCCGACGTCCTCAGCTGGTGGCGCCGCTCCCACGCGGCGGGGGTGCGCGCGTCGGTGACCGAGGTCGAGACGCACGGCGAGCGCCTCCTCGTCGGCCGCCCCGGCGCGGTGGGCGAGGAGCAACGCTGGCAGGTGCTCAGCGTGGGGAGCGCGGGGGTGCGCGAGATCATCGGCTACGAGGACCGCGACGAGGCGCTCGCGCACGCCACCGCGGCCGACTGAGGGGGCTCGGAGCGCCGCGGAGTTGGCGCCGCTCGGGGCTCAGCGCCCCCTGGCCGCGGCGGGGCGGGCGCCGTGCGGGCCGGAGCCGACGAGGCGGCGCAGTCCCCACACCGTGACGAGGGCGAGCGCCTCGGTGACGGTGGACATCGACATCTTCGACTCGCCCTCGACGCGGTCGACGAAGCGGATCGGCACCTCGGTGATCGGCGCGCCGGCGCGCCGCGCCCGGTAAGTCATCTCGATCTGGAAGCCGTAGCCGTCGGCGCGCACCTCGTCGAGGGGGATGCGGCGGAGCAGCGACGCCGCGTAGACGCGGAAACCGGCCGTCGAGTCCTCGACTCGCAGGCCGAGGAGCGCCTTCGCGTAGCGGTTGCCGAAGCGGCTGAGCAGGCGGCGGCGGAGCGACCAGTCCGGGATCGAGCCCCCGGGCACGTAGCGCGAGCCGATGACGAGCTCGGCACCACCCTCAAAGGCAGCGACGAGCAAGGGGAGGGCAGCGGGGTCGTGGCTGAAGTCGGAGTCCATCTCGACAAAGCCGTCGTAGTCGCGCTCGAGCCCCCAGGCGAAGCCGGCGCGGTAGGCAGGGCCGAGGCCGTTCTTCTCGGGGCGGACGAGGACCTCGATCGCGCCGAGCTCGCCGCCGGCACGCTCTGCGATCTCGGCGGTGCCGTCCGGGCTCGAGTCGTCGACGACGAGGATCGAGGCGTCCGGGAGGTGCTTGCGGACCTCGCGCAGCATCCTCTCGATGTTCGCCGCTTCGTTGAACGTCGGCAGAACGACGAGCACGCGCATCTGCAAACCCTACTGCTGGCCCTTTGCTTCCCCGGGGTCACCGAGGCGCGCCTTCAGCAGCTCCCCGCCGCCGACCTGGATCGAGCCGGCGACGGGGACGGCGAAGATCGCCCCGCAGATCGCGCCGAAGGTGGAGCCGAGGATTCCGCCGACCTCAGCGCCGATCAGCACCGCGAGCAGCACGGCGAGCGGGTTCAGCTGCACGGTGCGGCTGATCACGATCGGGTAGAGGACGTGGTTCTCGATCTGCTGGTAGACGAGGAAGACGATCACCGTCACGATCCCCGCCGGCACAGAGTGCAAAAAGGCCACCCCGACCGTCGGCACCCCCGCGAGCAGGCCGCCGACGAGCGGGAGGAAGTCGACGAGGGCGACCCAGATCGCAAGCACCGAGGCGAAGGGGACGCCGGTGATGCGCAGCGCGACGAACACGACGAGGCCGGCGATCACCGAGGTGGCGAGGTCGCCGAGCATGAAGCCGGTCACCTGGCGGCTCATCATCGTCGAGATGCGGCGGAACTCCTCCGCGTCCTCCTCGCGCAGGAAGCGCAGCGCGCCGTTCACCATCTTCGGGACCTCGAGGACGATGAAGAACGAGACGAAGGCGATCGTCACCACGCTCGCGATCCCCGAGAAAACGGTCTTGCCGACCGAGAGCGCGGGCTTTCCGAGGCGGGTGATGAACGACTTGAACGCCGCCGCGTGCTGGTCCACGTAGTTCGCGAGGTGCAGGCGGGTGACGAGGTGGCCGACCGGGCCGCGGCCCTGCTGGGCCTGGCGGACGAGGTTCGGCAAGTCCGAGGCGAAATGCACGGCCGAGCCGTAGACCGGTGCGACGAGCACGAAGCCGAGCGCGGCGGCGACCACGACGAGCACGAGGTAGACGACGAAGGTCGAGGAGGTGCGCCCGAGGCCACGCCGCATCAGCACGTGGACGAAGGGGTTGATCAGCGCGGCGACGAAGAGCGAGGCCGCGATGAGGAGCAGGAGGAGGCGGAGGCGCCAGGCGAGCAGCACGAGGACGAGGATCCCGATCGAGCTGAGCAGCACCTGGATCGAGATCCGCACCACCAGCCGCTCGAGGCTCCGCTCGCTCGCCGGCCGCGGCCGGCGGACAAAGGACGGGCGTCGCAGGGCCGGTGGCATCACTGCATTGAACTCGACGGCGGGGTGCGGCACACGGGTTTGCGCCGCCACCCAGCTCAGGAGCGGCGCGCCAGGGGCGGGGGCGGGGAGGTGCCCGCCCGGTCGGGGATCTGCGAGCATGTCCCGATGCGGGGCGGAGGCGGGTGAGCGGCGCTTTCGGCGCCGAGGCGCAGCCGCCGCAGCCGAAGCGCAAGCTCCGCGACCAGATCCCCGCCGGCGTGCGCATCCCGGTGATCCTCTTCATCACCGCGCTCGTCGTCGAGTACCTCGTCGTCCCGAAGTTCATCATCGCCAGCCGCAACTTCAACAGCCTCGAGCACCTCGACCCGATCTGGCTCACCGCCGGCGTGCTCGTCGAGGCGGGAGCGCTCTTCGCCTACTCGGTGCTCACCAAGGTCCTGCTCCCCGCCGACGGGCCCGGGGTCTCGGTGCTCTGGCGGATCGACCTCGCCGGCCTCGCGATCGCGCACGTCGTGCCGGGCGGGACGGCCGGCTCGGCGACCCTCGGCTACCGGCTGCTCACCTCGCACGGGGTGCGCGGCGAGGACGCCGGCTTCGCGATGGCGACGCAGGGCATGGGCTCGGCGGTCGTGCTGAACGTGCTGCTCTGGTTCGCGCTCGTGGTCTCGATCCCCTTTGCCGGGGTGCACCCCGTCTACGTGCTCGCCGCCCTCGTCGGCACCTTCGTATTGCTCGCCTTCGCGGCGATCGTCTTCTTCTTCACCCGCGGCGAGGAGCGGGCGGTGCGCCTCGTGCGCGGGCTCGGGGCCAAGGTGCCGCGAGTCACCCCCGACGGCCTCGAGCGCATCGTCCGCCACATCGGCGGGGCGCTCCGGGCCCTCGCGAGCGACCACGACCGGCTGATCGCCGCACTGCGCTGGGCGACGGTGAACTGGCTCCTCGACGCGGCCTCGCTGTGGTGCTTCCTCGCCGCGCTCCACGTCTACCTGAACCCCGTCTACGTCCTCGTCGCCTGGGGGGTGGGCAACGTCCTCGCCGCGCTCCCCTTCACCCCGTCCGGCCTCGGGGTGGTGGAGACCCTCGTCCCGCTGCTGCTCGTGAGCTTCGGCGCCGTCGCGAAGACGGCGACCCTCGCCGTTATCGGCTGGCGGCTCGTGAACTTCTGGGCGCCGATCCCCGTCGGCGCCGGCGCCTACCTGTCGCTGCGCGCCGAGCGGGGGACGCGCCGCGAGGCGCTCCGCCAGATGGCCGCCGAGTCGCGTGACCGCACCGTCGAGTTCGATCCCGACGCGCCGCAGCGCGAGGACGATCAGGAGTAGCCGGGGACGAGCTCCGCGGCCTCGAAGTCCTCGCGGCCCTGGCGGTCGAACACCGCCTCGACGCGGCGGCCGAAGCTCTTCTCGAACAACCCCCGCTTGCGGCGGAAGGCCCACTGCTCGAGCTCGGCGTCGCCCTTCGCGGCGATGCGCAGCGTCACCGTCCCGGCGCGCTCCTTCTCGAGGCGGATCGCGCCGACCGAGCCTGCGTGCGAGGCGTCGAGGCTGTCGGCGACGCGCAGCAGCGCCGTCAGCCCGAGCACCCGCTGGCGCTCGTCCTCGGTGAGCGCCCCATTGCCGGCGCTGTGCGGGCGGGGGGTGCCGCGCACGTGGAAGCGGCCGATCAGCGAGAGCATCCGCACCTCCTCGGGGGTGAAGCCGCGCAGCCCCCCGTGCTCGATCAGGTAGGCGGTGTGGCGGTCGTGGTCGACGCGGCTCACGTGTTCGCCGATGTCGTGCAGCAGCGCGGCGAGCTCGAGGAGCTCCCGGTCTTCGGGGGGCAGGCGGTGCAGCTGCGCGGTGACGTCGAAGAGGGCGACCGCGATCGCCGCCACCTGGCGGGCGTGCGGCTGGCGCCAGTTGGAGCGGCGGCAGAGCGAGAGCACCGAGGCGCGCCGCAGCGCGCGCGGGTCGTCGGCGAGCTCGGCGCGGTCGTGACCGCCGATCGCGTTCAGCACCACCCCTTCGCGCAGCGCCCAGTCGCTGATCGTCAGCTCGCCGAGGCCGGTCTCCTCCATCAGGTGGTTGAGGACGATGATCCCCGCGGGGAGCAGCTCGGCGCGCTTCTGGTCGCCGCCCGGCAGCTTGGCGCGCGCCTCCGCGTCCGCGCCGAAGATCGCCCGCTCGAGGGCGAGCAGCTCGGCGCGGGCCACGGTCACCTGGTTGAGGCTCGCCGGCTCACCCCCGCCGCGTTCCGCGACCGCCATCTTCGCGAGGTCAGAGAAGGTCCCCGACGAGCCGATCAGCATGCGCGGCTTCAGCTCACGCGCCTCGGCGAGGACCGGGGCGAGCTCGCCGCGCACCCGCTCCTCGAGGCGCCGGCGGTCACGGCGCGAGGGCGGGTCGGTGCTCACGAGCTCGGCGGTGAGGCGGCCGACGCCGAGGCGGAGGCTGGCCGCGTACATGAGCGCCCCCTGGTCGCCGACCATCACCTCGAGGCTGCCGCCGCCGAGGTCGGCGGCGAGCGCGGGGGCGGGCTCGATGAGCACGCTCGAGCGGATCGCGGTGAAGATCAGCCGCGCCTCGACCACCCCGTCGACAACCTCGATCTCGACGCCGGTCTCGGCGCGCACGCGATTCACGAAGGCGACGCCGTCCTCGGCCTCGCGGATCGCGGCGGTGCCGAGCGCGATCGTCTCGTCGGCGTGGTTGGCCTCCGCGATCGCCTTGAAGCGCGCGATCACCTCGACGGCGCGCGCCGTCGACTCGCGTCCGATCCTCCCCGTGCGGGCGACCTGGTCGCCGAGACGGAGCATCTCCTTCTCGCGGGCGAGCGGGCTGAAGCTCCCGTCGAGGCGCGCCTCGCAGACGAGGAGGTGGAAGGAATTGCTGCCGAGATCGAGCGCCGCGATCCGCACTAGTTGCCGAGCACCTCGTGCGCCCGCCGTCGCTGGGCGCGCTCGTGGGCGAGCGCCTGCAGTCGGCGCTGCGCGGCGTGCTCCGCGGGGCCGTGGCTGCGCCGCCAGCTGCCCGCCGCGGAGAGGGTCCAGGAGTTGTGGTCGTCCTCGGCGCAGAGCGTGAGGACGTCCTCGAGGCGCCCGCAGAGCTCGGGGTCGAGCACCGGGGCGAGCGCCTCGATGCGGAAGTCGAGGTTGCGCTGGATGAGGTCGGCCGAGCCGACGAAGTAGCGGGCGGGGCGGCTCTCCTCGGCGGGCGTGTCGGTCGCCGGCTCGAGGGCGCAGTGGGCGGTGACCTCGGGGCCGGGGCTGCCGAAGCGGTAGATGCGGGAGTGCTCGAGGTAGTGGCTGACGATCGAGCGCACGCGGATCGTCTCGGAGAGCCCGGGCACCCCCGGGCGCAGGCAGCAGAGCCCCCGCACGACGAGGGAGACCGCGCACCCGGCGCGCGCCGCGCCGTAGAGGGCGTCGATCACCTCGGGGTCGGTGATGCCGTTCAGCTTGAGGGCGATCCGTCCCGCCTCCCCCGCCGCCGCCTCGAGGGCGATCTGCTCGAGGACCCAGGGGCGGAAGTCCTGGGGCGCGAGCACGAGGCGCCGTGTGCGCGGTGGCTGGGAGAAGCCGGTGAGGTAGTTGAACATGTCCGTGAGGTCGGCCCCGATCGCCTCGTCAGCGGTGAACAGGCCGAGGTCCTCGTAGATGCGTGCGGTGTCCGCGTTGTAGTTCCCCGTCCCGACGTGGCAGTAACGGCGGATGCCGTCGGCCTCGCGGCGGACGACGAGGATCGTCTTCGCGTGCGTCTTCAGGCCGACCACCCCGTAGACGACGTGCACCCCGGCCTGCTCGAGCTGGCGGGCCCAGGCGATGTTGCGCTGCTCGTCGAAGCGGGCGGTGAGCTCGACGAGGGCGGCGACCTGCTTGCCCTCCTCGGCGGCGCGTGCCAGCGCGGCGACGATCTGCGCGTCACCGGCGGTGCGGTAGAGGGTCTGCTTGATGGCAAGGACGTCGGGGTCGGCGGCGGCTTGCAGCACGAAGGCGTCGACCGAGGCGGCGAAGGACTCGTAGGGGTGGTGGACGAGCACGTCCCGCTCGGCGAGGACCGCGAAGAAGTCGGTCGGCTCGTCGACGCCGGTCGTGAGGGCGGGCGGCGGGACCGGCTGGTAGGGCGGGTCCTTCAGGTCCGCGCGGTCCATCGCCGCGATCGACCACAGCTGCGCGAGGTCGAGGGGCACCGAGGCGGCGTAGACGTCGTCGTCGTCGAGCTCGAGCTCGTCGAGGAGCAGCTGCACCATGTCCCGCGACATCGCTGGGTCGATCTCGAGGCGCACGGCGCGGCCGAAGCGGCGGCGGCGAAGCTCGATCTCGACGGCGGCGAGCAGGTCGTCCGCGTCGGAGGACTCGAAGTCCAAGTCGGCGTTGCGGGTGACGCGAAAGGCGTAGTGGCCACCGATCTCCATCTCCGGGAAGAGCGTGTGCAGGTTGGCGGCGATCACCTGCTCGAGGGGACAGAAGCGCTCGCCGTCCGCGAGCGGCACGAAGCGCGGCAGCAGCGGTGGCACCTTCACCCGCGCGAAGCGGTGCATCCCCGCCTCGGGGTCCTCGACGCGCACCGCGAGGTTGAGCGAGAGGTTGGAGATGTAGGGGAAGGGGTGGCCGGGGTCGACGGCGAGGGGGGTGAGGACGGGGAAGATCTTGCGCTCGAAGACCTCGTCGAGCTCGGCCTGCCCCGCGGCGTCGAGGTGCTCGTAGTCGAGGAGGCGGATGCCCGCGGCGGCGAGGGCGGGGTGGAGCGCGCCGGAGAAGATCGCCGCGTTGCGCACCACGAGCTCACAGGTCCGCTCGCGGACCGCGGCGAGCTGCTCGGTCGGGGTGCGGCCGTCCGCGGAGCGCTCGGCGTAGCCCGCCGCCTCCTGGTCGCGCAACCCCGCGACGCGCACCTGGAAGAACTCGTCGAGGCCCGAGGAGAAGATGGCGAGGAACTTCACCCGCTCGAGCAGCGGCAGCGAGGCGTCGGCGGCGAGGTCGAGGAGGCGGTCGGCGAACTCGAGCCAGGAGAGCTCGCGGTTCAAAAAGCGCGCCGCCCCGTAGTGATCGGGGGACTTCTCGTCCTCGAGGCGCTCGGGGTGGAGGGGGATCACCGATTCCTCGTCGAAGCGCCTGATCATCGGGCCCAACGCTACCGGGGCTGCGTGAGCGCCGGTCGACTCATCTGGGGCGGTACGGTGGCGAGGTGCAGCTCGCGGCGCTCGGCTACCGCACCAAGCCGCGACGGCGGAGCGAGCTCGGCCTCCTCGTCGTCGGTGGGGTCGCGATCATCTTCGCCTCGCTGCTGCCGGCGCTCGCGAAGTCCAACGCCCTCCCCGCGCACGAGCTCCTCTTCCTCCTCGGCCTGATCGGCGTGCTCGTCATCGTGCAGGCCGTGAACCGCCGCCTCGTCCCCGACGCCGACCCGGTGATGATGCCGCTCGCCCTCGTGATGAACGGCCTCGGCTACGTGATGATCAGCCGCATCGCCCCGCACGGGGCCGGGCCGCAGTTCGCCTGGACGGTGATCGGCCTCGGCGCCTACAGCGCGGTGCTGCTCGTCTTCCGCCACAGCCGCGACCTCGAGCGCTACCGCTACCTGTTGCTGCTCGCGGCCTTCGGGTTGCTCGTCGCGCCGGTCGTCCCAGTGATCGGCGCGCCGATCAACAGGGTGAGCGGCGCCTACCTCTGGGTGCACGCCGGCTCGATCACCTTCCAGCCGGTCGAGATCGCGAAGTTGCTGCTCGTGATCTTCTTCGCCTCGTACTTCATCGAGAAGCGCGAGCTGCTCACCATCCCGACGCGCCGCGTCGGCAACCACATGCTCCCCGACCTGCGCGCCTTCGGGCCGATCGCGGTGGCCGCGGTGATGTCACTGATCGTGATCCTCGGCGAGCGCGACATCGGCTTCGCGTTGCTGCTGTTCATCGTCTTCTTGTCGCTGCTGTGGCTGACGACCGGACGCTGGACCTACCTCGCGATCGGCATCGTCGCCTTCATCGCCGCCACCTTCGTCGCGAGCCACGTCCTCGGCCAGGTCGACGGGCGGATCACCACCTGGCTGCACGCCTGGTCCGACCCGACCAACACCGGCTACCAGACCGTGCAGGGCGAGGTCGCCTTCGCGCGGGGCGGCCTCTACGGCACCGGCCTCGGCCTCGGCATCTCCGCGAACCCGGTGGTGCTCCCGGTGAACACGAGCGACTTCATCTTCGCGGTGATGGGCGAGGAGCTCGGCCTGTTCGGGGCGACGGCGGTGATCATCGGCTTCCTGCTGCTCGTCGGCAGCGGGCTGCGCGCCTCGCTGCGGGCCCGCTCGGAGTTCTCCAAGCTCTGCGCCGCGGGGCTGACGGTGCTCATCGGCTTCCAGGCCTTCTTCATCATGGCCGGCGTCACCCGCCTGCTGCCGCTCACGGGGGTCACCCTCCCCTTCGTCTCGGCGGGTGGCTCCTCGCTCGTCGCCAACTACGCGCTGCTGGCGATCCTCATGCGGATCTCCAACGAGGGCAATCAGCCGGTCGCGACGCCGAGCTGATCGAGCACCGCCTCGGTGACCGTGAGCGGCACCGGTAGGGGGTGGCGGAGCGCGAGGGCGATGCCGTCCGAGGGGCGGCAGTCGAGGGTGCGGGGGCCGCTCGGCCCGGAGAAGACCACCTCGGCGCGAAAGGCGCGGTCCTCGCCGGCGGTGATGCGCACCGCCTCGAGCACGATCCCGTAGGCGGCGAGGCTGGAGGCGAAGAGCTCGTGGGTGAGCGGGCGCGGCGTCTGCAGCCCCTCGCGGGCGTAGACGATGGCGTTCGCCTCGGGGATGCCGATCGGCACGGTGAAGGCACGGCGCTGGCCTCCGATCTCGCAGAGCACGAGGCGGGCGTGGCTCTCGGGGAGGAGGACCTCGACGGCGGCGATCTCGACCGGGCAGTAGCGCACGGGCGCCAGCTGCTCGGACCCCTCTTCCTCCCCACCGGCGGTGTCGGCGGCCGCTCCGGCCTCGCTCACCGGCTGCGGAACCTGCGCATCTCCACGTTCGCGACGAGGCCCACCACCGCGAACGTAGCGAACAGCGCCGAGCCGCCGTAGGAGATGAACGGGAGCGGGATCCCGGTGATCGGCATCAGCCCGGCGTTCATCCCGACGTTCTGGAAGACCGAGAAGGCGACGAAGGCGAGCGCCCCGCCACAGAGCAGGCGGCCGAGGGTGTCGCGCGCGACCTGCATGGCGCGCACCATGCGCAGCGCGATCACCCCGAAGAGGCCGACGACGACGACCGAGCCGACGAAGCCGAACTGCTCGCCGATGGTCGAGAAGATCATGTCCGTCCAGTCCTCGGGGATGTAGTTCGAGTTGGTGAGCGCCCCGTGGAAGAGCCCCGTCCCCGAGACGCCGCCGGCACCGATCGCGGTCTGCGCGAACAGCGGCTGGTAGCAGGCCTGGGTCCCGGCGAACTTCGGCTGGTTGCAGTCGCTCTGATGGAGGAACGCGGTGAGGCGCTGCAGCTGGTAGCTGTGCAGCAGGTGGACCTTGGTGCCGATGAGCACGAGGCTCACGAGGCCGAGGACGACGAGCGCGAGGTAGCGCAGGCGCACCCCGCCGACGACGAGCATCGTCGCCACCACGACCGCGGTGACGATCGTCGTCCCGAGGTCGGGCTCGGCGGCGACGAGCGCCATCGGCACGGCGACGAGGCCGCCGAGGCGGGCGAGGTTGGCGACGCCGAGCTCGGTGTCGTGGCGGTGCAGGAAGACCGCGCTGGCGACGATCACCGAGAGCACCCCGAACTCCGAGGGCTGGATGGCGAGCGGGCCGAGGACGATCTCGCGGGTCGCGCCGAGGTTGCTCGTGTGGCCGACGGCGCGCACCGCGAGCAGCGTGAGCACCGAGAAGCCGTAGATGAAGACCGCCCACTCCTCGAGGCGGCGGTAGTCGAAGCTCATCAGCACGACCATCACCACGATGCCGAGGACGGCGTAGATCAGCTGGTGCTTCAGGTAGTAGCCGCCGTAGATCGCGTTCGTCGCCGAGTAGACCATCACGACGCCGATCGCCGCGAGGGCGAGCGCGGCGGCGACGAGGGTGAGGTCGAGGTGGCGCAGCGCCGCCAGGCGGCTCGCCTCGCGGCGCCCGGTGACAGCGCGGGCGCGACGCTCGAGCATCTGAACCGCCACGGCTGCCATCATTACCGGCCGTGATCATCGGCGCTTCGCGGGGTGGCTACCTCTACGAGGTGCTGCACGGCATCGGCGTGGACCCGTCGCAGGCCCAGCGCTGGCAGGACCTCGCCTCGCGACCGCTCGCCGTGCTGCTCGTCGTCGTGGTCGGCCTGCTCGCCTCGCACCTCGGCTCGCGCCTCATCCGCAAGGGGCCCGGGCGCGTCCGCCGCATCCTGCAGCCGGGCGCCGACCCGGCGCACGCGAGCCGCGTCGACACCGTGCTGCGGATCGTCGCCAACGCCTGGCGGGTGGCGATCGGCATCATCGCCCTGCTCACGGTGTTCGCCGTCGTCGGCATCAATCTCGGCCCCTTCCTCGCGGGGGCGACGGTGATCGGGGCGACGATCGGCTTCGGCGCGCAGAGCCTGGTGCGCGACTTCCTCTCCGGGATGCTGATGCTGATGGAGGACCAGTACCGCATCGGCGACCTCGTCACCGTGAACGACACCACCACCGGCACCGTCGAGGAGGTCTCGCTGCGCGTCACCCGCCTGCGCACCGCGGACGGCACCGCCTGGTACATCCCGAACGGGCAGATCCTGAAGCTCGGCAACAGCTCGCGCCACTGGTCGCGCGCCCTCGTGAGGGTCGCGATCGCGACCGGCGTCTCGATCCCGGACGCGACGAGGGCGATCGAGGAGGCGGCGACCACCGCCCTCGACGCCCCCGAGCTCGAGGGCAAGCTCCGCTCAGGGGTGCACGTCCTCGGTGTCTCGGACGTGGCCGCCCAGCAGGTGACGATCGACCTCGAGGTGCAGACGGCGCCGCTCGCCGCCGACGACGTGGCCCGCGTGCTCCGCCAGGCCGTCGTCGAGCGCCTCGCCGCCGAGCACATGCTGCCGGTGCCGGTGAACTGAGGCGCCCCGCCGGGCGCGCCCCCGCCGGGCGCCCGCGCCACCGGGTCGCGACTTCTGACTACTGTCGCCGGGGAACAGGCCCGTGCCCGGGCCGCCAGGTCCCGCCGCGGCCACGCCGCCAAGCACGGAGGTCCAGATGTCCGACGCCACCGACCACCAGCACGTCGCCTCGAACGGGCGCGCCGAGCTCAGCCTCGACCAGCTCGCCGAGCTGCACGGCGGGCTCGCGAAGTTCATGCTCGAGATCTCCGACCGCGCGACGCGTGCCCACCAGGCGGGGGTGGCGAAGAACCGTCGCGTCTGCCTGCACCAGATCGGCGAGCTCACCAAGACGCTGCGCCTCTCGGTGCTCGTCCGCCCCCAGTACCAGGAGGCGATGGACAAGTTCATCTCCGAGGACCTCGCCAAGGTGCGCGCCGTCGTCGACGCCGAGGAGTGGGAGAAGTTCCCCGAGGCCTGGGAGGACCTCACCCTCTCGGTGAACGCCAACCACGAGGAGTTCGACCACGGCTACCTCGTCTGGAAGGTCCCGACGGACGCCTCCTCGGACCTCGACCTCACGCCGCGTGGCTGAGGCGCGCTGCCGCGGCCTCGGGACCGCCCGGTGAGGCTCGTCGTCGACGAGGTGATCTGCGTCGGCCACGCGATCTGCGAGGACGTCGCCCCCGATCTGTTCCGCGTCGACGAGCACGGCATCGCGCACGTGCTCGTCGATCCCGTCCCCGACGGGCGCATCGAGGCGGCGCGCACCGCGATGCTGCGCTGCCCCGCGGAGGCGATCACCCTCACCGGCTGACCACCCCGGCCGCAGGCGCGGCCGCCTCAGCTGGTCGGCCGCTCCCCCACCGCAGCCCACATCGCCGCGACCGGCGCCTCGCCGCCGGTGAAGAGCTCCACCTGGCGCGCCGCCTGGTGGACGAGCATCCCGAGGCCGTTGCGAACCGTCGCGCCACGCGTCGCGGCGGCGGCGAGGAAGGGCGAGCGGGCCGGGTGGTAGGCGAGGTCGACGGCGAGCTGACCGGGCCGCAGCGCCGCCGCCAACGAGGCGCCGAGGGCCTCTGCCTCACCACCGGCCTGCAGGGCGAGCGAGGTGGCGTTCACCACGAGGTCGACCCCACCGAGCTCAGCCGCCTCGCCGACCCGGCCGCGCTCGCCGGCGAGGGCCGCCGCGGTGCGCGCCCGCGCCGGCGTGCGGTTGACGACGAGCACCGACTCGGCGCCGCCGTCGGCGAGCGCGACCACCACGCCGCGCGCCGCCCCCCCGGCGCCGAGCACGGCGCAGCGGGCGCCCGCCGGCGAGAAGGACAGGGCGCGGGCAAGGTCGTCGAGCAGGCCGGGGCCGTCGGTGCTCTCGGCGACGGAGAGGCCCTGGCGGAAGACCACGGTGTTCGCCGCCCCGAGGCGCTCGACGACGGCGCTCCTCGTGTCGGCGGCGGCGGCAATCCCGTCCTTGTGGGGGGTGGTCACCGAGAGGCCGACGAGGCCGAGGGCGGCCGCGCCGGAGAGGGCGGCGGCGGCCTCGCCGGGCGCCACCGAGAACGCGAGGTAGCGGAGGTCGACGCCGAGCGCCGCGTAGGCGGCCTCGTGCAGCAGCGGCGAGAGCGAGTGCGCGACGGGATCACCGATCAGCGCGCACAGCCGCGTCGCCCCCGAGAGCGGGGGGCACCCGTTCACGGCGCGGCGGCGCGCGCCGCGTCGGCGATGCGGCGGTCGAGGTAGCCCTGCAGGAGGACCGCCGCCGCGGCGTCGTCGACGGCGCGCCGGCGACCCCTGCCGCCGCCCTCGCGGCGACGACGGGTCGCCTCGACGGTGGAGAGGCGCTCGTCGACCGTCACCACCGGGACCGAGAGCACCGCGGCGAGCGCCTCCACCTCCCCGAGGGCGTCGCGCGCCGCGGGACCGACCTCACCGGAGAGGCGGAGCGGCAGCCCGACGACCACACCGACCGCGCCGAACTCCTCGACCAGCCCGGCGACGGCGAGGCGGTCGCGCGCGGGCTCGTCGGAGCAGCGGAGGACCTCGTGGGCGAGGGCGATGTGCTGCGCTGAGTCCGAGACGGCGATGCCGATGCGCACGGTGCCGAGGTCCACCCCCAGCAGCCGGCCGCGCGCCGGCAGCGCGGGGGGCGTGCCGGCCATCAGGCCCCGAGGCGCTCGCGCAGCAGCGAGAGCGCGGCGT
>Ga0307374_10004884_pt1 | contig 22075 bp, 17 predicted proteins | sample OX3MG_FD_202532 | JGI IMG/M metagenome (GOLD analysis project Ga0307374, IMG submission 202532) | Soil microbial communities from Risofladan, Vaasa, Finland - OX-3 | ecosystem: Environmental > Terrestrial > Soil > Coastal area > Acid sulfate soil | place: Finland: Risofladan, Vaasa | collected...
GGCGGAGCGGTTGTAGGCGGTGCCCGCGGTCAAATTGCGGTTGGGAGAGGTTTCCCGTTGAAGGTGGCCGAAACGATCACCGTGCGCTGGGCGTTGCCCTGATGATGGCTTGCTTTACGACCGGGCACCCGCGGCGGTTGGGGCGCTCGCCGTGGTGAGGGCCAGGCTGCTGGCCGCGGCGGCAGCGGCGGTGCTGGCGAGCTTGGGGCTGGCCGCCTGTGGCACCTCCCCCGCAACCACGCCGCGCGCTCGGGCCACCGCCAGCCCGCACCTGGCTGTCACTCCGGCCAGCCCTTCGCCGACCGCCGCGCCCAGTCCGAGCGCGTCGGCGTCGGCACCGAATCAGATTGACCTCCGCTTCGATGGAGCGGTGGTGGGCAGCATGACCGCCCTGGAGGGGCATTCCTGCAGCGCCGCCAATGGCACCGTGACTCTCGCGCTCGAGGGCTTGGTTGCCGGCCGCTCCTACTGGGTCACCCTGGACATCTCTGACCCCGCGCTCGGCCCCGGGTCCTGGTCGATCGGGACGCCACCCAGCCAGCGCCAGGGCGGCCTCGAGAACTCGACCCCGCAGGTCGGGCTCGTCGCCACAAGTCCCCTGTATGGCGCCGCCCCCGGAGCCAGTGGCACTGTCACCCTCAGCGGCGATCCGGCCACCACCGCCGTCGTGGAGGGAACCCTGGCTGTCACCCTGGTGCGGGTTGGAGGCAACTCTGGGAGCGGCTCGCTATCGGTCTCCGGGAGCTTCGGCTGCCCGACATCCTAAGTCAACTCGGCCGCGGCGGTGTCAGCGTAGGGCCGCCGCCAGCGCCGGCCGGAGCTGTTCGGCCAGCGCCTCCGGGCTGCGCACCATGAATGGCTCGTCGAGCAGGTGCTGCCAGCTGGTGGTGTCGGAGCCCCGGATCGAGGGCATGAAGTAGATCCGCGGTGAGAGTCGGGCGTGGAGCCAGGAGTGCCCGCTGTTCTGCTCCTGCGGGGCTGGATAAAGGGCCAGGTTGAAGGCGACCACGCCCTCCTCTCCAAAGAAGCGGATGGCGGCGATGATCCCAGTCGCGAACTCGTGGATCGCGTCCTCTGAGAGTTCCTCCAAGGACTGCCGATGGGGGAATACCGCCATAACATCCGAGATCACGCTCCGAGACACGAATGAGGTCAGCCAGGCGCTGTGCCGCCCCTCGGCCAGGAAGCGCTGACCGAGGGTCCGCTCCTGGCCGATCAGCTCCTCCCAGAAGCTCAACCCTCGCCGTCGGAAGAAGCTCCGGCTGCGCCGCACCTCCTCTTCCAGCAGTCCACCGGGACGGTCGGTGGAGAATGCCTGGAGGTGGGCATGGACCTGGGTGGCGCCAGCCAGGGGCATGTAGTTCCAGGTCACCAGCGAGTAGGTGCCCCGGGGCACCGGAGCCAGGGCCAGGAAGTACTGTCGGGCCGCCCCCAAGCCATCGGCTAGCTGGGTAGTGGTGAAACGCCCCGGGGCCACGAAGTGCTCTCTGGTCAGGGTTACCACCACGCTGTGCCGGTCATACGGAGAGATGTTGGGAAAGAGCAGGGCTTCCCCCTGCCGGATCCGGCCCTCGGGGGCGAGCCGGGAGGGCAGCAACGGGGTCACCTTAAGCACCCGCTCCGGGCAGAAGGGACAGTGTTCCCGGCTCGACTCCACCGCCTGGCTGATGTCCACCGGATGCAGCTTGAAGCCTTGAAAGTGGGCCAATCGACCGCTTCTGCCGGTGAGCGGATCGCGGCGAAGCTCGACGGCCAAATCCACCTCTCGCAAGCCTCCCTGGCCGTCCGGCATCAGGTACGACCCCGTCCTCACTTGCCGGGCGAAACGGATCGTCACCCGCGGTCACCGCGGCTGGGCCACCCGGCTCTCATCCCCCGATCGCCTCCAGGTCTCCCGAGCGGGCCAGCAGCACGGTTGTGGCTACCAATCCAGCCAACCCGGCGCGCAGATTGCGAGGACCGAGGGATACGGGTCTGGCCCCCCTGGCGGCGAGCTGTTGCACCTCCTCGGGGTCGAAGCCGCCCTCGGGCCCCACCAGGATTCCGGTGGGCTTCTCCCAGGCCCAAACCACCGTGGCCAGGCCCTGCCTGCGCTCGTCCTCGTGACAGACGAAGAGCTGAATCTCGGGAGCCTCGGCCTGGAGCTCCTCGAGGGCCTCCAGGAGCGGCTTCACCCCGTGGACCATCGGCGAGCGATAGCGGCCGGCGAGTTGAGCCGCCTCGCGGGAGATCGCCTGCCAGCGGCGAACCCTGGCGGCCGCGGTCGCCGGCTCCGGGAGGGGGATGGACCGCTTCGTGAGCAGCGGCCACACGGAACTCACCCCCAGCTCGCATGTGCGCTCGCAGACCTCCGCCATCCCAGTGCCCTTGGGGAGCGCCTGGAGGAGATGTATTTGCGCCCTTGGCTCGCGCCGGTTCCGCCTCGACGCGACCACCATTCCGGTGACCTGGTCGGCCTCGAGTCGATCCAGGCGCACATCGTATTCGCTGCCGTCATCGGCGACTACGGTGAGGATCTCTCCGGGACGGGAACGGAGCACCCGCGCTATGTGCCAGGCGTCGGGAGTCCCGATGCGCACCTCGCCGGTGGGGCTCACCTGATCGCGGGAGATGAAGAAGACCGGCATCATGGGAGTCTATCCACCGGCGGCCAGGGCGGGCCGGAGCGGGAGGCCATCCGATCGGGCCCAGGTACCATGGAGCCGTGGACTGGCCAGCGGGGCGCAAGATTTGGCGGGTTGAGGTTGAGCCAGGCGTGCGGATCGCCGTGCATGGGCTGGGGTCCGGACGGCCCCTGCTGCTCATCCCGGGTCTGGGCACGGACCACCATGCGTTCGGATGGAACATTGCTGAGCTCGCCGAGCACTGGCGCTGTCTGGCACTCGATCAGCGGGGAATCGGGGGCTCAGACGCCACCCCGGGGCCCTACACCATGGACCAGCTGGCCGATGACGCGGCCAGGGTCATCGCCGAGATGGAACCTCAGGGGGTAGCGGTCTTCGGGGTATCCATGGGGGGCATGGTGGCCCAGCATCTGGCTATCCGGCACCCTCGGCTGGTGACTTCGCTGGTGTTGGGGTGCACCGGACCGGGTGGACCTCTGGCGGTGCGGGCCGATCCCAACGACACCCGGCTCCTGCTCGGAGGCGAGGCCAAGGATCCGGGGCTCGCCTACCGGGTCGCCTGTCAGGTCCTCTATGAGCGGGGCTGGCGCGAGGCGCATCCTGAGGTCATCGAGGACGCCGTCAGTTGGCGAGCCACCCACCCGGTCCGGGCAGGGGTCTTCGGGGCTCAGTGGGCGGCGATCCGGGGCCATGACACAGGTGCCCATCTGGACCGGATCGAGGCGCCGACCATGGTTCTCCACGGCACCGCTGACGTGGTGATGCCCCCGGGCAACGGCGCCCTTCTCGCCGAGCGAATTCCCGGCGCGCGGCTGGAGTGGCTGCCAGGACGCGGGCACATGTTTTTTCAGGAGGATCCGGCCCAGACCGTGAGCTTGCTGGAGGGCCACCTAGAGCCTGCCATGGCGAGCCGGCCCTCCTAGCAAGCGGTCCCGCGACCGGAATCTTCGTCCCCCGGCTCGGAATTCTCGCTGCGGGGCACCCTTCGGCTTCGGCCACGCATAGATCCGGACATTGCCAGCCGTTGGGGCGAGATCGGAGACTTCGAGCGCTCCGACCGGGTGGCTCTGCGAGCCTGCCGGACCGGGTGCACCAAGGGGCTGGCCGGACCCACGGCGCAGGCCCCTTGGTCTCTACCTATACAATCTCCTCCTGATCAGGAGTGGCCCGCCGGGCGGCCAAGCTGGCCGCTGACTGCGGCCGTGAGGAGGTGAAATCCACTGTCGGAGGTAAAACTGCGGGAAGGGGAGTCGTTCGAAAGCGCGCTCCGTCGCTTCAACAAGAAGATCAAGCAGAACGGCATTCTGACCGAGGTGAGGCGGCGCGAGTTCTACGAGAAGCCCAGTATTCGGCGCAAGAAGAAGACCATGGCGGCGCGCAAGCGGAGAGCCAAGCAGGTCTGAGCGGTCCTGCCTTGGTTGACCCCGATGGGTCGGTGGAAGTTGAGTTCTCGAGCCATCTCGCGAACGTGGACCTTGAGCTGGCCCGGAACGTCGATCTGGCGGGGCTGCTGGAGCGTGCGCTGCATGACCTCGGGCTGGAGGGGTCAGAGGTCTCCTGCCGGTTGCTGACCGCGAATGAGGTGCGCCGTCTCAACCAGCGTTTCGCCGGCCTGGATGAGGCCACGGATGTGCTGGCGTTTCCAGCCGCCGAAGCGGAGCCGGGGTCGGGTTTCCAGATGCCACCCGGGGCGGCCACGCTGCTCGGAGACATCGTGATCTCAGTCGAGACCGCCGTGGCCCAGGCGGCAGCAGCGGGTGACGATGCACCGTCCGAGCTGCGCTTGCTGGCGGTGCATGGGCTGCTCCACCTGCTCGGCCACGATCACGATCTGCCCTCCGCTGCGGAGCGGATGACAGCCGCCACCCGGCAGCTTCTGGCTCGCGACGCTGCCCGGCGGGGAGTTCTGCCGCCCCCGGTTCCGGCCCTCCAGCCACCGATGTGATGGAGCCCCAGCTGCTGGTCATCGGGCTTGGCAATCCCGGTCCGGAGCACGCTCACCAGCGCCACAACGTGGGTGTCGACGCACTCCATCTGTTGGCCGGGCGGCTCGGGACCAAGCTGGGCCACTACCGGGGGCCGGCCTGGGTGGCCAGGGCGGTCTGGCACGGACGTGAACTGGTGCTCGCCCAGCCCCGCACCTACATGAACGAGTCTGGCATCGCCGGCGCGCGGCTGCTGGCGGACTTCGGCTTGGGGCTGGATCAGGTGGTGGTGATCTATGACGACCTAGACCTTTCTCTGGGGCGACTTCGGGTGAGGGCAGGAGGCAGCCCAGGGGGGCACAATGGGATCCGTTCTCTGCAAAGCCACTGGCGTTCTCAGCAGTTCGCCAGGGTACGGATCGGAATCGGGCGACCTCCTCCCGGGGTCGATCCCATCGAGTTTGTTCTCGGGCGGCCGCGGGGTCGGGAGCAGGAGGCCCTGGAGTTGGCGTGCGCAAGAGCGGCCGAGGCGGTGCTACTGATCTCCGAGAAGGGGCTTGAGGAGGCGATGACGGAGTTCAATCGGCTGCCACCCCAGGCCAGCAGCGAGGCGGCCGGTGCCGGCTAGGACCGCGCCCAGCCGAACCAGTGGGGGGACCGCCCGGGTGGCGACAGACAGCCTTCTGGCCAGACTGGGGGAGCTTCCCGTCGGCCGCGGGTTGGTTGCCTGGGCCGCCGCAGGGACGGAACGGCAGCGCATCGGGGGGGTCATCCACTCGGGGACGCCTCTGCTAGCGGTGCTGGCTCGCCAGCTTCTGGGCCGGACCGTGTGCTTGGTGGTGGCCGAGCCGGAAGCGGCATGGCAGGAGGTGGCGACCTGGCTGGGATCCGAGGGCCAGGGCGCCTGCCTCTATCCAGCCGCCGATGTGCTGCCATTCGATCGGGTCTCGCCGGCCGCCGCAGTGGTGAGGCACCGTCTTCAGACCCTGCGCGACCTTCAGTCCCGGCAGAGCCGGGTGGTGGTGACCTCTCCCGAGGCGGTGCTTCGGCCCACCCTCTCGCCCCAGTGGGTCGGGTCCTGGCTGTCCGAGCTGGCGCATGGCACTGAGATTGCTCCGGAGCTACTGGCTCGCCTGCTGTTGGAAGCCGGCTATCGCCAGGAGTCGATTGTGACCATGCCAGGAGAGTTTGCTCGACGCGGGGGCATAATCGACTGCTTTCCCCTCGACAACCGAGCCTGGCGCGCCGAGTGGGACGGCAACCGGGTCTCCGGGATCTGGCGTCTGGACCCCGAGACCCAGGGGTCGAGGGCCAAGTTGGCCGGGGTCGCGCTGATGGCGGCGCGGGAGTTCTCGCTCGACCAGGTCTCCCTGGCGGAGGCGGGGAAGCGTCTCTCAGGCTGGGATCTGACCGGACTTCGAGACGATGTGCGGCAACGCTGGCAGGCCGATCTTGAGGTGATCGGAGCGGGCGGGCTGCCGGACCCGGTCGACAGCCTCGGGCCTCTCCTGGCGGACCCGGGGCAGACCCTGCTCTCCCACTTGCCAACTGACACCGTCTTCATCACTGAGGGATGGCCTCGCCTGGAGCGGGTGGCTGCCGGCTGGATCGAGGAGGTGGAGGCCATTCGGCGGGCCGAGGTTGATCGCTCAGAACTGCCAGCCGACCTTCCCCTGGCGGTGGCACCTCTGGACCACCTGCTGGAGCGCCTGGAGCACTCCCCCTGGCTCGACTTGGATCGGGAGGTGCTCGAGGTGGGATCGGCACTGGTGCCGGATGCCGGTATGACGGCGGCGCCGACTTTTGCCGGCAGTGTCGAGGCCTTCGATTCCTGGACACGGGAATTTATCGGTGGCGGCGGCAGCGTGCTCCAGCTCGGTCTCCAGGAAGAGCGGGTGTGCGAGCTGGTGGAGGAGAGGGGTCTGGCGGTAACCCCAGCCGAGGACTTCTCGGCGGCCGGTACGGCAATTCCCGCCCGCGCGCTTCTGGTTGGCCCGGGGGACCTGCGCAGCGGTCTGATTCTGGGCGATGCGGGGGTCGCCGTGATCGCCGACCCCGACCTCTTCGGGGCTCAGAAGCGCCGCGCTTCGACCTTGCTGCGATCGGTGCACCGCGCGGAATCCAGCGTGGCCGGCCGGCTGCGCCGTGCCGGCGGCGCCAGCCCCGACGGGTCCTTGTTCCGATTCAAGCTGGAGCCAGGTGACATCGTGGTCCACCGGGACCACGGTCTGGGGCGGTTTGTGGGCATGCGCAGCGTCAGCGACGACCAGGGCGAGCGGGAGTACATGCAGCTGGAGTACGCCGACGGCAACAAGCTCTACGTGCCAGCCGAGCATCTCGACCGGGTCGAGCGCTACACCGGCGGGGCGGACGCCACTCCCCAACTCTCCCGCCTCGGGTCCGGGGAATGGGAGCGCACCAGGCGCTCTGTGCGCCGGCGAGTGGATGAGATCGCAGAAGACTTGGTCGAGCTCTACGCCCGACGCCAGGATGCGCAGGGACATCCGTTCCCTCAGGACACGCGCTGGCAGGAGGAGCTGGAGTCCTCCTTTCCCTATCAGGAAACCAGGGACCAACTGATGGTTCTCGAGGACGTCAAGCGCGACATGGAATCACCCCGGCCGATGGATCGGCTGCTCTGCGGTGACGTTGGCTTCGGCAAGACCGAGATCGCCCTGCGGGCGGCCTTCAAGGCTGTGGAGGGGGGCTATCAGGTGGCGGTCCTGGTGCCTACCACGGTGTTAGCCCAACAGCATTTCCTCACCTTCAAGGATCGCTTGCGAGCCTTCCCGGTGGTGGTCGAACAGCTCTCGCGGCTGCGCTCCGAGGAGGAGTCCAAGGGGGTTCTGGCCGGGCTTGCCCACGGCAGCGTCGACATCGTGATCGGCACTCACCGCCTGCTCCAGAAGGATGTGCGCTTCAAGCAGCTGGGTTTGGTGGTGCTGGACGAGGAGCAGCGTTTCGGGGTGATGCAGAAGGAGCGGCTTAAGCAATTGCGTACGGCGGTCGACATCCTGTCGCTCTCGGCCACCCCGATCCCGCGCACCCTGCATATGGCGTTGGCTGGGATCCGAGATCTCTCCGTGATCCGGACACCTCCGGAGGGCCGGCTGCCGATAAGGACCTATGTGACCGCCAAGGAGGAGGGCCTGGTCCAGGACGTGATCCGCCGTGAGCTGTCCCGGAAGGGCCAGGTCTTCTACGTGCACAACCGAGTTCAGTCGATGCTCCGCGAGGTCGAGTTCCTGCGCCAACTGGTGCCGGAGGCCAGGGTCGCGATTGCCCACGGCCAGATGGATGAGCGGGAGCTGGCCCGGGTGATGGTCGATTTCAGCCAGGGCGAACTCGACATCCTCTGCTGCACCACCATCATCGAGAACGGGCTCGACATCCCCAACGCCAACACCCTGGTGGTGGACGACGCGTCCCGTCTGGGCCTGGCCCAGCTCTATCAGCTACGGGGCCGGGTGGGTCGGTCCGGGCAGCGCGCCTACGCCTACTTCCTATATGACCCGGCAAAGTCCCTGACCGAGCAGGCCGACAAGCGCCTCGACGTCGTCGCTGACCTTCAGGACCTCGGCTCCGGCTTCGCGCTTGCGCTCCGGGACCTGGAGATCCGCGGGGCGGGCAACGTCCTCGGGGAGGCTCAGCACGGCGACATCGCCGCCGTGGGAATGGAGATGTACAACCACTTGCTGCACCAGGCGGTGCTGGCTGCCCAGGGGCAGGAACTGCCAGAGTCTCCGGCCCAGGTGTCGGTCGCGCTCCCGCTGCGGAGCCTGCTGCCCCCGCGCTACATTCCGGATGAACGGCTTCGACTGCGGGTTTACCAGCAGCTAGCGGGCGCCACCGATGAGCCGCAGTTGGACGAGATTGCCAGAAACCTTAGGCAGCGCTTCGGCCCCCGCCCCGAGGAGGTCGAGAACCTCCTGGTAACTTTGCGGGTACGTCTGGCGGCGGCGGCGGCTGGCGCCCTGGCGGTGGAGTCCGACCATGGCCAGGTCACGGTGCGGTTCGAACCCGGGCACGGCCTGCCGCTCGGCCAGTTGGTGGCCAGCCAGCGGGCCCTGGAGGTCAGTGCCAACCGTCTGCGGCTGGACCCCAAGGCGGCCGGCAAGGGGTGGGTGGACCTGCTCATGGGCACGCTTCGCCAGGCGGCCGCACTGCGGGTAGACGCCGCCTTTCAGGCGGCACCGGCATGAGCCAGGGCGCCCGATCTCAGCTGGTCCGCGTGTTCGAGGTAATGGCCCGTCTTCGGGCCGCCGATGGTTGCCCGTGGGATCGGGCTCAGACCCATGCCAGCCTGCTGCCATATCTCCTGGAGGAGACCTACGAGACCATCCAGGCGGTGGAGGCTGGGGATTCTCAGGGGCTGGCCGAAGAGCTGGGAGACCTTCTGGTCGAGCTGGCGATGCACACCGCGATCGCCGCCGAGCAGGACGGATTCGACCTGGAGGTGGTCGCGGCCCGCGCGGCCGACAAGATGATCTCCCGCCATCCCCACGTCTTCGGCGGCACCACAGTGGATAGTGAGGAGCAGCTGCTGCGCGACTGGGAGGCCCTCAAACGCACGGAGAAGCCAGAGCGCACGTCGGCCCTGGACGGAATTCCGCTCGCGCTCCCGGCGCTCGCTTTGGCCAGTTCGGTTCAGCGCCGGGCCTCTCGGGCTGCCCTCGAGGGCGGGCCGCCGGGGCCGGAGCCAGCCGAGCTGGGGCAGCGGCTCGCCGAGCTGCAGGGGCTTCTGGACGGGACCCCTGGCCGAGGCCCCGACCTGGTCGTGGGCGAGCTTCTCTGGGTGCTCGCGGCTGCCGCTCGCCAGCTCAAGGTTGATCCGGAGGGAGCCCTGCGCCGGGTCGCCGTGGAGTGGGCTGACGCCTACCGCCAGGGCGAGCGCCGGGCGTTGTCCCCGCAGCCGGGGTCGGAGCGGGAGTGACGGTGGTCGCGCCAATCCCGCGTCCCGACGGGTGAGTGTCGGCCCGGTGCAGGATTGGAGGTGGGCGGTTCTCGTGGGGATCCAGCCTGGCTGATCTGCTCGGCGCCGTGACTGTGCCCCTTCCCAGCGGGGCTCGGGACGCCTATACTCCGTAACCGGTGAGTTGACCCAGAGGTCAGCCCCTCATGCGGCCGAGTTCTTGCCCACGTTCAACCACATTCGAGCCGATGTCCGGGGCCCCGGTGCGGGGCTGGTCCGCGAAGCACGCATTCGCTGGATTCTGTTTCGTCGCTCCCATCGCTTGGCTCCCTGGCAGGTGATGATGCTGATGGCGGCGGTGCTGGCAACCGGGATCGGGCTGGCCGCGTACTCGAGCCACCGCTCGAACCAGGCGCTGCGGCAGCAGTTGGTGCAGTTGCAGACCCAGACCCAGACCCTGAACGGCCAGGTGCAGGCGGAACGTCAGGAGCTAGGGGCGGCCAGTTCCCCTGCCTGGCAGACTGAGCTGGCTCGGGCCCAGGGGCTGGCGACGCCCGGAGAGCAGGTGTACGTAATCGAGAGTCCCGCCGTGGCGGCGGGACCAACTCCGGCCGAGCAGGGGATTCAGGAGGTGGGCCGCTCGGTTCAGATTATCGCGTCGGGAGTTCTGCGCCTCGGCTGACTCTGGCGCGGTTCGAGTTCCTATTCCCGCCAGGCCTTTCCGTAGCCATCCACAGCGCTGTACCGTTCCCAGGGCATGCCCGCTCTGAGACTTGGCCTGCCCCTACTGGTCGCCCTAGGTTTGCTGCTGTCCGCCTGCGGTGCCCCCGCCGGCTCTTCTGCAGGGGTAATGGCCGGCCCCCAGAGCTCGACCGGATCGGCGCCCTATCCCGGTGCCAATGCGAGCGGCTTCCAGGCCGTGGACATGACTTGGATCAGTGCCAATCAGGGATGGGCCTTGGGAGTCGCCCCCGGCTGCCTTGGCCAGCGTTGCGTCACGGTTATGGAGACAACCGATGGGGGCCAGCACTGGGTGACCGTGGCCGACCTTCACGACTGTCTGCTGGAGGCGGCCCCGGTGGGCTGCCCAGCCGGGGTTCCCCAGGTCAGCCGGATCCGTTTTGCCAATGCCGATGTCGGCTACGCCTTTGCCAGCGACGGGGGCCCGTTCTCCATGACCACCAACGGCGGCCTCTCATGGGCCATCCAGCCGGGACGGCAAGCCAGCGCCATCAAGGTGGGCGGCGGCAGCGCGATTCGGGTCAGCTTTTCGCAAGGGGGCTGTCCGGGTCCCTGTGACTGGAGCATCGACCAGGGCACCCTGGGCCAGAACAGCTGGGTCACGTTGTTCACCCCGCCGACCTCAGTCAACCACGGCAACGTAGACCTCTTGCGGCAGGGCTCAAACGTCATTTACGCCGCGTTCCTGGGCAATCCCGCCGCCGGAGCCGGGAGCCAGCAGGCCCAGCTGTATGTGTCCACCGATGACGGAACCACCTGGGCTGCGAATCTCGATCCGTGCTCCCGGACCAAGCACCCGGACTATGTGGCTAGCGCCTTCGCCGCGGCACCGGCAGGAGTCTTGGTCGCGCTGTGCAGCTCCCGGAGTGGCGCGGGGCCCCAGATGGTTACGGTATCGAGTGACCAGGGCGTTAGCTTCGGGCCCCTGGAGCAGCTGCCCCATCTGGCATCCGGCCTCTATACCGAGATCTCGGCAACCAGCGCCAAGGCCCTCTTCGTGGCCAGCCCGGGCGTGGAGCTATTGCAGTCGAGCACTGGGGGCCACAGCTGGCGGGTGGCTGTGAGGGTCAAGACCGAGATCACGCCAACCACTCCGCAGGCGACCTTCCTGGGTTTCGAGACGTCCCTGATCGGGCGCTGGATCGGGCCGCCCGACACACTCTGGACCACGACTGACGGTGGTGGCACCTGGTCCGCCTCAAAGTTCTGATCAGGCAGCCGACCAGAGGCTCGGTGGGTGAGGGGGTTTTGACGGATCGCTCAGGTTCCGCTACAATCTGCTGGCGGCGTGGAGCAGTGGCAGCTCGTCGGGCTCATAACCCGAAGGTCCCAAGTTCGAATCTTGGCGCCGCAACGCTCCCATCTGAGCGCCGCGCGGCTGGGGCGGTATAGCTCAGGGGTTAGAGCGCTCGGCTCATAACCGAGTTGTCCCTGGTTCGAATCCAGGTACCGCCACTGGTGCGTCTTTGGGCGCCATGTTTGTGGAGGCATGAGGCCAGGGACCGCCTTGGGGCTGGCCGCTGGCCGTCGCCAGGATCGATGGGATGGCCGCCGAACGGGTAGCCGTCTGATCGTCCAGGGAGCTACCGGCATTATGTTCAGCTGCCCGGGGGTGCGGGGCATCCACCCGGCATGAGTTGAGCGGTGCTGGCCCCCACGCGGCCCCGTCCCCAGCGCCTGACGTGTCGGGCGGCGGCCAGTCCTGGCGAGTTATCGGATCGGCGCAGGTGGTAGTTCGGGTGCGCCGGCTGACTCGGGCGCACGCCGGGCCCCGGGGTCGGTCCAGGCCTGGGGTGTGGCTGGGCCCAGCAATCGGAACTGCCGGCCCGCCGGGGAAAGCACGCCGGCAGTTCCGGGCCGGCTCCAGAACTCCGGCGCCAGGTCGCAGTCGTTTTCTCGATACAATCGCCCCAATGCCAGGACAGCGACGGGCCGTTGCCTACGTGGTCATCTTCGCCGCCATCTTGGCGATCGCCTTGATCGCCTGGCACATGGCGCCCACGGCGACCGTACCGAACGCGCCTGCGGGAACCCTCCAAAAGGCTCTCCAGGACTATCAGCTCCAGGCCGAGGGCAAGCCGGTGCCGGCGGGTGCGCCCATAATCAGCAGCGCCACCAACCGCCGCACCCAGGTCCTCAATGGGGGTTCACCGGTGCAGTGGTGGACCACCACCGGCAAGCAATACCAGTCGGTGGTGGAGGGCACGGACCCCGGGGCGCTGTTCGCCCGCTACGGTTACACCGATTGGACAACCCAACCAGCTAGTAGTGACAACTTGTTCCTCACCCTGATCCTGCCGAACATAATCATCGTCCTGGTGATCCTGGGCTTCCTCTGGTTCATGATGCGGCAGAGTCAGAGCGGTAACAACCAGGCGATGTCGTTCGGCCGCAGCCGGGCCCGGCTGGTGGCCGCCGACAAGCCCCAGGTGACGTTTGCCGACGTGGCTGGCGTGGACGAGGCCAAACAGGAGCTGAATGAGATTGTTGAGTTCCTCAAGTTCCCGGATCGGTTCACCGCCCTGGGGGCCCGGATCCCCAAGGGGGTGCTGATGGTGGGTTCGCCAGGATCCGGCAAGACGCTGCTCAGCAAGGCGGTGGCGGGCGAGGCTGGAGTTCCGTTCTTCAGCATCTCCGGCTCCGAGTTCGTGGAGATGTTCGTCGGGGTGGGGGCCTCCCGGGTCCGCGACCTCTTCGACCAAGCCAAGAAGAACAGTCCCTGCATCGTCTTCGTCGATGAGATCGATGCGGTCGGACGCCAGCGGGGAGCCGGCCTCGGCGGCGGCCACGACGAGCGGGAGCAGACCCTCAATCAGCTCCTGGTGGAGATGGATGGCTTCGAAACCAACACCCACGTGATCGTGATCGCGGCCACCAACCGTCCCGATGTGCTGGATCCAGCCCTGCTGCGGCCGGGACGATTCGATCGGCACGTGACCCTGGACCGGCCCGACCTCAGGGGGCGCGAGGCGATTCTGAAGGTTCATGCTCGCAACAAGCCGTTCGACCCTGCCGTCAACCTAGAGGTGCTGGCGCGGCAGACGATCGGCTTCAGCGGCGCCGACTTGGCCAACCTCATCAACGAGGCCGCCATCTTGGCCGCTCGCCACGAGCAGAAGGTGATCGGGATGGCGGAGCTGGAGGAATCCATCGCCCGGGTCATCGCCGGTCCGGAGCGGAAATCACGGCGCATCTCCGACGAGGAGAAGCTGGTGATCGCCTACCACGAGATGGGCCACGCGTTGGTGATGCGCAGCCTTCCCCACTGCGACCCCCCCTACAAGATCAGCATCGTGAGCCGGGGCATGGCTCTGGGCTGGACCATGCAGCTGCCCGAGCATGACAAGGTGCTGGTGAGCAAGGTGGAGCTGACGGACCAGTTGGCGGGCATGCTGGGAGGCCGGGTGGCCGAGGAGATCCTGCTGGGCGACGCCAACATCACCACGGGCGCGTCTGACGACATCAGCAAGGCCACCAAGCTGGCCCGTCGCATGGTGACGGAGTGGGGCATGAGCGAGAAGCTCGGCCCACTCGCGTTCGGCACCAAAGAGGAGCTGGTCTTTCTCGGTCGTGACCTCGGCGAGCAGCGCAACTATTCCGAGGAGGTGGCCGGAGAGATCGATCAGGAGGTCCATTCCCTGGTCGACAACGCCTACCTGACGGCGAAAAAGGTGCTCACCCTGCGGCGCGGCACCCTCCAGGCCCTGGCCGACCATCTGATCGAGGTGGAGTCGATGGAGCGCAGCGAGATGGACGAGGTGATCCAGCAGGTGGAAGAGGAGGCCCCGACCGCAGCTGGTATGTGATCCGCCCGGCTCGCGTTGGCGGGCCTGGCGGGTGCTTCATGCGCTCACCCGCGTCTAGAGATACCAGCTCCCATGGGCAGGCAGCGGCGGGATGGATACCACGGCAGCGCATGGCAGGCTCGGTCATGGGGCAGCGGTCGCCAGATCACCCGCGAGGCCCGTTCGGCTACACTCCTAGCGAGGCACCAGTCGGTGGTGAGACCTCGCTCCGCTTGGATCCCTGAGGTGACCGAGACGGACGACCGAATTGGCATAGTAGGAGCCGGCCGGGTGGGGAGCGCTCTCGCCAGGAGGCTGGCGGAGAGGGGCTCGCCGCCCGTCCTGATCACTTCGCGCACCCTGGCTGACGCAGCCGGTCTGGCCAATCTGGTGGGCGCGCAGGTGGCGGCGACCTCGGCTCAGGTGGCGGCCGAATGCCAGGTGACCATTCTGGCCGTGCCCGACTCTGAACTTGCCAGGGTGGCCGACTCCCTGGTAGAGCTTTTGCCAGTGGGCGCCAGCCTGACCGGCAGAGTGGTAGCCCACTGTGCTGGGGTTCATGGCACCGAGCTGCTCTCCCCCTGCTCGCGAATCGGAGCCGCGACCGGAGTCCTGCATCCGCTGGCTCCCATCCCGGACGGCGATCCGGCCTGCCTGGAAGGGGCTTACGCGTCAATTGCCGGGGACGAAGCGGCGGTCGCCGCGCTGGAGGCCGTCTCGGCCCGCCTGGGACTGGTCAGCTTTCGTATCGATGGGGTGGATCGGGCCCTCTACCACGCGGCGGCCGCGCTGGCCGGCATCCTACCGGTCCTGATCGAGCAGCAGGCGGAGCGTGCCATGGCGGCCTCGGGCGCCCCCATCCAGGGGGTTGCGGGGCTGCGCCAACTGCTCTTGCTGGCGGCTGAGAATGTGCGCCGCTTGGGCCCCTGGGCCGCCCTGAGCGGGCCTTCGACCCGGGCCGACGACGACACCACCGAGCTCCATCGACAGGCCCTGGCCGGGGTCGACGCCGCCCTGGAGGAGCTGTACCGCTTGACGCTTGCTCTGGCCGCGGAGGCGTCTCCAGAAACTCACCGAGGAGTTCCAGGGGATGACTGACTCCACTCCCAGGCCGGTGCAGATAACCGATCTGGCCCGCTGGAAGGCGGATGGACGGCGCTTCGCGATGCTGACCGCCTATGACTACACCACCGCGTCGCTGCTCGACCAGGCCGGGATCCCCCTGCTCCTGGTGGGTGATTCTCTGGGTGGCACCATGCTCGGCCATCGGCTTCGTGACGGGAGCCCCGACACGCTCCCTGTGACCTTGGAGGATATGCTCTCCCACGCGGCCGCGGTCGCCAGGGGTGCCCACCACGCGCTTCTGATCGGCGACCTACCCTTCCTCTCCTACCAGCTCGGGCTGGATGAGGCCACGCGCAGCGCGGGGCGGCTGCTGAAGGAGTCGGGGATGCAGGCGGTCAAGCTCGAGGGGGGCGGTCAGATGCTGGAGGTGGTAGCCCATCTCACGGCGAGGGGAATTCCCGTGATGGGACATCTTGGCCTCACTCCTCAGCGGGTCCATGCGATGGGCGGCCTGCGGGTGCAGGGGCGCGGTGAAGGGGCCGCGGAGCAGCTGCGCCAGGACCTGCTGGGGTTGGCCGAGGCGGGCGCCTTCTCGGTGGTGCTGGAGGGGCTGCCGGCCCAGCTGGCGGCGGAGCTGACCGTCGCCAGTCCGATCGCCACTATAGGGATCGGGGCGGGTGCCAACTGCGACGGCCAGGTGCTGGTGATCCACGACATGCTCGGTTTGACCGTGGGGCCGGTGCCGAAGTTCGTGCGCCGCTTCGCGGAACTTGGCGAGGCCACCGTTGCCGCCGCCACCAGCTTTAGGGAGGCGGTCGAGTCCGGGGAGTATCCCAGCACTCAATTCAGCTATGAGTGAGGCCGGGCAGGAGCCGGGGCGGCCGATCCTGCTGACGGCCCCGGATGAGCTCCGCGGGGTGACCCAGGAGTGGCGGTGCCAGGGCCACCGGGTGGGGCTGGTTCCCACCATGGGCGCTCTCCACCGCGGCCACATGGCGCTGGTGGCCGCGGCTCGGGCGGCGGCGGATCGAGTGGTGGTTTCCATCTTTGTCAACCCTCTCCAATTCGGACCTGGCGACGACTATCAGCGCTATCCCCGGAACCAGGCCGAGGATCTGCTGGCGTTGGCGGCTGCGGGTGTTGATGCCGCCTACCTGCCCCCCACGGAAGCCGTCTATCCGAATGGATTCGCCACTTCGATCACGGTCGACTCGGCCAGCGCCGACCGCTGGGAGGGGCACTTCCGCCCGGGGCATTTCCAGGGAGTCGCCGTCGTGGTCGCCAAGCTGTTCGCCGCCACCGGGCCCTGCTCCGCTTTCTTTGGCGAGAAGGATGCTCAGCAGGCGGCTCTGGTCACCCGGCTCGCCAGGGACATTGATCTGGGCGTGCAGGTGGTGGTGTGTCCGGTGGTGAGGGACCCCGACGGCCTTGCTCTCAGCTCGCGCAATGCCTACCTCGACGGCTCCCAACGGGGGGCCGCCCTCTGCCTCAACCGCGCCCTGCGGGCGGCCGCGCTGGCTTTCAGGGAAGGCTCAAGGTCCGGGCGGCACCTCAGCTGTTTGGCTTCCCAGGTCATCGAGTCCGAGCCCGCAGCGAAGTTGGACTACGCCGCCGTGGTCGACCCGATCAGCTTTGTGCCGCAGGTGGAAGCGGACGGCTCGTCGCGGCTGATACTGGCGGCCAGGGTCGGTGGGGTTCGTCTCCTGGACACTGGGGTTCTGGCCGAGCTCGCCACCTGGGGCGCCTCGGGGCAAGACCGGGCATAGCGCCTGCCTCAGCCCTCGGAAGGGACCGAGAAGCCAGCCTGCCGACCCTGGCTGGCCTCCTCCGCGCGGCGCACGATGTAGCGGAGGCCGGATGTCGAGGCCACCGCCTGGAGGAGGTCAAAACCCTCCTCCCGGGCCAGACGGTTGACCTCGTCCAAGGTGTCGAGCTCACGGTACTCGTAGACGGTGCGGGATGGTGTTGCAGACAAGGCATTACTCCTCAAACCGGGCTCGGTCACGGCGAGGCGACCGGTACTGACTTTGTTGATCCCAGTTTGCCATCCGCACCCATGCGCCTGCCCGACCGCTGCGGCCGATCGGAGACTGAGCGCCACTGGCGGCGGAAGGCGGTCGCACTGCTATACTCTCGCCCGCACTGGAGCACCGTTCTGGGGCCCCAGGAGTCCATCATTCCGGAGGATCCATTAGCCCGTTGGCCGAGCTTGCCACTGCCGCGCCCGTCGAGGAACTGACTACCTATAGTTCCATGGAGGAGTACCTACGCACCAGCGCGGATTCCATCCGCACGCTGACCTATGGGGACATCGTCGATGGGACGGTGGTCAGAGTCGACCCCGACGAGGTTCTGGTCGACATCAGCGCCAAGTCTGAGGGCGTCATATCCAATCGCGAGCTCACCGGCAGGGCCGAGGACCCGGTGATCCTCAATCCGGGCGACCGGATCAAGGTCTACGTCCTCCAGTCCGAGAATGAGGACGGCAACGTGGTTCTGAGCCTGCGCCGCGCCCGTGCCGAGGGAATCTGGGCCAAGGCGGCCGAGAAAGAGAGCAACGGCGAGGGGGTGGAGGCCGAGGTCAAGGAGCAGAACAAGGGTGGCCTGATCGTCAACATCATGGGTTTGCGCGGGTTCTTGCCCAGTTCGCAGGTGGCCCGGACGCACTCCGGGAACCTGGTCGACCTGGTCGGCGAGAAGATCATGGTCAAGATCCTGGAGGTCAACCGCAAGCGGAATAGGCTGATCGTCAGCCAAAGGGCCGCTCAGGATGAGGATCGGGCTCGCCAGCGTGAGGAGCTCTTCGAGCGCCTGGCGGTCGGGGATGTGGTTACCGGACGGGTCAGCGGGTTGACCTCCTACGGGGCCTTCATCAACCTCGGCGGAGCCGACGGCCTGATCCACATCAGCGAGCTCAGCTGGGACCGGGTCAGCAACGTCTCGGACATGCTGGCGGTCGGTGACGAGGTAACCGTCAAGGTGATCAAGCTAGATCCCGAGCTCTCTCGGATCTCCCTTTCTCTGCGCCAGATGAGCGATGACCCCTGGGACAGCATCGAGGCTCGCTTCCCACCTGGCACCATCATCGAAGGGATCGTCACCAAGACCAAGAAGTACGGGGCCTTCCTGCAGATCGCCGATGGGGTAGAGGGCCTTCTCCACATCAGCGAGCTCTCCTGGGAGCACGTCGAGCGGACCGAGGATGTGCTGAGGGTGGGAGACAACATCAGGGTTGTGGTCCTGCAGGCTGATCGCGGTCGGCGCCGGATCTCGCTCTCCTACCGGCAGCTGCTGCCGCGCCCGGACCACATCGCCGCCGATGAGGGCGATGGTGGGTACTCTGCGGCCGCCGACTATGAGCCGGACGACTCCGACGATGAAGAGCTGCCAGCCCTGCCCAGCGCAACCGCGTCCGCGGCGGAGCCGGGCCCAGTCGTCGCCGAGCCGGAGCCTGAGGCCGAACTTGAAGCTACCGAGGCGCCGGCTGACGGCCAAGCTGTGGCCGCGCTGGACTTGACCGAGATCGAAGCCTCCGCAGCCGAGGTCGACCATCTGTCCACCGGAACGGAGGTGGCCGAGGGTCAAGCCGCCGATGAGGACCCGGCGGCCGGGAGCTCGGTCGAGTAGCTTCGGAATCGCGGGTACCACTTCGCGAGGCGATTGCGGCTCGCAGGCAGTGGCATTGGGGGGCGGTCGACCTCCGGTTCTTCAGTCGCGACCACCTGGCTGGTATCCAAGCGCCTCTCGCCGGACGCGGCAGCTCAAACGCCGAGGTGATCCCGACTGGGCCGATCTAGTCCGGCGCCGCCAGTTTCTCCATGCTGGGGCGGGTGGCTCCGGCATCCAGAGGGTGGGCACTGGCAGCAGCCCCGGGAGTTTGGTGGTGGCACTGGCGGCTGGAGGCCGCGGCGACCACGAACAGGCCCTGTCTGGGCTGCTCTGAGCCGGGGGCGCGTCCGTTCCGTTCCAATTGATTCCTCTGAGGGCGGGCGGTCGATGCCCGATCACGCCGCTGGGAGCGGCGGTGGCCGCTTGGAGGTGACCACGCTTGGCCCCAGTTGTGATCGTGGCTCCGTGAGCGTGGTGGTGGAGTTGCGGCCCGCCATCGGGACGAGGACCGGCCTCGGGACTCTAGGTGCACGCGGGCCCTCCGGCTCGCCGGGCATCTGGGTCCAGCTCCCTGCCGGAGGACAGGAATTGCGTCGGCAACCGTGGCGATCGGGGCCGGCGGCTGGCGGGCCGTACATCTGTTGAAGGCGCCCGGGGCCGCTGAAGCCAGACCGCCTTCGAGTTCACCGGTGGGCTTTGGGCGGGCTCGGGGGCGGCGCCGCGGCGGCCTGGACCGGGCGGGCCCCGACTGGCGATTCGGTTCGACCGCTTCCGATTGGGCATAATGCGTTTGTGATCGGAACTGAGGTTGACCCAAGACCCGTCCCAGCCCAGGTCCAGGAGCTTCGGCCCTTGGACGTTGCCCCAGTCGGGGTCTAGGAGATTCGTTTGTATCCGTTTGAGAGATTCACGGAGAAGGCCAAGAAGGTCCTTACCCTGGCCCAGGACGAGGCGGAGAAGTCTCACCACTCCTACATCGGCACCGAGCACCTGCTGCTCGGCTTGCTGCGGGAGGGCGACGGGTTGGCTGCCAAGGTGTTGGCCAACCTGGGGGTCGAGATCGACAAGGTGCGCACCACGATCGAGTCGGTGCTAGGGCGCAACGAGCGGATCATCGTGCAGCAGATCATTCCCACCTCCCGGGTCAAGAAGGTGATCGAGATCGCCTTCGAAGAGGCCAAGCGGATGAACAACACCTACGTTGGCACGGAGCACCTGCTGCTGGGCCTGCTGATCGAGGGGGAGGGGATTGCGGCCCATGTGCTGGAGGACCTGGGAGCCAACCTGGAGAAGGTCCGCACGGAGCTGGACGCGCAGCTCAAGGATCAGGGAGTCGAGGACGAGGCTCGGCCGGAGCACAAGAAGGCCACCAAGACTCCGCTCCTGGATCAGTTCTGTCGTGACCTCACGGAACTGGCGGAGAAGCACCAGTTGGATCCCGTGATCGGGCGTGAGATGGAGATCGAGCGGGTGGTCCAGATCCTTTCCCGGCGGACCAAGAACAACCCTGCCCTGATCGGCGAACCGGGAGTCGGGAAGACCGCTATCGCCGAAGGCCTGGCCCAGGCGATCGTGAACCAGGAGATTCCTGATGCGCTCGCCAACAAGCGGGTCCTGACCCTGGACATGGGCGCGCTGGTGGCTGGCACCAAGTACCGCGGCGAGTTCGAGGAGAGGCTCAAGAAGATCCTGGACGAGATCCGCACATCCCGGGAAGTGGTGCTCTTCATCGACGAGCTGCACACCCTGGTTGGGGCCGGCGCCGCCGAGGGCGCGATCGACGCCGCGAACATCCTCAAGCCCGCTCTGGCCAGAGGAGAGATCCAGTGCATCGGCGCCACCACTCTCAACGAGTACCGCAAGTACATCGAGAAGGATGCAGCCTTGGAGCGCCGTTTTCAGCCGGTCTACGTTGACGAGCCCAAGTTGGAGGAGACTGTGGAGATCCTCTCCGGGGTGCGCGGCCTCTATGAGCAGCACCACCGGGTCACCATCACCAACGACGCGCTTCAGGCGGCGGCGGAGTTGTCAGGGCGCTACGTCAGCGACCGCTCTTGGCCCGACAAGGCGATCGACCTCATCGACGAGGCCAGTGCCCGGGTGCGCATGAAGCTGACCACGACGCCGCCCGAGCTGCGGGCCAAGCAGCGCCACATCCGCTCTCTGCAGACTCGCAAGGAGGAGGCCGTTGACGGGCACGACCTCGAGGCTGCTGGCAAGATCGACATTGAGCTGAAGCAGCTCAAGGAAGAGTACTCAGGCGAGGAGGCTGCCTGGCGCGACGAGCTGGGCCGGACGGTGGCCACCGTCACCGAGCACAACATCGCGGACATAGTGTCCTCCTGGACGGGCGTGCCCGTGAGCCGCTTGGTCGAGGCTGAGACCCAACGCCTACTGGGGATGGAGGCTGAGATCCACCGTCGCCTGATTGGCCAGGACGAGGCGGTCAAGGTGGTTTGCCAGGCGGTCCGGAGGGCTCGCGCCGGGCTAAAGGACGCCAAGCGCCCGATCGGGTCGTTTATCTTCCTGGGCCCGACTGGAGTGGGCAAGACCGAGCTCGCTCGCAGCCTGGCCGCATTCCTCTTTGACAGCGAGGACTCCCTGATCCGACTCGACATGTCGGAGTTCGCCGAACGTCACAGCACAGCGCGGCTGGTAGGATCTCCACCCGGATACGTCGGCTACGACGAGGGTGGCCAGCTGACCGAGGCAGTGCGGCGGCGTCCCTACAGCGTGGTCCTGTTCGATGAGATCGAGAAGGCCCATCCCGACTTCTTCAACATGCTGCTGCAGATCCTGGAGGATGGTCGGCTGACCGATGCCAAGGGCAAGATCGTCAACTTCGCGAACACGATCGTGATCATGACCAGCAACCTTGGCATTCAAGGAGTTGGCTCCAACATCTCGATGGGCTTCCAGACCGGCCTCACCAGCGCCGACGGCGAGGACCACGAGCATGCCAAGATGCGGGAGCGAATCACTGATGAGTTGAAGCGGGCCTTCCGTCCGGAGTTCCTGAACCGTCTGGATGCGGTGGTGGTCTTCCACCGTCTGCGCCAGCAGGAAACTCGCCAGATAGTCGATCTGATGCTAGTCCGGGTGCGGGAGCACCTGAAGCGCCAGGGGCTCAGCCTGCTGGTCACCGATGAGGCCAAGGACAAGCTGGTGGAGCTTGGGTTCGACAAGGTGTACGGCGCCCGGCCTCTGCGCCGAGTGATTCAGAGCGAGATCGAGGACCCGCTCAGTGATGAGTTGCTGCGGACCCAGTTCTCGATGGGCGATCTGGTCACCATCGATTTGGAGGAAGGCAAGATCCGGACCCATGTGGTGCCTGGACCTCCGCCGCCTAACGAGGTCATCCCGCACGAGACTACGGCTGTGGAGACCGCGGGAGCCGGAGCCGCCGGGTCCGGG
>Ga0307374_10004885_pt1 | contig 22074 bp, 22 predicted proteins | sample OX3MG_FD_202532 | JGI IMG/M metagenome (GOLD analysis project Ga0307374, IMG submission 202532) | Soil microbial communities from Risofladan, Vaasa, Finland - OX-3 | ecosystem: Environmental > Terrestrial > Soil > Coastal area > Acid sulfate soil | place: Finland: Risofladan, Vaasa | collected...
TCCGATCTGTAAATGATCTCGACATCCACAGTCCGCACAGCGCTTACTGTTATCGAGTACGGATAAGTTCAATCAAGAAAAACTATTTCAACGGGGGACAAGTGTCTTGAATGCCAAAGTTCTCACAGCTCAGATGAAAGTCACATGCAGGCCATCAGTTTTGGGACAGGCCCTCCAGGTGGTTTCTCGCGCCATCTCCAGCCGGACGACCCTTCCCATCCTCAACAACATCCTCATCGAGACCACCGCGGACGGCCTCGCTTTGACGGCGACGAACCTGGAGATCGGCATCCGGAAGCTGGTCCCCGCGGAGGTCGCCATGGAGGGCGCTACGACTGCGCCGGCCCGCCTGCTCACAGACTTCGTAGGCACACTGCCGGATCAGGACCTCGAAATGACCCTAGACCCGACGAGCCAGTCCCTCGCGCTGCGATGCGCGCGGTTCGACACCCACATCAAGTGCATCGAGTCGGAGGAGTTTCCTCCAGGACCGCGGCCGGACGAGGGCGACCGGCTGGAGGTCGCCCTCGACGACCTGGTCAGCGCCGTCGAGCAGACGCAGATGGCCGCCTCGACCGACGAGGCCCGGCCGGTCCTGACCGGAGTCCTGGTCCAGGTCGAGGGGGGAAACCTGACGCTGGCGGCGACGGACGGCCACCGGCTCGCCGTGCGCAAGCTTGCGGCCTCCGGGGCGCCCGACCTCGAAGCGAGCCTCATCGTCCCCGCCCGTGCGCTCGCCGAGCTTTCCAGGGTGCTGAAGGGTGAGCCGGGCAAGGTCGAGATCATCATCTCGAAAGCCCGCAACCAGGTGTTCTTCCGCGCCGGAACCTCGGAGCTCACCTCCCGGCTGATCGACGGGAAGTATCCCAACTACGCACAGGTTATCCCCAGCAAGAGCTCGACCAAGGTCCGAGTTTCGACCAGCGAGCTGATGCAGACCGTGCGTGCGGTGTCGCTCTTCGCCCGCGACAGCGCCAACGTGATCCGGATCAAAGCCCAAGCCGGCGCCCTCGTGCTGTCCGCCACCACCAATGAGGTTGGAGACAGCAAGGCTGAGATGGTGGCCGACGTGGACGGATCCGACATCCAGATCGCCTTCAATGCCCGCTACGTCCTTGATGCCCTGGGCGTCATCGGTGAGGACCAGGTCGAGCTGCTGTTCGACGGTCCCCTCAGCCCGGGCTTGCTGCGACCGCCGGGCAAGGAGCACTACCTCTACGTGATCATGCCCGTGCGGGTGGCGATGTCCTAGATCCCCCCGAGATCAAAGGCCTGTCCGTGATTTCGTGGGGCCCCGTCGAGCGGGGCGGCGCATAGGTGCGACTACGGCGCCTGCGGCTCAGAAACCATCGCAACTACGCCGAGCTGGACCTGGCGCCGGGTCCCGGCGTCAACATTTTCATCGGGGCCAACGGGCAAGGCAAGACCAACCTGCTCGAGGCGGTGGCCATGCTCGCGCTGTCGTCCTCGCCGCGGGCCCGCCGCGAGTTTGAGCTCGTGGGGCCGCTCACCCCGGCGTCTCGGATCGAGGCCGAGGTCGAGAGCGCGGGCCGCAAGGTCGAGCTGGCGATCACGCTCAACGTGGAGGGCGAGCGGGCCAAGCGGACCATCGAGGTCGACGGGGTGCGGCGACGGGCATTCGACCTGCCCGGGCACTTCCGCGTCACCCTCTTCTGGCCCGACGACCTTGGCCTGGTCAAGGCCGGCCCCGAGCTCCGCCGGCGCTTCCTGAACCAGATGCTGGTCCAGGTCGAGCCCGGGTACGCTCGCGCGCTGGCGGGGCTCCGTCGCGTCCTCGACCAGCGCAACAGCCTGCTCAAGAAGATGGCCGCGGGCGAAGGAGCCAACGATGTCCTCGAAGCCTGGAACCAGGAGCTGGTGGTGATCGGCACCGAGGTCGCCTCCGCGCGCGCCAGGGCCGTCCTGGAGCTGGGGCCTGAAGCGGCGAGGTGCCACGCCGAGATCGGGGCCGGAGAACGCCTGGAGATCCGCTACGAAGGGCCTCCGCAGGACCTTGCGGAGGCTGTGCATAACTCCCTGGCCGAGGACCTGCGCCGAGGCTCCACGAGCGTGGGCCCGCATCGAGACGACGTCAGGGTTCTGCTCGACGGCCAGGACGCCCGTTCGTATGGCTCCCAGGGCCAGCAGCGGACCGCGGTGGTGAGCATGAAGCTGGCGGAGGCGGCCCTGATGGCGCGCCGCACCGGCGAACCTCCTGTGCTGCTGCTGGACGACGTCCTCTCCGAGCTGGACGGCGAGCGTCGGGCCGCCCTGCTCAAGGAGGTGGCGGGAGACGGCCAGGTCATCATCACATCCGTCGAGGTCGGCCCGTTTCCCTCCGAGCTGATCTCCCGCGCCATGGTCTGGACCGTGGACGGCGGCAGGATCGAGCCCTGTGGATAAGCTGGGCAATATCCTGCCCAGGGTCCTGCGCAAGCAGCCCGACGCGGGACGCCTGATCGGATCGCAGGTCGCCTCCGCGTTTCGGACCGTCATCGGAGAGCCGGCCGCCCTGTGTGACGAGGTCGATCTGCACTCGGGGACCCTGGTCGTCACGACCTCCAGCCCGGCCCTCGCCCACCAGCTGCGCCTGGACGCCGAAACGATCCTCGAGAGGCTCAACACATTGAACCTGGGCCGTAAGGTCCGCACCCTGCGCGTGCGGATCGGGCACTCCACGCCGGCCTCGTGAACGGCGGTCTCGGACGGGAGCAGGCCGCGGCGGCCGCCATCGGCAGGGGCTCGGTGCGGGTCGTCGCCGGGGCCGGCACAGGTAAGACGGCCGTCATCGCCGAGCGCTTCCGCCGCCTGGTCGCCACCGGAGTCTCGCCGAGCTCGATCCTCGTCATGACCTTCACCGAGCGCGCCGCCGCCGAGATGCGCCAGCGCATCGAAGACCTCGTCGCGCAGCCCGCGCCCTCCGTCGGGACCTTCCATTCGATGGCGCTAGGGTGGCTTCGCGCCGACGGCCGCGCGGTGGGCGTCCCGTCTGGCTTTCGAATCGTCGCCGGGGCCGACCGTTGGATCCTCACGCGAGAGCTGATGTGGAGCATCGGCGACGTCGAGCTGACCGGTGACGAACGACCGGACGACCTGGTCGCGCCCCTGCTACAGATGCTCGAACGGCTGAAGCAAGAGCTCGTTCCACTCCAGCGCCTGGAGGCGTGGGCCGCATCGAGCGACGACCCGGAGCGGGCCGGGTTCATGCGCGCCGCGCTGCGCTTGTTTCGCGCCTACGAGAAGGAGTGCCGGAAGCGCCGCTTCCTCGATTTCGACGACCTGCTCCTGCTGGCGGTGCGGATGCTCGAGAGCAGCGCGTCCTTGCTGCGCGACTACGCCGCGCGATACCCGCACGTGCTGGTCGACGAGTACCAGGACCTGAACCTGGCACAGGAGCGCCTGGTCGAATTGATCGCTCGCGAGGGCGAGCCCTTCGTGGTGGGAGACGACGACCAGTCGATCTATCGCTTCCGGGGAGCCTCCCGGGCGAGCCTCGAACGCTTCCTGAAGAGCTTTCCTGGAGCGCGGACGATCACGCTCGGCAGGAACCGGCGCAGCTCGCGGCGTATCGTGGCCGCGGCATCTGCTCTGATCGAGAGCAACCCTGACCGCCTGCCCAAGCAGCTGCGCTCGGAGCAAGCCGGGCCGGAGGTCCAGGTCTGGGCTTGCCCAGACGGAACGGCCGAGGCGTACGCGATCGCGTCGGAGGCCGCAGCCCTGGTCGAAGGCGGAACATCGCCGTCCGCCATCGCGGTGCTCTGCCGCACCAACGCCATCGCCCGCCCCATGGTGGCCGCGCTTTCGGCTCTGGGCCTTCCCCATGCGGTCACGGGCGGCCACGGGTTTCACGACCGGCCCGAGGTGAAAGACGTCGTCGCGTTGCTGCGCGTGCTGCGCGACCCCGCCGACGTGGTTGCGCTGGCGCGCGCGCTGGCGCGGCCGCCGGCGAACCTCGACCAGGCCGCGGTGCTCAACGTGCTGAGGGATCGCGGCCCTGGATCGGCACTCGAGGCTTTGCGGGCCTGGCCGCCGGCAGCCACCCTGGCCGGCCAGCTGGAGCGATTCGCCGCCGCCGCTCACCGGTTCGATGTGCGCGACCTCTTCTTCGAGCTCATGGAGACCACGGGATACCTCGAGGTCCTCAACGCGTCTTTGGATGCGGGCGAGGCGGCGCGTGCGACGGCCAACGTGAGCCGTTTCGCGGAGGCGATCGCCGAGTTCTGCGAGGAATCTCCCGACCATTCGCTGGAGAACTACATGCGCCACCTCGACCTCGTGCTGCTGTCCGGCGAGGACGAGGAGCCCGCCGCGCCCGACGGCCCGCAAGAGGCGATCCAGGTCATGACCATCCACCAGGCGAAGGGCCTCGAGTTCGACGTGGTGTTCGTGCCCTCGCTCGTCGAGGGACGGCTTCCGCAGTCGGGCCGCTCGCCGCGTTTCGAGCTGCCCCCGGCGGTGCTCGAACCCCTGGTTCGGGGCCGCGAGGACGTGCTCGCCGAGGAGCGGCGGCTGCTGTACGTCGCGATGACACGCGCGAGGAAGAGCTTGCACCTGACCTGGGGAGCCCATTACGAGGGCGGCCGCAGGTGGCGCGAGTCACGCTTCCTCCAGGAGGTGCGAACGGCGGGGGCGCGGACCGTGCGTGAGCGAGCAGTCGAGGGCTGCCCCGCCACCGCGACGGCGAAGCCGACCATGCCGCGCGCAGGGGAGGTTCAACTCTCCTACAGCGCCATCGCGGCGTACCTCGACTGCCCGCGCCAGTACTGGTATCGCTACGAGCAGCGATTGCCCGCGGTGCAGAGCGCCGAGGCCGTGCACGGCGTCATCCTGCACGATGTCCTGCGCCGCGCGGGCGAGATCCGGCGCGAAGGCGGCGCCGTCAACGCCTCGCGACTGAGATCCATCCTCGCCGAGGTCTGGAGCACGACCGCGTTTCCCGACGAGCGCCGAGCGCCGACATTCCGGCGGAACGGCGCAGCGCAACTGGAGGCGTATCGCAAGAAGGGTGGCCTCGACGCGGTCCCCGCTTATCTCGAGCACCCGTTTCAAGTCGAGGTCGACGGTTGGACGCTGCGAGGCGTGATCGACCGGATCGACCGCACCGCCTTAGGGTGGTCGATCGTCGACTACAAGAGCGGCCGCCCGGTCGCCCGGCGCAAGCGCGACCTCCAGCTGGCGCTGTATGCGCTCGGCGCCACCTCGGCACTGGCGATTGAGCCCGTCGAGCTCGAGGTCGTCTACCTGGCGTCGGGGGAAACCGTCCGCATCGAAAGACCAGGCGCTCTGCTCGGTGAGGCGCGGACCGAGAGTTCGCGGGCGGCCGAAGGGATCCGCGCGGGCCGTTTCGATGCGCGGCCCGACCGCCGGCGATGCAGGCTTTGTGCCTACCGGCTCGCCTGCGCCGACGCCCTGTAGCGCGCCGCCAGCAGCAGGCATTCGCGCGCGATGTCGGATGACGCGTAAGGATGTGCCATCTCCTCCGCCTTGCGTGACATCTCGTGCCAGGTGGGGCCGCCCTCGGCGAGCACCCTGACCTCGTCGAAAAGCTCCGGCTCCTTGGGCGTGAAAGCCCCGATCCCCGACTCGACGACGAAGTCGACGTTGGGCGACTCCTGGCCCGGCAGGAAGCCGGTGATGATAAGAGGGAGGCTCGTGGCCAGAGCTTCTGCGATCGCGCCTGGGCCCGCTTTGGTCACCACGATGTCGCACGCGCGCATGAGCTCGGGCATGTAGTCGACAAAGCCGAGGACCAGCGTCGGGGTCGAGAAGCGAAGCTCGGCCAGGCGCCGTCCCAGCTTCTCGTTCCGCCCGCAGACGACGACCACCTGCCATTGGTAGGACTCCCACGCCAACGCGCGAACCTGCCGTTCGAGATGGCCCACTCCCGCGCCGCCGCCCATCACCAGCACCGTGAACCTCTTCTCATCGAGCCCGAACCGGCGGCGCAGGGCGCGCTTCTCGCCAGGCGCCGGAGGCCGGAAGCGAAGGTCGACCGGCAGGCCCAGGAGCTTGATGCGGTCGGCGGGGACCCGCCTCCGGAGCGCGACCTTGCGCGCGAGCTCCGTCGGCGCGATCACGAGGTCGGCCTGGCTGAAGGTCCAGCCGCGGTGAAAATCGACCAGGTCCGTGATCACGGTCATCAGGGCGCGGGGGCGACCGCTCCGCCGGATCGCCTGGTGGCTCACGTGGTTGAGCATCGGATGGACGGAGAGCACCACGTCGGGGTCGTGCCTTTCCAGCAGCTCGGCGATCGAGTTGCGCACGCCTCGTCCGAAGACGGCACGGATGGCGGCGAAGGCAGGCTTGGTGTTGCTCGTGTGATAGACGGCACCCCAGGCGGTGCGAGAGCGGCGGATGAGGGGCGAGTAGAGCGAGGCCAGTCTCCTCACCACGGTCGGACCCTGTCCGATCAGCGGGTCGGCCACGGTCACGATGCACGTGGGATCCAGGAGCTTCAGCGCGTCGGTGAGCGCCTTGGCCGCGGCGCGGTGGCCGCCGCCCGTGTCGCTGAACAGGATCAGGACACGCGGCGATCCACCGGTCGGCGTCGGACGTGGAGGCGGCACCGGCTGTGAGCCGGCGGCCGCCGGCTCGGCTACTTGCGTCGCGCCGCGGCGCGGCGCGCGATCCACCGCATGTTGTACTGGGCCAGGAGGAAGGTCACGAAGATCATCGCGATGATGCCGATGCTGACCCACAGGATCGTGCGCTTGGCCAGCTCACCCGCAGAGAGCGGGGGGCTGCCCCCGGCCTTGTTCTGCTGGATGATGAACGCGGCCAGGTCCCTGACGTCCTGGTCGGTGAGGCTGGTGTTGCCGCCCTTGGCCGGCATCGCGACCTGCTTCGGGTCGCCTGCCTGCGGCGTCCGGCCGTTGGTGATGATCGAGATCAGGAAGTTGGGGTCGAGCGAGTCGGGCACGCCAGGCAGCTTGTCGATCGGGTTGAGCACCGCTCCGATCCCTCCCTCGAGGTTGGCGCCATGGCACGTTGCGCAGTTCTGTCCGTAGAGAGTCGCGCCATGAGTGGGGTCGCCAGGCAGCGCGGTCGAGCCGGTGCGAGATCCCGAAGCGCCCGGCGACGGGCTGCTGTCGGCCAGCGTGGAGAGGGCGGTCAGCCCGAGCACGGCCGGGACGGCCAGGGCGACCAGCGCGGAGAGCTTGAAGCCTCGAGGTAGGCGGATGGCGGGCCGAATCATACCTGCCCCTTATTGTCGGGCCTCAAGGCCGGTTCCCGCGGAGCTCGAACGGTCCGACGGGGGCCCCCGTCGGGAATAGCCGCGATGGGCGTAGGTTTTAACGGGTATGGCGTCCTGTCTGCCGGTCTCCCGTTCCGGGTTCGTCTGCGTCTCTCGACGCTGGCTTGACGCGAGATCGGCCTACCGTGGCTGAGGTTACCGACACGATTCCCGACCGCCCTCTCCCCAGGCACGAGTCGCGGGGATCCCAGAGGATCGCGGTCATATCGATGCACACTTCGCCGACCGCCTCGCTGGGCAAGAACGCCAACGGCGGCCTCAACGTCTATGTCCGCGAGGTCGCCACCGCTTTCAGCGACCGCGGCATCGCGACCGACATCTTCACCCGCCGCCAGTCGCGAGACGACCCGGAGGTCGAGCGCCTCGCCCCGCTCTCGCGGGTCATCTACCTGCCGGCGGGGAGCGGGCTGGACAAGTACTCGCTGTACGACCAGGTCCCCCAGTTCGCGACGCGCATCCTCGACTTCGCCGCCGCCGAGGACATCTCCTACGACCTGCTGTTCTCCCACTACTGGCTGTCGGGCGAGGTCGCGTGCCTGCTCCGCCCGGAGCTCTCGGCCGCCTGGGCGCACGTGGCGCACACGCTCGGGCTCGTCAAGAACCGCACCCTCGCCAGCGGAGCGCGCCCTGAGCCGGCTCTCCGCATCCGCGTCGAAGGCGAGATCGCCCAGCAGGCGGACCTGCTCATCGCTTCGACCCGGGATGAAAGCGAGGACCTCATCAGGGCTTATGGCGCGACGCCCGAGCGAGTCTCCGTGGTGCCGCCCGGCGTCGACCTCTCCGCCTTCCAGCCCTTCGACCGGCAACAGGCTCGCCGCAAGATCGGCTTCGGCGATGAGCGCCTCCTCCTGTTCGTGGGGCGCCTGGAGCGCCTCAAGGGTGTGGAGGTGGCGATTCAAGCCCTCGCTCTCCTGCGCGACCGCCAGCACGACGACGTCCGCCTGCTCATCCTCGGCGAGGACTCGCGCAACGTCGCGGGCCGCGATGGCGAGGAGAGCGAGAAGCGGCGGCTGAAGGCGATCTCGTCGGAGCTTGGTGTTCGCGATCGGGTCGATTTCATCGGCTCGGTCGCCCACGACGACCTGCCGGACTACTACGGGTCGGCGGACGTGTGCGTGATGCCGTCCTACAGCGAATCGTTCGGACTGGTCGGGCTTGAGGCCCAGGCCTGCGGATGCCCGGTTGTCGCCGCAGGCGTTTCGGGCCTGCGTTCGGTCGTCCGCGACGAGGTGAGCGGATACCTCATCGACGGCCACGACCCGGCCGTTTACGCCGAACGCATCGGCCGCCTTCTTGCCGACCCGGAGCTCGCCCAGCAGATGGGACGGCGAGGCCGCCTCCTGGCGCAGCGCTTCTCCTGGTCACGCACCGCCGAAGGGCTGCACGAGCTTTTCGACGGTGTGACCGGCGGCGCTCAGCTTCGAGTCCACGCCGGCGTCAGGCACGAATAGGGGAACGACTCGGGGTCCGGCTTAGTCAACGCAGTCGGCCGGGTGCCGTCCGCGTTCATCAGCCAGACCTGGCCTGAGTTCAAGAACGCGATCTGGTGGCCGTCCGGCGACGGGGTCGGCGACTCGACGTCGATGCCAGGGTCCGACGGCAGCCCGGCGGACGCCGGGTTGATCGGGGCGGGCGGCGCCGCGACGTTCACGACCAGCGCCTTGTGCTGGACCGCCCCAGGCGTCACGGCGGCGGCGAACACGACGCTGTTCGAATCCGGCATCCAGGCCGGCGCGGCGATGTCTCCGCTGGCCACGGTGGTGGTCGATCCGGCGCCGGAGAAGTTGCGCACGCGCAGGCGGAACGTCGACAGATCGTTGCGCAGGTACGCGATGCGGTTTCCGGCCGGCGCCCACGCCACGTCGCTGACGGGCCCGGTGTCGAGCGCGAGCTGGTAGCGGGCGCGCAGACCGACGTCATAGCCCCAGATCTCGTCGGGCGATGACCGGCTGATGAACGCGACCCTCAGTCCATTCGCCGCGACGGACGCCTGGGCGACGTCGGCGGCGATGGCCTCGTCCTTGCCGTCGGTGCCCTGCCAGCGAAGTGTTCCGCCCTCGTCGATGTAGACGTAGCCCATGCCGGACGCGAGCGCCGCCGCCCACGTCGCGATGAAAGTCAACGGAGCGATGCCGACGCCTGGCGTGAGCACGGACCAGGTGTCGCCGTCGCCCTGGACGACCAGGCGGTCGCCGGAGGGCGACCAGCTGAACGAATGCACCGGCGAAGCGCCGTAGAGCTGTCGAGGGAAGCCGGAATCATTGACGATCCACAGGGCGCCGGGCGACTGGTCGGCGTTGTCGGTCGTGAAAGCGATCCAGTGGCGCAGCGGTCGCGCGTCGCCGGTCGTGAAAGCGATCGTCTGGTCGCGATCGAGCTGGTTGCCGTCGGCGTCGGTCGCGGCGACCTCGACCGAGAGCTGATAAGAGGTGTTGGGAGATAAGAGCTCCGAGGGGGCGATGATGGCGCGCCGTCCGTCGGCAGGGTCGAGACGCACGTCGAACGGAGTCGAAGGGTTGAAGCTCAGTGCGGACCTCAGGCTGGCCGGGTCCATCTGGCGCGTGAACTCGAGCGTCAGGTAAGCCGCTGGATCGACGCCGGCATCCTGGCTCGCCGGAGTGGAGCCCACGAGGCTGGGGGGCAGCTCGGTGATGAACGACCAGTGGTGTCGAAGCGTGTAGACGTTGCCGGCGAGGTCGCGGTATCCAGCGTCGATGACGACCTGGTAGGTCGTGCTGGTTCGGAGCGTGGGATGTTCGTAAACTAGCTCCCGGCCGTTGAGCCACGTGACGTGCCCGGCGGTGCTGGGAGTCAGATGAAACCGGCTCGCCACCGACGCCTGGTCGACGTCGTGGTCGAACGAGATGCGGATCGGCGCGGCGGTCGAGACGTCGATGCTTCCCCGCAGCGGCGAATAGTCGATGATCTGCGCCGGGTTGCCGCCGCATGCGCTGAGAGGGATGATCGCTGCGCTCAGCGCCCCGCCGAGCCAAAGGCACGCCTTGCCCCAGGTCGCCCGTGAACCCAACCGGCTGGAATCCACCCGGTTAAGGGCTGGGCCGCGCCCTCAGAGGTGCGACTTGAGGCGCGCCCTCATCTCCTGCGCGAGCTGCTCCAGCCGCGAAGAGTCGACGAACAGCAGCGAGATGCTCGGGATCTGGTCGATCGCGGATTCGATGCCGGAGAGCGACGGGTCGGCCGCTCCGAGGATGTCCTTGACCTTGCGGGCGCGGTTCCCCAGCGCGTCCTCGGCCATCGCCTGGAGCTCGGAGACGATCGGCGTCCAGTCGAGCTGAGGGCTATCCGAGGGAGGGGGGGTGGTCGGCGCGACCGGCACCGACGGCGGGGTCGGCTGCGTGAAGGTGGAGAAGGAGCTCGTCGGGATCTGCGCGGTCGGCGGCTCCGCCTGCATGACGGGAATGACGGGTATCGTGGGGCTGGTCTGGGCGACGAACGGCTCGGGCGCCGGGGCGCCTCCTGAGGGCGCGGCCTGGGGGCCGCGACCCTGCCTCTGGGCGCCGACGATCTCCGCCACGTCGAGAGGCGGGTGCTTGGTCGAGTCGGCAGACTTCACCTCGATCATCGCGGCCGGGTCGTCGCAAAGCGCAAGCGCCCGGTCCGGCTTGTCCGAGATGTCCCGCGACTCGCTGGTGTAAGCGCCGGCCAGCTCGCCCTCGGCCAGGATGATCACGCCCGTCCCCGCGCCCGATCGGATCATCACGCTGCCGCTGAACTTGCGGTCGCTGAGGAACTTGAGCAGCGCCTTCATGTCGACCCACGCCGCGTACAGCTCCGTGTACATCGGGCGTGAGACGGCCAGCTCGTACAGCCCGTCGATCAGCTCGGGCGAAAGTCCCACCACGTCGAGCACGCCGTGGCCGGCGGTGACGTCGTCGTTGAACATCTGGAGCCCCTGCTTGCCGAGCACAAGGTTCCCGGCCTCGGCTGCCCCGTCGTACATGCACTCGAGGGCGGAGCCCTCGCGGAACAGGATCAACCCGGAGGCTTCATCGGTCAGCAGGCGCACATAGCCGGTGTATCCCTCTTTCTCGAGCGTGGTGATCAGGCGAGGGAAGTCAACGAACGACGTTTTCAGGGAGTCGTAGATCACCTGCCCGGCGGGGACAGGGATCGGCTCCCGGCCGTGCTTCGGCTGGGGGCGGTGCTTCACGCCACGTCTCGGCTGCGGTGCTTCCACCTTCTTCTCCGGTTCAGCATGATCTCTGGGCTCGGATTTTGCTTCGGGCTGCTTCTCCACACGGGGTTCCGGAGCGGGAGGCTCGGAACCTGACTCGGCCGCCTGGACCAGCTCCGGGATGCCGGCCTTGACCGTCTCGTCGGCGGGAAGCTTGGCCTTGGCGTCGAACTCGAAATCGCCCCGCGTCCAGTGCAGCGCGCTGACCACGGCGGCGTCGCCCGCCTTCCCGTTGCCCTGTGCATGGAAGAGATGGCCGAACAGAAAATAGAGCGCGGTCGACTGGCCGTTCCCATTCCGGACGGTAAGGGTACCTGTCGACCGCTCACCTTGAGCGGCCTCCAGCAACGATCGAAGGGGCGTTTCGGCCAATGAGCCGTGTGACTGCACGAGTCTTCTCCTGGGATCGGCCCAGCCCGATCGAGGGAATTAAGAGGAAGTTAGTATAGATATCGAGATCAAACCCGCGCGTCCCGAGCCTCCCGAGTTGCCGCTCGCCACCAAGCCGTCCCCCGCTCGCCTGCTCCTGGTTCGCCACGGCCAGTCGACGTGGAACCGCGATCACCGCATCCAGGGCCAGCTCGATCCGCCCCTCTCCGAACAGGGCCGGCGGCAGGCCGAGCTCCTGGGCCGGCGGCTGGCCGGCAGGCATTGGGCCGGTTTCTATGCCAGCGACCTCAAGCGCGCATTCGAGACCGCGACCATCCTGGGCCGCGCGATCGGAATCACCCCGGAGCCGCTGCGCTCGCTTCGGGAGATCTTTCTCGGCGAGTGGGAAGGCCTGCGCACCGATGAGCTGGCGCAGCGGTACCCCGAGGCGTGGGCCGCCTGGACCGACGAGCCGGACTGGGACCTCGTTTCGGGCGGCGAGGGCGCTGCGCTTTTCGAGGCGCGGATCTCGGCAGCGATCGAGGAGATCCTGCAGCGCCATGAGCACGGCGACGTCCTGGTGGTGACGCATGGCGGCGTGATCCAGGTCGCCCTGCATCGCGTGGTCGGCCGCGCGAACCGCGGGCTGTTCCCCTTCAAGATCCAGAACGCTTCGCTGTCGGTGATAGAAAGGCGCGACGGCCAGCTCGTCATCGCAGGCGTCAACGACATCGGCCACCTCGAGCCCGCCCTCGTGGTCGAGCCAGGTCCGGGATGACGGCCGAGTCGCAGCGGTGGGACGCCGAGCTCGCCGAGAGGGCCGGCCCGGCGCCTTTGCTGCAGACGTGGGCATGGGGCGAGGTCCAGGCCCGCGCCGGCTGGAGCATCGAGCGGCTGCGCTTGCCGCAGGGCGCCATGGCGAGCGTGCAGCTGCGCTCGGTGGGCCCTGCGCGCGAGGCCTATGTTCCACGGGGCCCGGTGCCCGCGACCGCGGAGGCAGTTGACGCGCTGGTCGCCTGGGCCCGGGGCGCGAAGATCTCTCGCCTCACCATCGAGCCGGAGGCACCGACCGGCTTCGACGTCCCGTTAGCCGACCACGGCTTCACGGCCACCAAGCCGATGCAGCCGCAGCACACCCGCATCATGGGCCTGCGCCCGGAGCCCGAGATGCTGGCTTCCTTCCGCCACGGCCGGCGCTACAACATTCGCGCCGGCTTGCGCCGCGGCGTCGTGGTCGAGGAGGGCAAGGATGCGGCCGAGCTGGCGCGTCAGTCGGCCGCCGTCGAGCGCCGCGAGTCGATCAGCCTGCCCGACCGCGGCTACTACGAGCTCCTTCTCGACCTCCTTCCGTCGTGCAGTACCTACGTGGCGCGCGTGGTGCAGGGGGGCGAGGCTCTCGCGGCGGTGCTGGTGGCTCGCCACGACGGGCGCGCGTACAGCCTGTTCGCCGGTCGCAGCGGCGCCCGGCCCGAGCTCATGGGCAACGACCTGGCGTGGTGGGCGGCGATCGCGTCCGCGAGCGCTGCGGGCTGCAAGGACTTCGACTTCTGGGGGATCCCGCCGCCCGACGCCGGCGCCGACCACCCCTGGCGCGGGCTGGGCTCGTTCAAGGCCGAGTTCGGCGGCGTGGAGGTGGCTTACACCGGGGCCTGGGAGCTTGTCCTCTCGGCCACCGGCGCACGTATCGTCACCATTGAGCGCAAAGCCAGGGCATACGTTCGGGGCTTGAAACGCAACATCTCCTAACAATCCTTCAATTCAGTTAGGATAGAAGCGTGGTGGTGGCGGACGGCGCCCGCAAGGTGCTCGTGGTCGACCCCGATTCGGCGGTACGGCGCGAGGTCAGGATCGCGTGCGAGCAGGACGGGTACCTGGTGATCGAGGCCGAGAGCGCCGCGGACGCGCTGAGACAGGTCGCGCACTCGCGGCCGAACGTGGTCCTGCTCGAGGTGACCTTGCCCGACGGAGCGGGCTTCGACGTCTGCCGCGAGCTGCGCAAGGTCGACCAGTCCGTGCCCGTGATCATGATGAGCACGAGGTCCGACGAGATCGACGTCGTGGTCGCCCTCGAGATCGGCGCCGACGACTATGTCGGCAAGCCGCTGCGCCTGCGCGAGCTGGTGGCTCGCATGACGGCGCACCTGCGCAGGACGAGGTTCGAGTCGGCGGAGGCGACGCGCAGCCGGCTCGAGTTTCGCGACCTGCTGATCGACGTCAACGAGCGGCGCACGTACAAATCGGGCAAGGAGGTCGAGCTCACGCACACCGAGTTCGACCTGCTCACGTTCCTCGCCGGCAACGCCGGCAAGGTGTTGAGCCGCGAGAAGATCCTGAACTCCATCTGGGGTTACGAGTATCCGATCGAGACCCGCGTCATCGACGTGCACATCCGCAACCTGCGCAGGAAGATCGAGACGCAGCCCTCCCGTCCTTATTACATCCTGGCCGTGCCAGGCATCGGCTACCGCTTCACCAACGCGCGACCCGCTTAGAGCTCCACTCCGAGCTCTCGAAGCGAGGCGAGCACGAACGGCCTTTCCTCGATCCTTGGGTGCGGAATCACCAGGTCGCGCTGCGCGACGCGCTCGTCGCCGAAGAAGATGATGTCGACGTCGATGGCGCGCGGCCCCCAGCGGCGACCCGGCAAGCGCCCCCCCTCGCGCTCGACCTCTTTCGCCGCCCGGAGCAGAGCGCGCGCCGTGCCCTGCCACTCGCCCTCGACGACCTGGTTGAGGAAGCGCGGCTGGTCCTTGACGCCCCATGGCTCGGTTTCCATGACGCGGCTTTGACGCAGGATGCGCACGCCTTTTTGACGCAGCCGCCGGCGGCCCGCGCTCAGGTTGCGTGAGCGCCGGCCAAGGTTCGTGCCGAGGCCGAGATAGACGACGGTCAACGCATTCGGTCTGCGACGCGGACCGCACGTGTCATCTGGAGCACGTCGTGCACCCGCACGACGTCCGCGCCCCGTAGCACCGACGCGACCACCGTCGCCACCGTCCCCTCGATCCGCTGGTCCGCAGGCAGGTCGAGCAGCTTGCCGATGAACGATTTGCGCGAGGTGCCGACCAGGATCGGAAACCCGAGCTCGTTGAGCTCGGCGAGGCGCCGCATCACCTCCCAGTTCTGCTCCGCCGTCTTTCCGAAGCCGATCCCGGGATCGATCATCACCCTCTGCTTGGGCACTCCCGCCTCGACGGCCATGCTGGCCGCCTGCTTGAGGAAACGCTTGATCTCCTGGAGCAGGTCGACTGCGTAGTCCGTTCCCTCCTGATTGTGCATCACCACCAGCGCGCAGCCTTTCCGAGCGGCCAGGTCCGCGATCCCAGGCGATCGGGTCAAGCCCCAGATGTCGTTGAGGATGGTCGCGCCGAGCTCGACCGCCGCCTCAGCCACCTCGAGCTTGTACGTGTCAACCGATACGGGCACACCCGAGTCCCTGGCCAGGCGGCGTACCACGGGCTCGATCCGGGTGATCTCGTCGTCGGCGCTGATAGGCACGTGGCCCGGTCGGGTCGACTCGCCCCCCACGTCGAGCATGTCCGCGCCCTCTTCCACCATCCGCAGACCCTGCTCGACGGCTGCGGGGTGGTCAGACCCGAGGCCGTCGCCACTGAAGGAGTCGGGGGTGACGTTGACTATGCCCATGACAAACGTGCGAGTGCCCCATTCGAAACGCCGGCCGCCGATGTCAGCGATCACGGGCCGATTATGCTGCGAGCCAGGATGAGACTCGCCGACATAGCCCGCGGAGTACCGGGCGCGACCCTGGAAGGAAACGGCGACGTCGAGGTCGGCGGGATCGCCTACGACTCGCGACGGGTCAAGCCCGCCGACCTGTTCGTCGCGGTCGAAGGGCTGCGCGCGGACGGCCACGTGTTCGTCGCCGACGCCCTTGCGATGGGCGCGTCGGCGATCGCCGTGCAGCGCGCCGTGCAGGCCCCGCCCGGCACTCCCATCCTGCGCGTGCAGTCCACCAGGACCGCCCTCGCCGAGATCGCCGCGGAGTTCTACGGCCGTCCGGCGAGCCACCTCAGGGTGGCCGGGGTCACGGGGACCGACGGCAAGACCACCACCACGCACATGGCCGAGCACGTGCTGCAGGCGAGCGGAATCGTGGCCGGAGCGATGAGCACGATTGCCTTCAAGGTGAGCGGGCGCGAGATGGACAACACCAGCGGCCAGACCACGACGGAGGCGCCGGAGGTGCAGGCCTGGCTGGCGCGCATGGTCGAGGCGGGCGCATCGTGCGCAGTCATCGAGACCACCTCGCACGCCCTCGTGCAGGAACGCGTGCGCGCATGCGACTTCGACGTCGCGGCTTTCACCAACGTTGGCCACGACCACCTCGACTATCACGCCACGTGGGAGGAATACCTCGAGGCGAAGGCTCGGCTGATCGACCTGGCCGCCAGCTCCATCGACAAGGGCGTCGAGAAGACGGCGGTCCTCAACCGGGACGACGCCAGCTACGACCGCCTGGCCCGGCGCCCCATCGCGCGCAGGTGGACGTACGGGTTGACGACCGCTGCGGACCTCCACCCCGTCGAGCTCAACCTCACCGGTTCGGGCTCGCGGTTCCGCATGCGGACCCCGCTGGGCGACGCGGAGGTCTCGCTGCACGTGCCGGCGCGGTTCAACATCTACAACGCCCTGTGCGCAGCCGGTGTATGCCTCGCTCTGGGCGTGCCGATCGATGCCGTAGGGCAGGGGCTGGCCGGGTTCGAAGGCGTGCGCGGGCGGCTCGAGCCGGTCGACCTGGGACAGGAATTCCGCGTCTTCATCGACTTCGCCCATTCGGCCGGCGCGCTCGCGAGCGCCCTGGCAGAGCTGCGTCCTTTCACCAAAGGCCGCCTCATCGTCGTGTTCGGCTCCACTGCGCGGTCGGACCATGACCGGCCGGGTATGGGGCGTTCGGCGGCCGAGTTTGCCGACTTCTTCATCATCACGACCGACGACCCGCTGGCCGAGGACCCGGTCGAGATCGCCCGCGACGTGCAGTCCGGCGCCGTGGGCAAAGCGCCCGGTCGCGACTACGAGATCGTCATCGACCGCCGCGCCGCCATCCGACGCGCCATCGACATCGCAAGGCCGGGCGATTGCGTCTTGCTTGCGGGCAAAGGGCACGAGCGTTCCATGCGGATGGCGGGCGGGTCAGAGCCCTGGGACGAAAGGGCCGAGGCCGAGGCCGCGATCCGGGACCGACTCGCGGTCCACTAGCCCGCCGCCGACCATGCGCACGATCTCGACATGGTCGCCGTCTCTCAGCACCAGCTTGGCGTAAGCCGCGCGTTCGACGATCTCGCCGTTGTGCTCCACGGCGATCGCGCGAGGGTCCGCGCCGAGCCTCTCGAGGTACTCGGTGAGCACGGTCGGACCATCGAGCTCCACCCGCTTGCCGTTGACCTGCAAAGCGATCACCTGAACAGCGATATCGCGGCGTAGCCCGCGGCGCCCGCAGACCGGCACTCGGCGATGCGCGCTTCGGTCACCCCTCCGATGGCGACGACCGGTATGCGCACGGCGGCCGCCACCGCGGTCAGGGCGCGAAGGCCTGCCGGCGCGGTATCGGGGTGGCTGGCACTCGACCACACGGGTCCAAAGATCACAAAATCGGCGCCCTCGCGCTCGGCCTCCAGCGCGCCTTGGACGGAATGCACCGACCGGCCGACCAGGCGGTCGCCAAGCAAAGCCCTGGCGGCGGCGACCGGGATGTCCCGCTCCGGAAGGTTCACCCCGGCCGCGCCCGCGGCGAGAGCGACATCGCAGCGTGAGCTCACGATTACCGGGACGGGAGAGGACGCCACCAGCACGGTCGCCTCTCGCTCGAGCTCGCGGCCGCCGAGCCCTGGAGCGCGAAGCTGGATGAGTCCGGCGCGCGACGCGGCGTGCGTGCCTGCGCTCGCGCTCTCGACCACCGCCATGGCCACCGGCAGTGCCAAAGTCTGGATCCACCGATCCCCGCGGGCATCTTCGCTACTGGGCCGGCTCAGCCGGGCGTTGCCGCTTGCGCTCCGGTCCTCGCGCACCTACTGGTGCGCTCCGGTCCGGTGCTCGCGGCGCCTTCGGCTGGGCTCGCCCCAGCGCGAATCTGCTCCGCGCGGCCGGTGGATCCAGGCTAGGAGGGTCGCGAGATGCCCTCGACCGGCGAGCTCGGGCTTGCGTCCACACGCCTTGGGATGCGCCCCGCCTGCCAGGCCTTGCGGCCGGCTTCGACGCCACCCCTGATCGCCTCGGCCATCAGCGGCGGGTCCTGGGCCAGCGCGATCGCCGAGTTGACGAGCACCGCGTCCGCGCCCAGCTCCATCGCCAGCGCCGCATCCGACGGCACGCCGATGCCCGCGTCGACCACGACGGGGACTCGCGCCTCTTCGATGATGATCCTCACCTGCTCGAGCGTCTGCAGCCCCTGCCCGGAACCGATCGGCGAGCCGAGCGGCATCACGGTCACCGTGCCGACCTCCTCGAGCTTCTTGGCCAGGACAGGGTCGGCGTTGATGTACGGCAGCACCTTGAAGCCTTCCTCCACGAGGATGCGCGCTGCCTTCAGGGTCTCCTCCGGGTCGGGGAACAGGTAGCGGGGGTCGGGGATGACCTCGAGCTTCACCCAGTCCGACAGTCCCATCGAGCGCGCGAGCCTGGCGATCCGGACGGCTTCTTCAGCGGTGCGGCAGCCCGCGGTGTTGGGCAGGATGCGGTAGCGCTTCCAGTCGATGACGTCGAGGATCGTCTTCTTCTTCGGGTCGTCGAGGTCGAGGCGGCGCAGGGCCACCGTGACCAGCTCGCAGCCCGAAGCTTCCAGCGAGGCCAGCATCGATTCGTCGTTGGGGTACTTGCCGGTGCCCAGGAAAAGTCGCGAGCGAAGCTCGACGCCTGCTATCACCAGCGGGCCGGCGTGCGTAAGCGTCTGCACGCTCCCAGCTTACCGGCTGGTTGCGGGACCTATCGCGCTACGGCAGGTCCTGCTGCAGCAGCAGGGTCTTGTCGCGTCCGTACGTGAGCCGCTTGACCGCGTCGCCGACTGAAAGCCACAGCATCTTGTCGACCTCGATGCCCGGCTTGAACCGCCCGCCCAGGATCTCCATCACCCAGTAGCACGCCACTTTGTCGCGCCCACGCCGGTCGACGTAGGCGGTGCAGCCCAGAGCCCGGACCAGCTCGCAGCGGAGCCCTGTCTCCTCGCGCACCTCGCGGATCGCGCAGTCCTCGGGTGTCTCTTCAGGCTCGACCTTGCCCTTGGGCAAAGTCCAGTCGTCGTAGGCGGGTCGGTGGATGACTGCGATCTCGGTGTCGCCGGATCGGGACTTCCGGCAGACCACGCCGCCCGCCGCCCTGATCACGCTCACATCGGTAACTTCCAGGATCTTGGTTGCCACGATTGCTCCTTCGTAAGCTGAAACGTTTGGGCTGCGGGGATCCCCGACGTTTGCGCTTTGCGGTCGGCTTCGCTGTTGGCGAGTTTACCTGCCGGCCTGCTGCGCGGATAGCCCATTTTCAAATCGATTCTCGTCGAGCGAATCGATCAGCCCTGCGATCCGCCTCTCGATGTCGTCGCGGATCGCGCGAATTTCGTGCGGCGGCAGGCCCTGGGGATCGCGCAGGTCCCAGTCGATGTAGCGCTTTCCTGGAATCACCGGGCAAGCGTCGCCGCAGCCCATCGTCACGACGACGTCGGCCCACCGGGCGAGACTGTCCGTCAACAGCTGTGGTGATCGATGGCTCAGGTCGACGCCCTTCTCGCGCATTACGCTCACGACGCCGTCGTGGACGTGCTCGGCAGGGCTGGTCCCGGCCGAACGGGCTTCGTGCCGTCCCTCCGCCATGCGCTCGAAGAGCGCCTCGCTCATCTGGGAACGCCCCGCGTTGTGAAGGCAGACGAAGAGGACTCGCGCCAAGTTGCCCCTTAGAGCTGCCCTGCGAGCCTGATCTGCCGGCGCAGCACCCAGCGACTGGTGAGGTTGATGCCGAGGACGAAGATGACGAGCACCAACGCGGCGCCCCACGCCTGGTCCTGGAGCGACTTGTACGGCAGCAACGCGTATCGGAACACGGTCAACGGCAGCGCCTGGATGGGACCGGCGGGATTGAGCTCCAGGATATGGGCACCGAACGCGGTGAACAGCAGGGGCGCAGTCTCGCCTGAAGCGCGTGCCACGGCAAGCAGCGCCCCGGTGATCACGCCCGGCACCGCGGCCGGCAGGATGAGCTGCAGCGAAACCCGCCAGCGTGCGAGACCAAGGGCGAGCCCGGACTCACGCAAGCCGTTGGGGATCAGTGACACGGCGCCTTCGGTGGTCCGCATCACGATCGGCAGCATCAGGATCGCCAGGGCAACCGATCCCGCATAGGCGGAGAAATGGTGGAACGGAACCACGAGCAAGGAGTAGGCGAACAATCCGATGGCGATCGACGGCGTGCCCACAAGAACGTCGCAGGCCAGCCGGACCCAGCTCGACCAGCGCGCGACACCGTACTCGGCGAGGTAGATCCCACCAAGGATTCCGACAGGGATGGCCATCAGCGATGCGAGCCCGACGAGGATCGCCGTGCCGACGATGGCATGAGCGACACCCGCGTCTGAAACCGCAGGGCAGGTCGGCTCGCACGGGGGCCGCTCGACATTGATGAAGAACTGCGGGTGGATGACCGAGGGCAGTCCCTTGACGACCGTGAACCACAGCACGAAGCCCAATGGGATGAGGGCGATGACCGTGAGCAGGTAGGTGCCACCAAGCCAGGCCCGGCTGGCGAACTGCCTTCGATGGTTGCGGCTCACGCCGCGAGACTCGCTTCGCGCGAAGTCGAGCGGACCAGCAGCAGCGCAACGACGTTGACGATCAGGGTCACGAGGATGAGGACCAGGCCGAGCTCGACCAGGGCTGCAGGGTAAAGGGTCCCGGTTGCTTCCGTGAACTCGTTCGCGATCACGCTCGCAAGCGTGTAGGCGGGATTGAAGATGGAATGGGGGATCTGGAAGTTGTTGCCGATGACCATGGTGACGGCGATCGTCTCGCCCAGTGCGCGCCCAAGAGCGAGGATCGTCGCGCCGAAGATGCCTGCTCGCGCGGAAGGAAGAATGACGCCCCACGTCGTCTCCCACCAGGTTGCGCCGAGCGCGATCGCGTTTTCCTTCAAGCCACGTGGCACGGCCCGGATGACGTCGCGAGAGATCGCGGTCAGCGTCGGTAGGACCATGATCGCGAGCACCAGGGAGGCATTGAAGAGGCTCCTGACAGCAGGATCGGCGAGCCATCCGACAAAGCCCAGGCGGCCCGAGATGGGCACTTCCAGGTGCTGGAATGACCAGGGGGCCAGCACATAGAGAGCCCAGATCCCGTAGACGACGCTTGGGATCGCGGCCAGCAGCTCGATCCCGGTGCCGATCAATCCACGAACCTGACCTTGCCCCTGCTCGGCGAGGACGAGTGCGACCGCCACGCCGACGGGCAGGGCAAGAGCGAGTGCGATGAAGGAGGTCGCGACCGTGCCGAAGATCGCCGGCAGGGCGCCGAAGGAGTCCGTGACCGGGTTCCAATCCGTGCTTGCAAGGAACCTGAAGCCGAAGTGCCTGATGGCCGGCGCCGCCTGCTGCACGAGGATGGCGACGATGACCAGGAGCACGGCGGGGGCGAGGCTGGCCACGATCCCGACCATGGTGCGGAACCGGTCCGGGGGACGCCTGTTACCGCCAGGGACGTTCAGGGCTCGAGAGTCGACTGCTGTCGCCACCTCTACGACACCAAACGATTGGTGCCGCCGCCCGCCGTGGGCTCTCGATCGAGTCGGTAGCCGATCCCGCGCACGGTCACGATCGTGAACGGTGCTACGTGGGCGAATTTCTCCCGCAGCCAGCGCACGTGGACGTCGACGGTCTTGGGGTCGCCGGAAAACTCTCGGCCCCAGACATTCTCGATCAGCGCATCACGGGTATGCACGCGGCCGGGATAGGCGAGCAGGTACGAGAGGAGGTCGAACTCGCGCGCCGTCACCTTCACGTCGTGCCCTCGGAGCACCACGCGCCGCGCGGCGCGATCAATCGTGAAATCAGCGATCGAATCCACCTCGGGTATGGACCTTGGTTCGGTGGAGTCGAGCATGGCACGTCGCAAGACCGCGTTGACTCGCGCCAAAACCTCGCGGATCGAAAAGGGCTTGGTGATGTAATCGTCCGCTCCGAGCTCCAGGCCGACGATCTTGTCGACCTCGGAGTCCTTGGCGGTGAGCATGATGATCGGTACCCGGCTGCTCTTCCTGAGCG
>Ga0307374_10004887_pt1 | contig 22066 bp, 17 predicted proteins | sample OX3MG_FD_202532 | JGI IMG/M metagenome (GOLD analysis project Ga0307374, IMG submission 202532) | Soil microbial communities from Risofladan, Vaasa, Finland - OX-3 | ecosystem: Environmental > Terrestrial > Soil > Coastal area > Acid sulfate soil | place: Finland: Risofladan, Vaasa | collected...
TTCCCAATCACTTGCCCTCCTCCGTTGCTCAACGGGAAGAGCTCATTGTGATCGGCGTTTGGGGGACTTCCTATTCCGGCGTTCTATAGACTTTTACCACCGGCGCTGACAGATGTTGCTAGAGGGGATAGACTGGCGGCGACCGGAGCGCACCTGGAGCCCCCGCTACGCGGTCTAAGCCTGCTGCTTTTCTTTTTGTGCGAGCGGTTACATGGCATCGCGCTGTGACGTATTAGGTGGTGATGGCCGCCAGCGCCCCCGATCTGGATCGTCTCGACCGCGAAGCGCTGAAAGCGCTGGTGCTGGCGCAGCAGGCGCAGATCGAACACCTGCGGCTGCTGCTGGCCAAGCTGAAGCGGGCGCAGTTCGGGCGCCGGTCGGAGAAGCTCGACCGGCAGATCGAGCAGCTGGAGCTGTTCCTCGAGGAGGTGGAAACGGCGCAGCCGGCAGCGCCCCTGGCGCCGGAGCCGGCGGCGCCCAGCGCACGCCCGGTGCGGCAGCCGCTGCCGGGGCATCTGCCGCGCGTGATCCAGCGCCTCGAGCCCGAGGAGCACAGCTGTCACGAGTGCGGCGGTGAGTTGCGGCCGCTGGGCGAGGACGTCAGCGAGATGCTGGAGTATGTGCCGGCAAGCTTCCGGGTGATCCGCCAGGTGCGGCCCAAGCTGGCCTGCGCGCGCTGCGACGCCATCGTGCAGGCGCCCGCGCCTGCCCGGCCGATCCCGCGCGGGGTGGCGGGGCCGGGATTGCTGGCCCACGTGCTGGTCGCCAAGTATGCCGATCACCTGCCGCTCTACCGGCAGTCGGAGGATCTACGAGCGCGAAGGCGTGGAGCTGGAGCGCTCGACCCTGGCCGGCTGGGTCGGGGGCTGCAGCCGGCTGCTGGATCCGCTGGTTGAGAGTTTGCGGCGCTACGTCATGGCCGCCACCAAGTTGCACGCCGACGACACCCCGGTGCCGGTGCTTCAGCCGGGGAACGGCAAGACCAAGGTCGGCCGGCTGTGGGCCTATGTGGGAGGGCCGCGTCGGCTTCGCGGCCGCGGCTAGTGCTGGCCGGCGAGGGAGTGGAAACGCTGGAGCTGCTGATCTTGAAGGCGGTTTCCTTGGGCGAACTGCATGGGTACGGGATTCTCGCCCTGGATCCAAAGCTCAGAAGTCCGTCCCCGACGTCATAAAAGGCTCGACGACCGGATTGAGCCGCTCGGTGTAGCGGCAGTGACCTAACGCTTGCCAGCACCGCCGCCGGCGCCTGGAAAGACCCAGCACCAGGCCGGCGACGACCACAGCGACGATCAGATTCGCGCCCGGGCGTGTGCGCAGCCGAAACTCCCAGGAACTGCTGGTAAAGGAAAAAACGGCGAAACCTGCGCAATAAAGCGGCCAAGCGTATTTAAAATTGGCGCGGCCGCTTACATGGGAACAGGTATATGGCACTTTATCGAACCCCAGCAACAACACTTCGACCAGCAACAGCAGCAAAAGGACTGTGACGGTGGCCGCCTCGATGCCTGCCCGCGCGCCAACGCACCACCCCGCGAGGCAAAACGCGATCGATGCGACCGGGACGACTCCGCAGAACGCCAGCATCGCCCAGGCTGCCTGCAGGCGCGCATTGGCGGACGCGTTGTCGCTTTGTTGAAAGATCCAGTTGGCCGGCAGATCCACGGGAATCGCGAACCCCTGGCGCAAGCCCATGAGCAGGACAAATCCAAGAATCAGCGGCGCCGCCAAAAGGGCGATGCCCACCTGCGCGGCGCTTTCGGCCCACAAGATTACCCAGGCAAAATTTGCGGCCGCGAGCCCGGCCCCAAGCCCTAACCACGCCGAAAGACAGACCGCATGCTGGCGATCCCGGGCCAGGGTTGCTAAGCCAAATCGAAAAACGGCCCGCTCTTCCCTTGCGCGCAGGCACCGCCCCAACCAAGCCGAAAGACGCGGCGCTGCCGGATGGGTTGGCCGCCGTGCGAAAGCCGTGCTCGCGGCGCGCCAAGTCGCAAGCGCTCCGAGCATGAGAGCCGCCAGGCCAGCGGCGGCCAATGCCTCGACGCCTCGCCAAGCGAGGGTTACGGAGCCCACCCCAGCAGCGCCGGAAAGGATGGCATGGACAGCCCAGAACCAGCGCAGCGGCTGCAGCAGGGGATTCCGGCTGCGCAGCGCGCTGGCGAAAGCGCCTGGCGCGCTCAGGATGGGCGCAAGTCCCAGCACCAGCATTAGCCCAAAGATGACGGTGAGCCGCAGCCCGCGTTCCGCGAGGGAATCCTCGCCGAAGGCCGCCAGCATCGCGGCTTGCAGCGCCAATATCACCAGAAACACCCACAAACTGCCGGCTGCGGTGGCTGCGGCTTGCGCGCCCATCGCGCGCAGCAAGACGCCCATTCCCGCGCTGTCGGGAACCGTGAGGATAGGGAGAACTACAACGGAGAACGCATTCACCCCGGCGACAACAAGGGCCAACGCGAGTGCCAGCGCGGTCAACTTGGCGACCGCGATCGCCCAGGTGCGCATAGGCAACGCCCCCAAGATGAGAAAATCCGCGCGCGTCGGCAACAGCTTGTCCCAAGCGGCTGCGGCCATCAGCCCACTCACGGCCATGCCCAGCAGCATATAGAAGGCGAGCCACGGCAGCGGATCGCCGGCCGCCACAGCGAGTTCCAAAAACAAGGGAACGGCCGGGAACGCTAAAACCGCCGCGATTACGACCCAGACCCCCCGGGGGTCCGCGCCGGCGACGGCGATGTCAGGATTGAAAAACAAGCGTGCGAAGTGCCGTATCAATCGCAACATCGAGGTCATTCCGCAAGGGCCTTTACAAGGGCGCGTGCGTCAGCCTCTGGATCCCGCCGCGCCGTCAGCTGCGCGAAGGCAGCGTCAAGCGAGGGGGCCTGCAGCAACTCACGCAGGCGGGTCACCGGGGCGTCTGCGACCACCCGCCCCTGGTGCAGAACAATCACCCGGTTGCATAGGCGCTCGACCACTTCGAGTATGTGAGAACTGTAAAGCACGATGCGACCGCGCTCCGCGAGCTGCCGAAACAGGTGATGTACGAGTTGCACGGCGTTTACATCCAGACCGGAGAGCGGCTCATCAAGGATTAGCACTTCCGGGTCGTGCAACAGGGCGGCGGCGAGCAGGATCTTCTGCTTCATCCCCTTGGAATAAGTCGAGATGGGGGCGTCTCGGCTTCCGCTCAGGCCCAGGGTCCCCAGCGCCACCTCGATGCGCCGCCGCACGGCCGTGGCTGGCAGCCTGCGCAGGCCACCTACCAGTTCCAGGTATTCGGTGCCGCTGAGGTGGCTGTACAAGTAGGGCTCTTCGGGCACATAGCCCATGACCTCCCGATATCCAGGCAGGTCCGCATGAATGGACTGCCCGTCGTAGAAAATATTTCCGCTTGTGGGTGGCAGCAAACCGGCAACCATGCGAAGGGTGGTCGTCTTCCCACAACCATTGGCGCCGAGATAGCCGCAAATCTCGCCCGGCTGGAGCGAAAAACTTACATCGCGAACCGCGGGGACATTGCCGTAAGAACGGGCCACACCGCGAAGCTCCAGCGTCGATCCGGCGATTGTGCGATCGCGCAGCGCGGTTGTCACGGTTGTTACGCCTTTCCGCCGCACACCTTACGCTGGTGGGCCTTCTTGCCGGCGCTGCGTTGCGCCGGGTCAGGCGGGTTGCCGGTCGCGCGCTTGCCGCTGGCGCGATGGTAGAAACGCGAGAAGGATTCCGAGGAGCCGAAACCGAGCCGGTACGCAGCCTCTTTTACGGGGCTGCCGCCGCGCAATAAGCACCCCGCCATGGCCAGCAGCGTTTGCCTTCGGATCGAGCGAAAGGAGCTGTTGCCGACCCTGCGGAGCCGAGCGCTGAGGGCCCGGGGGGTCACGCCGATACGATGCGAAAACTCGGCTGCGGTGAGCCCCGGCTGTGCCTCGATCGAGCGGCGCAGGAGCTCGGCGCATTCGTGACCGGTCGCCGAGGCCGTCCGGATAATGAACCGGAGCACCTTTTCCGTCGATTCTTGTACCGTCTCCCGTACAGTCATGCACACGACATGAGGGCTTGTGGGTGCCTCATAAGGGTCGTCCAGTCCAGTTAGGTACTTAATGTGCCCAAGGCGCGCCCGGCGGTATAGGCCCTTGGGATCGCGGCTTTCGCAGATTTCCAGCGGGGCATCAACGAAAACCTCGCAGTAGCCCGGCAGGGTCGAGGCGATCTCGGCGCGCAGAGCGAGGTAGGGCGCAATCAGGGCAACGAATACGAAGTCGACGTTTCGGGCCAATCGGCCAGCCAGAAAGGCGGCACGGCGGACAGCTTTGGCGCGATCTTCACGACTGAAACCGAGGTCGGAAGAGACCCCTTGCCGCAGGTCATCTCCGTCAATCACCTCCACAGCCCAACCGAGCGCCGCCGCTGCGTCTGCAGCCGCGCGTGCGATTGTACTCTTTCCGGAACCGCTGAGGCCCGTGAACCACACCACGCATCCATCACGACGTCCCGATAACCTCACAGCCGAAGTGTAACCGAAGAGCGCCCCGAGTGCAACCGCGAAGCGGCCATGCGACGCGGTGCCAGCCAGTGCGGCAGGTCCAGGGGCGGGCGGCGGTGCGCCGCATCACAGTGCTGAGTGAGGGACATGTGCGCCGGCGCCGCGGCAGATCGCTGCCGCATGGTCGTGCGCGGAAGCATCCGAAAATGTCAACATCTATTCGGAAAATGTCATTGCATTTGCATTGCAGCCATGGCCGGGAGTATTTTACGCTTGGTCGGCAGGCACGGTTTGGCGGGCAAACGCCGAGCGACTGTCGCCAAAAGGAGGCTGTGATGCGTGACAGGTTAAGTTTTGTTGGCCTTGCACTTGCCGGGGCCTTTTTGCTCTTTGGCTACGGGACTCCGAAGGCTTCGGCGAGCCCGGTCCAGCGGGAGGCGCCGCTCGCCTGCAAGAGCGGGCGATGCTGGGACGGATTTTTTGGCGGCAACTGCAATACCACTTGCGGCTGCGTGCTTGGGGACGGATCGACCAACAGCAACAACTCCTACTGCGGGACCGTTCAGTAGCGGGATGACGCGGGACAGGTCGGCGGCGCGCCATCGACGCGGGTGGCCTTGGCTTGTTGGAGTTGTGGCGCCAGGGCTCGAGATCTTGCTTCTGGCGCTGATCGTGAGCCGGACCCGCACCGATTGGATCGCCGCCGCCGCCGTAAACTCCGAGCTTAAATTCGAACACTCGGTCTCGACGGCGATGGCGGGCTCGGAGTTCAGGCGTGTGCTGGGCACCGACATATTTGGCCGGCCGGTTGGCCCCCGTGTTCCCGGGAGGAATGAGGTGCTTGCCATCGCGCTGCTGCGTCCCGGGTCGCTTCGTGACCAAGTCAACTTTCTCATCGCTCTCGGTCGCCTGCGTGCCGGTGTCGACCACATTGTTCCTTTCGCGTATTGCGGGTTTGCGGGATGCGCCCATAATGTGCGCGAGCTGGGGCTCGGGGAAGCGCTGCCGGTTCTGGCAGCATCCGAATTCGGTGCACTGCAGGGCCTTAAGGATGCCGATGGCTCGGGCCGGTTGCTGCTTCTCAGGCCCGGGTCCCCGTGGGCAGGGTGGGGCCCGCGGTGGCGGGCCGCCGGCGCGACGCCTGCGGCCGTCGCGACCGACATCGCCAGAGGAAGCAAATGAGTTGGCGGCGTGCGATTGATGCCGCATTGTTTGCAGGATTATTGCTTGCGGTCGCACTGCGCGCCGACCTCCGCCGGCTGGAAGCGATGGCCCGGCAGCGCAACCCAGTCCTGCGGACGCCCGCAGTGGCCCTTGAGCCGCCCAGCGGCCGCGATTTGGAGGGGCGGCGCTTCGTAGCAGACAGCCGGAAATGCTGGGCGGCCCGCTTCGCCGATCCGGGGTGCCTCTATTGCCGCCAGGACGACGGCGCGAACTGGCCCACGCTCGCGCGGGAGCTCGCCGCGGCCGGCTGCGCAATGGTTCTGGTGCCGCCGAGCCTCAATGACAGTTACATACAGGACCAGATCCCGGGCTCGGTTGAGCAGATCGCCCTTGTCTCGAACGTGTGGGCGGGGCAGTTCCGCATAAACTATCTGCCAACCACAATCGTGGTTGACGGCGGAGAAGTACGGTGGTATGGCCTCGGAAAACTGTCTGCAGGGGATTTGAAACAGGCAATAGCGGTTGCGTCCGCATTGGGCCGAATCAAGGCGCGCTGACCTCAACCTGATATGAAGGCCACAACGTTTTTTGCCCGAGGCGCGCGCGCAGTTCCGGTGAGCGCCCTTTTCGGCATGGCGGTCCTGTCTGTCACCGTCGGGTCCGGGCCACTTTACCGGCTCGTCCTCCAGCCCCTCCCCTTCCCAGTGTCGTCCCAGCTTGTCTGGGTAGCGGGGGCAAACTTGGTTAACGCACCAACCGGGCGCGTCGCGTGGACGACTGCGATGCACGCTACGTTCAGCGCGGCGGGGGCCTATTGGGCGCCTGCCGCATCCGCCTTCACGGGTACGCACTGGATGCTTGCCTCGCCCGGGTTGTTTCGCGTCCTGCGCGTCCCTCCCCGCGCGGGCACCCTGCCCAGCCGCCGGGGCGAATGCGTGGTGAGCACCGCGTACTGGCAATCTAATCATGCCAGGATCAGCCTGGGCCAGAATCGGATCGAACTTCTTGGGGGAGCGGAGATTGCTGAGTGTACGGTTACGGGCGTGATGCCGCCCATTTTTGATTTCCCTGAAGGAACGGACGTCTGGGTCGTAGGGAGCAGGGCAGAGACCACGCCGTTTCTGGTCGCGCGGCTGCGTGCCGGCGTCTCCCCGGGGACTGCCGCAATCCGACTTGCGGATGGGACGCCGGCCGCACTGCGCCCTCTTCGCCAGTATGTGCTCGGCGATCGTGGCCCGACGGTTGCCATCGTGTTCCTCCTTTCGCTGGCGTCATGCGCCCTCGCGACGCTGGGAGCACTCAATCTCCTGCTCGCGCGCAATCTCGCCCGCCGCCGCGAACTTGCTGTGCGCCTCGCGCTTGGAATGCCGCGCAAGCGTCTCGCGGTCATCCTGCTTGCCGAGAGCCTCGGGCCGGCTGCCGCGGGCGTTGGCTTTGGACTGCTTCTCTCCCAGGCACTTGGGCGGCTGCTGCTCCGTTGGGCTCCGGAAAGCCTTGGGAACGGGGTACTGTATGCGCCGCCGCGAATTGAAATCTTCGTTGCTATTCTCGCCGGAGTCACAGTCGCCACGCTTTCGGCAGTGCCGCCGATTCTTCAGGCGTTCCGAATTGACACCCTGGCGCTTCTTGCCGGCCGGGGCGGTTGGAATGCAGTCGCATTTGGGCCGCCCGACTTTTTCGTAGCCGCGCAATTGACGCTGGCGCTGGTGCTGCTCCCAGCCTGCATCATGCTGCAACGAAGCGTGCACGCGCGCGAGGGAATCGCGCCCGGCTTTGATCCAACGGGGGTCGCGGTTTTGCGCCTGGAATACCCTCCACCCGCGAGCCTCGTGTTTGCCGCCCGGCGCGCGGCGCAACAGAGGCGGGCCTACCCCGGAGCCGAGCCGCAGCAGGAAGCCAGATTTAGGGAGGCGGCGAGCGCGTGGCAAAACTCGGCGGGAGGCTGGTTTCGCACGGTCCTGACAAGGATCGCTGCGCTGCCGGGGGTCATTGACGTCAGCGCGATCGCCCCCACTCCGTTTGACCCGGCCGGACCACGATTGGCCGAGTTCTACGCCCGCCGTGCCGAGTCCCGCAACCATGCCGACCCCATACTCGGTCGCCTGCGGTACGCCGCACCCGGGGCAGTGGGCCTGCTCCGCATTCCACTCCTTGCGGGCCGTGATTTCCGCTGGGGCGAAGGGCAATCGGTCGCCCTCGTGAGCCGCGCGCTGGCCAATCGCCTGGCCGGCAACGGCAACGCGCTCGGCCGTGATCTTTGGGTGCTCGGCTCTCCAGCCAAGATCATTGGCGTCGTCGGCGACATCCACGATACCGCTCAGGATCCGGCCGACGCAGAGCCCTCCGTATATTTGCCGATCAATAATTTCACACTTACAAGTCTCCTCGTTCGGCTCCGTTCGGACCGCCTTTTTCCCCAATTTGGTGAAGAGGCCCGAGTGGCCGTTCGCAGGACTGATCCCGCCCTTAGCCCGCCGCCGCCGTTCCGCTTGAGGGACAGGGCCGCAACTCCGTGGCAGGGGCAGTGGCTTGCCCTGCGGATGAGTTCTTTGTTTTCCGCGGTTGCGCTGATCACGGCCTTGCTCGGTGTGTGGTCGAGCACGAGGCGCTGGGTTGCGATGCGTGAGCTGGAGCTGGCCGTTCGCGCGGCCTACGGTGCGAGGTCCGTCGATTTGCTTTCGCTTGCTTGTCGGTCGGCATTGCGCGTTTTTATGATGGCAGCACCATTCGGCGTTGGGGGCGGGTGGCTTCTAGCCAGGGTCTCAGCACACCTGTTTTATCAAACGAGCCCGACCGACGTTGGTACATACGCAACCGCAATCGGGGCAGTTCTGGCATGTGCCCTGGTGACCTGCGGCAGCGCCGCGCGCCGGGCAATCCGATCCGATCCAGCCGCCGCATTACGCCGGTTCACTTAGGGCGCCTCCACCCTCCAAAAGCAAGGTGCTGTCAACTTGAAACCATCATTTATCTACCGGGCCCTTGAGGAAGTGATCCTCTCCAGGCACATACTTTTCGACATCGAAGTCAGCGAGAGTGGAGAGCAAGTCGTGCGGTGGCTGAGGGCGTCGGGAGCAGAGTTTTGGGAGCCGTTCTTTCAGATGACCGTGAATCGCGTGGTGGAGAAGGCGCAGCGCCGGATGTTCCTCAAGACGGGGAGCGACGCGCTGTTCCGCCAAAGTTCCAGGAGGAGGTGCCTGTACCCGTCAGGGTTCATCTTTCACATCGGCCGATGCGGTTCGACCCTGCTTTCCAACATGATTGGGGCGACCTCCCGGCACTTTGTGTTGTCCGAGCCACACCTCCCCAGCACGGCTATGTTGCTCGACCCGAAGCGCTGCAGCCCCGCCCGGTGGCGCGAGCTGATGCGGGCCGGTGTTCTCGCGCTTGGCGGTGTGGCGCCGCGATCAGCGGAACGCTTCTTTATAAAATTCTTTCACGGTCAGACGCTTGCCCTGCCGCTTATACGGGAAGCTGTGCCGCGCGTCCCAGAGGCCTTCGTCTATCGAGACCCCGTTGAGGTCACCATGTCTTTGCTTACGACGCCGTCCGCTTCCTGGTTCTGGCACGAATACCTCACGGGCCTGCCCGTTTCAGCGGCGGTGGAACGCCCTTTGGTTGAGTTGGCGGCAAGAATGGTGGGACGAACTCTGCAAGCTATGTGGAGCCATGTCCGCGAAGACACCGTGCTGTTGAATTACAACGAAATGGGGCCAGAGACGCCTGGGCGGCTGATGTCAGCGTGGGGCCTCGAATCTGATCCGGATGCCGAGCGGCTTGCGGTCCAGGCGCTCACAATCGACGCCAAGGATCCCGTTCGCAGGCGTAAGTTTATTCCGGATTCGGACCGCAAGCGGAACGCAGCAACGCCGTATGTCCGAGACGTAGTCGCAACGCACGCGCTCGAACCGTATCTCAAACTGGAGGGATTGCGCGCCGCACGAGTACAAAGTCAGAGCCAGCCGTGGCAGGCTCCTGTGCCCGGGCCAGCGGCCACGCCCTGAAAGCGTTTGGGCGGTGCGCGGGCGGCTCGGCTGCAAGCGTCAGCGCGTCAACGCGGTCCAATTCTGAACACCGTATGCGTCTGGCCAACCCAGACGGCGGGGGTGAGGCGCCGCCGGGCGGCAAGCGGGCGGGCGGCAAGCCCGGGGAGAACGGCGGCAAGGCAATTGCGCACCGGAAGACCGAGGCGGCGGCAGCTCTCGACCACCGAAAGGATGGCGGCAATGCGGGACGCGGCTTCGGGGCTGCCGATGTGGATCCAGTTCTTGCTATGCGGGTGACATTCTTCCTGACCTCGGCGGGACGATATACGATTTGCCTCTATTCGTCAAATGTGTGGACGATATGGTAGACTTGCGCTGTTTCCGGTAACAACCATGCCCGCATTTGCCCATCCCGAACGGTGCGACGGCTGCCGGGGGCGGGCGCAGGTGGTGTGCCGGGAGATCTGTCCCGCGGACGTGATGCAGTTGGATTCTGCGCGCGGCCAGGCGGTGAACATCGAGCCGGACCTGTGCTGGGAGTGCTACGCCTGCGTCAAGGCCTGCCCCGCCAACGCCCTGGAGGTGCGCGGCTACAGCGACGGAATTGCGCTCGGCGCGAGCCTCAAGCTACACCGCGGGGAGGCGGCCATCGCCTGGGAGGTGAACTTCCGCGGCGGCACCCAGAAGCGCTTCCGCTTTCCCATCCGCACCACCGCTTGGGGCTCGATTCGGCCGTTCGCAGGGCTGCCGCCGGCCGACCTGAACGAACTCAGGCAGCCGGGCCTGTGCGGCGAGCCGCGCTACCTGGGTGTGGCCGCCCTGTCCCGCCTTTCGCGGGAGCAATTTCGATGATTCCGCCGGCGGTTGAAACCGTCGAGTCCGACGTCCTCATCCTGGGCGGCGGCATGGCCGGCTGCGGCGCCGCCTTCGAGGCCGCCTACTGGGCGGAGGCGCGCAAGCAGCGTGTGGTGCTGGTGGAAAAAAGCGCAATCGAGCGCAGCGGCGCGGTGGCGGTGGGGCTTTCGGCCATCAACTGCTATATGGGGATGAAGTGGGGCGAGAACCGACCCGAGGATTTCGTCCGCTACGTGCGGCGGGACCTCATGGGCCTGTGCCGCGAGGACCTGGTCTTCGATATCGCCCGCCACGTGGATGCGAGCGTGCACATGTTCGAGGAGTGGGGGCTGCCGTTCTTCAAGACCGCCGACGGCCGCTACCAGCGCGTGGGCCGCTGGCAGGTGATGATCCATGGCGAGTCCTACAAGCCCATCGTGGCCGAGGCGGCGCGCCAGGCACTGGGCGCAGGCAACGTTTACGAACACGTCTTCATCACCCACCTGCTGCCCGACGCCGACGATCCGGGTCGCATCGCCGGGGCGGTGGGCTTCAGCGTGCGCGAGCCCAAGATCTACGTCTTCCGCACCCGAGCGGTGATCGCCGCCGCGGGCGGGGCGACCGGCGTGTTCCGGCCGCACGCGGTGGGCGAGGGGCTGGGGCGCATCTGGTACGCCCCCTGGAACACGGGCTCGACCTACAAGCTGATGATGCTGGCGGGGGCGGAGATGAGCCAGTTCGAACACCGCCTGGTCGCGCCCCGCTTCAAGGACGGTTACGGCCCGGTGGGCATGTGGTTCCTGCTGTTCCGCGCCGCGCTGAAGAACGCCTACGGCGAGGACGTGGAGAAGAAATGGGCCGGCCTGCTCGGCGAGTGGGCGCCCTACGGCGAGGGCACGCCCACGCCCACGCCGCTGCGCACGCTGCAACTGCTGCGCGACCGCACCGCCGGGGGCGGCCCCCATTACCTGCGCACCGACGAAGCCCTGCAGCGCATGTACCGGGAAGCGCAGCAAGATCCGGAAAAAGTCCGCCAGATCGAAAGCGACGCCTGGGAGGACTTCCTCGACATGACGCCGGCGCAGGCGCTGCTGTGGGCCTCGGAGAACGTGGACCCGGCGGCCAAGCCCTCGGAGATCACGCTCACCGAACCCTATCTGGTGGGCTCGCACGCCGGCGCTTGCGGCGCCTGGGTGAGCGGGCCCGAGGACCTGGCGCCGAAGGAGTACTTCTGGGGCTACAACCGCATGACCACGGTGCGCGGCCTGTTTGCCGCGGGCGACAGCGTGAGCGGCTCGGCGCACAAGTTCTCCTCCGGTTCCTACACCGAGGGCCGGCTCGCGGGCAAGGCGGCGGTGGCCTACGCCGGTGACCAGGGTGCGCCGCCGCGCACCGACGATGAACACATCCATGCGATCGCGGCGGAGCTGTGGCAGCCGTTCCGCGTGGCCGAAGCTGCCGCTGGCCGCTCCACCCAGCCCGACGTCAACCCGGCAGCGCTCAGCCCCAAGCAGGCGTTGCTGCGCCTGCAAAAGATCATGGACGAGTACGCCGGCGGCATCGGCGCCAACTACACCACCAGCCGGCCGCTGCTCGACCGCGGCCTGGAGCTGCTCGACGCGCTGGGGCAGGACCTGGATCGCATGGCGGCCGGCGACCTGCACGATCTCCTGCGCTGCTGGGAGGTGCGCGACCGCTACTGGTGCGCCCAGGCGCACGCCCGCCACCTGCTCTACCGCGAGGAGACGCGCTGGCCCGGCTACTACCGCCGCAGCGACTTCCCCGCGCTCGACGACACCCACTGGAAGTGCTTCGTCAACTCCCGCCACCACGGTCGGCGTTGGGAGATGGCGAAGCGACCGTACCTGCAGATCATTGATTCTTGAGCCCCTGTGCGGGGGTCGCGCCGCTTTGCCTGCTGGCAAAGCGAATTCGGCGCGGCCCCAGCAGTCCATCAGCAATGCCGCGCAGCGCCGACTAGGGGCCACGGGGCCCCCAAGTCGGCGCGAGCATAAGCGGGACGCGCGCCGCACCGGCCCGGCGCTGCTACAGCCAGGCCGGGCAGGCGCGCTGGGGCCCGCGCCCACCAAGTGTCCTGCGAGACCCGCGCTCAGAGCGGGTCTCGTGCCCTTCCTGGGAGGGCAGCCTCCGATTCGCCCCAGGCGGCTAGTGCTGGCCGGCGAGGGAGTGGACGAAGTTGTCGAAGTCGGTGTGCAGCTTCTGGCGCGGCTGCTTGCGGATGTAGATCATGTGGCCGGCTTCGTAGTGGTGGATGATGATGTGGCTCTGCTCGGCCGGGGTGATGAAGAGGTGCTTCATGCTGTAGTCGGCCTCGAACATGGGGGTGGCCTGGTCGTAGTAGCCCTCGACCAGCATGAGGCGCATGCTGGGGTCGCGGGCGAAGGCGCTGGCGAGCAGCGCGCTGGTGTCGGCAGTGCCGCTCCAGCGGCCGCCGAGCTGGTAGTTCCAGCCGGGGTTGCCGGCGCCGCCCACGCCGCGGTCGCCGTACTCCAGGTTGGTTTTGTAGTTGAGCTCGTTCTTGAGGTAGTTGACGAACTCGTCGAGATAGGGGACCTCGAGCAGGTCGCTGGGGTCGTAGTCGGGATTGAGCACGCCGGGGACGCGGGCGGTGCCGATCTGGCCGCCGTCGTAGCGGCCCATGATCTCGCCCTGGCTGCGCAGCAGCTCGGTGTTGAACTGGCTGGTGCCGATACGCAGGTTCCAGCTATCCACGAAGGCGGGGCGGAGGCCGATGAGGCGGGACATCTCGGCGACCGCCTGTTGGCGCTGGGCGCCCTGCAGGGTGTCGCCCATATCGAGATAGTGCTCGTACTTGGTGCTGGCCCAATCCTTGGCCTGCTGCACCACCTGGGCGATGGGCAGCTTTTGCAGGTCGGGGGCGAGCTTGTGGTGCTCGTAGGCGATGGCGGTGAGGGTGGGCATGGCCAGCCAGTAGGGCCGGTCGTCGCTGAGCGAAGGCGATAGGGTCGAGAGGTTGAGCACGCTGGAGAGCAGCACGACGCCGCTGACGGCGATGTGGTGCTGCAGCAGGGTGCCGGCCAGGCCGGCGGAGCGGAAGGTACCGTAGCTCTCGCCCGCCAGGATCACGGGCGAGTTGATGCGGTTGTTGTCGTAGAGATAGAGGCGGATGAACTCGCTGAAGGTCTGCAGATCGCCGCTGACGCTGGCCGCCTTGGCCAGGTTGGCGAGCGAGGTGGCGCGGCTGTAGCCGGTGCCCATGGCGTCCACGAAAACCAGGTCGGTCGAGTCGAGCCAGGTCTCCTGGTTGTCCACGATCTTGTAGGGCGGGGGCGGCAGGCTGCCGTCATCGTTGAGCTCGACCCGGCGGGGGCCGAAGCCGCCCATATGCACGTAGGCGGAGTCGGAGCCGGGGCCGCCGTTGAAGCTGAAGGTGACCGGGCGGGGATGGGTCTTGTCGGGATTGTCGAGGGTGTAGGCCACATAGAACATGTGGCCCTCGATCTTGCCGGTCTCGTCGGGAACGGGAATCTTGCCCACGGTGGCGGTGTAGGCCAGCTCCTTGCCGTTGACGGTGATGGTGTGGTGGGTGACCACCGGCGGCGCATCGGTGTCGGCGGTCTCGAACTGGAACTGGGTCGGGCCGCGGCCACCGCCGCGCCCGCCGCGCTGCTGCGCCGCCGCCGGCAGCCAGGCTGCCAACAGCGCGCCGAGGACAAACGCCATCCCACGCATACCCCGTAAGCTCATGAAGACTCCTTGAAAGATGAATTGCCAGCCAAAGCGGGATTGTGACAGGCGGAGGGCGGCGGGAGCAAGCCTTTTCCGCTAAACTAATGCGGTTCGGCGCGGCGGGGGAGGGGATGATGGCGATATCACGGCTGACCTTGGGGTTGCTCTGCGGGGCGGGACTGGCGGTGGCGAGCGCGCAGGCGCCCGGTCCGCGCTTCGAGCTTTCGTTTCCGGCGAGCGCGCATGCCAGCCCGATCACCGGGCGGGTGTTTGTCTTCCTTAGCCGGCACGCCACGCCCGAGCCCCGGCTGGCGGCGAGCGGCTATACCGGCCACTCGCCGTTTTTCGCCACCGACGTGAACCAGCTCGCGCCCGGACAAACCGCGACGGTGGACGCCAGCGCCGAGGGCTTCCCGGTGGCCAGCCTGGCGCGGCTGCCGGCGGGCGACTACTTTGCGCAGGCGCTGCTCAACGTCTACACCCGCTTTCCGCGGGCCGATGGCCACGTCATCTGGGCGCATAGGGACCAGTGGGAGGGGCAGCACCTCAGCCGCTCGCCCGGCAACCTGGTGAGCGCGGTGGAGCGCATCCATTGGAACCCGGCCTCGGGGCAAGCGATTGCGCTCTCGATGGATCGGGTGCTGCCGCCGCTGCCGGCTGCGGCCGACACCGCTTGGGTGAAGCACATCAAGATCCAGAGCCCGATGCTGACCAAGTTCTGGGGACGTCCGATCTACCTGGGGGCGACGGTGCTGCTGCCGCAGGGCTATGAGCAGCATCCGCAGCAACAGTATCCGGTGGTCTACCTGCAGGGCCACTTTGGGCTGGGCGCGCCCTACGGCTTCACCACCACGCCGAGCACGCCCACGCCGCGGCAGCAGCAGATGCACGCGCTGCTGGGGCAGGAGACGGGCTATCAGTTCTACCAGTCGTGGACCTCGCCCGGGTTCCCGCGCATGCTGGTGGTCACCTTCCAGCATCCCACCCCCTACTACGACGACAGCTACGCGGTGAACTCGGTCAACGACGGGCCCTATGGCGACGCGATCATGCAAGAGCTGATCCCCTACGTCGAGACCCACTTCCGCATCATCCGCAAGCCCAGCGCGCGCATGCTGACCGGGGGCTCGACCGGGGGCTGGGAATCGCTGGATCTGATGATCAAGCACCCCGACTTTTTCGGGGGGACCTGGACCTTCTATCCCGATCCGCTCGACTTCCACCACTTCCAGAGCGTGGATCTGTACCACGACGGGAATGCGTTTATCGCGCCGGGCTCGGACCCGTGGCTGCCGGCGCCGCGCTACATGATGCGCCAGCCCGACGGGCAGCCGCTGGTGACCTACCAGCAGATGAGCCAGGACGAGGCGGCGCTGGGCAGCCACGGGCGCTCGGGCGAACAGCTCGACATCTTTTTCGCTACCTTCGGGCCGATCGGCGCCGATGGCTACCCGGTGCCGCTGTGGAACCTGAAAACGGGTGCGATCAACCAGGTCGCGGTGGCCTATGCCCGCGACCACGGCTACGACATCACCGCCTACCTCAAACAGAACTGGGCCACGCTGGGGCCGAAGCTGGTGGGCAAGATCCACGTCTACGTGGGCGACATGGACTCGTTCTACCTGAACTTGGGCGTCTACGGGCTGCAGGATTTCATGAAGACCACGCAAAACCCGCACTACGAGGGCAGCTTCTTTTTCGGGCGGCCGGAGAAGCCGCACGGCTGGAACGGCGGCATGACCAACGCCGAGGTGCTGCGGCAGATCGCGGCGGCAGTGCGGCAGTAGGCCGGAGAGCAAGACCGACAAACTTATGTTGACGATTTCCTTGGACGGACAGGTGGCGGCGGTGAGCGGGGGCTCGCGCGGCATTGGGGCGGCGACGGTGAAGCTGCTGGCGGAGGCGGGGGCGCGGGTGGCGTTCAGCTACCAGGCCAACCGGGCGGCGGCGGAGGCGGTGGCGGCGGACTGCGGCGGGCCGGCGCGGGTGGCGGCGATCGCGGCGGACGCGCGCGCGGCGGATTCCGGCGACACGCTGGTGCGGGCGGCGGTGGAGCGATTTGGGCGACTCGACATCGCCGTGGCCAACGCCGGCATTTGGAACGCCGACGACATCGCCATCGAGGACCTGACGCCGGAGGCGTGGGACGAGACCATCGAGATCAACCTGCGCGGGGTGTACAGCCTGGCGCGGGCGGCGGTGCGGCAGATGAAGCGGCAGGAGCGGACGGGCAGTTCGCCGCGCGGGCGCATTGTCGCCATCGCCTCGACCGCCGGGCAACGCGGCGAGGCGTGGCACACCCACTACGGGGCGTCCAAGGCCGGGGTGATCGGGCTGGTGCGGGGGCTGGCGACCGAGGTGGCGCGCGACGGCATTCTGGTGAACTGTGTCGCGCCGGGCTGGATCGAGACCGACATGTCGCGGCCGGCGTTTGGGGCGCACCCGGAGCGGGTGTTCGCCGCCATCCCGCTGGGGCAGCCGGGGCAGCCGGAGGAGATCGCCGGCTGCGTCGCCTTTTTGTGCTCGCCCTGGGCCAATTTTTTGTGCGGCTCGATCCTCAGCGCCAACGGCGGAGCGGTGTTAGCCTAGGCAAACAGCCTCGCCTCGATTCCCATGCCGCAACCTTTCTCCCAACTAGTCTCCCAGCTGGGGCGCACCAAATCCATTGACAAGCTGATCGCCGAGTCGGAGGAGCCCGCCCACCGCCTCAAGAAGACGCTGGGGCCGTGGAGCTTGACGGCGCTGGGCATCGGGGCGGTGATCGGCTCGGGCATCTTCACGGTGATCGGCACCGCCATCGCCGGCGAGAAGCTCGACACCTCCTCCATTCTCAACGCGCCGCTGCTGGAGTTCCTCATCCACCACACCGCCACCACGGGGCGGCCGGGGGCGGGGCCGGCGCTGGCGATCTCGCTGGTGCTGGTGGCGATCGCCTGCGCCTTCACCGGACTCTGCTACGCCGAGCTGGCCTCGATGATCCCCATCGCCGGCAGCGCTTACACCTACACCTACGCCACCCTGGGCGAGCTGGCGGCGTGGATCATCGGCTGGGACCTGATTCTGGAGTACGCCGTCAGCAACATGGCGGTGAGCGTGGGCTTCGCCCAGCACATGGTGAACCTGTTCGATTGGTTCGGCTGGCACCCGGCGCTGCGCTGGATCTCGCCCGCCTATCTGCCCGAGGGCTTGCAGGATTTCGCCGGCAAGACGCTGTACGCGCCGGGCTGGCACTTTGGTTTCGACTGGCCGGCGTTTCTGATCGTCATGCTGTTGACGGTACTGCTGGTGCGCGGCATCCGCGAGTCGGCCGAGGCCAACAACCTGATGGTGCTGCTCAAGATCGGCGCCATCCTGATCTTCGTCTCGATGGGCAGCTCGTTCATCCACACCGCCTACTGGAATCCCTACGTGCCCAACGGCTGGGCGGGGGTGCTGACCGGGGGCTCGATCATGTTCTTCACCTACATCGGCTTCGATTCGGTCTCGACCGCAGCCGAGGAGGCGAAGAACCCGCAGCGCGACATCCCCTTCGCCATCATCGCCACGCTGGTGATCTGCACCATCCTCTACATCGCGGTGGCGGTGGTGCTGACCGGCCTTGTGCCCTGGCAGTCGGTGATGGGCGACGCCGCTCCGGTGGTGAACGCGCTCAAGCGGGTGGCAGATGCCACCGGCTCGCAGACGCTGAACTGGGGGCGGCTGGTGGTGCTGCTGGGGGCGATGATCGGCATGATCTCGTCGCTGCTGGTGTTCCAGTTGGGGCAGGCGCGGGTGTGGTTCTCGATGTCGCGCGACGGCCTGCTGCCGCGCATGTTCCGCCATGTGCATGTGCGCTTCCGCACCCCCGACATCGCCACTTGGATCGCCGGGGTGCTGGTGGGGGTGCCGGCGGGGCTGTTCGACATCGCCACCTTGGCCAACTTATCGAACATCGGCACGCTGTTCGCCTTTGCCCTGGTGGCGGTGGGGGTGATCATTTTGCGGGTGAAGCAGCCGGAGCGGCCGCGGGGCTTTCGGGCGCCGGGCGGGATGGTGGTGCCGCTGCTGAGCGTGGGGCTGTGCGTGCTGCTGATGATGGGGCTGGAGATCGAGACCTGGGCGCGGTTTTTCGTCTGGCTGATTCTGGGCCTGCTCATCTACGTCTTCTATAGCCGCAAGCACAGCGAGTTCTATCCAGCGCCGCCGTCGGCGGCGCTGGAAGGGCACAGGGCACAGGGCACAGGCTACAGGGGGGCGGACCGCTCCTGAGGGCGATGGGGCGGCATTGGCAACATGGCGGGCAGCGGTTGTCATCCAAACCGCGGTGCGGTATGTGCTGATTGGCTTGGGGCTGGTGACGCTGGTCTTGGCCGCGATATTGGCCCGGGAAGGCCAGTGGTGGGCGGCGATCCCGGATGCTGGGTTTGGGGCGGGGGTGGCGTGGGTAGCTTTCGCCAGCCTGCGCGAAGAGCGGCAAGAACGGCAGGAAGTCCTGCAGCCGGCGCCGGAGAAGCCCGCCGCGCCCGCGCCCACTCCGGTCGCCGCCACCCCTCCCGAGCCGCCGCGGGCGGCGGCCAAACGCCGGCGGGCGTAGCGGTGCAGGGCGGGGCGATACGAAGTGCCGGGCGGCGTCCTCCGTCGGGTGCGCAGGCTCACGTGCCGGCGCGCGCTGCGCTGCGCACCCTCCCTGTGTCCTTGCCCTGCACTCCGTCTCGCCCCTTCCCGAGAATCGTTCCCCGGCGGTTCGCAGCCCTGACCCTGCGAAGCGACTCCGGTCCTGCCGCGCGGCGTTCTTTTGTGCCCGGTTCCCTGCCTCCTGTTCCCTCGCTAAACCTCCAGGCCGATTAGGCGCATGAGCGCCAAGGCATTGCTCTTGGCGACCACGCCGTCGCGCAGGCGATGGTCGAAGCGCACGTTCGTGCCCTCGATTTGGTCTTCGAAATGGACATTGCGCGCCTGGCCAGCGAAGTCGGTGGCCAGGGCGGTCAGGGCCAAGTCGTGGGTGGTGACCAGGCCGAGGGTGGGCAGGGCAAGGAGGGAGTGGAGCAGGCCGCGGGCGCCCAGCACGCGGTCGTGGGAGTTGGTGCCCTCCAGCAGCTCGTCGAACAGGAAGAGCACCGGCAGGGGGCCGCGGGTGAGCTGGAAGACTTGGCGCAGGCGCAGGATCTCGGCGTAGAAGCCGGAGCGGCCGAGTTGGAGGGAATCGGCGGTGCGGAGGCGGGTGCCCAGGGCCAGCGGGGTCATTTGCAGGCTGCGGGCGCAAACCGGCGCGCCCATTTGGGCGAGCACGGCGTTGAGGCCGACGGTGCGCAGCAGCGTGCTCTTGCCCGACATGTTGGAGCCGGAGACGATCATCAAGCGCAGCGGGGCGCCGAGGGAGACCGAGTTGCGGACGCAAGTGGCCGGCGGGAGCAAGGGATGGCCGAGTTCCTCGCCGAGGAAGCGTGGCGTGGGGGAATCGAGCAGTTCGGGGAAGGGGTGGTCGGGGCGTTCGAAGGCGAGGGTGGAGAGCGAGAGCAGGGCCTCGAACTCGGCGACGGCGTCGAGCCAGGCGGGCAACTGCGCGCCGTAGCGGCGGCGCCAGGCGTCGGCGGCGAAGGCGAGTTGGAGGCTGTAGAGCAGGGTAAAGTCGAGGATGCGGCCGAGGGTGGTGGGGCTGGCCTCGATCCAATCGGCGAGGTGGGCGAGGCGGCGGAGGGCGGCGACGGCGGCGGGAGGGGCGGCCTCGCCGGGGATGAGGGCCAAAACGCCGGCGAAGAGGCGCAGGCCCTCGCCGTTGGCGCCGCGCTCGGTCAGGGCAGGTTGCAGGCGGGGGCGGAGGCGGGCCAGGAGGAGTGCCTCGACCATCACCAGCAGGAAAAAGGGCCCCAACTGGCCGGTGCCCAAGCCGTAGACGGCGGCGGCGGCGGCGGCGAGGCCCAGGGCGGCGGCGCCCCAACGGGCGAGGGGGTGGGTGAGGCGGGGCGGGGTGAGCGCCCATTGCCGTAGGCGGTCGGGCTGCAGGGAATGCTCGAGGGCGTCGCCCAGGGCGGCCACTTGTTCGCGGAGATCGAGTTGATCGCGCAGCCCTTGCACCAAGGCTTGGCGGCGGCGCACCTCGGGCGGAGGGGCGGGGTGGAGCATCCAGGCGGCAAGGCGGTCTTCGCCGATGGCGGTGCGGGCGGTGGAGAGCAGCTCGAACAGGCCGCCGGGGCCGAAGAGATCGAGGTCGTCGGCGTAGGGATGGGCAGGATCGCGGAAGCGCTCGCCGACGGCGGCGGCGCTGGACCGTTCTTCCACCCCGGACCAGCGATCGTGCAGGCGGGCGAGGCCGCGCTGATAGTAGGCGGCGAGGCGCTGGGCGCGGCGGCGCACCCGCAGCACGCGGTCATGGGCGAAGAACAGCGCGATCACCAGGGCGGTGGGCCAGGCGAGCCAGGGCGCGGCGAAGGCGTGGCGCAGCAGCGCCAGCCAGGCCAGCACCAGCCAAAGGAAAACGCCGGCCAGTTTGGCCACGCCCAGAGCCAAGTCGCGGCGCTGGGCGGCGGCGGCGCGCTGCTGCTGCAGTTGCAGACGGCGGGGGTATTCGTCGGCCGGGCGCATGCGCGGCGCAGCGCGGCTAGGCGCTGATGGCCTCGGGCTCTTCCCAGCGGGGGGGGTGGGGGGCGCGGCGGATGGCGCCGGCGATGAGGGAGGCGGCGCGCTCCAGCAGGGCCTGGTCGTGCTCGTTGAAGGCGTTGGGCTGGTCGCTGTCGATGTCAATTTCGCCCAGCACCTCGGCGCCGTCGAGGATGGGCACGACGATCTCGGAGCGGGTGGCGAGCGAGCAGGCGAGGTAGCGCTCGTCGGCCGCGACATCGGGCACGATGATGGAGCGGGCGGCGCTGGCGGCGGCGCCGCAGATGCCCTGACCCAGCGGGATGCGGACATGGGGCGAGGGGGCGCCGGCATAGGGTCCGAGGTGGAGCTCGCCGCCCTCGAGCAGGTAGATGCCCACCCAGTGGTAATGGGGGACGCGGGCCTTGAACAAGCCCGCCAGGGCGCGCATCAGCAGCATGGCGGGACGATCCTCGGCGATGCGCTCGAGGTCGGCCGAGAGCGCCTCGACGCGGTCCAGGTCCATGGCCAAGGTGATGCGGGGGGGGGGGGTTCCGGCTGCCATGCCTCCATCATACCCGCGCAGGGAGGGGGCGAAGGCGGCGGAGGCTTTTCCGGCACCGGGGAGGGCAAGCTGTGGTATTCTGAGGTTGGCGCACGTGCCGCAGTTGTTTTCTGCCGTGCGCGAATCGAAAATGCCGGACCGGTCGCGACGCCTACGCGCAGCCTGGCTGCCATGACAGCATTGCCTTTCGCCAGCCTCGTCTGTGCGGCCCGCCCCAGGGGCCTGAAGGCGCGTGGAACCGGAACCCGACTCCCAAACCTGTGAACGAAGAAAAATTGAAAATTGCAGTCTTCATCGATTTCGACAACATTCAAATTGGCGTGCGCAGCACGCTCAGCCGCGACTTTGACCTGGCCTTGGTGCTGGAAGCCCTGAAGGAACGGGGCGAGGTGGTCACCAAGATCGCCTACGGCAACTGGAAGCGGGCGGGCGAGTTGACGCGCACCCTCACCCAAAACGCGGTGCTGATGGTGCAGCGCGACCTGACGCCGCGGGGGGACAAGAACGGGGCCGACATCAACCTGGCGCTGGACGCGCTGGAGATGGCGATCAACCATCCCCACATCAACGCCTTCGTGGTGGTGGGGGGCGACAGCGACTTCATCGCGCTGGTGGAGAAGCTGAAGCAATACAACAAGGCGGTGTTCGTGGTGGGGGGGCGGAGCTTCACCAGCAGCGTGCTGCAGCGCAACTGCCGCGAGTTCATCGCCTACGAGAACCTGGTGGAGGCGATCTCGACGCCGGCGGAGCGGCGGCGCGACGAAGGGGTGC